>Ga0302319_10006069_pt1 | contig 24115 bp, 15 predicted proteins | sample Bog_T0_2_FD_203319 | JGI IMG/M metagenome (GOLD analysis project Ga0302319, IMG submission 203319) | Peat permafrost microbial communities from Stordalen Mire near Abisko, Sweden - Bog_T0_2 | ecosystem: Environmental > Terrestrial > Soil > Wetlands > Peat | place: Sweden: Abisko, Stordalen Mire...
GCTGCCTGTTCGTCGGCGACACCAAGGGGGCGCGCACGCTTGTCCTTGTGCCGTAGGTGGAGATCGGGGAACGGATAGCGGCGCAGAGGCTTGCGCTCAGTGCGGTGATTGATCATGCGGATCGACAAATGCTTCGGCCCAATTCCAATACTCTTGGCGGACCTCGGCGGGAAAACCTACGTCGCCGAATGCGAGACACAATAGCCGGAGCAAAATGTCGCGCGCTTCCTCGTCTATCGCAAACGGATAATGCCGCTTGCGCCATTGAAGCGTCGACTCTGCCAAGCGCCGACGAGGGCGAAGCACCCATGCCCGAAGCATCTCCTCTCCCGTCGCATCGAAGGTGCGGCGCGACGGGAACGGCACCGCCGGTGCTTCCAAGTCCGGCTTGGCATCGGCCCACCGAATTTCGTTGTTCACCGTCCACGCGCCGACTCCTGACTGGCGGGATGCGCCGTGCGATCCGCCCGCAGCCTTCGGGAGCCGCGGACCATGATCCGAATTCCCGTTGGACCGACGTGGAAAAAAACGGGAGATAGCGCTGAGCTAGCCGACGGAACGCAAAATACCGCGAGAAATCCTGCCCGCGCGAGTCATGGTCCAAACCCGACCGGTTCCGAGGCCCTTCTCGGATCTCTGCGTCAGGTCAGACAGTCAACCTCGATATGTTAGGAATGCTACAGCGCGGATGTCTGACGGGTCTGGTCGTGTCCATGGGCCGTGACTGCGCAGGACGGCCTCGCGGCACCGGGTATTTTCGCTATGATTGGCATTACCCGCACAACTGCCGATTAAACGGCGCCGCAGCGCCCCGGTCGTTCGATGACACCCAAGCCCAAGATGTCCCGGCGTCGCACCCAGCCCAGGTTGGTTGGGCGACTCTTGGTCGAAACGGAATCGGGCGCCTTTTTGGGCGACACGAGAATTCGTCTGCTCGAGGCCATTGGGGAGTTCGGTTCCATTACCCAGGCCGCCAAGACCGTGCCCTTGTCTTATAAGGCGGCATGGGATGCGATCGACTCCATGAACACGCTTGCCGATCAGCCGATCGTGGAACGCGCGGTCGGCGGCTCCGGCGGTGGGGGCACTCGCCTCACCGCGTACGGTCGGCGCATGGTGGCGTTCTACCGTGCCATGGAGGAGAGCTACCAAGAGGTATTGGACCGTGTGGCGCAGAAATTCGGTTCGGAGGGGCCCGGGGACATGCAGCAATACCGAGGTTTGCTGCGGCGCATGTCGATGAAGACCAGCGCCCGCAATCAATTTGTCGGGCCGATCTGCGCGTTGCGCGATGGTGCAGTCAATTGCGAAGTGACCTTGCGGCTGGACCCGCAGACGGAGCTCGTTGCGATGATCACTCGAGAGAGTATGGACCGGCTGAATCTTGCGCTCGGGACGGAGGTCCACGCCTTCGTCAAAGCGCAGACGGTGATGCTGATGACCGATCCGGCCGTTCGCACGAGTTCCCGAAACCACCTCTGGGGCACGATTTCGCGCATACACGTCGGATCCGTCAACGATGAAATCACGCTGACGCTACCGGGTGGCCGCCATGTGATTGCCATCATCAGTCATGCCAGCGTCGAGAGCCTCGGTCTGCTGGAAGGCGGTAAAGCTTGCGCCCTCATCCAAGATTCGAGCATCACCCTGGCGACGTTTGACTAGCCGACACGAGGGGTCTTCGATCGACAGGCTTCGCCGCGGCAGCGAGTCGATCTTTCGGGCGCATCAAAAAACAGGGTGGGGCCAAACCTCGACAGCACGTCTGTTGACTATTCTCAAACCGGCCCTCTGTTGGATGGTCGCCGTCCCCGCAGAAAATTGATCAGAACGCAAAACGCGCGCCCATGGTCGGTGCGAGATTGTCGTCGTAGTTATAGGGGACGCCGGGGCCGTGGGGAATGGCGACCGCCAGACCGCCGCTTACGTTGGAATATGCGATGCCTGCATAGACGTCGAAGCGCTTGGTGAAGTGATGGTCCGCGTAGAGCGAGACCTCGGTGAGAAAACCCGAGCACGAGGCGCGAAAACTCGTGGGCGGGCAGGCCGACGGAACACGGAAGTCGTTCTGCCACTGATGATAGGCGGATACCGTGATGTCGGTCTTGTCGTCGAAAGCGTATTTCACCCCCGCCCAGGCGACCTGCACGAGCTTGGGAGAATCGAGATTGTCGTCTTCGACGCCGCTCAAGAGATAACCGCCCTGTGCGGAGGCGCCGATACCCAGCGGGTTCGACGGATTGAACTGCTGGATGTGTTCGTAGCCGACATAGAACTTGAACGGGTCCCACTTATACTTTGCAGCAAGGAGGATGGCGGTATTGTCGGTCACGATGCCGTATTCGGTGTTGTCCGTTCCGATGAGATTCGCCCCGGTGATGCGGTTCGTATTGATGCTGTCGGTGGTCGATTGAAAGGGTGCCGACAGACTCTCGGGCCCCAATAAGGGGTTGAGAACGCTGATTGCCTGGTTGTAGCGCTGGAAGACGATTTCGGCGGAAAATTTTTCGTAGGTGCCGCCGAAGTCGAATCCATAGGCCGAGTTATGCGCCTGTTCCGGCGTGCACGTGGCGGCGCTCCAGGTGGCGGAGGCCGAGTAGCATCCGCCCGACCCGTCGACGAACTTATACATCGCGCCGAAATGCACCGGACCGTAGGTGAGGCGATATTTGAGGGCTTCGTCCCAACGGGTGTCCTCGGTGTCGCCGCCGCCGGCCATCGTGCCGTTATACCCGACGTAGGAAAAGGAGTAGGCGCCTGCGGCCGGATCGTAAGCAAGCATCGCATCGGTACCGAGAGAGCGCTGCCGGCCGAAGGTCAGCGAGCCGAAATACGTTGATGAGAGGCCGCCAAAGAGTTCGTCATTGAAGGCTTGGCCGGCACGCGCGCCGTCGCCCGTTTCCGAATAGCTGCCCCGGGCTAGACCGTTGTTCGTGGTGTTGGTGGCGCCCATGTTGGCGAGTTGCCCCGACTGCGGATTGATGCCGGTCGACGCGTTGAAGACGCCGAACCAGTCGTCCAGAAACTCTACCTTGCCTTTGATGCCGAGACCCGTCTGTTGCAGGTTGTTCGGCGCAATGAGGAATTGGGAGCGGTTCCCATTCCGGTTGACGAGCGATTCGCCCTCATAATTGTAGCCATTTTCCGGCAGGCCATGGGTGACCCAGCCCAAACCGATGTCATATGCGCCGTACAGCGTGATGCCGTTCCAGGTCAGCGAGCAATCGGTCGCAACGAACTCCTGCACGCTCGCGCAGCCCGCGGCGCCGGGCGGCGCCGCGGAAGCCGGTTCGGCGTGCGCGACGCACGCGACTGCGCTCATGACCACCAATGCCAGGACCGAATTCTTCAACATGTTCATGTTTCTCCCTGAGGTGAGCACAGTCGTCTAGGCGGCTCGCAATATACAAGAATATATAACAATATCGTGTCGCCTCTCGTACGACGAGCATGTTTCGTGCCACGCGGAAGGTCGATTAAATAAGGCTGAAAGTCACAAACTCCCGCCGTCGGATCGCCGAGTGCCCGTCACAAGATATAGTTAAGAATACAACGAATTGGCATTTGTCGGAAACCCGACGGAAGTTTGGCTCGCGCGCTCAGAGGGCGAAATCGGTTTCGCGGAACCGTCCAATCTGTGCGATCGAGCGGCGTGACGGCAAATGTCACACTCGATATCGTGACCGCGATGTTGTTCTGCTCGCGGTCAATGACTGAGTCCGCGCCGCTGCTCGGGCCGGTGACGCGGACCGTCAGGCGAGCCGCACCTCAACCCCGCGGCGCTCGAGCTCTGCGACGACGTCGGGACCTGCGCCCGTGTCGGTGATGAGCATGTGCAGCTGCTCCACGCGCGCGATCAGCGAGATGTTCCGCCGCATGAGCTTCGAAGAATCCGCTACCACGATGACCTGGCGCGAGATTTCGATCATTTTCGCATTCAGCTGCGCTTCGGGCAGATGCGGCGTCATGACGCCGCGCTCGGGATCGAGGCCATCGGCGCCCAGGAACAATCGATCCGCCTGCAAGCCGGCCAAGGCTGCTTCGGCCATGTGGCCGGAGAGGGAATTGGATTCCGGCCGCAGCAGGCCTCCCGGCATGATGAGCCGCACGAACGGCACATCGGCCAACAAAACGGCGATATTCAACGCGTTGGTGATGACGTTGAGGGAGTGGCCTTCGAGCTTGCGAATCTGCCGGGCGATCTCGGCGGTCGTGGTGCCGGAATCGAGAATGAGTGTCTCGCCATCCTGGATCAAGGAGACGGCGAGCTTCGCGATGCGCACTTTCTCGACATGGTGCAGCGTGCGTTTGACGGTGAGCGACAGGTCGTCGTCGTCCCGGCGCAGCAGCGCGCCGCCATGCGTGCGTTCGAGTGTGCCGGCAGCCTCGGGCGCGGCGAGATCCGTGCGGATGGTGACGGCTGACGTCACGAACCGTGTCGCCAATGCCTCCACCGTCACGCGGCCGTGCGCCTGCAGAAGTTCCACGATCCGGTGGCGGCGCTCGGCGACTAGCAGGCCAGGCTCGGTGCCGCCAACGCCGCCCGCGGGCGGCGCGTGTGTCTGCTCGGCACTCATGCGGGGGTCGCCTCGAGCAGAAGCAAGCGCTCGAACGTTACTGCCAGCCGGGCTTGCGCGCCCGCGACAATCCCGAGGTCGCGTGCATTGACATAGTCGCGGATGCCGTAGGGTCCGGCGCACGCGGCATCGACCGATGCAATCGCCGTACCGGATGCGGCGCAGGCTTCCGATCTAGCCTTGTGCTTTCCCTATGCGGTGTTCGCGCAGACGTTCGCGTTCCTGCAATCGCTGCACTTGGGGCTGCGGCCCGATACGCCCAATGTCCGCGGCGTCGTCAACCGTGTGGTCCGGGGCGTATCGATCCATCCCTGGGATCCGGTGCGGTGAAATTCTTTCTCGGGGTCGACGGCGGCGGGACGAAGACGGATTTTCTGTTGATCGACGAGGACGGTCGTGAGCTCGCGACCCATCGGGGAGGCTCCGCCTACTATCTGGAAACCGGGCTCGAGGCGCCCGAGACTCTGCTGGCCGGGGGCATCACGGCGACGTTGCAGGCGGCCGGGTTGACGGCAGAGCAGCTCACCTATAGCTTCATCGGCCTGCCGGCCCATGGCGAGGACAGTGGGCTCGCCCCACGCCTCGACGCGCTCGCCGCGAGCGTCCTCCCCGCAGCCCGCTTTCGCTGTGGCAACGACATGGTCTGCGGATGGGCGGGCGCTCTCGCGGGTCGCGACGGCATCAATCTCGTGGCGGGCACCGGCTCGATCGCCTATGGCGAGTGGGCGGCCCGCACGGCGCGCGCCGGTGGTTGGGGCGAACTGTTCAGCGACGAGGGCTCGGCGTACTGGGTCGCGCGCGAGGCACTCGCGCTATTCTCGCGCATGAGCGACGGCCGGGCCGGGAAGGGTCCGCTGTATGAGCTAGTGAGACATCGCTTCGGTTTGCAGGGGGACCTCGACCTATGCGCCGCGATCTATGGGCCGCCAGCCCTCGCGCGCAGCGAGCTGGCGGCTCTTGCGCCCCTCGTGACACGCGCCGCCGCAGATGGCGATCCGGCCGCGCAGCAGCTCATCGTGCGGGCGGCGGCTGAGCTCGCGACGCTCGTCCACGCCGTCCGAAATGCGCTCGAGGTCCCGCCGCAGGCATTGCTGCCCGTATCCTATTCGGGCGGGATGTTTGCGCTCGGTGAAATCCTGCTCGGTCCCTTGCGGGACGCACTCGAGGCCGCGGAGCCGCCCTATGAATTTGTCGTGCCGAAGCTGACGACGGCAGCCGGAGCCGCCTTAAACGTCGCCCGACTCGGCGGCGCGCCGCTCTCTTCGGCCGCGATCGCGCAGTTGTCGCGCCATTGTGAAGCCGATGCATTTTGGCGCTCGGACCGGCGCTATCTCGCCACCTCTGAGTCACAGGCCGTGACCGCCATCAACGCAGAGGTCCGCGGACTCGCGCTGCCCCGGGTCGTCATCAACAAGATCTATTGGGGCAATGCGAGGCGGGCATTTGGCTTGGCGCGTACAGGCACCGAGTCTCGCGCCCGATCGAATCCTTGAGCGGGTGTGTGCCACGATGGCTGCCGCTCAACCGAGTCTCATTTCTGCTTGGCGGTCGCCTTGGCAGGGGTCGGGGACGCCGGCGCGGCGATCGTGCCCGCGCAATTGGCCCACCAACACTTGTTTTCCGCAATGAAATTTTGCAACGCCTGCCACTTCGGCGGGGCCTGACTGAGCGGTGTCACCGTGTCCCACACCGATTCCAGAGCCCCGTAGTTCCCATAAACCGAGGGCGGCGCAATGTCCGCGAATTCGGTGTAGATCGTGCCGCCCTTCGCTTTCCAATTGGCGAGCGCCGTCGCGTAGACCTGCGCCATGCGCGGGTCGCGCTGCGCGGCGATGTAAAGATTCGCAATCGGCGATCCATAGGGATACACCGGGTTGGCGACCAGCGACTCACCACCCTCATAGGAAATCAACGGCAATTTGAAGGGGGCGATTGCCGCCATCATCAGGCCCTCGTAATACGAGGTCGATTGCAGATCGCCGCCATTGATCGCGGCGAACAAGGCGGTCAATCCATTGTCCGGCAACGCCGCCCATGCGGCTTGCGGCGTCACGGTGCCGGCGAAGTAGGGCGCCACCGCGACGGCGCCCATTCCGTGCCCCGAACAGGGTGCGCCACTCCACAACGAGCACTGAAGTGCGGTCGTCGCGGTAAAGGCGTTGCCCGCCTGAGCACCCATGACGCAGACCACCCGAGCGGCGTCCGCGCCCCACACGGACTTCCAGATGTCACAGGTTTGCGCCGTGCGCATGCCGTACCAATCGGCCCCCCAGTATTCGCCCGCGGCCGTCGGCCACATGGCCTGACCCTGCGCGACCGCGTAGTGAAACTGCGCAAATGACGGGTTCCAGACCTCATTGCTGAATTCGATGTAGAGTTTTTGACTCGTCCCCAGCATCGAATGCGCGAGGGTCGCCATTTGCGTGATGTAATCGTTGTTGGCGAGGTGAGGAACGTTGATCCAGCAATCCGCGCCGACGGCATTGCAGAGCAGAAGCACGGCCTCGATCGGGCCCCCATAGGCGCCGCCGTACCCCGCATCGGTGAGCTGGGGCCTGGAGGACCAATTGACGAGCAGGCCGCCCTCACTGTCGGAATTGAGCCACTGCATGCCGCGCACGAGCCGAAAATTCGCCAACATGTTCAAGAATTTCGGGTTGAAAATGGCGCCGCTCGCGAGCAGGCATTCCTGTTCCGCCTTGACCAGGCGTAGGTTGCGAATGTAGTTGCCGGTGTGGTTTGGATCGGTCGACGTGATGAAGATCATGATGCCCGCACCGGTCGCATTGACGTTGAGTACGTCACGACCTGGCGTCGAACTCGCGAGCGACGCATCGAAATTGTAGCTGAGCGTCCCCTGCCCATCGTAGAGCACGACGTATTGCCCGGACGGGTAGTAAATTCCCGTACCGGCATTGGCCTGTCCGAGGTTGCGCAGCAGCAGCACGCCGACGCTGTTGAACTGCGGATTCGGATCCGCCGAACTCGGCGTCAAGGTCGTGGGATAGCCGTTCGCGTCGAGTTGCAGATAGGCGTTCTCGTTGGTGTTGAAAGCACCGCCCTGCGTGTTGTGGGTGATCCATCCCGAATTGTCGGAGGAGGACAGCGCAGCGGTCTTGACGATGTTCAAGAAGGGCTGTTCGACCGTGTAATAGTTGATGCTCACGAGGTTCATGCCGAGCGGTGACTGCGCGTTCGCTGCGGTCGCAGCCGGGGCCGAACCGGACAGTCCGATCGCCAAGCCGATCGCCAGGCCGAGGGCCGCGAGGCCGGCGCCGTATCGACGTACCGAATTCAGGTGACTGAGGAACGTGCCCATCGCCAAATACTGTAAACCAATCCGTTGGAATTCGGCCATGCTTTTCCGTCCCTCCAGAGTCACCGAGTGCGCCTGCCGAGTCGCCACGCCTGCACCCTCGGGTTGCAGTCCGCGCACGCGTCGGAGCGTTTTTGCTGCCGGGCAGCGAGGAATATGTCAATCACGAGGACCTCGCACCGAGCCGATGTTCAGGGCCGGAAGGGAGCTATTTTTTTCGGCAGGACGACTTATACTAACTGGTAATATTCATTGGTGCGCTTCGATCGTCGTTTGAGCGGCCGGCGTTGCCGTCGCTCCGACTTGAGGCTTGGAGGCCCGTGTCGTTACGGTCTTTGCGATGATCTCGGCTTTATTCGCCTTTCGGTATTGCGATTTCGGACCAAGGGATCTGGCGGTAAATGCGCAAAGCACTGGCCGACAACGCTTTATATGGGCGTTTCCTTCGGTTCGCCGCGACCGCGCGAGGACCGCGGGCGCGGTCCTCGGCGTCCATGGGTTTTGATTTCGCATGCCGGCCGTGAACTTTAGCGTGAAACGAGCCGCCATCGTTTCGAGTGAGACCGCCAGAAAATAAAGGGGATTACCTTGAGAGACACTGAGTCATCTGACTTTTCCGGATCTATGGCGGTCTCGTTGTCCACCTTGCTCTCGATCTTGGGAGTCTCCGCTATCTTCGAACGGGACGCCGCCGGACACCGGCGGGCCCCATGCCGTGGCATTTTCTTCCTCGGCATGTTGCTGCTGGTCGGTTCGGCGTTGGCGCCGAGCACGGGGCTTGCCGCCGGTTGCACGGGGAACGCCTGCCAGGTCGGGACCTATAGCAGCACCGGAAATACGCCGTGTACAACGGCGGATCCCGGGTCTTTCGTGGCGGCTTGTGGTTCAACCTCGGAAACACAGTGTCCCGCGGGCAGCTACAGTATTTCCGGATCTTCTGCCTGCATCGCCGATCCACCGGGCACCTACAGTGGTGCGGATGCATCCTCCGCGACGACGTGTCCGGCCGGTGATTTCTGTCCGGCCGGGTCCACGACCCCTTATCAATGCGTCGAAGGAACGTACAGCGCAGGAGGTGCGTCAGGTTGCAGTACTTGTCCGGCGGGGTATTTTTGTCCGGCCGGGACGGCGACGCCCACCGCGTGCGCCGCCGGAACCTACAGTCCTGCGGGCGCGCCGGCGTGCAGCGCGGATCCGGTGGGAACCTGCACCGGGGTCGCCGCTTCGGTACCCGGTACGTGTCCGGCGCCATCGAGCAGCGCAGCGGTCTGTACCTCGGTCGTGAGTTCGACGAATTTCGACAGTACGGCCATGGGCACCGGCGCTTTGTCGAGCTGCACCAATTGCGCGTCCGATACCGCGTCCGGTTATCAGGCGCTCTTCAGCAATACGACCGGCACCAACAACGTCGCGAGCGGCACGGACGCTCTTTATTCGAACACGACCGGCGGCAACAACACGGCGAGCGGTTCCCAGACGCTCGGCAGCAATACGACCGGCGCGCAAAATACGGGCTTTGGCAGCGGCGCGCTCCAACTCAATACGACCGGGAGCGGCAATACGGGCGCGGGCTATCAGGCACTTTTCAGCAATTCCACGGGCGGCAACAACACGGCCTACGGCAGCGAGGCGTTGCTGTCGCTGACGAGCGGAACCGCGAACGTCGCGATCGGCACGAGTGCGGGATCCAATCTGACGTCCGGCAACAGCAACATTTATATCGCCAATACGGGAACTGCGACCGAGTCGGGTACGATCCGCATCGGAATCTTAGGCACGCACACCAACGCCTATTTCGCGGGAATCACGACGAATCTCACCAACGACACGTCGGCGCTACCCGTCGTCGTCGATACGGCGACCGGGCAGCTCGGAACCGGTGCTTTAGTTGCAGGGCCGGCAGGTCCACAGGGGCCTCAGGGACCCGCCGGCCCAACGGGACTCATGGGGCCGCAAGGCCTCCCAGGACCCATCGGTGCAACCGGAGCGACGGGCGCTGCCGGGCCAACAGGTGCCACCGGAGCGACCGGTGCGACGGGCGCGCAAGGCCCGACCGGATCTGCCGGACCAGCCGGTGCGAACGGCACGAATGGCACGGGCTTCAACTATCGGAATAGCTGGGCCGGCAGCACGGCTTACTCGCCGAACGACGTCGTGACCGAAAGCGGCCAAACCTACGTGGCGCTGCTCGCCAATTCGAGCACCGATCCGGCGGCCGATGTCAGCGCGCAGGGAGGGAATTGGGCGCTCATGGCGGCGGCGGGCGTGCAAGGTCCGATCGGCTTGACGGGACCCACCGGACCGCAGGGTCCCATCGGACTCACTGGGGCAACCGGCGCAACGGGTGCGACCGGCGCGCAGGGCCCGATCGGCTTGACCGGCGCAACGGGATCTCAAGGCCCGATTGGACTCACCGGTTCCCAAGGGCCGGCAGGAAACACCGGCGCAACGGGTCCGGGCTTCGCGTACCGGAATACCTGGTCCAGCGCCGCGTCGTACTTGTTGAACGACGTCGTCACCGAAAACGGTCAGACCTATGTCTCGCTGCTGGCGAACTCGGGCGTCGACCCGGCGGCCGACGTCAGCGCGCAGGGAGGGAATTGGGCGCTCATGGCGGCGGCGGGCGTGCAAGGTCCGATCGGCTTGACGGGATCCACCGGACCGCAGGGTCCCATCGGACTCACCGGGGCAACCGGCGCAACGGGTGCGACCGGCGCGCAGGGCCCGATCGGCTTGACCGGCGCAACGGGATCTCAAGGCCCGATTGGACTCACCGGTTCCCAAGGGCCGGCAGGAAACACCGGCGCAACGGGTCCGGGCTTCGCGTACCGGAATACCTGGTCCAGCGCCGCGTCGTACTTGTTGAACGACGTCGTCACCGAAAACGGTCAGACCTATGTCTCGCTGCTGGCGAACTCGGGCGTCGACCCGGCGGCCGACGTCAGCGCGCAGGGAGGGAATTGGGCGCTCATGGCGGCGGCGGGCGTGCAAGGTCCGATCGGCTTGACGGGATCCACCGGACCGCAGGGTCCCATCGGACTCACCGGGGCAACCGGCGCAACGGGTGCGACCGGCGCGCAGGGCCCGATCGGCTTGACCGGCGCAACGGGATCTCAAGGCCCGATTGGACTCACCGGTTCCCAAGGGCCGGCCGGAAACACCGGCGCAACCGGCCCTGGCTTCACGTACCGCAATACGTGGTCGAGTACCACTTCATACGCTTTGAATGACGTCGTGACCGAAAGCGGACAAACCTACGTGGCGCTGCTCACCAATTCGAACACCGATCCGGCGGCCGACGTCGTTGCATCGGGTGGACACTGGGCCGTCATGGCCGCGGGGTTTACGTACCGGAATACCTGGTCCAGTGGAACGTCTTATCCATCGAACAGTGTCGTGACCGAAAGCGGTCAAACCTATGTCGCGTTGCTCGCCAATTCGGGCGTCGATCCGGCCGCCGACGTCGGCGCGTCGGGTGGTAATTGGGCACTGATGGCGGCCGAGGGCATCCAGGGTCCGCCAGGCGCCATTGGTTTGACGGGATCCACCGGCCCGCAAGGCCCGATCGGACTGACCGGTCCGCAAGGCCTCACTGGTCTGACCGGGGCGACCGGGACGACCGGTCCGCAAGGTCCGATTGGACTTACGGGGGCAACGGGCGCGCAGGGCCCGGCCGGCCACATCGGCGCGACCGGTGCTCCCGGTGCGGCGGGTCCCGCGGGTGCGAAGGGTGCCACGGGCGCTACCGGTCCCACGGGTCCGGCGGGTCCAACCGGCCCGGCGGGAGCCACGGGTGCGACCGGTAAAACGGGGGCCACAGGAGCGACAGGGCCCCAGGGTATCCCGGGTACGCCCGGCGCAAAAGGGGCCCAGGGTCCGACGGGTGCTCCCGGTCAGCCCGGCCCGACCGGCGCCACCGGCGGCAAGGGCGCGACCGGTGCGACGGGCCCGCAAGGGCCGGCCGGACCCCAAGGTCCCACCGGTGCGCAAGGACCCGCGGGCAGCATCCTCTCCGACGCGAGCTTCAACACGCTGAACGGCACCCTGGCGTTACATCAGACCAGTCACGGCGCCGACAACACCGCCATCGGGTACCAGGCGATGTATTCGAATACCACGACCGGCACCTTCAATACGGCTGCGGGAATCGCCACGCTCTACGCCAATACGACCGGAGAGTACAACACCGCGCTCGGCAGCGATGCGTTGAACGCCAACACCACGGGCAACTACAACGTCGGCATCGGCGATGCCGCCGGCTCGAACCTCACGACCGGGAGCTATAACGTCGATATCGCCAGTGCCGGCGTCGCCGGGGAAAGCGGGACCATCCGCATCGGCACGCCGAACACCAACAACGGCAGCCTCAACTATCAGTCGACTGCCTATGTCGCCGGCATCGCCAACTCGCCCATCCAGGGCGTGCCGGTCTACATCACGGCAAACGGCCAGCTCGGTGTGCTCGCGTCCTCCGAACGCTACAAGACCAGCATCAAACCCTTGGACGTCGACCCGTCGCAGCTCGACAAATTGCGTCCCGTCACCTTTCAACTGAAGTCCGATCCGGATGGCAAGCGGCAGTACGGGCTCATCGCCGAGGAAGTGGACAAGATCTATCCCGACCTCGTCGTCCGTAACGAGGCCGGACGCATCGAAGGCGTGCGCTACGACGAACTTGCTCCGATTCTGTTGCAAGTGGTCCAGCAGCAGCACCTGGCGCTCGAGGCGGAAAACCAGGAAATAGCCTCGATGAAAAAGCAATTTGCAGAACTGGTCGAATCCAACAAAGCCATGCAGGCGGCTCTCGAGGCCTTGATCGCCAAGGGGACACAAGTCGCCGCGCAATGAGAAGCGGCGATTCCCAGACATCGGAACGCGTCGGTGCGGTCAGGAACGTTTACTGCGCGAGTGTGGGACGGCGCACATACCCGGTGGTCCGCATCGGCTGGAATACCGGCGATGCGCCTCGGTGAATTTCGGAACGATTTCCCGCGAGAGGCGTGCGCGCTCGTCATGCTGATCGCCTGTGTACTCACCGCCTGTGTCGTTAGCGGCTGCGCGTCCTCATCCCGGGCGAGCGCTCCAGCGGGCATCTGGGTTGGCACCGCGACGACGGCGACGAACGGCGTGACACAAAGCGCCACGGCCTTCATCACGCCGTCCGGCGAAATGCGCCTCGGTACGGGAGACTGCGTGCAGTTCGTCGGTCACTTTGTCTCCTACACACCGAGTAATGGGCTTCTGAAGGTGTCCTTCACCGGTAGCCTCCAACACGCGACCTACTGCAATGGCGACCAAATCGCAGCATACGACGGTCCGCCGACGACCGGCGGTTCAACGGCTTCACTCGGCGGGACGATCTCGGGCGGCAATAGCATGTCGCTGACGGTGGTGAGCGACGCGGGCAGCTACTCGGCGCAGCTCCGGCTGCAAACGCCCGCAACGGCGCAGGGCAGCGCACCGGCCCAAGGCAGCTCAGCGCTCGCCGGCGCCTACGTCGACTTCAGCAACTTCGAAACGGATTTGGCGGTCGACGGCTCTGGGCACATCACGGGACGCAATCTCAGCGGACCCGTCAGCGGCACGCTGCTGCCGCTGCCGCAATACCCATACATGTATTCGGCGAGCATCCAGGGGAACGGTGCGAGCTATGCCGGTATCGCCGTCGTCACGAGCTCGCTCTTGCCGAACGATACGATTGCCGGGCTGCTGAGCGCCGGCGCCGAGGCGCTCACCTTGACGCTGCGTCGGCTGCCCCCGCCTGCGCTCCCGCGATTCGGCGCCCTGCTTGCATCGGGCCGGCCGGCCTCGCTCAGGATCGCGGGCTTTGGCTCGTCGGTCGGTCTCGGCGTGACACTGCCCGACCCGGCCACCGAGGCGCCGGTCGAATGGTTCGGCGCACGCCTGCTGTCCGCATTCCGCTCCCGCGGACTGCTCGACGTTCAGGTCGAGAATTTGAGCGTCAGTGGCTCCGCGATGATTCAAGCGGACGCATACTACTCGGCATTTCTCGCCGGCTCGAATCGTCCGCCGAACATCGCGGTCATCGTCTATGGCATGAACGACGGCAATACGCCGCTGTACAACGCGGGCCAGACTTTCAAGCTGTTCGTCACGTCACTGACCGGGTTCATTCGGCGATTGCAGAACGACGGGGCCGATGTGGTCGTCATGACGACGCCGCACCCGCGTTCGAACATTGGCTGGGCGATGCCATTGGGGACGCCGCAGATTTATCCCACCTTTATCGCGCCTCCCGTGCTTCCCGAACAATTGGATCCGCCCGTTTCTCGTTCCGAACCCGACGTCGACATTCTCGGAACCGGGACGCCGATACCCATCGCCGTGCGCCATTACCGCATCAATGTCGCCATGCGCCGCGCAGCAGTGGCGACGGGGGCCGCACTGATCGATGTCGAACCGGGCTGGTTCTCTGCGATCGCACAGTATGGCGAGGCTGCGTTATTCGGCCCGAACGAGACCGTGCATCCGGACTTGCTGGGGGTTCAATCGAGCTATCAGGCGGCCACCAACACCTTCATGGGCGCACTCGAGGAATAGCCGTCTGCACCTCATAATCCGCTTGGTCGTCGCCGTTTCGAGCTTGCTGCTCGCCGCCGTCGTTGATGCGTCGCCAGCCGGTTATGCTGCACTCGTCCGCCGGGTTGCCCCCAGTGTGGTGACGGTTCTGGTCGTGGAAGAGCGTGTGAGCGCAGCCGACCGGGCCGCCTTGCGCGCGGAACGACGCGCGGCGGACGACAGCGATCCCAATGCCGTCAATTCGATCATTCGGCGCTTGCTTTCCGCGCCGGGTGGCACCGAGGGACGGGACGAAGCCCCGTCCGGAGTTCTCGGTTCCGGTTTCGTGATTCGCGAAGATGGTCTGATCATCACGAACCGACATGTGATCGTCGGCGCCCACACGGTCCGAGTGCGATTGTCGGATGGTCGAGAGGTCGGCGCGAAAATCGTCGGAGCCGATCCCATCACCGACATTGCGCTGCTCAGCGTCGATGCGGGCCGCTTGCCGCCCCTGCACCTCGGTTCGTCCGATACCGTTTCGGTCGGCGATGTCGTGATCGCGATCGGAAATCCGTTCGGCCTCGGGCAGTCCGTGAGCGCCGGAATCGTCTCAGCGCGGGCGAGAACCCTCGAGAACGATCCCTATGTCGACTTCCTGCAAACCGATGCGTCGATCAATCGCGGTAACTCGGGCGGCCCTCTGTTGACCGCGGACGGAAAGGTCGTCGGCGTCACCTCGGTGATCTTTTCTCCGAGCGGCGGATCGGTCGGTTTGGGGTTCGCCATTCCGGCCGAAACGGTTGCGACGATCGCGCGCGAACTCGAGGCGCATGGGCGAGTCGAGCGCGGTTATCTCGGAATCTCCGCTCAGGCGTTGACACCCGCGTTGGCAAGCGCCCTCCATTCGAGCAGTGCCGAGGGCGTTCTGGTCACCGCGGTGGACCCAAAAGGTCCTGCGACCGGCGTGCTCGTCGTCGGCGACGTGCTGCTCCGGGTCGGCACCGAGCAGGCGAGTTTCAAGGATCTCAACAAAATGACGGCGCGGCTCGTGCCGGACGCCCTCATCACGCTCGGCGTGATGCGCGCGGGAAAAATGGAATCCGTGGCATTGAAGATCGGGCGGCTTCCCGATCCGCCCAGCGATCCGACCCTCGCAGGTGGCGCCGATACCTGGGTGCCGTCCCTTGGAATCGGTGTGGCCGATACGACGCCGGAAATTCGCCAGGCGATCAAGGCGCCGGATGAGCCGAACGGGGTGATCGTCACGCAATTGCGACCAAGGGGCCCGGCCGGACTGTCCGGACTCCGCGTGGGCGATCTCATTACCCACCTCGGGACGAATCCCGTGTTTGGCGTCGCGGATGTCGTGACGGTCGGTAAACCGACGCCTCAAGACCCCGTGATGCTCCGCGTCGTGCGCGAAGGCGCCGCGACCTTCGTCGGCTTGACCGGTGAGGCGGAGCCCTGACGAGATCGCTCGACGTGCAACCGCAATGCGCGCTTGAATTCGCGGGAGCGCTCAAGCTTTGCGCGCACACGCCGAAGACTTCGTATTGGCGCAATTGCGTGCCCAGTCGCATGCGGGTCGTTCGTGGGATCCATCCGACGTCGCCGGGGCCGTGCCGCGTCGTCATTCGTGAGATCAAGCCAATTGACCGGCGCGAGCACTGCAACAAAATTCCTGCCATCCGCGTCGACCCCCGGTGCTCAAGGGAGGTCCGGCAGGATCGCGATTCCGCGGGAAATGGTCGAACAGGTGATCGGCGAGCTTCCGGGTCTCGCGGCGCAGATCGTTCGCGTGCCCTTTGTTGCATTGCGCGTTTTCGGGGAGACGCTTGCGTGGGCCGCCGGAATCGGGCGCACGGTCCCCGAGAGGCTTCCCGACCACGCTGCCTTGAGCGAACTCGCCGATGCCGATTCTGGCCTGCTCGAGATACCCGACGTCGGTGCCGACCGACGGATCGGCGCAAACTCCGCCGATCCTCGCGGGTCGGCAATCCGCTTTTTCGTATCCGCCCCCGTCCTCTCCGAAGCCACCCGGGTCATCGGTTCGCTGGTCCTGATCGATCGGCTGCCGCGGCAACTCGATCCCGAGCAGCGTGCGGCGCTGCTCGGGATCGCTCGCCAGGCGGCGGCGCAGTGCAGTCTGCTCGAAGAACTCATGTTCGCACGGGCTCTCGCGACGAGCGCCCCCGTCGCGCTCTATCACAGCGACATGAGCGGCAATGTGACCTACACGAACGAGGAATACCGGCGCATCTTCCGGCTGAAGGAGGATCACACGGCGAGCGACTGGTCGCAGGGCGTTCATCCGGAAGACCGCGCCCGCATGGAGGCCGACTGGGCTGAATTTTGCCGTAATCCACGGCCGGTCCGCTTCGAATATCGCACCGAACCGACTGCCGGCAGCGTGCGCTTTTTCGCCGAGCAGGTGGTCGCGGCGCGCGGCATGCCGGGATTCATCGGCACGATCAGCGACTTCACGGATCTCGTCGCCGCCCGCTCGGATCTGCAGCAGAACCAAACGCTGCTAGAGTCGGTCATCGTCAACCTCCCGATCGCGCTGCTCGCCTGCGACGCCGATGGCGTGGTCACGCACCACAATCAAGCCGCCGCCGATCTGTTCGGGTCGACGTCGACGGACGCCTTTCGGGCGACCGCCGAGATCTTTCTGCCGGACCGTGTGACGCGGGTTCGGGACGAGGCGCTCCCCTTGGCGCTGGCGCTCTCGGGCGAGTCGATCCGCGACTTGGAACTGCTCGTCAAGGCGCCCGATGGGGTGCTACGCCATATCGTCGCGCAGGCGCGGCCGCTGACGGGCATCAACGGCGCCGTTCTCGGCGCCGTGTTGGTCGCGCAGGACGTCACGGAACGTAAACTCGCGGAAGTCGAACTCGAGCGGGTCCACAAGCAGCTCATGACCGCGTCGCGCCAGGCCGGCATGGCTGAGATCGCCACGAACGTGCTGCACAACGTCGGCAATGTCCTCAACAGCGTCAACGTGTCGGCGAGCCTGCTGCTCGATCGCATCGCCGGGTCCAAGCCGACCGGCTTGGCGCGGGTCGTAGAACTCTTGCAGAGCCGCGGGGCGGACCTTGCGCAGTTCATTACGGAAGATGAGCGCGGACGCCACCTGCCGAACTATCTGGCGCAACTCGCCGCGCAACTCGAGGCCGATAAGCGGATCGCGCTCGAGGAGCTGAAGTCGCTGCGGGGCAACATCGAACACATCAAGGAAACGGTCACGATGCAGCAGAGCTATGCGAAGCTTTGCGGAGTCACCGAGACCGTCGCCGTCGCGGCCTTGATCGACGACAGCTTGCGCATGAACGCGGGCGCGCTCGCGCGCCATGGCATCACGGTGCAGCTCGACATCGAGGACTTGCCGCCGATCACGGTCGACAAGCATCGCGCGCTGCAGATCCTCGTGAATCTGATCCGCAACGCCAAGCATGCCTGCGAGGACTCGAACCGCTCCGACAGGCGCATCAGCATTCATGCGAGGGCCGACGGTGACCGGGTCACCATCGCGGTGGCCGACAACGGCGTCGGGATCGCCGCCGAGCACCTGCCGCGCCTCTTCAGCCACGGCTTCACGACCCGCCCTTCGGGCCACGGCTTCGGACTCCACAGCGGCGCGCTCACGGCCCGCGAACTGGGGGGCTCTTTGCGCGCGAGCAGCGCGGGTTCCGGCTGCGGTTCGACTTTCACGCTGGAGTTGCCGCGGACCGCAAGCGGTTCCTGAGCATCCTGTCGACCACCCCAGCTCATGCCCAAGATTCTCGTCGTCGATGACAACCCTGCGATCCACACGGACTTTCGCAAGGTTCTCTGCGTCCCGCCCGACGTCGATGCGCAAGCCGCCTTGAGCGCGGCGCAAGCGCTGCTGCTGGGCGAGCTGCCTGCGGGCGTGGGACGTCCGGCATTCGATGTCGACTTTGCGGGACAGGGCCGTGAGGGACTCGCGATGGTGCAGCGGGCCGATGCCGAGGGAAGCCCCTACAGCCTCGCCTTCGTCGACATGCGCATGCCCCCCGGCTGGGACGGGCTCGAGACGATCGAGCACCTCTGGGCAGCGGACCCGTACCTGCAGATCGTGATCTGCTCGGCGCATTCCGACTATGATTGGCTCGAAGTCATGCGCCGCATCGGCCATACGGACCAGCTGCTCGTGCTGCGCAAGCCGTTCGAGCCGATCGAGGTTCTGCAATGCGCGGCGGCGCTGTGCCGGAAGTGGGAAAACGAACGCCTCATGCGCAGCCGCGTCGCCGACCTCGAACGGTCGGCCGCCGCGAGCGCCGCCGGCCTCGAAGCCGCCAACTGCCAGCTTCGCCATCAGGCGACGCATGATGGCATCACGGGGCTACCGAATCGCGTATTGCTCGATGATCGCTTGGAACAGGCCGTCGTGCGCGCCGACCGGGCCGGTCAGGCGTTCGCGCTGATGCTCTGCGATCTCGGGCGACTCAAGCTCATCAACGAGTCTCTCGGTCATCGCGCCGGCGACCAGCTCCTGCAGGCGGCTGCACAAAGGCTCTGCAGCGTCGTGCGCCCGGTCGACACGGTCGCCCGCATCAACGGCGACAAATTCGCACTCTTGATCGGCGCCGCAGTGAATCCGGCCGACGTCGAGACCGTCGCGCGGCGCGCCATCGACGCACTGATCGCGCCGATCGAGATCGCCGGCATCAGCGTCCACACCGCGCCTAACATCGGCATCGCGATCCATCCCCAGGACGGCGGCGCCCAAGACACGCTGTTTGCGCGCGCCGATGCCGCCCTGTACTCCGCAAAACAACGCGGTCAGGGCGCGGTCCAATGCTATGCCCCCGGCATGAACATCGGCGACCCGGACAAGGTGCGTCTCGAAAGCGATCTGCATCGAGCCCTCGCCCTGCAGCAGTTTCAGCTCTACTATCAACCCAAGGTGGACACGCTGACGGGGGCCGTGCATTCCGCCGAGGCCCTCATCCGCTGGCATCATCCGGAGCGGGGCCTCGTTTCGCCCGCGGAGTTCATTCCCCTGGCCGAGGAATGCGGACTCATCGACGCGATCGGACGATGGGTCGCTGCGGAAGCCTGTCGCCAGACTCGAGCCTGGCAGACGAGCGGAATGCCGGCACTGCGGATCGCCATCAATTTGTCCGCCGCGCAATTTCGCGCGGGCGATCTGGTCGAGACGATGCGCCACGCGCTGAACTCTGCGACCTTGAGCGCGCGGTTTCTCGAGGTCGAACTCACCGAAAGCGCCCTCATGAGCGATCCCGAGAAATCCATCGGAGTTCTCGAACAACTCAGTGAAATGGGCATCCTCATTTCGGTCGACGACTTCGGCACCGGGTATTCGAGCATGAGCTATCTGCGGCGCCTGCCGCTCGACAAGCTGAAGATCGACCGGAGTTTCATCAATGAAATCACGGCGCGCGCCGACGACGCATCGATCGTGACCGCGATCGTGTCGCTGGCGCATAGCCTGCGGCTCAAGGTGGTCGCCGAAGGCGTCGAGACCGCGGCGCAGCTGGAATTTCTCAAGGGCCTCGGCTGCGACCAATATCAAGGCTACTTGTTCAGCCGGCCGCTGCCGCCCGCGGATTTCGAACGGCTCATGCGCGGCGAGCAGGCGCGGCGAATGGCCTTCATGGAGGATGAGGCGCTGCGCACGCAGAGCAAGCTCACCGCGCGCAGCCGGCCGGTCTAGTCCGCCCGGTCCCGTGCTCTGCCGATAGCGCGGCCCGCGCGCGCTCGCGGGCGATCAGCGTACGCTTGCGCACGATGCCCCAGCGGTATCCGCCGAGCTTGCCGTCCGCGCGCAGCACGCGGTGGCAAGGCACGAGCACGGCGACTCGATTGGCCGAGCAGGCGGATGCGGTGGCGCGAATTGCGCGAGGCGAGCCTATGCCGCGCGCGACCTCTCCATAACTCATGACGGCACCCTCGGGGACACCGAGCAGAAACTTCCAAACCCGGATCTGAAACGTCGTGCCGCGTAGATCGAGCGGTATCGAGGGTCGCGCCGCGGTCCCCGCGAGGTGTGCCTCGAGCGACTCGATCCAGGCTTCGAGTTCCGGCGCCTCGCGCCCGGGAAAGCCGCCCAAGACCGCGCGCGGGAATTCGGACTGCAACTGTGCGACCAATGCCGCCTCATCGGCGCCGAACTGCGCGAAGCAAACGCCCCGGTCGGTCGCCGCCAGCAGCAAGGGTCCGAACGCGGTATCTCGGAAGGCGTGGGTGATCGTCTCGCCGGCACCGCCGTCGCGATAGGTCGATGGCGTCATACCCAGGCTGCGCGTCGTGGAACCGTAGACCCGGCTCGTCGATTCGAAGCCGGCATCGGTGATGGCATCGATGACTTTCTTCCCGTCACGCAATCCTCGCTTCAGGAGCGCAAACCGCGCGGCATCGTGAAATGCCTTCGGAGACACCCCGAGATGGGCCTTGAACGTGCGCTGCAGATGCGCGGGCGACAGGTGCGCCTGAGCCGCGAGATGCGCCAAGGGGAGGGGCTGCGTCGCGTTGCGCTCGATGTAGGCGGCAAGCGCCCGCATCAAGGCAGCGGTATCCGGCGCGCCATCGCGCTCCTGTCGGGTCGTGCTCTGCTGAATCATGGGTGATTCCTTACGAGGCTTGCGATGAGGAGATTTCCTGTTCGTCACGGTGCGCACTGTATCGCCGGTCCCCGGCGGCGACACTCCGATTCTTGCGCCGCTTCAGGTGGATGCCGCGCCGGCGCCGCGGGTCGATCCGGCACCGCCCGGCGCAGCCGTCGAGCCGGCCGCGGCATGGGGTGCGCCGCCCGGCGCGGCCGACATGGAAATTCCGCGCCGTTCCGGACCGAACGTCACCATCAGAGCGATCACGACGGCGACGGTCGCCACGACGATCGCCATGGACGCGCCGTAGTTGTTCCCGTGCGCCTCCGCGATCGCCACCTGCAAATTCAGATTGCTCGCCGCGAGCAGATTGCCGAGCTGATAGACGAAACCGCCGAACGTGCCGCGAATCTCCGCCGGCGACAACTCGTTCAAGTGCACCGGAATCACGCCCCATGCGCCCTGCACGGCGACTTGCACGAAGAACGCGCCGACGCCGAGAACGACCGGGGTCGTCCCGAAGGCCCAGAACGGAATGGCCGGCAGCGCGATCAGCGACGCGATCAAAATGGCGCGGCGCCGGCCGATTCTCTCGGACAGCGCGCCGAAGTACAACCCGCCGCAGATCGCTCCGATGTTGGCGATCGCCGTCATCAGGGAACTCAAGTGCGTGTCGAAGTGATGCTGCCCCTTGAGGAACAGGCTCGGGTAGGCATCCTGCGATCCGTGGCTGAAGAAGTTGAAGGCCGTCATCAGCAACACGGCGTAAACGGCGATCTTCCAGTCCCGGCGCACGACCTCGAGCACTCCGGGTTTCGGCGCCGCGCTTGCGGCGCGCCATGCCGGCGACTCCTCGACTCCGCGGCGGATGAAATACACGAGGATGGCGGGGGCCACACCGAGTACGAACATAAAGCGCCAGCCGAGCCGGTCGTAGAAGAGGTAGACCGCGAGCGAGGCAAGGAAATATCCGCTCGGATACCCGACCTGCAGCAAGCCCGAAACGAAGCCGCGCGCAGACGTCGGAATGCTCTCCATCGTGAGCGCCGAGCCCACCCCCCATTCCCCGCCCATCGCCACGCCGAACAGGGCGCGCAGGATCAGGAGCGCCGTCATGTTCGGCGCGAACCCCGAAATCATCTCGAAGAATGAATAGATCAGGATGTTCCACATCAGAGCGGGCTTGCGGCCTACGCGGTCCGCGAAACGGCCGAAGACGAAGGCGCCGATCGGACGCATCGCGAGAGTCAGGAGCACGGCCGTCGAAACCACCTGCAAGCTCGAATGCAGGTCCGCGGCGATGTCCTTGAACATGAACACCATGAGAAAGAAATCGAATGCGTCCAGCGTCCAGCCGAGGTACGCGGCGATGACGACGTTGCGTTGGCTCTTGGTCAAGGATCTGGCGCCGGCACGCGCGCTCGGGTTCAGCGCGAAGATGCTGACGTATAAAAGCCGATGGCCAGGAAACTCAGGTCCGCATCGGCCACGAACCGCTCGATGTCCACGGCATGCGATTTGATGAGCGCCGCAATCACCGCGTTGCGTGAATGGCCGGTGTTGAGCCAGAGGATCTTCGGGGGTGTGCCGCGGAGCACGCTCGTGCCGATCAGGTCTTCATCGCGCGTCGTGAGCACGTAGTCGCCGTCGCCGGCAAGTTCCCAGAGCGCAGTGTCGGAGACATGGGTTCCCTGCAGCGTGCGCACATGGTCGGAACCCGGAAAAACGTCGATGAGCGCCGGCACCAGGCGCACGGAAAGATTTTCATCGAGCAACAGCCGAACCGCCATCAGGCCGCCGGCAGTGCGAGCAGTTTGCGTTCGCGTTCGGCCGCGAAACACAGGCAGGCGAGCACGTCCTCATGGGCCAGTTGCGGGAACTCGATCAACAGCTCGCTCTCCGTCGCACCGGTCCCGAGGAAACCAAGGACTTCGCCGACCGTGATGCGGGTACCGCTCACGCACGGCTTGCCGAAGCGTATGACGGGATCGATGCTGATGCGATTCTTGTGCGCCATGGACGGACATTAGCTCCCGCGGGTGCCGAGGGCAAATATTGTTTTGGTGCGCCGGCATCCTCCGGGAGCCGTCGCCGGACGTGTTGCAATGCGCGGCCTCGGGCTCAAGGCTTCGCGGTGAGGAAGGCATTGACGACGCCCGCGACCTTGGCCGGATCCTCCCAAAAGGGATTGTGACCCAGGCCGTCGAACACCTGAACCTCGGCGGCCGGCAGGGCATCGCGCAGGCTTCGGCGTGCGGGTTCCGTAAAGAGCGGATCCTTGCTACCCCACAGCAACAGGGTCGGCGCCTTGAGCCGCGGCAGCGTGCTCTGCAGATCGACGTACAAAGTCTTCTCGGGCAGCGCTTGATCGAGGACGGCGAGCCAAACCCGCAAGGGAATGGCCGCAGCGTCCTGCCGCTGGCGCCGGATGAAGTCGGCGTCGACCGGCGTCGGCGAGTCCCACCAGGCAATCATGAACGGCGAATCCGCTTCGATCGGATCCTTGAGCTTGCGAATCTCGGCTGCAAAGTCGAACGCCGGTTTGCCGCTCTCTGCATTCGGAGGCACTCCGCCGGTCGAAGAGATCAAGACCACGCGCCGCGTCCGCTCCGGCCAGTACTCGGCGAAAGTTTGCGCGATCAGGCTGCCGAGCGAATGCCCTACGAGGTCCGCGCGCGCCACACCGAGCGCGTCGAGCAGCAGTTTGACGTCGTAGGCGAAATCGAGCCGCGCGTAGCAGCACTCCGGCTTGCCGGATCGACCGTGGCCGCGAATATCGATGAGAATGAGTCGCAACTGCGGCGACAAATAGGGCAGCAGAGGCACCCAATCGCGCGCGCTGTCCGTGTAGCCGTGGATCAACACGACCGGCGGCCCCTTCGGCGCGCCCATGTCGATAAACGCCAGGGACTCGCCATCCGGCAGGACCAGCGTTTTCTTCATCGAGTCGAAGCGGTCCAGGTCGATCGGAGGCGGAGCCGGGCCCGACGCGGCAACGGCACCTGCATGGATGCAGGAGCCGCCAAGCCCACCGGCGGCGAGAACAACTGCGAAACAGAGCGCGCGGAGTCGGTATGTCGGCATGGATTTATGAATCCGATTATAGGGGT
>Ga0302319_10006076_pt1 | contig 24102 bp, 19 predicted proteins | sample Bog_T0_2_FD_203319 | JGI IMG/M metagenome (GOLD analysis project Ga0302319, IMG submission 203319) | Peat permafrost microbial communities from Stordalen Mire near Abisko, Sweden - Bog_T0_2 | ecosystem: Environmental > Terrestrial > Soil > Wetlands > Peat | place: Sweden: Abisko, Stordalen Mire...
CTGCCCAAGACCGTACCGAGGCGGTCGAATTTCCCAAGCTCTTCAAAAAGGTCACGTGCTTCAATCAGGTGAGGCAGGGCATCTTCAGGCTCCTGCATGGCCATACTCAGGCCTCCGAGGGCGCTTTGCGCGAGGCCTCTCATTTCCGGCGCCGGATCAGCGAAGTCCATTGCGCGTTGCACCCAGCGCCGGCCTTCTTGACATTGGGGTCCGCGCGACCAGTACCAGAAGAGGTCGACGGCGAGCTTCAGCGCTCCATTGGGGTCAGCTTCGAGCGCATAGTTGAATGCCGCCCGAAGGTTGGGCAGTTCCATGTCATATTGCCGCCGGTAGTGGGCGCCATTCTCTCGCAGGAGCACGTCTTTGGCCTGTTCCACAACTCCTTGCGCCCAATGGTAGAGTCTCTCAAGGACAGGTTCCGAGTCCAGGAGCATTTGGCGGGCCTGTTGCCGGATCGGCTCAAGAATTCGATATCGGTTGTCGTAGCTCAGGCTGTCGACCTGGACGATGAGCGACTTGTTCACCAGTTGTTCCAGCAGCATCTCCACCGAGGGCAGATCGCCGTGGTCGGCAATTTCCTGGGCGCACTTGATGGTGAAGCCGCCTACGAGTACGGAGAGGCGGAGGAGCAGAATCTGTTCTGCCGGATTTAACAGGGCCAAGCTCCATTCGATCGCCGCGCTCATGGTTTGGTGGCGAGCGGCGCCGAGGTCGTGGGATCTCGCGAGCATATTCAGGTCGTACTCGAGGCCTTCATATACTTCGAGCGGGCTCAAGAGTCGCAGTCGGGCCGCCGCTAGCTCCAGGGCGAGGGGAAGTCCGTCCAGCCGCATGCAGATCGCAGCGATGACGGCGGTGTTCTCACGGGTCAGCCGAAATGTCTGGCTATAGAAGTGAGCCCGATCAATGAAGAGCCGGGCCGCGTCGCTGCGCATGAGCGCGGCAGGGGACGATTCTCCCTCCGTAGTTGGCAGCGGCAACGGGTCTACAAAATAGGCTTGTTCAACTTCGGGGAAAACCGGATGCCGACTCGTGAGCAAGAAGGAAGCTTGAGTTTGGTCGGCAAGGCACTCTTGCAGGAACTGCCGCACCTCAGGGACGACATGCTCACAGTTATCCAGGATGAGAAGGACCTGCCGATTTCGCAGGAAGCCTTCCACGCGGTTGATCTTCACGCCGCAGGCTTGGGCGACCGCTGCCCGCACATCGCACCCCTCCGTCCATTCGGAAAACTTGACCAGCCAGACTCCGTCGGGGAATGCACCGAGCAGTTCGGTTCCAACTTGGAGGGCAAGCCGCGTCTTTCCGGAGCCGCCGGTGCCCAGCAGGTTGACGACGTTTCCTACTTGGAGGAAGTCGGCAATGCAATGAACGTCGTTTGACCTTCCCACAAAGCTGGTGGATTGGTGGGGAAGGTTATTGGGGCTTGTGGCAAGATCTCGAATCTGGACTTTGCCCTTCGGCTGGGTCTGCGAAGTAAGGAGCCACAAAGGTTGGGGTTTGATCGCGTCAGCAAGACGACGCGGACCGAGGGAGGCAAAATGCTCGAGGAGTGCGTCGCCTACGCGATGTGCTCTGACGAAAGCGCTTGTGGCCAGGAACTGGCCAGGCGAAGCGGCCGTGAGCACCGATTCACACAGGTCAATGATTGGGCCATAGACGACATCTTCAAATCGATGGGGCTTTCCGACGGTAAGGGCTACGCGCAAAACGTTCGGTTCATCATTCGCACGTGTCTCATTCTCGTAGGCCAAAACCACCTCGGTGGCGCTCCTTACGTCCCTAAAGGCAAAGGCCAGCAAATCGTCGTCCTTGCCACGAACGGTGCACCAAAGGCCCCCTTTCTTTGTGGCAAGCTTGGCCAAACGGCTGCGGTGCCTACGAAGGAGCGATTTCGGGTGGCGCACACTTGTGGACAGACCCGACTCGACGGCGGCCAACAAAATGGCTTGCCGTCCCCAGTCTCGATCCTCCAACGTTCGGTTTAGCATCTCCGCAATGAGGAATCATCCTCCATAGGCGACCAAGTGCAGCCTAGTGAGAATGCCGGTTTACCCCCAAATTTTGCCGGGCTCCCACTTCATCAACCTCAGGGCTCTTCGGATCCTGCTGTCTCAGCACTACGTACTAAGTAACACTCCGCCCAACACGTTCGAACACACAGTGAGCCCTGATTATGGCACCTCGTTGGATTGCGGGGCTATATGAGATGCCCCGACCTTAACGTCAAGGACGGGGCCGGACCAGCAGGCGCCTCGGGATTGTAGCCCTGGGTTTTCCACCGGGTCTAGGGCCGAAGACGGCGGATTCTCTTCATTGGCACAAATCCTTGTACACTAAAACTTGATGAAGTGGAGGAGGCAGTTCTCAGGAGGCGTGTCGGTTGACGACGCGATGCTGCGCGCCGATAAGCTGCTGCGCCAATACGGTTTTCGTAAGACCGGCCAGCTTGCCTTCACCGCGTACGAGCGCTCAGAGCCTTGGTCTTGGACCTACGCCCTTCGGCCCCGGAGCATTCACGCGACCTTGAATATCTGGTCGGAGCAGATGGCTTCGGTCAGCAAGTTCACCGTCGAACTTGAAACCCACTCACTGACCGGCAATTGTCCATCGCTGGCGCGCCTTCTGTTGGAAGGTGAACTGGGCGATCTTGAGGCGGGAATGCTGCATAACCGGCTGCCGAAGACCAATCGCATCACCCAGAATCGCTACGTGGGCGCCAACCAGGCCGTGCTGATGTCCCTTAGCGTCATTATTTCGCTGGCCATCGGCGAGATGATCTGGCGTGACGTCTCACCTTTGCTGGGTTACGTGGCCTATCTCACCTGCCTGTTCGGGGGCTTTTACCTTCTGGGGTATTTGAAGCTTCCAATGCCGTTCCCCGACTTTCCCGTTCACCACGCTCCGGGCGCGGTGCTGGTCAATCCGGCGAAGCCCGACAGCGTTCCGGTTGCGCCCACCAGGCGCCGTAGCTGATTAGGGTTTAATGGTCGCCGGTGTCAGAGGTTCCTAAGGAGTCGCCAGGCGCGGCGGGCAGCGTCGCAAAATTCGGCGGCATCATGATGGGCGCCATGCTCCTCAGCCGTGTGCTTGGCCTGGTGAGAGAGACGGTCATCACGTCTCAATTCGGTTTTCGGCTGGACGCCGACTCCCTTAGCATCGCCTTGGCGATTCCGGATCTGATCTTCATGCTCATTGCCGGTGGTGGCCTGAGTTCGGCGTTCATTCCCGTCTTCTCCGAGTTTCTCCATACGGAGCGGGAACGCGAGGCTTGGGATCTGTTCTCGGTCGTCGTAACCGTTTGCTCCATCGCGGCCATCGTGCTCATCGTTGTGGCATGGCTCTGTGCCGGTCCGATTGTGAGCTGGTTCGCAGTCGGCAAGTCGTTTCAGAATCTGCAGTTCGTGGTCCCGAAGGCCACATTGCTCTCACGTATCCTGTTGCCGGCCCAGTTCGCTTTCTTGATAGGAAGCCTTCTCATTGCGACGCTGTATTCGCGAAACCGCTTCGCGGTCCCGGGCCTGGCGCCCAACGTCTACAATGTCGGCATCATTGTGGGCGCCCTCTTGGGCCCAGCTACAGGTCTTGGTGTTGCCGGTGTGGTATGGGGGGCGATGATTGGGGCTGTGATCGGAAACCTCGTCATGCCGATAGGGGCGATGCTTCGGTTGGGTGGACATTTTCGATTTTCGCTCGACCTCAAGACTCCCGGCGTTGCCAAGTTCTTCAAGCTGCTCGGCCCCATCATTTTTGGATTTTCTCTTCCGAGCATGACCCTCATTCTTAGTCAGAAGTTTGCCTCACCCTATGGCGAAGGCGCGAATTATACGATCCGGGCGGCCAATAACCTGATCCAGGCGCCAGCAGCCATCTTCGGTCAGGCGCTTGCCCTCGGGGCGTTTCCCGCCTTGAGCCAGTTCTTCGCCCAAGGGCGCATGGATCGCTACCGCCTCCAGCTTAACAAGACCTTCCGGCAGGTGATCTATCTAACGGTGCCCTCCTCGGTGCTCATCTGGGTCTTGGCCCCCATCATCGTCGAGCTCGTCTATGGATATGGCAAGGGCCGATCTCCAGCCGACCTTGCTCGGCTCACCGAGTGCTTGCAGGCCTACACGTTTGGCCTTGTCGCATGGTCGCTCCAGCCGGTGCTCATGCGCGGATTCTTCAGCATGCATCGGACCCTCAAGCCGATTGCCTTGAGCACGGCGATTACCGGTCTCTTCCTATTGATGTTGTGGTGGATTCGCCCCGGGGGGCCGTCTCCCATGCCGTTCCAGAGCATTGCTTGGGCCACCGACCTGGCCTTCGTGCTGCTGATCTTCCTTCTTTATTCGGCCCTGCAACGGGATGTCGGGAAGTTGGATGCAGCGGGATCTTGGCTAACTTTGGGGAAGAGCCTGGTGGCGGCGGCGGTCATGGGCGCGGCAACCTTCGGAATGGCGGCGTTGCTGCCACCCCACGCTCACAAGATCATGGTCGCCGCGGCATTCGTGCTGATCTTCCTGGTCTCAGCCTGGATCTACGTGTGGATCACCGGCCGCATCAAGATGCCGGAAATTGAATATGTCGATCGCGCAATGGCGCGGCTCGCCGCTCGCCGAGGAAGTGCACCCAAGGCTGAAGATCCCTGAACAGGGCTTCATGAAATCGCGTCCAAAGCGGGCGGCGGCTGCGTCAGAATAAGTGCACTCCCCATGGCAATCCCCTTTTGCCACCTTCACAATCACACAGAGTACAGCCTCTTGGACGGCGCCAACCGGATTCCGGATATGGTGTCCCGGGCCAAAGAACTCGGCATGAGCTCGCTTGCCATCTCCGACCATGGCGTCATGTTTGGCGTGATGGAGTTCTACATGGAGTGCAAGAGCCAAGGCATCCAGCCGATCCTCGGGATGGAGGCGTACGTGGCGCCGGCGGGGATGCGCAAGAAGTCGGGACGTGAGGAAAACCACAGCTACCATTTGCTGCTCCTGGCAAAGGACTTGGAGGGTTACCGGAACCTCTGTCAGTTGGCCTCCATTTCCGCACTTCAGGGCTACTACTACAAGCCCCGCATTGACCATGATCTCTTGCGGCAGTACTCGTCCGGCCTGATTGGCACCTCAACCTGCCTGGGGTCTGAAGTCAACCAGGCGCTGCTGCGGAACGACTACGACGAGGCTCAGCGCATCGCCGGAATGTACAAAGAGATTTTTGGGTCTGAGAATTACTTCATTGAGCTTCAGGACCATGGCTTGGCCGAGCAGCACCGGGCAAATGAGGGACTGATTCGCATTTCGAAGGAGCTTCATTTGCCGCTAATCGCGACGAACGACGCTCACTACCTCTGCAAGACCGATTCTCAGCCGCATGATGTGCTCCTCTGCATTCAGACCGGCGCCCTTGTCTCCGACGAGAAGCGGATGCGGTTTGAAACCGAGGAGTTCTATCTCAAATCTCCGGAAGAAATGCGGGCATTGTTTCCTGAGCATCCAGAGGCGATCGAGAACACGATCGGCATCGCGGAGCGGTGCCACGTCGAGCTCGGCAAGCAACGTGCGGCGATGCCCCAGCCTGACCTTCCTGAAGGCATGGCATCTAAGGAGTTTCTCCGTCAGTTGGCGGAGAGCGGTCTTAAGAGCCGGAGCAAGTTCAACGACGAGCGAGGTTGGCAGCGCCTGAATTACGAACTGGGTGTGATTGACCAGACCAATTTTGAGGACTACTTCCTGCTCGTCCGCCAATTTGCCCAAGCCACTAGAGACCGAGGGATTTTCTTTGGGGTCAGGGGTTCGGCAGCGGGCTCATTGGTTTCCTTTTGCCTCGGCATCACCGATGTTGACCCTCTTGAGTACGACCTCACGTTTGAGCGCTTCCTCAACCCTGAGCGCATTTCCATGCCGGATATCGACATGGACTTCGAGGACGCAAGGCGCGATGAGATCATCCAATGGGTCCGAGAGAAATACGGCGAGGAGCGGGTCGCTCAGATCATTACGTTTGGGACGCTTGGCGCCAAGGCGGCGATCAAGGACTGTGGGCGGGTCAAGGGCTATACACCCCAAGAAACCGATCGAATTTGTAAGACTTTGCCGACGGCGCCGGGGTACACGATTGAGCGCAGCTACAAAGAGGTCGCCGAGTTTCGCCAGATGGTCGATGGCGATCTGCGGGTTCGCGAACTGGTGGAGGATGCCAAGAAAGTAGAGGGCATCGCCCGCCATGCCGGCGTTCACGCGGCCGGCGTCGTTATTTCGCGCGAGCCTTTGGTGAACTACGTTCCCCTGTATCGGAGCATTGAGGGCGAACCGGTGACTGCCTTTGAAATGGGCATTCTAGAGAAGATTGGCCTTCTTAAAATGGATTTTCTGGGGCTTTCCAACCTCACCGTCCTCGCCCGAGCGACCGCCAATATCCGCAAGACCAAGGGCATCGATATTGATCTGCGCGATCTGCCGGAAGATGATTCCGCAACTTACGAGATGTTGGCGCGAGGTGAAACCACCGGTGTGTTCCAGCTTGAGGGTGGCGGGATGACCCGCTGGGTCACGCAACTCAAGCCTCAGAACATTCGGGAGCTCGCCGCCATCATCGCACTCTATCGACCGGGGCCGATGGAGCATATTCCTAGGTTTATCGACGCCAAGTTTGGGCGGATAAAGCCGGACTTTCCGGATGAGCGGATGCGGCCAATCTTGGAAGAAACCTACGGTGTTATCGTCTACCAGGATCAAGTGTTGAAGCTGGTACAAGCCCTCGCCGGATTCAGTCTTGGGCGCGCGGACGTGCTTCGCCGGGCGATGGGGAAGAAGGACGCCAAGGGCATGGCGTCGATGAACATCGAGTTCTTGGACGGCGCGGAGAAGCTGGGCGTGTCCAAAGAGGTTGCCGCCGGTGTATGGGAGCTGCTTCTTCCGTTTGCCGGATACGCGTTCAATAAGGCCCATGCCATCTGTTACAGCATCCTCGCTTACCAAACCGCTTTCCTGAAAGCGAATTACCCGGTCGAGTACATGGCGGGTCTGCTCGCGGTGTACCGGGACAAAGAGGATCGGGTGGTTGCCTGCATTGAAGAATGCCGACGTCAGAAAATCGCTGTGCTACCCCCCGACATTAACTGCTCGTTCAAGGATTTTGAGATCGAAGGTTACGACGCGATCAAAGGGAAGAGCAAGGCCAAAGCGGGCATTCGGTTTGGTCTCGCCGCGATCAAGGGTGTTGGGGAGGGCCTTGTGGAGGCCATCATCGCCGACCGTGAAGAGAATGGGCCATTCAGGCACCTTTATGAATTCTGCGACCGCATCAAGCCCCACGGGATCAACAAGATCGCCCTTGAGGCGTTGATCCGCTCGGGCGCGATGTCGGGCATCGACATGAACCGCAACCGGTTGCTTCAGATCGCTGAGGCCGGACTCCAGTTTGCCGACGCGGCGAACCGGAACCGTACTGCCGGACAGAACTCCCTCTTCGGCGAGGGTGAACCCGCCGCGCCGACTTACCCGGCAATTGCCGTCGATGTCGAGCCCCCGACCCGCACCGAAGCGCTGGCAATGGAAAAGGAAGTGATGGGGATCTATGTCTCCGATCACCCTTTGCGGGGCCACGAGCGAGTCGTGAGCGAGAGCGCGACCCATCCGTGCGCGGCAATCGAGGAGCTGGAAGACGGTGTTTCAGTCAAGCTTGCTGGCGTCATCGCCGGTCTGCGTACGACGATCGCTAAAGCAAGCGGCAAGAAGATGGCGATGCTCGTGCTCGAAGATTTCAGTGGCCAATGCCACGCCATTTGCTTTCCCGGAACTTACGAAAAGTTGGGGGCCAGGCTCGCGAAGGACGTCGTCGTGCAGATTCAGGGCACGGTGATGCACCAGGAGCGTCCTGGTGCGGGGGGAGGGAAGAGCATCGAGGTGCGCCTAGAGGATGTGCGCCCTTTAGAAGCGACCCTGGACCTGCCGATGGCCGATCCGGGGTCGACCGGCCAGGTTGAAATTCGGGTCCTTCGGGCCACCGAAACCCAAATGCTCGGCTTGAGGGAACTCATTGCACGGCACCCAGGTTCCTATGAACTCATCATCCGCGTGCTGCCCGACCGTCCGATTTACACCATGCAAATGGTGGATCCGACCCCAGACTTTCGGCGGGACGTCCAGGAGCTCCTGGTTGGCGCCGAGGTGCGCTGAGGATCGAGTCATAATCTTGGATCGGTACCACATCGTATGAAATCGTTGATGCTTTTCTTGACCGCTTGTGTGGCGGCATCCTCTTTTGGCCAGGCCTCGTTCGACTATCGGGCCGCAAACATCAAGGTCCTAGAATTGGCGCCAGTGCAGGCGGCCATCGGGCTGACCTCAACCCAGCACGAGCAACTCAAGGCATATGCGAATGCCTATGATGTGAAGCTCAATTTGGAGCGCTCGAAGGTTGTGGCCCAAATAAAAGCACAAGGCCGGAACTACAAGGGGGATGGTGGACAAGCGGCGGTGATGCAACTCATCGTGACTCTCAAGAAGCAAGTGCTTGGCGTTCTTAGCGCGAGGCAGCTACAACGCCTCCGGGAATTGTCGCTTCAGGTGGAAGGGTTGGGTGCGATCGTCGAAGATGATGCGGTACGGGATCGGCTGGGGGTCACGTCGGCCCAGGCAAAGCAGTTGGCTCAGGCATACCAGGCGGGCTCAGATGCCTCGGATCAGATTGAGAAGCAACTTGAACAGCCGATTCTACTGCAGTTTAAGTCCAGGGCCCAGGCAGCCAAGACCGACGCGGATCGGAAAGAACTTGAGCAAGAATTCGAGAAGCGGGTCGACGATGCGCGCCGGGCAGCCGCACCCAGCTTTGAGAGGGTTCAAGAGAAAACAAAATCGCAGTTCCTCGCGATATTGACGGCTTCGCAGCAGAAGGCTTGGAAGGCCATGTTAGGTGTCCCGTTCCGCGGCCGCTAGAAGGGTGCTCCCAGGCCCCGATTGAATTGAAACTGCCGGGCCCGTTGCTTGAATCTGATGAACCGGGGCATACTTGCTTCTGCGCGCTAGTGGGAACGCGATCGGGAGGCTCACTTGAATCGCTCTGCATTTACGCTCATTGAACTGCTTGTCGTCATCGCGATCCTCGCGATCCTCGCCGCCATTCTCTTTCCTGTTTTTTCCCAAGCGAAGGAGGCCGCTAAGAGAACCGCGTGCCTGAGCAACCTAAAGCAGCTTGGAGTCGCGACCTATCTCTACGTCAACGACTACGACGACACCTTCTTTGAGGACCGCTACAACTGCGGCGGAGATGCCGCCAATGGGTTCAGCGCGACCCAGGTCTGTTCGGCCTATGTTCAAAATGGAGCTCTCAGTCCTGACGCTCCCGACCAGTCTAACACGAGCCTTGCCGGGGGGACGAGTTCATCGCCGGCCAACGAGCGACAATTCTGGGTCTACACGCTGCATCCCTATACGGCAAGTTACGCCTTGTTTAAGGACTCGGACGCGACGAATGGCTTCTATCCGGGCAGCGGAGCCGTCGTCGCCTTTACGAAGGGAGACGGCGCCCAGAATTGTCAGGATTACGGCGGGGAAAACAGCTATGGTACGAACTTTGGCTGGATCACCTCGGCAGCCTCGAGCAATGGGGGATCGACCAGCCTTCCCGATGCGGTGTCTGCAACGGCAGTGCCTCGCATTGCAAGCACCATCCTTGTGATGGATTCTGGCTATTGGAAGACGGGTCCCGATGTGGTGAACGCAACGGGGCTCACCAACTGCGCGCACCTGACGGCGGGCGTTTGCCCCGCAACCGGTGGTACGAACGCCGAATACTACCAGCTCATTGGCGGCACGGTTCCGGCCAACCAGAGCCCCTACTTCGTGAGCTTCTGGGCCAATCAGGGTGGAGGCAACTATTCGCAGAACGGCTCGAATCCCAAGTACGTGACCTCCCTTACGACGCCGTCGGCCGCCAGTTTCCTCGCGAATGACTTGACCCGCCACGGCGGACGTTTCAATGTTGAGTTCACCGATACCCATGCCAAGAACCTGCCCTACCAGGAGACGATTGGCGATGTGTGCTACTGGACCACGGACGTCGAAGGACCACATCCAAACTGCAACTGAATGGGGAGGTTCCAGGATGTGGTCGGTGGCTAGAAGATTCTAACGAGTATTCCAGTCCGAGTTCAGAGTTCAGGCTTCGCTATGTTCGCGGCGGTCCTTAGGGGGCGAGGGTGTCTGTATTCTCGCTCTCTATTGCCCGGAGTCGTAAGCCAGATGCGGAGCGTTCTTGAAAAATGCGGCCGGAAGCCTCCGCGATGGCAACCGCGATGTAGGGCAGGGCGATGAGAAGGAAGGGTGGCTGAAGGCCGGCCTGTTCCGAGCCCGCTATGGCCTTGTAAAGGGCGAAATAGAGGATGGTTGCCGCCGACACCCCGGCAAGGCGGCATGCACCGAGACGCCAATACCCTTTGAAGACATTGCCGATACCGGCGAAGAGCATGAACGCGCCGAAAACAAAGAGAGGCATAGGTTTGTCGTTCCTTGATGGGATACCACCCTCGGTGGGCTGAAAAATGCTGAGGCTGTACCAATTGACGGGGGCTAGCCGAAATGCAAAAAACGGCTCCCTCCTGTTGGAGGAAGCCGTCTAATTCAATTAGCGCCGCGGCCGGAACCGAGCGTTGACATTCTCGTCATCGCCGCCCCGCTTCGGAAACGCGGATGGGACTTCTGGAGCCGAGAACGATTGAGGCTCGGGAGCCGAATGATCGTCGGCCGGATGATCAACGGCGGCTGAAGGAGCACTGTCGGCGGGTCGGTCGAAGTCTCTCGGCGCACCTTCGCGAGGTCCGCGATCGTAGCCACGGCCGCCTCGGTCGCCTCCGCGATCACCACCACGGTCTCGATCTCCCCCGCGGTCACGTCCCCCGAATCCGCGTCCTCGATCACGGTCTCCGCCCCGATCTCGGCCACCGCGGTCGCGTCCGCCTCGGTCTCCACCACCGGCGCCCGGAGGCGGGGGAGTGGCGTCGGCATTGCCGGCGAGGCTCGGCAAGGTCTGAGCAATGCCAAGGGCGGTGAGGTTCACGCGACCCATGTGGTCAATCTCGTGGACCTTGACATTGACTTCGTCACCAATGTTGACCACATCTTCGGGACGGCGGATCGGAGTGGGGCTCAGGTGCTCCAGCGGAACAAGACCTTCACGCTTCGGCAAGAACTCCACCATTGCGCCTCGGCCCATCAGCCGGCTGACCTTGCCACGGAACTCGGCGCCAACCTGAATTTCGTCGGTAAGAGCCTTGACCATCGCCACTGCCTTTTGAACGGCCTCGCCGCTGTTTCCACCGATGAGCACCCGACCATCCTGCTGGATGTCGACCGATGCACCGGAGGTTGCGACAATGTTCTTGATCGTCGCCCCTCCCGGCCCGATGACTCCGCCGATCTTTTCAACGGGAATCTGGATCGTAACCACCTGGGGCGCGCTCGAATTCAGGGTCGACCTGGGTTCGGCGATCTCGGCTTGGATCACATCGAGGATGGCGAGTCGGGCATCGAGCGCCTGATGAAGGGCTCGGGCCAACACCTCGTCGGGAATACCGTCGAGTTTGGTATCCAGCTGGAGGGCGGTGATGCCCTTGCGGGTTCCGGCGACCTTGAAGTCCATGTCGCCGCAGAAGTCTTCCATGCCCTGGATGTCAGTAAGCACTTTGTAAGTACCTTGTCCGTCCGACATCAGTCCCATGGCTATACCGGCTACCGGAGCCTTGAGCTGAATGCCACCGTCCATCAAAGCCAGGGTGCTGCCGCAGACCGACGCCATGGACGTCGAACCGTTTGATTCGAGCACTTCTGAGATGAGGAGGAGGGTGTAAGGGAAGTCGGGATCGTCGAGCGGGATCATCGGTCGTAGCGCACGCTCGGCAAGCGCGCCGTGGCCGACTTCACGCCGTCCAGCACCGCGCATCGGGCGACACTCGCCGACCGAGTAGGGCGGGAAGTTGTAGAAGTGCATGTAGCGCTTCGGCTCTTCATCCTCAATTCCGTCCATCGTTTGCGCCTCGCCAGGAAGTCCCATGGTGAGCACAGTCATCACCTGAGTCTGACCTCGGGAGAAGAGGCCGCTTCCATGGACTCCGGGAAGGAGCCCGACGGTTGCGGACAGCGGGCGGATATCTTCCAGTCCGCGTCCGTCAGGGCGTCGATTCTCCTCAAGGATGAGCCGGCGCACCATCTTCTTGACCGCGCCATCGGCCGCCTCGTTGAGTTGGCGATGCAATTCGGGCTGATCGGCGTAGATCGGCGAATACTTGGCAACAATCTGTTTGACGAGATCATCAATCGCGGACTCGCGTTTGACCTTGTCGGCATCGGTGAGCGCCTCGCGAATTTCGGCATCGCACTCTGCTGCGATGCGTCCCTTAAGGCCTTCGTCAACAAGGTGTAGCGTCACTTCGCGCTTTGGCTTGTTGACCATCTTGCCGAACTTCTCAAACTCGGCGCAGATCAACTGGATCGCCTCGTGGGCGAACTTCAGGGCCGCGTGCATGTCCGCTTCCGACACCTCGGTGGCGCCCGCTTCGACCATGGAAATGGCGTTCGCGTGGCCGGCGACCACCAGGTCTAGATCACCGATCTTGATTTCTTCGATGCTGGGGAAAAGAATGAATTCGCCATCGATACGTCCGATTCGGACACCCGCCACCGGGTACTTGAAGGGGATGTCGCTCACCGTCAGGGCCGCGCCAGCTGCACAGATCGCAAGCACGTCGGGCGGGCACTCTTGCTGAACCGCAAACGGCATGCATATGACCTGCACATCATTACGGAGACCCTTGGGGAAGAGGGGGCGAAGCGGTCGGTCGATCAGTCGGCTCGTGAGCACGGCCCGATCGGAGGGGCGTCCACCGCGCTTGATAAAGCCGCCGGGGATTTTGCCCACCGAATACTTGCGCTCTTCATAGTCGCAAGTGAGGGGAAGAAAATCGATGCCCTCGCGAGCATTTTTGGACATGGTGGCCGCGCCAAGGACGACTGTGTCGCCCATGCCAAGCAGCACGGCTCCGCCGGCCTGATTGGCTACACGGCCCGTCTCGACGTTAAGGGTCTTGCCCCCAACCTCGAACGAGTGGGAAATGATCATGGTTGCCTCCGTACGTTAACGGGGCTTTACTTCGCGGATGCCGAGCCTTTGAACTAGAGCGCGGTATTTCACGACGTCCTTCCGGCGCAGGTAACCCTCAAGCCGTCGGCGCTTACCGACGAGGAGAAGAAGACCGCGCAAGGAGTGGAAATCCTTCTTGTTGCGCTTAAGGTGGTCGGTAATCTGCTCGATACGAGCTTGCATCAATGCAATTTGGACCTCGGTGGAACCGGTATCGCCCGTTCCGACCGCATAATCCGTGATCACCGTTTGCTTTTTGACTTTATCGAGCGGCATGCGTGAGTGGTATTGCCTCCGTTGCAGTCTCAAGGCCAAGTTTTCTGTCGGCCGCTCTGCGCAGGCTCCCGAGGGGGGCCTCCGGACAACGGCTAACCTTTGAATTGGCCTTAAGAAACTGCATCGTACCAGGCTTTGGCGCCCCGCGTCAACAGTCCATTGCAGGGCTGTCTTAACGCAGGGTTGAAGTAATCTCCCAAATTAGGCATGAACCCGACTCCGCACGGCCCTCCCGTCGATCCTCTCATCCAGGCAAGTAAGGCGCCCCTGCATGGAGATCCCGAAGCGGTTGCCCTCATCAAGCTGTCGATGGAGCATTATGGGGCCGTGAAGAGTATGCGTTGCCACTACCGCACCGAAGTGAATTTGCACGTCCTCCCGGGTTCGATGCTTCCCAGCGGCGCCAGCATGCCCCGGCACTTACGGGAGTTCATCTACGTCGCGCCGAATCAGTTTCGCATCAAGGCGGAAAACGGGCGCCATTCGGCGATCGCGATTTGCGATGGTACACGCTACGTTGAATTCGGGGACCAAAAAGGACTGGGACGACACGAAAATCAAGCGCCCCGCGGCGTGTGGGCAGCAACTGGTGTGGTGATGACGAACCCAATGGTTGGCGGGAGCCCCATGTTGGCTTTCTTTGGCGGGTCTGCTCATTACGACTCGCTCGTCGGAAGGAGACCGGTCGGCTTTCATTCCCGCGATATCGACTATATGGGGCATCCGTGCCACACGGTGGGATTCTATTCCCCGGCCACGTATGGGCAAGTTCGCATCCTGATCGGGGCACGTACCGGGCTGATCCACTGGTGCACCTATGACCTTGAGCCGAGCAGGCAGAGGGCTCAACAGTCCCCGAAGGTGCAACTGGCAAACAACATGATCCACGATGTTCCGCCGATCGTCACCGAACTCTTGCACGTCTTGTTCCCGGAACAGATCCAGAGGGCGTCAGCCCAATATGGTCAGGTTGTTTCCAGTATCATCGACGGAGCTGTCGGCGGCCTCCTCACCGAACTCCATGAAGTCCCAGACGTGAACTGCGCGGTCTTGCCCCAAGAGTTTTACATTCCGCACCATTGACGCGGTGTATCCTCTTGCGCAATGAACGTGGCAGTTTTGGGGACGGGCAGTTGGGGCACTGCTCTTACTCTGCTCCTATCCCGTAATGGCCACCAAGTAACCCTCCTCGGGCGCGCCGCCGAGGAAATTGCCATGTTGAAGAGCCGTCGGGAAAACTTGCGGTACCTGCCCGGATTTGTGCTGCCCGCCGACGTATCCTTCGGCCTCATGGACGAGGGGCTGCCCGATGTTGATATGACGGTACTAGCCGTGCCAGCAAACGCCGTACGGCATGTCGTCCGCACCGTGCGCGCGGCCCGGTGCTGGGTGATTGCCGCCAAAGGGCTTGAGGGCGGCACCGCCCAACTCATGTCTGAAGTGGTTGCCGAGTCTTCGCCTGGCGCGGAGGTGGGAGTTATCAGTGGCCCCAACCTTGCGGTTGAGATTGCTCGTGGAATCCCTACGGCAGCGGTAACGGCGTTTGCCGATCTTGAGACCGCCGACCGGGTGCGCGGAGTGTTCATGTGCCGCACTTTCCGAGTTTATGTCTCTACCGACGTTCGCGGGGCCGAACTTGCAGGGGCGCTCAAGAATGTATTGGCCATCGGCGCTGGGATGTCCGACGGGCTCGGCTTTGGAGACAATACCAAGGGCGCGCTGCTTGCGCGAGGACTTCACGAAATGATGACGCTTGGCATGGCCATGGGCGCCAACATCGAAACGTTTATGGGCCTGGCCGGCGTTGGGGATCTGCTGGCGACCGCCTCGAGCAAGCTCTCCCGCAACTATCGCGTGGGCTGGGCGCTCGGCAAAGGAGAACGTCTGGACGACGTGCTTGACGAAATCGGCCAAGTCGCCGAAGGCGTCCCCACAAGCGATTGCGCGATCGTACTTTCGAAGCGATACGGCGTTCAAATGCCGGTTTGCGAGGCGATAGATGCCGTGATCAGGGGCCGATTACAGCCCGTGAACGCGGTTACTGTTCTTATGGAGCGCTCGCCTCGGGTGGAGGGTCTTCTGCTGCCGGCGTCAACAGGCGAGTTGAAGGCGAACGGCTAGGAACAAGGGCCAAGCCAACAGAGAGAATCGCAAGGGCGGGAAAGACGGGAAACAGCGGAAACGGTCCGGTTGGATGAGCCGCAACCTGACACGGCACCGCTGCCATCTGGTCAAGAGGCGCCTGACCGGTTACCTCACCTTGCTCATCGATACACATGGAGTAGCCGGTCTCGGCAGAGCGCACCAGGGGCAGACCAGTCTCGACTGCCCGAAAGATGGTGCCGGCCCGGAGTTGATCCATCGCAGCGGTATGGTCAAACCAGTTGTCTTCGCTGATCACCGCCACCAGGTTCGCACCCATGGCGGCTTTCCGGTAGGCGATATCCGGAAAGAGGCATTCAAAGCAAATCAGGGGGGCAACCGTCAGATCGCCATCCTTGAGGTTCTTGATATCGTCGCTTGATTTCAGGTCTCCGGAGGGCAGCTTGAAAGCGTCCAGGAACGGAAGCATGCCCCGCGCCGGAACGTACTCGCCGAACACCACCAGTCGATTCTTATCGGCATATTGCCGACTGGTTCCATGGTACAGAAGGGCGCTCTGGTAGACGTCGTTGCCATCACTTCGATGCGCCCCAAACAAAGTGGCGAGGCCGGGTTCGAGGCGAAAGTCAGGCGGTAGGGGCCATTGAAAGTCACGCGCGGCACCCTCAGGGAAAACCAGAAGCTTGGCCTTGCGGTTAAGCGCGTCTTGGGTGAGGTTGTCGATATGAAGCAGGTGGAGTTGGAGGGCTTCACCGGTATTAGAGAATGCCAGATCAACGCCGGGTTGCCCAGCCTCTACCAGGACGGTGGGGCCGCTAGGACGAACCAGGAAAAAGCGACCGATCGAGACCATGCCGAGCAATCCAAAGACGATGGCGGTCTTGCGCCCATTGCTCAGATCGCCCCCGAAGGCCTGAACGGTGGCGAGTGATGTCAGGAGGACCCAAGCCGAAACCATGAAGATGCTTCCGAACCACGCCAAGTGAATCAAGGTTGGGGTGGTCGCCAATGGGCTTGCCAACAGCCCCCATGGAAAAGCGGGACCGGGTACCAGAGATCGCACGGTTTCGACTCCCGCCCAGACGAAGGGGATCAACCATGGGCGGTCGTTTTGCCAGCACTTGGAGATAAGCCAACCCAACCCGCCAAACCATAGCAGTGCCTCGGCGAATGCCCCGAGTCCGATTGGGATCAAGGCGAGGCTTGGGCTCCCTACCCATCGCCCCACTAGCCTCACAAGCCAGCCGAACTGAAAGAAAAAGTAGACAAATCCAAAGCAAAAGCCACAACGATATGCGGACCATCCACGGCGGTTCTTCAGCTCGGCAAGAAATGGGATGGGTGCTATAAAAACGAGGAGAACCCAACTGGTCGGCGCAAACGCTAGAGCCAGCAGGACCGCGGAAACGACCGCCGGCCAAACACGAGGCCGCATAGATCTCGCCACCCTCAGCTAACAACCTCGTCGATCCGGTGCGTGTCAACCTCCTCTAAAAAGAGTTGGGTCAAGTGCGTGGTGTCGTTGTATCGAAGCATTTGAAATTGGCCTTCCGGTCTACGGATGAACTCGGTAACTCCGGTATTGCCAAATCGGAACGACCGTGAAGTTTCGACCGAACCCTTCACCAAGTGGGCGATCAGAAGCGCACAACTCGCACCGTGCCCAACAATAATCTTGTCTTCTTTGCACCGGAACAGCTCCTTTGCGATGGGCTGAACCCGTTCAAAAGCGTCGCGAAGCGATTCGCCTGACGGTGGACGAACGCCGAGACTGTCCACACCTTCAAGCTCCTGCTGCTGGCAAAGCTGGGCATGCAGCTCTCGAAAGGCCATGCCTTCGTAACTCCCGAAGGATCGTTCGCGCAGTCGCGAATCGATTCTCAAACGCGCCGACAGTGACTGCACCAGAATTTCGCCGGTCTTCGTGGCGCGTTTTAGGTCGCTCGTCCATACTTCGGCAAAGCCTGTGCCCGCAAGGCTGCGCGCAAGACAACCGGCTTGATATTCACCTTCAGAGTCGAGGGGAACGTCGGTATGCCCCTGCGCACGGCTTGCCGCATTCCAGGCAGTCTGACCGTGGCGGACAACGAGGAGGCGCATCGGATATGTTTATACCTGCCAGGGCTTCAACTCGCCGAGCTCGACCCCCGCGCTGCTCAGTCGGAGTGCGCCTACTCTTAGGAGACGCGCAGCCGATCCAGGTTCAGCAGTGTTCCTAACATGAATTTCTCTCGACGCAAAGTCGATCCGGTCGATCACGCCCATTCCGAAGTCCTCCCCGTCGGGTCGAGCAAAGGAACATAGCAGCCCTTGGTATGACGCGGGCGACACGACTATCGAACGTTGAACCTCGAAGTGGTTGGAAATTCGTCCCATCGAGCGTTCATCGAGCGGTTCCTCCGAAACAACCAGCGCGGTTGCTCCTGAGGTTTCAACGTGTAGGACTTCGCTTAGACCGAGGTGGCGAAGCTCCTCAACCGTGGTTGCCTTGCCGCTGCCGAGCCGTACCCCTTCCAACGTGAGTTGATCCATGTTGAGGGTGTGGATGACGGCTTGGTCCAAGAGCTTGATCCACTGCGCCTTGTGTTGGGCGCTAGCGACGAGCGGCGGGGGCGCAGCCGCCAGGTCGACGTCTTCGGGGCCGATGGGGAACCCGTCTCGGTCTATCTTCGTTCCCGCAGCGACCAAGATTCGCTCAGGACGGAAGACTTCGCAGGTGGCCTGCAGAAACTGTCTGAGCAGGGGTGTCGGCCGATGGGTGATCTGCACGGCGGGGGCAGTCGGCGCGGCCGCCGCCAATTTGACAAGAGCAGCGAGCAGGATATGGGGCGCTCTCTGGGCATCCAGGCTTCCATAGAATCGCCACGACCTCGTTTGATCGCCTACGGAAAGGCGAAGCCGGCCCGGTGGGCTTTGGTATGGATCGGCGGGGTCGAGGCAGATGAGCGGCTGCCCCGCGAGGTTTTCGCGCAACCAATCCTTCCATGTCACCCCGGGGTGCCCCACCAGCAATGTTCGTGGCATGAAGAAGAGACGAGCCACTTACCCAAATCGCCATCCACCGCCATAAGTCCCATGCTTCAACCGTTCCCTTAGCCTGTACGTTTGAACCTTTGATGATGACCACCTTCGCCCGCAAAGCAGCCGAAAGAGCTGCGCGCCACTCCGCCCAGAAGCTGGTTCGCCATGCTCGGATCGATCCGCGCCGCGGATGGAGTCTCTTGACGAATCCTGGAGTGGCGGCGGGGCCGAAGTTTTCCGCGCTTGCGATCGGCTTGGCCCTCACGGGTCTCTTGGTGCTCTTCGAAGTGCCCCTTGAAGGTGCTATCTCGGTGCTTGCGCCCATCTTGGGTCTGGTCGCCGGGGCATTTGCCGATGGGATGGAGATTCTTGTGCTTCCCCTCCTCATTGCCTGTGCCTCGCTCTCGATCATCCTCCCTACCACGTCCTCACTGCTGCCGGTAGGACCCGAGTAGAATCTGGCGGTTGCGAATAGGGATATTTGACTCCGGGCTCGGAGGGCTCATCCTTGCCGAGGCCTTCGCGCGGCGATTGCCACGGTACGACTTCGTCTATTTAGGCGATACGGCCCGTGTCCCCTATGGCGACCGGTCCCAAGAAGCGATCTTCCGGTTCACCAGGGCGGCGGTGGAGGCGCTCTTTCGCGACTTCGATTGCGCGCTCGTGGTGCTTGCGTGCAACACCGCCTCGGCCGAGGCGTTGAGGCGCTTGCAGCAGGAATACCTCACCGCCCACTATCCGGATCGGAGGATACTTGGGGTCATCATCCCCACCATCGAGGCTTTAGACGACGACGGGCCGATTGGTGTACTGGCCACCCGAAGCACCGTGAGATCGGGATCGTTTCCCCGCGAAATGAGGCGGCTGGGCAAGGCAGCCGTGGTGATCCAGCAGGCAGCGCCACTTCTTGTACCACTCATCGAAAACGATGGCCTCGATCGCGCCGGCCCCTTTGTGGAAGCTTATGCGGCCCCCTTGTTGGCGGCGGGCGTGCGGCAGGTGCTCTTGGGTTGTACTCACTACGGCGTTGCAGCGGCGCTGATCGGGAAAGCGCTACCGGGGGTGCGAGTGATCGCCCAGGAGGATGTGGTGCCGGAACGTCTTGCGAGCTACCTGGATCGGCACCCGGAAATCGAGGGCCGATTGAGTCATACCGGCGAGCGTCGTTATCTCCTGACCGATGTGCTCGAGCACTACACCGAACTTGCTCGGTCATTGGTGGGCATCGCACCCACGTTCGAGGAGCTATACCTGCCGGTATGAGCCAGTCTCTTTCCTTCATCGAGTTGAATCGGTGTGCAGCCCGGGCAAACGTTGCCGCCTTCCGTTCCCATTTGGGACCAACGCAAGAGCTGATCGCGGTCGTTAAGGCCAACGCTTATGGGCATGGCCTGAATGAGATCGTTGGAATGGTCGAAGACCTCGTGGACGGGTTTCAGGTTGACGATATCGAGGAGCTGCGCCTCGTCAGGCCTAAGACGGCTAAACGAATCCTCGTGCTTGGTTATGTCGCTCCTCACGATCTCGAGGAGGCGGTTCGCCTGCACGGCGAGCTGGCGCTCTACGACACCGAGCGACTTGAGCTCCTTGGAGCGATGCAAGAGGTTGCTCATGTCCATCTGAAGATCGACGCCCTTTTGGGTCGCCAAGGCTTGCTTACTGAGATGCTGCCGGATTTCATTCCCCAACTCCTCCGTTTTCCGAACGTGAAGCTGGCCGGGGTGTACGGGCACTATTCGAACCTTGAAGACACCCCACTGCGCTCTCATGCCGAAGCCCAGCAGGCGCGATTCGAGCGGGCTCGTGGCATGCTGATCGCATTTGGTCTGGGGGCTGTGCCCACCCACTTTTCGTCGACGGCCGGCATCCTAGCTTTCGAGGGACCGGACAGCGAACATGCGCTGGTTCGCTTGGGGATAGGCCTCTATGGTCTGTACCCGTCAACTGGGTTTGAACGTCTGGTTGACTTGAAGCCCGTGCTTAGGTGGGTGACCCACCTTGCCCAAGTCAAGGATGTCCCCCCCGGCTATCCGATCGGGTACGGACTCACGTTTGTGACGTCACGGCCAACCAGGATGGGGATCGTTCCCCAAGGTTATGCCGATGGCTACGACCGCGGGCTCTCCGGCTGCGGCGAAGTCTTGGTGGCCGGTCGGCCCTGTCCGATCATAGGGAGAATCGCGATGAACATGTTCGCCATCGACCTGACCGAGGTTGGAGAAGTCCATCCAGGCGCCGAAGTGGTGTTGATCGGTGAGCAGGATGGCGAGAGGATTACCGCTGAAGTGCTGGCCGGTTGGACGGACACCATCAACTATGAGGTCGTCGCCCGGATCAGTGCCCTGCTTCCGCGGTCCGTGGTTTAAGTCCGTTTGCGGGCCCGCACACCCTTGCAGGGGGGCCTCATTACCGGCTATCTTGTGTCGATGTCTTTTGCTCCTTTCCCCTTCATCCCTTACGGCGGCGACTATAACCCGGAGCAATGGCCCCGCGAGATTTGGGATCGGGACATCGAGTTGATGCTTGAGGCTGGCGTCAACATTGCCACCCTGCCGGTGTTTGGGTGGGGAAACATTTGGAAGGCAGAAGACGAATGGGACTTCGAATGGCTCGACAGTGTGATCGCCAAGCTGCATGGGGCGGGGATCCGGCTCTGTTTAGCTACCGCGACAGCCGCAACCCCGCCCTGGGTGGACAAGGCTTATCCCGACATTTTGCGAACCGAGTATTCGGGACGAAAACGCGGTCATGGGGACCGGCACACATTTTGTCCGCACTCCTCAAACTTCCGCCGAATGTCCAGACTTCTGGCAGGAAAGGTCGCTGAACGCTATGGCCGGCATCCCGCGCTCTTGGTGTGGCACGTTTCCAATGAGTACGGCAACCCCTGCTTCTGCGGGGCCTGCTCGGCGGCATTTCGCACCTGGCTCAAAGAGCGGTATGGCTCACTAGAACAGGTGAACCACTGTTGGAACACGGCGTTTTGGGGGCAAACCTTCACCGACTGGAGCCAGATTGAGGCGCCGACCGAGGTCACCCAGCGCAACTTTCAGGGCCTCCGGATTGATTACGATCGCTTTCAATCGGACAGCATCCTAGATTGCTGCAAGAACGAGATCGAAGCCATCCGTGAGCACAGCCAAGACATCCCGATAACCACCAATTTCATGGGTGCGTTCAAGCCGCTCGACTATCATCGGTGGGCCAAGGTGTTGGACGTCGTGTCTTGGGATTCTTATCCGTCGCGCAGTAGCTCCCCGATTGACTCATCGTTCAAACACAGCCTGACCCGGGGCATGAAGGGGGGGCAGCCCTTTATGTTGATGGAGCAAACGCCGAGCACCCAAAACTGGCAGCCATACAACTCCCAAAAGCGCCCGGGGGTGATGCGGCTCTGGTCGTACCAGGCCATGGCGCATGGCGCCGATTCCGTAATGTACTTTCAATGGCGGCGATCTCCGGGGGCACAGGAGATGTTTCACGGAGCAGTGGTGGAGCATGCGGGCAGATCGGATGCGCGAGTATTTCGAGAAGTCGCGGCTCTGGGGGCAGAACTGAAGAAACTCGGCACAAAGACCCTCGGCGCACGGGTGGAAGCCCCAGTGGCGGTGCTGTTTGGTTGGGAGAATTGGTGGGCAGTCGAATATTCGAGCGGGCCAACGGTCGACCTTCAATACTATCCAGCCTGCCTTGAAGTTTTTGAATCGCTCTCGCGCCTTGGGATCAACACCGATGTGCTTTCACCCGACGCTGATTGGAGCCAGCACAAGGTGGTTATTGCGCCCATGCTGAAGATGATCAAACCGGGTTTTGCCGAGAGAGTCCGCACCTACGTGGAGGGTGGAGGAATTTACCTGACGACGACGTTTTCCGGGGTGGTAGACGAGACGGATCGAGCGTTTTCAAATGGCTACCCGGGGCCTCTGGCCGACACTCTCGGCATCTGGGTTGAGGAAATCGATACCTTGCCGCCAACGGAGACCAACGCGATCCGCTATGGAGACCAAATCTTGACCTGCAATCTGCTGTTCGACCTCATTCGGCTTGAGGGAGCAGAATCGCTGGGGGTGTTCGAGCGCGACTACTATGCCGGCGAGCCAGCGATCACGCGAAATGAGGTAGGGAAGGGATTTGGCTATTACGTCGGGTCCCGGATTTCACCCGAGGGTTGGGATGCCGTTTTGGAGGACGTCGCCGACTTGGCGGGAATCGCGATGATGCCGCCTCCGCCGGGCGTGGAAATGGTCCGTCGCGGAGACATCATTTACTACCTGAACCATCAGCCAATTGCCATCGACGTATCGTTGCCGCCCGGCACTTACGGGGACCTACTCACTGACCTGCGGTGTGAGGGCACCCTAAAGTTGCCCGGCTATGGCGTTGCCCTTTTGGTGTCGATTCACTAAATTCGGCTGGCGGAGGCTCCTTTTGAGGCGGAGCTTGCCCGAATCTTGCCCTCCAAGCCGGTTGCCGCCTGGTATTGCCTGGTCACTTCGGAAATGAAGCACTCAAGGCCAGACTCGCGAACGAGGGCCACACATGAGCCGCCAAAACCACCGCCCGTCATCCGGGCACCAATGCAGGAAGGGTGGGCGTTCGCTGCGTCCGACATGACGTCCAATTCATGGCACGACACCTCGAAGTCATCGCGAAGGCTCGCATGGCTCGAACGCAGCAGTTCTCCGACCATATCATAGTCCCCATCCGCAAGCGCAAAGGAGAACTCAAGGGCGCGAGAGTTCTCGGTGATGACATGCCGTGCGCGGCGATAAATGACGTTGGCCATTTCGTGCCGCTTATGCTCAAGCGCAGGAAGGTCGGCGAAGCGGAGGCTCTGCACATCAAGAATCCTTGCGGCTTCCTCGGTCTGGCTTCGTCGTTCGTTGTATTCACCGCCCGCCAATTGGTGCTTGGCACGGGTATCACACACGACGATGGCAATGCCCTCGGGAAGGCGTACCGCGCGTGGATGGCCGGGATCAAGGGTGTCAACGAACAGGGCGCAGCCTTCCACGCCGAACAGGCTGGCGGTTTGATCCATGATCCCGCATCTCATTCCCACGAATTCGTTCTCGCATTCCTGGCCGAGGCGCGCGAGCGTGGCGTCCTCGATAGGAAGGCCGTCGAGCAAACGCCAAAGAGTGCCGAAGGCCATTTCCATGGCAGCGCTGCTGCTAAGGCCACTTCCAGCCGGCAGGGTGCTGTCGATCACTGCGTTGATCTCGGAAGCCTTGGTGCCGGTATTTCTTTGGATGGCCCACGCCATGCCGGCGGCATATCGCGGCCATAGGCCGATGCGTTTGGGGTCGGGATTTGAAGCCCGGAACCTCGCGTCCTTGTCGAGAGTTATGGAATGAAGAATCGACTCATCGGCGCCTGGGCCGGCAGCAACGATCACATGTTGATCAATCGCAGCTGGAAACACAAATCCGTCTTGGTAGTCGGTGTGCTCGCCAATGAGATTGACTCGACCTGGTGCTATCGCTAACACCGTCGGTGCAACGTTGAACCGCTCGCGATATTTGGAGATGGCTCTCTGGGCGTCTTCCAAAGCTAAAACCATTCCTTAGACTTTGGCACATCCGGTGC
>Ga0302319_10006080_pt1 | contig 24092 bp, 20 predicted proteins | sample Bog_T0_2_FD_203319 | JGI IMG/M metagenome (GOLD analysis project Ga0302319, IMG submission 203319) | Peat permafrost microbial communities from Stordalen Mire near Abisko, Sweden - Bog_T0_2 | ecosystem: Environmental > Terrestrial > Soil > Wetlands > Peat | place: Sweden: Abisko, Stordalen Mire...
TCGCCAGGGGACGCGGCATGAGCTCGCCGATGGACACGGCGTGAGCTCGCCGATGGACACGGCATGAGCTCGCGCTGGCGGTGGCCGCTCCGCGTCGGCGCCCTGGGATACCTGGGGCTGTTGGTGGTGGTCCCGGTGGGCTCGATCTTCTACCGCGCCTTCCAGCACGGCCTCGGCGCCGCCTGGGACGCCGTCACCACCCCCGATGCCCTCCACGCCCTGTGGCTGACCTTCATCGTGGCCGCCATCGCCGTCCCGCTCGACACCGTGTTCGGGGTGGGCGTGGCCCTCATCCTGTCCCGCCACCGCTTCCGGGGGGCCTGGCTGCTCGACGCGCTGGTCGACGTGCCCCTGGCCATCTCGCCGGTCATCGTGGGGCTGGGCCTGGTCCTCGTCTACGGCAAGACCGGGTGGTTCGGCAATTGGCTGGCCGCCCGGGGCATCCAGGTCATCTTCTCGCTGCCCGGCATCGTCATGGCCTCGGCCACGGTCGCCCTCCCCTACGTGGTCCGCGAGGTCCTGCCCGTCCTCCAGGAGATCGGTACCGACCAGGAGCAGGCCGCCGTGACCCTGGGCGCCGCCCCCCTGGCCGTCTTCGCCCGGATCACCCTCCCGTCCATCCGGCGCAGCCTCTCCTACGGCGTGACCCTGACCACGGCCCGGGTCCTCGGGGAGTTCGGCGCCGTGGTGGTGGTGAGCGGCGCCATCGAGGGCCGCACCCAGACCCTGACCCTGTTCATCCAGGACGGCATCGAGAACCTCGACACCGCCGGTGCCTACGCCGGCGCCGTCATCCTGGCCGTCATCGCCCTGCTCGTCCTGGCCGCGCTGGGCCGCGACCGCACCGAAGGCAGAGGGAGGAGGCACCCATGGCGATCACCATCCGATCCGTCTCCAAGCGGTTCGGCACGGCCGTTGCGCTCGACGACGTCACCCTCCATGTCCCCGACGGCTCCCTGACCGCGCTCCTCGGTCCCAGCGGGGGCGGCAAGTCCACCCTGCTGCGCGTGGTGGCCGGCCTGGAGGTGCCCGACACCGGCACCATCGAGATCGACGGCGAGGACGTGACGGCGGTCCCCGCCCGCCACCGGGGCATCGGGTTCTGCTTCCAGCACTACGCGCCGTTCCGTCACCTGACCGTGCGGCGGAACGTGGCGTTCGGCCTGGAGGTGCGGCGCCGGCCCAAGGCCGAGGTGGCGGCCAAGGTGGACGAGCTGCTGCACCTGGTCCGCATCGAGCACCTGGCCGACCGCTACCCCTCCCAGCTGTCCGGCGGCCAGCGCCAGCGCATGGCCCTGGCCCGCGCCCTGGCCATCGAGCCCAGGCTGCTGCTTCTCGACGAGCCCTTCGGTGCCCTGGACGCCCAGGTCCGACAGGAGCTGCGGGTGTGGCTGCGCGACCTGCACGAGTCCATCCCACTCACCACCCTGCTCGTCACCCACGACCAGCAGGAGGCCATGGAAGTGGCCGACCACCTCGCCATCATCCACGACGGGCGGCTGGAGCAGCGCGGCGACCCCGCCGACCTGTACGACCACCCGGCCAACGCGTTCGTCATGCAGTTTCTCGGGCCCACCACCCGGTTCGACGGTGCCTGGGTCCGACCCCACGACCTCGTCGTGCACCGGCGGGCCGGTGCCGGGGCCCTCGCCGGCGTGGTCGAGCGCGTCACCCACCTCGGCTTCGAGGTGCGCGTGGACGTCCGGATGGAGGGCTCGGGCCCGGCCTGGGTCCAGCTCCCCCGCGCCACCGCCGCCGACCTGGGCCTGGCTCCCGGCGAACGGGTGTGGGTCTCACGGAACGGGCGCCGGGATGGCGGACGGGTGGACGCCGAACCCAACGACGCTGTCCGGGGCGACGGCGCCGACGAGGTCCGGCTTCACTGACGGCGCCGCCCGGTCAGCAGCCCACGCTGCCGCCGACCAGCTCGCGGATGAGGTCGGCGTGCCCGTTGTGACGGGCGTACTCCTCGACCATGTGGATGTACACCCACCGCAGCGAGCAGGGCTCGCCCCGCCGCACGCCGAGGTCGTTCAGTCCACGGGTGGCCGCCGTGCGGCGCGACGCCTCGCACTCGGCCTGCCAGGCGGCCAGGTCCGCCTCCCAGTCGGCGTCGTCGAGGGGGACCAGCTCGCTGTCCTCGACGGCCGGGTCGAACCACAGAGAGGGCGAGGTGGGGTCGTCCCGCATCACCCGGTGGAACCAGTTGTGCTCGACCTCGGCCATGTGCCGCACCAGCCCGTGCAGGGACAGGAGCGAGGTGGCCACCGGCCGGGCCTTGCGGGCCGCATCGTCGAGGCCCTCGCACTTCATCAGCAGGGTGGTGCGGTGGTACTCCAGCCAGCCCTCCAGCATGGCCCGCTCGGGCAGCACGAATGCCGGCTCTCGCCGGCGGGGGTCTTCGATCTCATCGACCATGGCGCTCCTCCTCGGGCGGCTGATGGCGAGTCTGGCCCAACCCGGCCGGGGTGCGCCCGGCCCCGTCCCCGCCCGGCGGTGGGGACGTACGCTGTTCGGCCCAGGTCAGCGCCACTGTCGGTAGTTGGGGTTGCCACTGCCCGTGGGCATGCAATAGGTTCGGGTTCGCGTAGGGGCCCTGAGTTGTATGGAGGGCAGCCCTATGCGAGATTTCAGAACGCGCCTCGTCTGCCCAGACTGCGGCGTCTCGGACCACTCCGAGCTGGCCGGTCCGAAGGGTTTCGACGCCATCCCGCTGTTGCGTCAGAGCGTGGTGCGGCGCTGTCTCGACTGCCACTATCTGTGGTGGGTGGACTGGTCGCCGCGTCCACTGCTGGGCGTGCACTAGGGAGACTGCGCCGGGGTCCGGCCCGACTACGGTCGTTTCCCAGCACCGCGGGCTCCCGCCCGCCGGCAACCGGCCCCCAGGGAGGCATCCGTGCGCACCACCGATATCGAGTACTGGCTGGACGGGACCCGCCTGGTCGGGCACCTGGCCGCGGACGACGGCCGCAGCGGCCCCCGGCCGGGGGTCCTGATCTCCCACGACGCCGGGGGCCTCGACGACCTGGCCCGGCACACCGCCGTCCGGCTGGCCGAGCTCGGCTATGTGGCACTGGCCCTCGACTATTACGGGGACGGGGCCCGGTTGGACCCCGAGGACGTGGGGACCCGCTTCGGCCAGCTGGCCGGCGACACCACCCGGGTCCGGGCCCTGGCCCGGGCCGGGTTGGACGTGCTGGTGGCCGACGAGCTGACCGATCCCGACCGCCTGGCCGCCATCGGGTACTGCTTCGGCGGCACCATGTCCCTCGAGCTGGCCCGCAGCGGCGCCCCCCTGGCCGCCGTGGTGGGCTTCCACTCGGGCCTCGCCACCCCGCACCCCGAGGACGCCGCCAACATCACCGGCAAGGTCCTGGTGTGCATCGGGGCCGACGATCCGATCATCCCACCCGAGCAGCGCCTGGGCTTCGAGGACGAGATGCGGGCCGCCGGGGTGGACTGGCAGATGCACGTCTACGGCGGGGCCGTGCACAGCTTCACCAATCCCACCGCCGACGGCTCCAACCCGGCCATCCGCTACGACCAGCACGCCGACGAGCGGTCGTGGCTGGCCATGCAGGGCCTGTTCGCCGAGGTGTTCTGAGCCGGTCGTCCCGACCCCGCCGTCGGGGTGCGGCGGGATCCCCCCCCGCCTACCCGGCTCCGGTCGACGCCACGGCCTCTGGTTCCACGACCGGCCGCCCGTCGTAGAGGGAGAGGCACCGCTCGGCCACCGCCCGCCAGGTGTGGGACCGGGCCGTGGCCAGGGCCGCCTCCGACGTGGAGGCCCACAGCCGGTCGTCGTGGACCAGGCGCTCCAGGGCGGCCACCAGGGCGGCGGGCTCGTCGGGGTCGATGACGAAGCCGCCGCCCAGGCCCACGATCTCGGGCATGCCGCCCACGTCGGTGCAGACCACCGGCGTCCCGCAGGCCATGGCCTCCAGCAGGGTGAGCCCGAGGAGCTCGGGCTTGCGCTGTGCCGGACCGAAGGTGGGCCGGTAGACCGACGGGAGGATCACGGCGCGGGCCCGGCGGTAGGCCTCCACCAGCTCGTCGTCGGTGGTGCGCTCGCGGAACTCGATCCGCCTGCCCTCGGCCCGGGTGTGCAGGTAGTCGCGGTAGGCCGGGTCGTAGGGCCGGCCGATGACCTCGAGCTCCAGGGTGGGGGGCACGGCGTCGATGAGCCGGTCGATGCCCTTGTGGGGCAGGAGCCGGCCGACGAACAGGGCCCTCGGGTCCCGGGTGACCGAGGGGTCGGGCGAGAAGCGGTCGGTGTCCACCCCGCCCAGGATGACGTGGCAGCGGTCGTCGAGCTCCGGGTAGAAGCCGGCCCCGAACCGGCTGACCGGCAGGAAGCCGGTGACCAGCCGGTTGAGGCGGAGCCGCCGCCAGTAGTTGCGGCCGCTGCCCCCGTGATCGGTGGCGAAGACCCGCTTGCCCAACGCGCGGCCCACCACCACGCACTGATTGGCCACCACGCTCTCCCACTGGTGGACGTGGATGACGTCGGCGGCGGCCACCTCGGTCAGGAGCCCCTCGGACAGGGGGTTGACGTCCGAGCCCTTCCACCGGGCCCGGGTGGGCAGCACCCGCACGGAGAGGTCCCCGTCGCGGTGCCGGGCCGGCCGGTCCCCGAAGGCCACCAGGGTGACCTGGCACAGGGGGGCCATGGCCCGGGCCAGCTCGTAGGGGTAGCGCTCGCCCCCGCCGAACACCCCGCCGGCCCCGAACGAGGCGGCCGACACGTGGAGCACCCGCAGATCCGACCCGGTGCGGTGGGCGCGCACGGTCATCCGTGCTTCCACAGCACGAGCCGGCGGGGCACGATCGGGGGCAGCTCCTCGGGCCATCCCCCGAGCACGGACAGGACGATCCCGTAGGCCAGGCACGACGTGACCAGCGATACGACGCTCCACTGTCGGGTCCCGAGCCAGACGGCGATCATGGCGGCCAGCGCCAGGGCCGGCACCAGCGTCGTGTGGACCATCGGTCCGAACTCCAGACTGTGGCGCATCCCGATGATCGATCCCGCGCACACCAGCAGCTCGGTCAGCACGGTCAGCCAGGCCGACGCGGTGACCCCGAAGTGGGGGACGAAGATCAGGTTGCCGGCCACGTTGAAGACCAGGGCGATGGCCCCCTGGACCACCAGCCACCGGTTGCGCCGGGTGACCACCATCGTCGTCCCGAACACATTGGACAGCACGGCCACCACGCCCGAGGCGGCCAGGATGCGCACCAGGGGCACGGCCGGCCGGTACTCCCTGCCGTAGTAGAGGGACACGAACAGCGGGGCGAAGAGCATGACGGCCACGCACAGCGGAACGGCGGTGACGGCCAGCCAGTGCCAGACCCGCCCGGCCAGTTCCCCGAGGGCCTTCGGGCTCCCGGCGTGGGAGGACATGCCGGGCACCACCGCCGTGATGACCAGGCCCGGTACGGTGACCAGCAGGGTCAGCGCCTTGGTGGCGGCGGCGTAGTAGCCGACCTCGCGGCTGCTGACCAGGAAGCCCACGATGCTGAGGTCGAGGGTGAAGTACGCGCTGGCCAGCAACGAGCTCATCCCGAGGGGGAGGGCGTCGACCAGCATGCGCTTGCGGACCACCGGGGTGGCGGTCCGGGTGTCGATCAGGCGCAGGCCGGCCACCGCCACCACCACCGTGTTCACGAGGATCATCACCGACAGGGCGATGGCCACAGCCAGCGGCCCGCCCCCGGCAAAGGCCACCGTGGCCACCACCAGCAGCTGGAGCACGTTGGTGGAGACGTCGATGGCGCCCAGCCGGCCGGTCCGGTAGTTGGCGTAGAACACCTGGCGGACCCCGGACAGGCCGAAGAGGGCCACGGCCGGGGCCAGCACCATCAGGACCTGGATCCGCACCGCCCCCAGCCCGACGGCCAGGCAGAACCCGACCACCGCCAGCCCCACCAGCGACGACCACGCCGTCTGGACATGGAGCATGGACCGGACCAGCCGGCCGTCGTCGGCCCGGTGCTTGCCGAGCTCGCGGGCCAGGACGTTGCCGAAGCCGAAGTCGCACACCGACAGGGCCAGGTAGTACATGGCCAGGCCGGCCGAATAGTCGCCGAAGCCGGCGATGCCGAGCTTGCGGGCCAGGATGGCCGTGGACAGGGCCGACAGCAGCTGCACGGCGATGCGCCGGATGAACAGCTGGCTGGCCGAGGTGGCCATCTTCTTGTGCAGGGGGGCCGTGGAACCGCCCGACGTGTCCCCCGGGGTCTCCTGGCCCTGCTGCTCGCCCGGCTGGCCCTGCTCGCCCGGTTGCTCGTCTTGCTCCCGGGCCCCGGCCTCGGACTCGAGGTCGAACACCTCGGTGCCGGCCTCGATGGACAGCATCACGTCCCCGAGGGCCTCGAGGTCAGGGGCGTCGGGTTCCGGGCCGGTCCCTGCGGCGTCCGGGGCGCTCGCCGGGTCCTCGTCCTCTTCGGCGTGGGTGACGTCCGTGGAGTCGGTGTTGTCGATCACGAGGGGGCCCCCGGATCCGTCGGCGACGTACGTCCCGGGTCCGGAGGCCACCAGGGGAGGCCGTCGCGGGCACAGCGGACGGTGCCGGCCTCAGCACGTCCTGTGTTCGTCGCCTGCCCGTGCACGTGCACTGTCCGCTCCCGGTGCTCCTGATCCCGGCGGACGGATCCGGTGCACCCGGCCCACGGGGGGAACGTGGGACCTCGGCCCGGTCGAGCCCGAACACCCTGGTCAGCAACACTTCTTCCGAGGGGACCCGCCGGCACCCGCCGACCGCCCCGACCACCGACCTGCCCCCGTGGACCCGGTCCGTCCGTGCCCCGGCTCCTCATGCTCTCTGCATCATCGGGCATGGGTCGGGGCAATGCCAATTGTTCGGGCGGTGGCATGGGTGGCGTCACGTGGTCGTGTCCCCTACGCCTGCGGGTCGGTCCGGTAAAATGGGGGGCGCTCGGCACAGGCGGTGTCCCGGGGTTTCTGACTCCTGGTGAGCGGCGTGGATTCGGTGTCCCGGTGAGAGGCGTGGAAAGGCCCTTATGTCATCGAGCATCCCTACCATGGCACGGGAGCTCAGGCCGGCAGGCGTCCCCGGACTGCCGTCCGTGCCCGACGACCGCGACCTGGCCGGCACCCCGGCACTCGATCAGGCCGACGGGTCCCCGGAGCGTCGCCGAGCAGGGCGCCTGTCCCTGCTGGCCAGTTGCGTGGTGGCGGTGGGCGTGCCCGTGGCCTACCTGGCCACCAGCTGGAACAGCCTGACCCTCCCCTTCTGGTTCAACGAGTACTGGCGGGCCTACTTCATCTCGGAGGGGAGCGGGTGGTGGCAGTCGCTGAAGGTGGACGGGGCGCCGTTCCCGGCCGGCTGGTACTTCATGGAGCGCTTCGCCGGCGAGGTGTTCGGGAGCACGGAGCTCGTGCTCCGGCTGCCGACGGCGATCTTCCTGCCCATCGCCTCCCTCCTGCTGCTGCTGTTGGCCCGACGGTGGATGCCGCTTCCGGCGGCACTGGCCGTGGCGCTGGTGGGAACCCTCACCGGTGACCTGCTCTCCTACAGCGTGCAGCTCTCGGAGTACGTCATCGACGCGGCGGCGGTGTGCGCCATCGTCCTCCTCCACGAGCTCGGGGACGACGCCAACGGAGATCCCCAACGACGGCGACGCCTCTTCCTCTGCTACGCGGGCATGGCGGTGGCCTGCCTGTTCAGCACCCCGGTGGTGCTCGTGGCCGGTCCGCTGCTGGTGCTGGACGTGGTGCGTGACCTCCGTACCCGGGCACTGGGCCGACGAACCATCGCCGCCGTGGCGGCGGGAACGGTTGCGCTCGTGCACCTCGCCGTCTTCGTGCTCAGGCAGAACGCCCTCACCAAGAGCGACTACTGGGACCCCCAATTCCTCCCCCGGCACGGTGGCCTGGGCCACCAGATCTCCTTCGTCTACGACGGCCTCAGGGGATTCGTCGTCGGACCGTTCACCGACAGCTACAACGCGGCCCAGGGATGGTCGGTGCCGGCCGGGCTCACAACGGCGCTCATCGCCACCTGGGCCGTGCTGCTGGCCCTCGGGATCGTCGTGGCCGGTCGGTCCCTGCGGGGGCGCTCCCTCCTCGCCGGCCTCGGCGGGTCGCTGCTCCTGACCCTCGTGGCCTCGGCCCTCCGGCTCTGGCCCTTCGGCTTCGTCCGGGTGAACCTCTACGAGGTCCCCCTCCTGGTGCTGTTGGCCGGCATCGGCGCCACCGGGTCGGTCCGGTGGACCCGGGAGCGGCGCTCGGCACGTCGGGGGAGCCACTCCATGGTCAGGCGCGGTGGCCTGGGAGCCATCGGTGCCGCCCTGGCCCTCGTCGGTCTGGCCGGCCTGCTGCTGGCCGGACTGTTCGAGGTCGTCTCCTACCACCAGCTGCGGGCCATCGATTCCGTGGGCTATGGGGCCCGCATCAGGGCAGGGGTCGCCCAGGTCCGCCAGGAGGCCGGACCGAACGATGCCGTGATCATCGCCGGGTCCATGGCCATCCAGGGCTGGCAGTACTACGGGTACGAGTACCGCGGCTCCGCCGTGGACGCCGGGCCCAACGTCCCGGCCGGTCGCGTGCTGTACGTGGTGGACCACGGTTCCCCCACCATCACCAGATTCATCCGGCGCCTCCACCCGGCCGCGGTCTACCTCTACGTACCGGCGGGCACGGACCTCACAGAGATCCGCCAAGACGAGCAGGCGGCGAGCAGGGGTGGGATCTGCCGCCTGGGCGCCACCTCGGAGCTGATCGACAGTGGGCTCCTGATCGACATCGGCTCGGCAGGCTGCCCGGCCGGTTGATCCGTGGGCGGGAGGTTCCCGAACGGGTCACGTGGGTCATGTACGGTGTCGGGGGGTGGTCCAGGGTAGGATTCGCCCAGTTTCCGGGGTCGATGCATGCCGATGGCCGCCATGGCGGCACGATGGGCGGGCACGGCCCGACCGAGCCCGCGTCGTCCGAACCACATCGTCCCACTCGGAAGGTCACGTGACCATCGATCGCTATCTCAACGTGGACAGGTACGACGAGGAGGCACTCCTCGACGACGCGATCGTGCCGTTGACACCCGAGGCGGTGGTGACCGACGACAGCCGGGCCGAGCTGGCCCGCGTGCGGGACGAGCTGGCCGAGGTGCGGTCGGCCTACGAGCAGGACGTCGAGGTGCTCGCCGCCCAGTTGGACGTGATGGCGGCGGAGTTGTGCGTCACGGTGTCACGCCACGACTTCGCCCTCGACGCCCTCCGGGCCGGGCATCGCGAGGAGCTGGCCCGGTTGACGTCGGTCATGGAGGCCGCCGCGGCCGACGCGGCCGAGCAGGTGGCGCGTTGTCACGCCCAGATCGCCCTGGACCAGGGGCGGGTCGCCGAGCTGCAGGCCCGCATCGACGAGCTCCAGTCGTCGACGTCCTGGCGTCTGACCGCAGGGCTCCGGCTCGTGAGCAAGCTCATCTCCGGTGCCTGAGGACTCCCGCTGACGGTGCACCAGGAGACGAGTGGTCGGCGGCCCGGAGCCACCGCCGACCGGCTGACCCGCTTCCACCGCAACGTCTCGGTCGTGGTGCTCAACTACCGGCGGCTCGAGACCACGCTGCTGTGCCTCGACGCCCTGGCCGAGGCCACCAGTCCGCTGATCCGGGAGATCATCGTCGTCGACAACGGCTCCGACCCCTCGACGGTGGCGGCCCTGGAGGAGCGGGCCGATGACCTCGTGCGGATCCTCCCCCTCGGCGTCAACCGGTACTTCGGTGAGGGGAACAACATCGGGGCCGAGGCCGCCGCCGGCGAGTTCCTCGTCTTCCTCAACAACGACGCCTTTGTCCACCCGGGTTGGATCGAGGCGTTGGCCTCGGCCATGCAGGACGATCCCGGTGTCGCCGCCGTCGGGCCCATGTTCCTCTACCCCGATGGCCGGATCCAGGAGGTCGGTGGGGTCATCCTCCCCAACGGTGAGGTGACCCAGGTCGGCAAGGGTGCGGTGTGGCTCCCCGAGCACTACACCGATCCGTGCGGCGTCGATTTCTGCTCCGCCGCCTGCCTGCTCCTGCGGCGGGCGGACTTCCTGAGTGTCGGAGGCTTCGGGTTCGAGTACGAGCCTGCCTACTACGAGGACGCCGATCTCTGCCTCAAGCTGGCGCTGCACTTCGGTCGGGTCATCGTCGAGCCACGGGCCCGGGTCACCCACCTCGAGAGCCACACCACCACCGACCGGGCCCTGCAGCTCCACGACATGGTCGAGCTCAACCGCCGCAAGTTCGTCAACGTCTGGGGCGAGTGGCTGGCCCGCCGTCAGGTGTTCGGCACAGCCGTCGCCGACACGTCGGACCAGCCCACCCTCCCCTGGGGGACGGGTCTCCTGCCCCCCCCGAGGGCACCCCGGTCGGCACCGCCCACCGCCGTCCTGTACTGCCCCTACGAGCTGGTCCCCGGCGGTGGCGAACGGGTGATGTTCGAGCTCGGCGCCCACCTGGCCGACCGCCTGCCCTCGGCCCGGGTGGTCCTGGCCACACCCCACCCCTACAGCACGGCGAGGATCCAGCAGCTCTCCCGCGCCTTCGGCATCACCGACTTCGACGTCGAGCCCCGGCCCTTCGACCAGGTCGACACCTCAGCGTGCGAGCTGGCCGTGGTCCTGGGCAACGCCATCGTGCCCCCGGTGCGCGCCTTCGCCCGCACCAACGTCTACCTCTGCCAGTTCCCGTTTCCGGTCCCCGACGAGCACATCGATGCGCACCGGGCCTGGCTGCGCGAGTACGACGAGGTCTGGGTGTACTCCGACTTCGTCCGCCGCTACGCCTCGGGGATCGCCAACCTGCTCGAGCTCGATCCCCCACCGGTCCGGGTGGTCTATCCGCCGGCCACCTGGCGGGAGCCCGACGGCCGGCGCCCGTGGCAGGACCGGCACCTGATCGTCACGGTGGGCCGGTTCTTCAAGGGGGGCCACGACAAGCGCCAGGACGTCGTCGTCGACGCCGTGCGGATGCTGGCCGAGGGGGGCGACTTCCCCCTGTCGCTGGCCGTGGTCGGATCACTCCATGCCACCGCCGAGTCCCGTGAGCGCTTCGCCGAGCTGGCGGCCCTGGCCGACGGGCTGGACTGCCACTTCTATCCCAACGCCGGTCGGGACCGGCTCGGCGCCCTGTATGCCGACGCCGCCGTGCTCGTCCACGCCGCCGGCTCCGGAGTCGACGCCCTCCGCCATCCCGATCGGCTCGAGCACTTCGGCATCACACCGGTCGAGTCATCGAGCTTCGGGTGCATCCCCGTGGCCTACGCCGAGGGGGGACCGGCCGAGGTGCTCCCGCTCCTCGGATGCGACACCGGCTTCCACTCCACCGAGGAGGCGGCCGCGGTGATCGCCCGGCTCCTCGCCGACCCCGAGGGCTCCTCCGCCCTCAGTGCTGCGCTGCCGCAGCGGGCGGCCATGTTCTCGGCGGAGTCGTTCCGGGAGCGCATCAGCAAGGCACTGGTCGATCTGGCCGTGCCCGGACCATGGTAGGGAGCACCACCGCCGGAGCCGGGGCCACCACGCCGCCGCCTGCGGACTCCGGCCTGCGGATCGCCTTCGTCAGCCCCACCGTCGCCGGTGCACGGCCGTTCGTGGACGACGGCAACCGATGGCCCCTGGCCCTGGCCCGCACGCTGACCCACCAGCACCCGGACTGGACGGTCGAGATGGTCACCTTCGGCCCGTCGGCCACCTCCACGCCATTGGCCGAGCGGCTCGTCCACACCGTCCTGGCCCACGACCCGACGGCACAGCCCGACGCGTGGGGTCTCGTCGATGAGGCGTCATGGCAGCTGCCCGGGGTGCTCGGCCGTGCCGACCTGGTGCACGTGTTCCAGCCGCTGACCCGAACCGGCGAGGTCTCGGTCCTGGCCGCACGGGCACTGGGCTCGGCGGTGGTGGCGTCCGAGGCCGGCCTCCGCTCGAGCCAGCTGGGTGCGTCGCTGGGCCTGCTCGAGCTGGCGGACCGGGTGGTCTGTACCTCCGAATTCGGCCGATCGACGCTCCCGGCCACCGACCGGGCCGTGGTGGTACCCGGGGGCGTCGACACCGGGTACTTCGCCCCCGGTCGTCCCACCGACCACCGGGCCCACCTCCTGTTCGCCGGGCGGCTCCTGCCCCAGGCGGGAGTGGACCGCGTCATCGACGTCCTGCCCGACCACATGTCGCTGGTGGTGTGCGGGCGGGCCGGCCACACCGACTACGTCCGCCGGCTGACCCGACGGGCCCGGGGCAAGGCAGTGGAGTTCGTCACGGACGCCGACGACGAGGAGCTGAGGCGGCTCTACCGGCACGCCTGGGCCACCGTCCACCCGGCGGTGTACCGGGACTGCTTCGGTGATGTCCACCAGCAGCCCGGACTGATGGGCCTCACCGTCCTCGAGTCGATGGCATGTGCCACGCCGGCCATCGTCTCGGATGTCGGGGCGCTGCCCGAGCTCGTCGACCACGGGGTCACCGGCGTGGTGACCTCGTCGCTGGAGGAGCTGGAGAAGGCCCTGCACTCCGTGTACGCCGAGCGGGGCCGGTCCATCCGCATGGGTCTCGAAGCCAGGCGCCGGGTCGTCGAGCGCTTCTCCGTGGAGCGCCAGGCCGCGGCCATCGGGGGCATCTACACCCGGGCCGTGGCCCACCGGAGGTCGGTGCGGTCATGAAGGTGCTGGTGGTGTCCAACCTCTACCCCCCCGAGGTCATCGGTGGGTACGAGCTCTCCTGCCGGCAGGTGGTCGACGGGCTCCGCTCCGCCGGCCACGACGTCCGCGTTCTCACCACCGCCCCGCAGGTGCCCGCCGGCCCCGAGGCCCACGTCGACCGTCACCTCAGGCGACCGGACGTCTTCAGCCCGCTCCGGCACAGCTCGCGATCGGAGTTCTGGGAGCTCGAGTCCAACCTGCTCGACTCGGGCAACGTCTACGCCCTGATCTCGGTGCTCGAGGAGTTCCGCCCCGACGTCTGCTACCTCTGGAACCTCGTGAGCATCGGAGGGGCCGGCCTGGTGGGTGCGCTGGAGTACCTGGGAGTGCCGTGGCTCTGGCACCTCGGGGACGCCGTGCCGGCCCAGCTCTGCGTGTTCGACGGGGCCATCCTGCCCATCGCCACACTCATGAGCACCAGGCTGACCGGGCGGTTCCTGGCCGTCAGCCAGGGCCTCATCAACGAGATCGAGCACGTCGTCTCCCTCGGCGGGCGCACCCGGCTCATACCCAACTGGACCGTGGGCACCGAGGCGCCGCTGGAGCGCACCTACTTCGACGGGACGTTCCTGACGCTGGCGTTCGCCGGCCAGCTCAATGAGCACAAGGGCGTGTACATCGCCCTCGACGCCGTGGCCCAGCTCCGCGACGCCGGCTATACCCAGCTGTCCCTGGACCTGTACGGCAGGGGCGAGACCGAGTCCGTCGCCGCCCGCATCCGCCAGCTCGACCTCACCACCATGGTCACCCTCCGGGGCTGGACGCCCCAGGACGAGCTCTACCGGGAGCTCGAGCACCACGATCTCTTCATCTTCCCCACCTGGTCCCGGGAGCCCTTCGCCATCGCGCCCCTGGATGCAGGCGCCCGGGGCTGCGTCCCCCTGGTGTCGTCACCGTCGGGGCCGGCGGAGTGGCTGGTGGACGGCGTGCACTACCTGGCCGCCCGGCGCGACCCGACGGCGTTCGCCTCGGTCATCCGCCAGGTCCTCGACGGCGAGATCGACCTGGCCGCCATCGGGCGCCGTGCGGCGGCGCTGGTGCGCAGCGAGTACACGCTGGACCGGGTGCTGCCGATCATCGAAGAGGAGCTCGAGGGCAGGGTGGGCCAGGGGCACGACCCGGTGGGGACCAGCAACGAGCTCCACCGGATGGCCGTCATCGCCGAGGCCATGGGCCGCCGGTGGGTGACCGAGGCATCGGCCCGGTGAGGCATCCGCACTGGATGCGGCCACCACCGTCACAGACGGACGAGCACGAACCCGTGACGTCCACCACCACCGACCGACTCCAGGAGGATGCCCATGACCGAACCCGGTGACCTGTGGGACGCCCTCGAGGCGCTCAGCGACCGACTCGAGGTCCTCGAGGGCGGGGCGGAGTCGACCGACCAACTGGCGGGGGAAGCCGAGCGGGCCCAGCACCTCGGGAACCTGGTGGAGCAGGCCTACCACCTGATCATCCGCCTGGAACCGAGGGTCGAGGCCCTGGAGACGACGTTCGCCGCCATCGAGGGCCGGCTGGCCGACATCGACACCATGGCCGCCGAGACCTGGGACCGGGTCGCCATCGCCCGGCGCCTGGCCGCCATCGAGGACCGGCTCATGATCACCGAGTCCCCCGGTGGGCACGAGGGTGCCTGAGGGCCGCCGTCCTCAGAGTCGGACCAGGCCGGCAACCTTCCGCGAGTCGAGCAGGTAGCTGGGCCGGCGCCCCCGGCGCTGGCAGAAGGCTCCGAAGGCGTAGGAGAGGTCGACGTCGTCACTGAGCAGCATGGCGCCCTCGGGTGCTCCGCCGGCGAACGTCTCGTACTCGCAGAGCTGGGGCAGGAAGCGGTGGTCGGCGTCGTGGAAGAACAGGCCGACCGGAGGCAGGCGCTCCATCAGGTCGGACAGGGTGTCCTCCACCGATCCGAGGTCGACCACGTGGAGGTGCCACCGCTGGCGGTCCTCGACCAGGCCTCCCACGTCGTCGGCGATGTCCACGCTGTGCAGCTCGCCCCGGCCGTTCATGCCCAGGGCGGAGAGGATGACGAAGGTCGACGCGCCGTCGGCGACACCGGTCTCCACGACGCACTCCGGCTGCAGCAGCCGGGTCAGGCCGAACAGCAGGAGTGAGGTCTCCCGCTCGATCTCGAAGGACCAGGGGTAGGCCCCGGACAACTGCCGGCGCCGCTCGGTCAACCGTCGTTCGACCTCGGTGAACTCCGACTCGACCCGGTCCCAGTCGGCATCGTCGAGCCCGGCGCTGGACCGGACCGCCTCGCGGGACGAGGTGGTCAGCGAGCCCTCCTGCTGGAGCTCGAACAGACTGGGGCGACCGATGACCTGCCGCAGCGCCTCGGTGAGGCCGGGGGCCGCCTCGGTCACCACCGTCCACATGGCCGCCCGGCGTCCCAGGTGGCGCGCCCGCCGGCGGGCCACCTGCAAGGAGTCCGTGAACGTGCGAGCGACACCCGTCATGGGCTCATGCTCTCATGCCGACCGGAGCTGGGGGCGTGACACCGACGCCGAGGGCGGGCCGGTGCGATCCCGACCCGGCTCCACCCGCCACCGCCGGTCCCTGCGCACCGGGTGACCCGGCCTCCGACGGGAACCGCCGTTTCCTGGTGGGCACTCCTCCACCGGGACCCGGGGCTGGATGCAACTCGGTCGTGCCTCCCGATCCCGGTAGCATGGGGCTCACTACCCGTCGGAGTACCGACGGCCGGGTGGGGCGAGAAGGCGGCGGCCAATGTCACCATTCCAGGTCAACCACAACAGCGCCATCTACTACCAGGGCCGCTACTGGAACGAGCTGGACTGCGTGCAGTCGATGATCGACCAGCAGATCGCCGGCGGACCCCAGGACCACTGGTTCGACCACTTCGCCGCCAAGTGCGGGCGGACGTTCGAACGGGCACTGATCCTCAACTGCGGCAACGGGTGGGTCGAGCGACAGTTGGTCAGCGAGGGACTGGTCGGTGAGGCCGTCGGCATCGACTTCTCCGACGCGCTGCTCGGCGAGGCACGGGGCGCCGCCGAGGCTGCCGGGCTCCCCCTGCGCTACCACCAGATGGACGTCAATTCGGCGGACTTCCCCGACGGGCCCTACGACCTGGTGGTCAACTCCGCCGCCGCCCATCACATCGCCTACATCGACCGGGTCTTCCGCTCCCTGTGCCGGCAGCTGCCCGAGGACGGTTGGTTCATCGCCTTCGACTACGTGGGTCCGCACCGGAACCAGTACCGCCCGGACGCGTGGGAGGAGGCATGGCGGCTGAACAGCGAGCTCCCCGAGCACGTGCGCCAGGAGATGGTCTACCCCCATCTCCCCACCATGCTCTACGACGACCCCACCGAGGCCATCCACTCCGAACTGATCGTCGAGACCCTCTACCGCTACTTCGAGGTCGACGAGTTCACTCCGGTGGGTGGGGCCGTGGCCTATCCGCTGATGACGCACAACCACCGGCTGTTCGCCCTCCAGGACAGCGCCGAGCGGGCCCGGTGGTCCGAGGCCATCCTGGCCGTCGACTCCGACTTCCTGGCCACCCACCCCGATGCGACGTTGTTCGCCTACTTCGCCGCTCGACCCAAGAAGTCCGTCCTCAGGCAGCGGGCCCGGCTGACGCAGTGGGAGGCGGAGGAGCTCGAACGGGAGCAGCGGGCGGAGCGGCAGGGCGGCGAGTACTACCCGCGCACCAGCCACCAGACGGCACTGGTCGAGCTCGACGAGACCCGCCGCGCCAGGGATGCGGCCCTCCGCCACGCCGACGAGTCACAGCGGCACGCCGACGAGCTGCTCCGGAGTGTGGAGGCGCTGCACCGACACATCGACGCACTGCAGGGTCACGCCGATGGCCTCCAACGGCGCGCCGACGAGCTCCACCAGCGAGCCCACGATGTCCAGCGGTGCAACGCCGAGCTGCAGGAGCGGTTGGACCTCGTCGACCAGGACCGGCTCTACTCGGCCCTCAGACGGGTGGCGGCCCACCCGGCGGTGCACAAGGTGCGGTCGATGACGCCCGTGGCCACGCTCGAATCGAACCTCCGCTCGCGGCAGTCCTGACCACGGAAGCGCCGACCGGCCCCGGGTCAGGGCAGGACGGCGATGCGCCCCGTGTAGTCGACCCGGTTCAACAACACCGGCCGGCTCGTGCGGGCCAGGAACTCGTCCACGGCGCGACGGGCGCCCTGCCAGTGGCCGTAGTCGTCGATGATCAGCACCCCGCCCGGACTGACCCGGTCCACGAGGTGCTCCAACTCGTGTCTGGTCGACTCGTACCAATCGGTGTCGAGGCGGAGGATGGCCACCGAAGCGGGTGCCTGGCTGGGAATGGTCTCCTCGACCGGTCCTTCCACGAATCGCACGTGGTCCATCGGATACCCCGTGGCGGCCAGGTTGGCGCGCACCTCGTCGAGGGAGGCGTAGGCCCAGACCGGGGAGGTCTCCCGATCCTCCGACTCCATCAGTCGCCCGGCCGCCCGGTCCTCGATGTCACGATCGAACTCGCTCGGGGGGGTCATGCCCTCGAAGGTGTCGAACAGGAACACGGACCGCTCGGCGTCCCCGCACTCGAGGAGCGTCCGCACCGCGGCCATGGCACTGCCGCCCCGCCACACCCCGCACTCGACGAAGGCACCGGGTATCCCGTTCCGCACCACGTACCGGACGGCCTCACACAACGCGTTGATCCGCTCGGGCGAGGTCATCGTGAAGGGCCGCACGGCCTCGATGGTGGCCAACACCGAATCGTCGAGATCGCGGTATTCCGAGGCCACTGGCTGCGAGCATAGCGAGCGGCACGGCCGGCCGACGGAGCCGTGCGTGGACCGACGCGTCACCCGGCGGCCAGCCGCACCCCGCCGTTCAGGTCGACCAGATGCGGACGCCTCGGGTCACGGCCGGCCATCCGAGCGACCGGACGAACAGTCGGGTGGCACAGCTCGCGCCCGGTGCTGCTCCCGACACGACGACATGGCCCACGTGCCAGGCGCGTAGCTGTGAGCGCACCACCCCCGGGGCCAGGAGCAGGGTCCGGCCCTCGGAGCAGAGGGCGAGCACCCCCTCGAGGATCGGGGTGGGCCCGGAGAACGACGCCTTCCCCGACGCGGTGGCAAAGACGGCGTAGCCGCCGGGCATCCTGAAGGTCATGTGCGCCGATGCCTGCCAGACCATGGCGCTGGCATCGGAGGAGCTGGCCGAGGGGTAGACGAGCACCCCGGTACCCACGGGCAGGGCCCGGGCCTCGGAGGTGAACCAGGTGGGTACCTGGGCGGGCGCGGCGGAATACGGCCAGGCCGGGAGCAACGGGAACAGGGCGAACAACGCCAGCGCACACGAGCCGGCCGCGGCACCCCAGCGGCGCACCGCCGAGCCGTCGCCCCGCAGCCCGTGGTGCGCGGCGTCGAGTACCACGGCCAGCAGCAGGGCGGCGAACAGCCAGAACAGCCCCATGTACCGGGCGGCGATGCCGCTGTCCAGCAGGGGAAGGTGGGTCAGCGCGGCAAAGGGCAGCGGGATCGACGTCCGGCTCCCGTCGACGTGCAGGCGGGAGCCCATCGACAGGAGCACCGTCATCAGTGCCATGACCGCAGCGAGCACGGCGATCCGTCGGCGCCGCAGCGCGAAGGCACCGACGAGCAACACCGCGAGGAGGGGGATACCGATGTAGGTCCCGTTGTCCTCGGCGGCGTCGAACACCACGGTCCAGTTCGGGTGGCGGACCGCCACCAGCGAGTCGCCCAGTGCGGCCCGTCCGAATGTCAGGTGCTGGTTCACCGTCGGGACGATCAGTCCGAGCGGGTCGGTCGAGACGCCGGCGATGGCACTGACCGACTGGGCCGGGCCCTCGATGTGCTGGGGCCCGGCCAGCGCCATCCACACCCCGTAGCTGCCGAGGACGCCCAGCACGACGACGGCACTCACCGCCATCCGGACCATGCGGCCGATGTCGAGGCCGCCGGGTCGGGTCACGACGGCCCACGCGGCCAGGATCACGATCCCCAGGCCCAGGACGACCACCAGGGAGGCCAACGCCTCGGTGGAGATGTAGAGCTGTGCGGCCAGGCACAGGCCCAGTGCGACCCCGCCCCACCACGGCGAGCCCGTCCGGGTCCTGACGGTGCGGTCGAGGATCAGGACGACCAGCGGTGGCACCGCACCGAACACCAGGAAGAGATGCGCGGATCCCTCGGCGACCGCATAGGGAGAGAAGCCGTAGAGGAGTCCGCCCACTAATGCCGCCGGCCACCAGCTGACGAACCGGCGGATCATGAGAAAGCACGCCGTGGCCGAGGTGACGAAGGCCAGCTCGAGCAGCACGTTGAACGTGGCGATCGGTCCCCAGACGAACGTGATCGGCGACCCCAGCACCCCGAGCAGCGGCATCGTGGTGTTGTCCATCAGGTTGACCCCCACCGGGGCATTCAAGAAGTTGTTGGCCAGTGGGTTGACGCCATGCACGATGGCCCATGGTGTCTGGGCCAGAAACCAGATCTCCTCCTGCACGTCGGTGCTCCCCGACGTCTGGATCGTGTGGGTCACACCGTGGGCCCACACCGTCCGGTTGGCCAGGTAGGCCAAAACGGCGTAGACCGCCACGCTGAAGACGGTCTGGGGCCAGAGACGACCCTTCGTACCGGCATCGGCCGCGACCGCGGGCCTCTCGAGGATGGGCGTGGGATCGACCGGCGGGGCGACCGGGGTGGTCATGGCGCCGCGGTCATCGGGGCCGAGCCGGCCGGGCGGCGACGGGGCGGCACCGACCCGCGCCGGACCGGCCCACTCCCTCGCCTGCGGTGCCCGTGGTCGTGCGCATGTGCCGTGACTCCGTGGTGGAACTGCCGTGCCGATGTGGGGACGGAGGGAGTCGAACCCTCACTGGAGGCGGTTTAAGCGCCCTGCCTCTGCCGATTGGGCTACGTCCCCGGGTTGTGCTCGTGTCGTGACGACAGGCCCGTCACCCTCCTCCGTCGGAGGGACATCGTAACCAGTCGGCCACCGCCGCCCCGGAACGCCCCCTTCGGACCGGTGCGGGTCGGGGTTCCCGGCTCGGGCCGGCCGGGCCGGCGGAACCGGGCTCGGATCCCTAGCCCACGACCGGGGACGCCACCACCGGACCCAGCAGCTCCAGCTCCTCGTCGCGTGGCCGGTCGACCACATGGTCGAGTCCGGCCGACCCCGGCCAGGGCCCGAGGACCCGGGTCGGGCGGAGGTCGGGTTGCCAGGTGGGCCACTCCTCCGGTGCCCCCGGCGTGCCGGTCCGGGCGAAGGACGTCCACGCCCTCCGCATCAGGGCGGACAGGGCGAAGGCGTCCTCCCCTCCCCCGCAGAAGCCCTGGACCGCCGGGTTGTGGACGGTCCCGAACACGAAGGGGATCTCGAGGGCGTGGCACGAGCCCAGGTAGCCGCCGAAGGCCGGTGACTCCCAGGTGAAGAGGTAGCAGTAGGTGCCCACCCCCGGCTGGGCCACGCCGGCGTGGGCGTCGGCCAGGCGGACCGACGGCAGCCGGAAGATGCGCTCGGTGGCGAGGGCCACCCACAGGTCCCGGGGCGTCACCGACTCCCCCCGGGCCTTCCGGGCGTCACGGACGGCGGCGATGAGGTGGTCGGTCTGTCCGGGGTCCGACGTCACCCGGTGACTCCACCGGCGCAGGCCCTCCTCGTCCAGCTGGGCCAGGGCCGGGTTGCCCACGGTGAAGAACGCCGACTCGTCACGCGTGGTGCCGATCAGCAGCGGGATGTCCGAGGCCGAGCCCGTGGCCACCGCCACCTCGGGTGCGGTGGCCAGCAGGCCACCGTCCACCACCGGCATCAGGAGCAGGCCGGCGTCGGGGCTGTCGGCGCTCATCCGGGTCAGCTCGCCGGCCGCCCCGACCAGGGCATCGGCCGGCACCTGTTCCAGCGCCTGGCGGGTGAGCGGCACCCCCAGATGGGACGCCAACGCCTCGGCCCGCGTGGCCGCCTGGTCCACCGTGGCCGTGTAGGGAGGGCCGCTCTCGACGATGGCCCGGTGGAAGAGGCCACGGGCGGCCGGCACCGCCAGCAGGGCCGAGACGCTCATGCCCCCGGCCGACTCCCCGAACAGAGTGACGTTTCCGGGGTCACCGCCGAAGGAGCCGATGTGGTCGTGCACCCACTGCAGCGCGGCCACCTGGTCGGCCAGGCCCCAGTTGCCGACGCCCGACCAGGGCTGGTCGTCCAGCCACGACTGGCCGTCGTCCTCGAGGGCCGGGTGGGCCAGAAAGCCGAGCATCCCCAGCCGGTAGTTGATGGTCACCACCACCACGTCACCCTCGCGGGCCAGCATGCCGCCCCGGTAGAGGCTGCCCGCGCCCGATCCGCTCACGAACGACCCGCCGTGGACCCAGACCATGACCGGCCGGCGGCCGGCATCGATCCCCGGGGTCCAGATGTTCAGGCTCAGGCAGTCCTCGGACTGCTCATCGGGCTCGCCGCCGAGGGACATCTCCACCAGCCCGGGCGACTGGGGGGCGATGGGGGCGAACCGGTCGCACGGGCGGACACCGGCCCACGGCACCGGCTCGGACGGGGGCCGCCACCTCGCCCCCCCGGCCGTCGATGCCGCATAGGGCACCCCGGAGAACGACCAGACGTCGTGGCGCCGCACACCGCGGATGCGGCCCGCCCGGACCTCCACCACTCCGTCCATGACCGTGACCTCCAGTTCCGGCGCCCAATTGCCGATGCAACCAGCAACCTACCGACTGAGATGCATCAGCTGTCCATGCATCGACATGAAAGGACCTGACAGGACGACAGCCCGGGCCGCCCGGCCGGGACCGGCACCGCCGGGCCCCCGGAGAGCCGGCCCGCCCCATACCCACGTTGAACTGCGATTTCCCCCTTTTTTGCGAGGGGCAGAGGGAGTATCGTGCACCGAGTGCCTGGACCACAGAGCGGACGCGCGGCCCGCCGCCGGTCGGCCGTGCGTCCAAACAGCATGAGAATCACCCTGGGACTGGCCGTCCTGTTCGGCTCGGTCGGGCTGGCCCTCGGCCCGGGTGCCACCGGGGTGGCCGGGGCCACCGGCGCGTCGTCGGCGTCGACGACGTCCACCACCGTGTCGGCGGGACAGGCCCAGATCAACTCGGCCGAGGCCCAGGTGGCCACCATCGAGGGCCAGATCGCCCAGGAGCAGTCCACCCTGGACGAGGCCGACGAGCAGTACAACCAGGCGACGGTCGATCTGGCCAGCACCCAGTCCGAGCTCCAGGCCACGGCGGCGTCCATCGCCGCCGCCCGCTCCCAGCTCTCGAGCCAGAAGGCCGAGCTGCGCCGTGACGCCGTCCGGAGCTACGTGGACGACACCACGTCGACGGCGGTGGCCTCGCTGTTCGGATCAGCCACCAGCGAGACCCAGACCCGGAACCTCTACGAGCAGATCGGCGTGAGCAACGTGGCCGCCGTGGTGGCCCAGGTCCAGCGCACCACCCGTCGGCTCACCTCCACCCGCACCAAGCTGCTGGCCGAACGACGGGTCGAGACCGGCCAGCTGGCCTCCGAGGCCCAGGCCCGCTCCACCGCCTCCGCCGCCGCCAACCAGTCCGAGGCCACCCTGGCCCAGGTCAAGGGGACCCTGGCCCAGGAGATCGCCCAGCAGGCCGCGGCGCAGGCCGCGGCGGCAGCCGCCGCGGCCGCAGCAGCCACGACCCCGGCCGCGGCCCAGGCGGCCGCCACCCAGGCCAACCAGGCGTCCCAGGTGGCCAGCACCGTGAGCGGGGGCAGCGCCGCCGCCACGGCGGCGGCCACGTCGGCCAACCAGGCCACCACGGCCTCGGCCACGGCCGCCGGCACCCCGGTGGTCAGCATCGCCAGCGGGAACGACCCCCTGGCGGCCGGGCTGGCCGCCGTCCACGGGGCCATGCAGTACCTGGGTGTGCCCTACGTCTGGGGCGGCTCCGGTCCGGACGGGTTCGACTGCTCCGGGCTGACCATGGTGGCCTGGGCGCAGGCCGGCGTGCAGCTGGTGCACTCCGCCGCCGACCAGTACGCCGACATCCCCCACGTCAGCCTGACCGACCTCGAGCCCGGGGACCTGCTCTTCTACGACCTCGACGGCACCGGCATCGACCACGTGGTGATGTACGTGGGGCCCTACCTGGACGGGCAGCCCACCCCCTACGGCGTGGACACCATCATCCAGGCCGCCCACACCGGCACCGTGGTCAGCTTCGACCCGTTCTGGTCCTCCGGGCTGGTGGGCGCCGGGCGGCCCTGACCGGCCCGGGACCGACACCTCACCGACCGCCTCCGGCCCTAAGGTCGGGGCACCGCCCTATGGCCCACCCCCTCGACCTCACCATCATCGTTCCCGCCTACAACGAGGCCCACCGCCTCGGTGAGGGGATGAAGCGGTTCGACGCCGCCGTGGGCCACGGTGCCATCGACCTCGAGCACACCGAGCTGGTGGTGGTGGACGACGGGAGCTCCGACGACACGGCGGCGACAGCCCGCTCCCTCCTGGCCGCCCTCCCCCACCACCGCGTTGTCTCCCACCGGTCCAACCGGGGGAAGGGGGCCGCCGTCCGCACCGGGGTGGGCCTGGCCCGGGGGGCCTGCACCGCCTACATGGACGCCGACTTCGCCATCGACCCGCGGGCCGTGCCGAGGCTCCTGGAGGGACTCCGCACCGACGACGTGGTCATCGGGTCGAGGGCCCTGCCCGACTCCATGGTGGAGAGCACCTACGCCCTGCGCTCGGTGATGGGCAGCCTGTTCAACCGCGCCGTGACCCTGGGCACCGGGCTCCGCTTCCAGGACACCCAGTGCGGCTTCAAGGCCTTCCGCACCCCGGTGGCCCGACTGCTGTTCCACCTCGTGCGGATCGACCGGTTCGCCTTCGACGTGGAGGTCCTGGCCCGCTCCCAGCGGCTGGGCCTGCGGACCTCCGAGGTGCCCGTGCTGTGGCGGCACGTGGCGGGCAGCACCATCCACCCGCTCCACGACTCGGTGGCCATGCTGGGTGACGTGGTCCGGTCCCGGCTGGGCCTGGTGCCGGCGCCGCCCATCCCCACCGTGCTGGTGGGCCTGCCGTCGGGACCGACCGATCGGGAGCGCGTTGCAGCCGAGGTCGGGGCGGTGGTGGCCGGCACCCTCGACGGCATCCCGGTCCCCGTGGTGGTCGGTGACAGCGCCGTCACCGTCCTGCTCCCTCTGGTCGACGGGGCCCCGGCGGCCGAGGTGCTCTCGGCTCTGCAGGCCGAGTTCGGGGAGCTGGGCGTGCGGCGACGGTCCTCGACCCTGTCCTCGCTGGAGGCGCTCGGTCCCCTGGCCGGTCGGCTCGAGCCCTCGTCCTGAGCGCCCTCCCCCGGGGACGCCCGGTCGGCACGTACTGCCGGAAGTCGGACTCGGGCACTCCGGTACCATGGGCGGGGTGAGCGCGGACCGGCCGGACA
>Ga0302319_10006082_pt1 | contig 24089 bp, 30 predicted proteins | sample Bog_T0_2_FD_203319 | JGI IMG/M metagenome (GOLD analysis project Ga0302319, IMG submission 203319) | Peat permafrost microbial communities from Stordalen Mire near Abisko, Sweden - Bog_T0_2 | ecosystem: Environmental > Terrestrial > Soil > Wetlands > Peat | place: Sweden: Abisko, Stordalen Mire...
TCTTCCACTCCGACAATCGCTCCAGTTACAACGGCCTGCTCGTCCACTTACAAGGCAATGTGAGCCGCCGCCTGACCATGGTGGCCAATTACACCTTCTCCAAGGCCCAGACCTGGGGCTGCGTTCTCGGCGAGCTCTTCGATTATGTGAACGGCGTCTGTAACCCGCTCGATGCATTCGCCCCCGGCGACTATGGCCCCTCCGGCGAAGATGTTCGCCAGCGCTTCGTCTTCGCCGGCACCTGGCGCGCGCATGCCGGCTTTGAAGTCAGCGGCCTTTCGCAGGCAGAAAGTGCTCGCCCCTTCACCATCACCACGGCCGACAACAGCGGCCGCATCTCCATCAACGGCGTGCCCACCGTGCTCGATCAGTTCCGCGGCACGCCCTACATCCAGACCGATCTCCGCGTCAGCCGCCCGTTCAAGTTTGGCGAGCGCTGGTCAGCCACGCCGTTCATGGAGTTCTTCAATCTGCTCAATCGCAACAATCCCGGCGCAAACTACGTGACCAACATCGCCACGCTGCCCGTCCCCGCCGCGGAGGCCGCCACAGGCAACATCACCGACATCTGCCAGAATGCGGATTGCACGGCCACCGCGCCCATCACCAGCCCCAACGAGTTGCGCGTGGCCGGCGGCGCGCTGGGCGACTTCTTCGGCCCCGGCACTACAGTGGGCACGCCCTTTGCCGCGCAAGCCGGCGTACGCGTCAACTTCTAGCGTCTCTCTGTTTCACAGCAAAAGAAAAGCGGCATCGTGGGGAAAAATGCCCGCGGCTAAAGCCGTATTGACTCGGTGGGCCTTATTCGGGAGGCTGAAGCCTCCCGCTCCCTCCGACGAACAACGTGTGTGGTTTTTCATTAACCTGACCGCGAAAGGAGAACGGGGCGATCCCAAAAGGATCGCCCCGCCCGCTTGCTAACAACGCCAACTCCGCCAATTACTAGCTCGGCTTCGTCAGATCTCCCACCGCAGCAGCGCCGCGCCCACCGTGAACCCCGCGCCCATTGCGCCCAGCAGCACCAGGTCGCCCTTCTTCAGCTTGCCTTCGTCGAGCGCCGTCTGCATCGCCAAAGGAATGGTGCCCGACGAGGTATTGCCATACTTCTCGATATTCACAATCACGCGATCGGCCGGCATTTCAAGCCGGTCGGCCGTGGCCGTAATGATGCGCTTGTTCGCCTGGTGCGGAATAAAGCACCCCAGGTCCGCGCCGGTCACGCCATTGCGCTCCAGCACCTTCGCCGTGGTTTCGGCCATCTTGCGCACCGCAAACTTGAACACCGCCGGCCCGTCCTGGTGAATGAAGTGCATCTTCTTGTCCACCGTCTCATGGGTCGCCGGATTCAGGCTGCCGCCGCCCGGCATGCACAGGCTCGCGCCGCCGGAGCCGTCAACCTCGTGCACAAAGTCGATAAAGCCGACCTCGCCCTCTTCGCACGGCTCAATCAGAACAGCGCCGCCGCCGTCGCCAAACAGCACGCAGGTGGTTCGGTCGGTATAGTCGGTCATGCGCGTGTTGGCGTCGGCGCCGCACACCAGCACCTTGGAGTGCGCGCCGCTCTCCACCAGCTTCGCGCCCGCCTGCAGCGCAAACACAAATCCTGAGCAGCCCGCAGAAACATCGAATCCCCACGCACCCTTGGCGCCAATCTTGTTCTGCACCAGGCAGGCCGTCGAGGGGTACATCATGTCGGGAGTCACCGTGCCCACCAGGATGGCATCCAGCTCACTGGCCTCTATGCCGCGCCGTTCCAGCACCTGCTTGGCCGCCGCGGTGCAAATGTCGCTCACGCCCAGGCCCTTGGCCAGCACGTGACGCTCCTTGATCCCGGTGCGCTCCATGATCCACTGGTCGTTGGTGTCCACCAGCTTCTCAAGGTCTTGATTGGTAATCACGTCGGGGGGAACGTAGGTGCCGAGCGCTGAGATTTTCGCGCGCCGGCCCACTATCGGGCGAACGGTAAGGCTCAATGCACTTCTCCCTGGACCGGGACGGTTGTCTGATCTCTGACACCTGGTCCCTGCAATAAAAAGTACCGGGTGACCTACTGCGCCCGTACTAGCCCGTTACCGTTGCTTCCTTCCGGACCTGGCGGGTTTGGCGGGATTACGTCGCGTAGGACCCGGCACTGATTGATTTTACCATCACAGGGCAGGGACGAACGACCCAGCGGGCTACGAAGGGCCGGCTGCGCAATGCCTGCGGAACCGGATTGCCGCACGACCGCTGCTGCCCCACGCAGACTGCGGGAAGCTCCAGCCCGAGAGCCCGTCGATTACGCTTTGCCGAAGCATCTGCGGACCATCCACCACCACGATTTTTTCCGCCTTACCTTCCGCGCTTATTTCGAAAGTGACATTCACAAGACCCTCCACTCGCGCGGCCTTCGCGATGGGAGGGTATACAGGCAACCTTGGAGAAATAGGAGCGATCGGCATAACGCTTTCTATCTCAATAGAAGGCGGTGGTGGCGGAAGCTTCTCCGCGTCCAGCGCAATCTGCGAAACAAGCTGGCCCTTACCGAAGAGCGCGTCGTATTTGCCATCCCGAATCGCCCGGACGAGTTCCGAGTCCGGAGCTGGATTTGCCGACTCATCGCCCACCGCAAATACCGGCTTGTCCCAAACGCCAGGCCCGAGTACCGCGTCGAGTTTGCTCAGCATGTGCATGGTCCACGACGTGTTCTCGGGCGTGTGCGGAGCGGGATCGAACAAATCGCGGTCAAGAATATCCATCCGCAGTTGCCGCAGATTCCCTCCGCAGCTCACTTGCATCGTCACATTCACCCCGCTGAACGCCGGCATACAATGCTTGCATCGCTTGAGCTCGCGATGGAGTTCCCTGTCTGGAATATTGCACGGATTCCTGCTACCGAGTAGCCCAGACATCGATTCATGGAGCGTCCCGGTCGAAATCTCCACGGTCGCAAGGGGTCCACAAGCCGGTCCTAGCGGGGTTACCAGTTCCCGCTCGACAGCCAGCCCGTCCCCTTCGCTGTTCACTCGAATTACTTCGTAGAAATCAAAGGGAGGCCCGACGTCAATGAATGAGTGCCGAGCGATCACAAGGCTATCCGGCAAACCGGTATTTCGGTTCTGCGCCGCGCAAATCCCGCAAAGCAGCAAAACAATTCCTGCACATTGAACGCTCGTCCGGATCATCGCCGCGATTATACGCACGCACTCGCCGAAAAAAGCAGGAAATCTCATCGGCTCCGCAACGGGTCTAAAACCGGATCATCCGCCCAACCTGAACCCAACCCCCACCTCCCGCCATCTAAGACAGACCCACGCATTTCGGGAGGGCACCATGGGCCGTCGCTTCGCAGAACTCGCCTTCACGCCACTCGTCAAGCAGCACCAGCGCCTGCACGGCAGCCGTTCCATGTACGAGCGCGTCGAGCGCTCCGGTGACGCTGGCAGCAGCCTCACTGCCGACGAGCAGGAGTTCATCGCCCAGCGCGACGGCTTTTACATGGCCTCCGTCTCTGAAACCGGCTGGCCCTACATCCAGTTTCGCGGCGGCGTCAAGGGCTTTCTGCACGTGCTCGACCCCGAGACCATCGCCTTCGCCGACCTGCGCGGCAACAAGCAGTACATCACCCGCGGCAATCTGGACCACGACAACCGCGTCGCTCTCTTTCTGATGGACTATCCGCACCGGGCCCGTCTCAAAATCCTCGGCCGCGCCCGCATCCTTGAAGGCGACGCCGAGGCCGCCGCCCTGCTTGAAGTCCTCCACGTCCCCGGCGAAAAGACTCCTGCCGAGCGCGCCATCCTCATCCATGTGGAGGCATTCGACTGGAACTGCCAGCAGCACATTACCCCGCGCTACTCCGAGCAGGAGCTGACGGAGATTCTCGATCCCATGCGCAGCCGCCTGGAGTTCCTCGAGGCTGAAAACAAGCAGCTCCGCGCCGCACAAGTGGCCTGAATCCGGTTCCGTCATCCCGATAAGAGACATTGGACCCTCTGCGAGCGAAGAGCGAGCGTCTGCCTCCATGGCAAATGGGTACAATAGAGAGGTGACCAAACCCACCCCTCCCACGGCCCCTTCCGTGGGCTTTATTTCGTTAGGATGCCCCAAAAACCTCGTCGACTCCGAGGTCATGATGGGCCTGCTCGATCGCGCCGGCGCGCGCCTCACCGCAAACGTCGAGCAAGCCGATATCCTCGTCGTCAACACCTGCTCCTTCATCGACACCGCCAAGCAGGAGTCGGTCGACACCATCCTGGAGATGGCCCGCCACAAGACCTCCGGTTCGGCCAAAAAACTCATCGTCGCCGGCTGCCTCGTCGAGCGCTACCGCGACGAGATCATGAAGAACATCCCCGAGGTCGACGCCGTGGTTGGCACCGGCGAACTGGAAGCGATTCTCGCCGCCGCCGGCCTGTCATCGCCCGCTCCCGCGGCGTCCATCTCGCCCTTCACGATCCTTACCGGCGCGCAGGCCGCCGTCACGCATCCGGGCAAAGAATCTCAATCCGGCACGCACAAATCCGCCTCGGCGAAGGGTACGGGCTTTAGCCCGTACATCGACCTGGCAGAAAATGAAGGGGCTTTAGCCCCTGAAGTAAAATTCCGCCCCGAAGGCGACCTCCGCGAACAGCAGGGCCGCTTCCGCCGCGACGACTGGCAGGGCGCCGCGCACCTGCTGCCCACCTATCTCTACGACGAAACCACGCCGCGTTTCCTGACCACTCCAAAATCATCGGCGTACATCAAAATCGCCGAGGGCTGCGACCACCCCTGCACCTTCTGCGTCATCCCCAACCTGCGCGGCAAGTTCCGCTCGCGCCGCTTTGAATCGGTCGTCGCCGAGGCGCAATCGCTCGTCGCCCGAGGCGTCCAGGAAATCACCCTCATCGGCCAGGACACCACCTGCTACGGCGAAGATTTGGGACTGAAGGATGGACTGTCGGATCTGCTCGATGCAATCGCCAGGATCGATGGCGTGCGCTGGCTGCGCTTCCTCTACGCCTACCCCAATCGCATCACTGGCAAACTGCTCGAAACCATCGCCAGGCACGACAACATCTGCAAGTATCTCGATGTGCCGTTGCAGCACGCGTCCCCGGCCGTCTTGAAGACCATGAAGCGCGGCGCCGGCGCAGACATCTTTTTGAAGACTCTGGAGAAGGTCCGCAAAGCCATCCCCGGCATCGCCCTGCGCACCAGCTTCATCGTCGGCTTCCCCGGCGAGTCACTCCGTGATGTGGAGATTCTGGAGCAGTTCATCGCCGAAGCCAAGTTCGACTGGCTCGGCGTCTTCAGCTATTCGGATGAAGAAGGCTCGGGCGCATTCTCCTTCAACGAGAAAGTGCCGAAGCGCACCATCGAAGCCCGCAAGCGCCGCCTCATGAAGCTGCAGCAATCCATCTCCAAGCGCGCCAAGCAGCAGTGGGTCGGCCGCGAGCTGGTCGTCCTTGCCGAGGGCGAGAGCGAAGAGACCCCGCTGCTGTGGGAAGGCCGCACCCAGTTCCACGCCCCGGAGATCGACGGCAAAGTCTACATCAACGACTTCGCCGACCTGGGCGCGGATGTGACCGCCCTCGAACCCGGCCGCTTTTACCGCGCAGAGATCACCGAAGCCCACGACTACGACGTGGTAGCCCGCATCCTCTCCGGGCCGCTCTAATCTCAGAATCGCGCTATCATTAGAGTCATGGCCATCATCCACATCCCGGAAGCCGAAGCCGCCCGTAACTTTGCCGCCGTCATGTCCCATGTCCGCGCCGGTGCGGATGTGGTGATTGAAGATCACGGTGAGAGTGTGGCCATCGTCAGCAGTCCCACCAAGCGCCCGGGGCGGCGGCTCTCCGAAATCATCGCACTGATGGAGGCGCAAGGTTCGACTGCTGCCGTTGACGAAGACTTTGCGCGCGATGTCGAGGCCGCAATCGCCTCGCACCGCGAACCGTTGGACCCACCGGCATGGGATTGATTCTCGATTCGAGCATCATCGTTGCGGCCGAGCGGCGCAGGGATTCGCCCAATCAACTGCTTCGCCACATCTCGTCCGTCGCTGGAGATCAGGATGTAGCAATTTCCACCATCGGCTTAACAGAGATTGTTCATGGCATTTATCGTGCGCCGGCCATCCCCATGCGAACGCGCCGCGAGGCCTTCATTCACGATCTCCTCGCCTACATGGACGTTCTGCCTTACACGCAATCAACCGCATGACTTGCGGGCAAGATCGATGGCGAACAGCGCGCGCTCGGCATAACTATCCCCTCAATGGATCTGCTCATTGGCGCCACGGCGCTCGAGATCGGCTACTCGGTCGTGACCGTCAATCTGCGCCATTTCAAACTCATCCCCGGCCTCGACGTCATTGCCCTTTGAGATGGAAACGCCTCCTCGGCATTTTGGTGAGAAAATCAAAATAGGCGTCTCGCCGCGATAACAATCCCATGGCACCCAAGAAAAAATCCGCAAAAATCCTCCGCTGCCCCACCTGCGCCGAACTGGTCCTGTTCGACGGCGAGGACTTCCCCTTCTGCTCTGACCGCTGCCGCAAGATCGACCTCGGCAAGTGGGCCTCCGGCGTTTACAAGATCAGCTCGCCCATCCTCGACCCCGAAGTCCTCGAAGATCTGGGCGCATTCGGCGGCGGGCACGGCAACAGCGGCGACTCGCATGAAAACTAGTAACAAGGTCCTATGCTTCAGCTCGCTTGCGATCGCTGGCGTGCTGAGCATTCTTCTTTCGTTTTTCGGACTTTTTTTCCTCGCCTGGGGCGGTTTCCCGAAGAGCGGATACGACGCTCAGGCTCTGGAGCTATTTCTTCCCCTTGTCGTAGCGCTCCCCCTTTTTGCCCTTGCAGTGGGAGTGACAAAATACGCATCTCTCGTGCTGTGGATCATGGTGGCGATTTCATGGATTGTGATGATCCGAATATCAATGAGCAATTTCCACGGAGGCCCGTTGGATTTTCTAACCCTCCTGGTTGTCAGCCTCTTCAGGTCATTTCCGATGCTTCTATTGCTTCTTGCGGCGTTAGTCGAATTCGGCACCCACTTCTACGAATTCACCCGCGACCGCAGTTGGGTCCGCTGGAAGGGGGCCGAGCATCAGCCGGCAGCCTAACCAAACCAAGAAGAAAGCCCTCTGGGCCTGGTCGATCGCCACCTTCTTCGGCGCAGGCTGCGGCAAGCCCGGCCCCGGCACCTGGGGCTCGGTGGCCACGGTTCTGCTCTGGGCCGCCTACGCATGGTTCGCCCATCCCAGCCCTACTGCGCTGCTCATCGCCCTCGCCGCGCTCATCGCCTTTGCCCTCATCCTCGGCGTCCCCGCCGCCACCATCGTCGCCCGCGAATCCGGCCGTAAAGACCCGCAGATCGTGGTCATTGACGAAGTCGCCGGCCAGGCCATTGCGCTGCTCTTCATGCCCGCCCACTGGCAGGGTGCGCTGGTCGCTCTCGCCCTCTTTCGCCTCTTCGACATCACCAAGCCCTTCCCCGTCCGCCAGCTTGAAGCGCTGCCCGAGGGCTGGGGCATCGTCTTCGATGATGTGGCCGCCGGGCTGTATGCTTTGGGTGTAGCATCTCTGTTGCGCATATTCGTGCATCTGTAGATGCAGAAGGTCCAAAATGCCTCGCGCCCGCGCACAATCCGCTCCTGAAGTCCTGCCTGACCCACGCATTGACGATATCGTCCCCGCCGCCGCCCTGCCGCTCGGCGAAGTCGAACTCATCGGCGCGCACCTTGGCCCGCTGGAGTTTGGCCCGCCCGCCGTGCTGGTCGATGGCCACTCCGCCCACGTGCTCATGAGCAGGCCCACACGGCTCGCCCTGCGCGTGCCTGCAGAAGCCAGCACCGGCCTGATTGAAGTCCGCAGCCCCTCCGGCGCCTCGAACGCCGCGCCCCTGCGCATCGCCCGCCAGCTCTCCGACGGACTGCATCCCGTCACCAGCCCCGCCGTCAGCCGGTCAGGCATGATCTACGCCACAATCTCCGGCCCGCGCGGCAAGCAGACCCCCGTCTCCATCGTCCGCATCAGCCCCGATGGCCGCGGAACCCCCTTCGTCACCGGCATCCTCAACGCCACGGGTCTGGCCTTCAACCCAGACGGCGATCTCTTCGTCACCTCGCGCGCCGAGGGCAACGTCTACCGCATCGATCCCTCAGGCGAGTCCACCATCTACGCCGAAGGCATGGGCGTGGCTACCGGCGCGGCCTTTGACGCAGCCGGCAACCTGTTTGTCGGCGACCGCAGTGGGACAATTTTCAAAATCGATCCCGAACGCAAAATCTTTGTCTACGCCACGCTTGAGTCCAGCCCCGCCGCCTATCACCTGGCCGTCGACGCCGAGGGAACTCTCTTCGTCACCGCGCCCTCGCTCAACTCCAACGACGCCATCTGGGCCATCGACACGCACGGCCAGGCGCGCGTCTGGTATCGCGGCCTCGGCCGTCCCCAGGGCCTCGCCCTCAGTAAAGACGGCGACGTCTATCTCGCCGCCTGCCTCCACGGCCGCCGCGGCCTGGTCCGCATCACCGCCGCGGGCGAAGCCTCGGTCGTCCTCGCCGGACCCAACCTCATCGGCGTCGCCTTCTCGCCCCTCGGCACCACCGTCCTCACCACCCACGAAGCCGTTTATGATGTGGACCTGGGCGTCGAAGGACTGGCGCTTTTCTAGTCCCTGGTCCCTTGGTCCCTCAGTCCCTTAGTCCCTGGTCTTCTATGAAATCCGAAATCATCGCCATCGGCTCTGAGATGCTCACCCCGTTCCGTCAGGACACCAACTCCCTCTACCTGACGGAGCGGCTCAACTCCATCGGCGTCTCCGTGGCCTTCAAAACCATCGTCGGCGACCGCCGCCGCGACCTGGTCAACGCCATCCGCATGGCTCTCGCCCGCATCGACATTCTCGTCCTGATGGGTGGCCTCGGCCCCACCGAAGACGACCTCACCCGCGAAGCCGTCGCCGACGCCCTCGATCTGAAGATTCGCCGCGACCCCAACCTGGTCGTCGCTCTGGCCGCCCGCGCTGCCCAGTGGCGCATCCCCATGCCCAACAACAACCTCAAGCAGGCCGACGTGCTTGAGGGAGCCGAGATCCTCGCCAACCCCAACGGCTCCGCCCCCGGCCAGTGGCTCGACACCGTCTTTGAAGGCCATCGCAAGCTCATCATGCTCGTGCCCGGCCCGCCCTCCGAGTGCAAGCCGCTGTTCGACGACCAGTGCCTGCCCCGCCTGCGCGCCGTCGTCCCCGTCCGCCACATCGCCAAGCGCACCCTCCGCGCCGCCATGATCCCCGAGTCCCAGGCCGACAAGCTCCTCGCCCCCTTCTACACCACCTACGCCGACGTCGAAACCACCATCCTGGCCCACGCCGGCGACATCCAGCTCACCCTCATCTGCACCAAGCCCGACGCGGCCGCCGCGCAGGCCCGCGTCGACGAGCTCGCCGGCAAGCTTGAAGAAGCGCTCGAAGACTGGCTCTACTCCTCCGGCGGCGAAACCGCCGACTCGCTCGCCCAGGTCGTGCTCTACTTTCTCGGCTTTCGCGACGCCACGCTGGCCATCGCGGAGAGCTGCACCGGCGGCATGATCGCCGAGCGCATCACCCAGGTTCCCGGCAGCTCGCGCACCTTTCTCGGCGGAGCTGTGGTCTATTCGGACTCGCTCAAGGACGCCTTCGCCGGCGTCTCGCCGCAGATGATCGCCGAGCACGGCGCAGTCTCGGCGGAGGTCGCCAAAGCCCTCGCCACCGGCATCCGCCTGCGCACCGGCGCAACTCTTGGATTGGGCGTAACCGGCATCGCCGGCCCCGCCGGCGGCACAGAAGAAAAGCCCGTCGGCTTAGTCCACATCGCCCTCAGCAGCGCCGAAAAAGTAGAGTCCCTGGAGAAAAACTTCCGCGGCGACCGCCAAAGAGTAAGAGAGTGGACCACCCAGCAAGCGCTCGACCTGATCCGCAGACGGCTGCGCTAATCGTCACCGCCGCGAAGCGGCGGTACCGGAGGGAGCCGGGGGTTTCAACCCCCGCATAAAAGCCGGCAAATTTGGCCGGGGCTTCAGCCCCGGAAATCCGAACCCGCTTTGTAACAGGGCATGGCTTCAGCCGTGCCGCAATCGGCCCAAAAACACGATGGGCTTTAGCCCCTGCAAAGCTTTTGACGGAGGGAGCCGGGGGTTTCAACCCCCGCATTGACGCGCAAATTGAGCGCGGCCTTCAGGCCCGGACCACCGCCTCAATGCCAAGCACAACCGGAGTTCCAGGAAGCGCCGAAAAGGTCGAGGCGTTAGAAAAAACCTTCCGCGGCGACCGCCAAAGAGTAGGAGAGTGGACCACCCAGCAAGCCCTCTACCTGATCCGCAGACGGCTCAGATAGACCCGTCCACCTGACCGATACTCTCAATGATCGAGAAGATGAAGCAATCGTTGCTTCTACGTCTTTTAGTGGATTATCCTCATGTACAATTATCGGGACTTAATGCGCATGGCTTTCCGTTGTTTGGTAGGCAGGATGCGGCGACGGTCTGGAGGAGCGTTTGGCGGATAGTGGCGAGGTTGAGAGAGTATGGCTTCCGGTGATAGGCCGCGCCTTGGCGCATATTTGTATGCGCAATGCGGACTTGAGCGGAAAGACCATTGCAGAAAGAGCGCAATTCCTCAAGGGGTTAGGTCTCGACGTGAACATTGCAGCAGAAATGCTTGGGACTAGCGCCGCTTCTGTGAGTGAGCTTCTCCGTCAGGCAAAGAACAAGGGAAAAAAGGGAGGAGCGAGAAAGAGTGGCGACAAAGGTGAAAAGCGCAAAGCCAAATAAAAGCTCGGTACCCGTATCAGCAGAGGAGAAGATTGCGAGGACGCTCGGATTGCTTCTTATCAAGGGTGTGGAGCAGAGGACCGACCAGGTGACGCTGCTTAGGTCGATAGGCTTCGAAGTATCCGATGTCGCCGCGATGCTAGGTATGACGGAAAACCATGTGAATGTGGCTGCATTCAAAGGCCGTAAAAAAGCCGCTAAGAAGAGTGCGTGATGGCGCCAATCGATCCTGAACTGCTTGAACGGCTCGAAAAAAAGTTAGGAGTGAAGCGTCCAAGCGTCTACGCCAAGATCCGAGTAATCGCAAGCGAGAAGCTCATGGATCGCGAATCCGCAGCACTCATCCTCGCCGCAAAGTGCGGCATTGGAATTCAGAAGTACGCGTCTCCCGATAAGCTAGCCACAATTCGCGGCGCGGTGGGAGCAGCAAGCCCTTCAAATGGAAACGGTGAGGCCCCAGCAAGCCCATCGGTCCTGAAGGTCGGTAAAGCAAGATCTTCGAAGGCAAAGGGCCCACCAAAGGTTCGCGACAACTCCGTGTTCGTCGTCCACGGGAGGGATGAGGGACTCCGGAAATCCATGTTTGAGTTCCTTCGCGCCTTATCATTAAACCCGCTTGAATGGAGCAAAGCCGTTCTACAGACCGGCAAGGGTGGAGCGAATCCCCACGTTGACGACATCATCGATAGCGCGATGGCGAAGGTTCAAGCTGTCGTTGTGATCTTCTCGCCCGATGACCTCGCATGTCTTAGGCCGTGTTTTGTGGCGAAGGGAGAAGCAGCGACCGAAGGCAAGCCGAAGGGACAACCCCGGCCAAATGTAATCTTCGAGGCAGGACTGGCCTTTGGCCGTCATCCCGAAAAGACGCTCTTGGTACAGGTAGGAACTGTAAAGAGTTTCAGTGACATCGCGGGAAAGCATGTCGTTCGATTGTCCAATGATGCTTCCAAGCGAACGGAGGTGGCAAACCGACTCAATAATATCGGCTGTAGCATCGATTTAACAGGTACCGACTGGTTAAGCGCCGGCGACTTCACACCCAAAAAAGACAAGAAAGCCGTCAAAAAGGGGCCATGAGTTGCCGGGTGCCCCAGGTCTTGCCTCTGAGACCTGCGATTCACTCAAGCTGGCGGGGTGGGAGACCACGAACCTTCTGCGAGCGATCAGCGAGTCCGCCGCGGCGGACCGCACCGCAGGCAGCCTCCCGTAGGGAGAGCGCGAAAATAGCCCCGGATGAAATCCGGGGAACAGCCCGCAGAAATCTTCCGTCCCGTAGGGCCGGAGCGAAACCAGCCTCACGCCGCGCTCAAAACCCTCTTCACCCGAATCAGCTTCTCCCGCTTGCGCGTCGCGGCAATCTCATACGCCGACTGCATCCGCATCAGCGTATCCATCCTCACGCCAAACGCCTTCTCGATCCGCAGCGCCATGTCGCCGGACAGCCCCGCCTTCCCGTTCAGCAAGCTCGACAGCGTGGGCCGCGAAACCCCCAGCGCCGCCGCTGCCGCCGTTACCGACAACCCGTGCGCCTCAACAATCTCCGTCTTGATGAAATCGCCTGGGTGCGGCGGATTAAGCATGGGCATTGTGCAATCTCCTTGGTTTTAGTGGTAATCCTCTAAGTTCAAAACGTGAATCTCGTGCTCAACCGGATCGATCCGGAATGTCATACGTAAATTCCCCGTCACGCTCAAGCTCCACGTGCCTTTCCGGTCCCCGGCCAGCCTGTGCGCCTTCCAGGTCGGCAGCAGGAACAACTCGTCTTCGTCCCCCATGCCATCCAGAAAGGCGAGCATCTTGCGCAGCTTGTCCGCGGATTCAGCTGGAACCCCTCGCGCGTGGTCCTCCTCATAAAGCCTCTTCAGGCCATTGTGAGCGAAGTCCCGAATCTTCATCTGACCAACTGTAGCCTGTAGCCTGACACTTGTCAACGCAACGACATCCAGCCCGGCGCACCCGAACAAGCTCCACCAGCTTCCTCGTGCGCACAGCGCGTCAGCCTGCCCTCCTCAAACGCAACCCACCCTTCGGCCCTGAGCGAACCTGTGTGTTCTTGCCTGTGACATGCGTATCTTTTATGCGGCTGGCTCCTGGGAAATGAATGCGAAACACTTCTTCCACAGCCGCTGCTCCGCCAGCTCTTCCAGCGTGCCTCCGTCCTTGGGCACAATCCCGTAGACCACAGTGCACCCCATAGCTGAGGCCGCGCGGTTCAGCGATTTCAACGTGATGGCAGCCTGCGCCTCATTCCGCTCCAGCCGATGGACGAGCGTACGGCTCGAACCCAGCTTCTCCGCAAGCTCCGCGGTTCGAAGCCCCAACGCCATCCGCACGCTCCGGAGCATCCCCGGCGCCGGGTTCTTCCGCTTCGCCAACTGCCGGAACAGCCGCATCTCCTTGTCCAGCTTCCTGCGCGCCTCCGCCCGATCGCTCTCTCGCATCCCACTGACCTCCTCAGGGGCCGTCCAGCCGGCCCTGCTCCTATTGTGGGAAGAACAGCGCAATCGTTACGCAAAAAACACCCAATTTTTGAGAAATTTGACATGAGACTTGGCGGGCGGCTCACTCTTTCCCATGCGATGAGGAGGGTGCCCCCGCCCAACCCCGCATAAGATGGGACAAGGGAGCAAGCCGCCATGGTCTTCACCAAGCGCCTGCGCGAGGGAGTGATGCGCGGGGATATCACCTCGAGCATCCGCATCTGGACCAGCCCGCACGTGAAGGAGGGTAACCGCTACGCCATGGGCGAAGGCCAGATCGAGATCGAATCCATCACCCTCATCGGCTTCCCGGACATCACGCCCGAGCTGGCCCGCGAGTCCGGTTTCCTTGGCGTCCTGGACTTGCTCAAAGTGGCCAAACACGGCACTGGCAGCAACGTCTATTTGATCCGCTTCCACTACCTGAAACCCATCAAGAAGAGGCCAAAACCCGCCGTCTAGCCGCTCAGTTTCTGCCCCCTGACCCCTGATCCCTATTCCCTGTTTTACTGCTGCAGCACCACCTGATCGCCTTCCTTCAGCCCGCTCACAATCTCCGTTACGCTGCCGTTGGAAAGGCCCACCGTCACCGGCACCTTGCGCGTGCCATCCTTCTGCTTCTTGTCTGGAATGTCTACGGACGCATTCTTCTGATTGTCATAGACCACGGCATTCTCCGGCACCGTGAGCACGCCCTTGTGCTCGTCCAGCAGAATCTCGGCGTTGGCCGTCATCAGCGCCTTCAATTCCCCGCCTGGGTTGTTGATGGACACGCGCACCTCGAAGGTGGTCACGTTGTCCTTCTCCACGCCCATGGGCGAGATCTTGGTCACCTTGCCGTTGAAGGTGCGGTCGCGAAAGCTTTCCACCTTGATGCGTGCCGGCTGACCCAGGTAGACGTGGGCAATGTCTGCCTCGTCCACCTTGCCGTCGACGTAGACCTCGTTGACGTCGCCTTCGGTCATCACCAGCGTGGCCGTTGAGCCGAGCACCAGGATAGAGCTCACCGCGTCGCCGATCTCCACATCGCGCGACAGGATGACGCCATCCATGGGCGCGACAATGGTCGTGTAGCCGAGTTGCTCCTCGAGCTGTTTGAGGCTGGCTTGCGCCTGCGCCACCTGCGCCCGCGCCTGCTTCAGCCGGGCCGTGTCCACGCCCACCTGGGCCTTGGATGAGTCGCGCCGCGTCAGCGCCGCCAAGTAATCCTTGTTGGCATCGTCCAGCGTTTGCCGGCTCACAATGCCTTCCTTCTGCATCTCCAGGTTGCGGTCGAGCGTGGCCTTGTACATGGGCAAGTCCGGCGCCGCGGCGTTCACCTTGTCCTGGTCGATGTTGGCCTGATACGTGCCCACATTGGCCTCCGCGCTCTCGAGCTGCGCCCGCTGCGCCTCCACCTGCGCCTGAATCTCCTGCTGGTCCAGCTGCGCCAGCTGCTGGCCCTTCTTCACCTGGTAGTTGATGTCCACATCAAGCTTCTCGACAATCCCCGAAGCCTTACTCTTGACCTCGACTTTGGTGATCGGCTGGATCTTCCCTGTGGCCACCACGCTGCGCGCCACGTCGCCCCGCAACACCTTGGCGATCCGATTGGGATCGATTCCTGCCCCCTTCGCCAGGCGAACCAGCGCCAGGCCCGCCAGCAGCAACACCACCACTCCCCCAATGCTCAACCAGATCCAGAATCGCCTGCTCCTTCGCGATGCAGCCACAAAATCCTCCCCGTACGCGAAGAAAGCCTCAGCTCTCGATCGCAAATCTATTGTTGCAGCAAGCCCCAGGACTCAGACGGCCCGCACGCGTCGCTGTCACCTTTTACGCAACTCGGGGACGCTTGGTTCCAGACCATGCCGCACCCTCGCAAATCAGGAGGATGGGAACTACGGCGCCCTCCGCCGCGTATCATTCTCCGAGCGGACTTGCGCGGCGTCTAAACCTCACATGCAGAACTTCACTGACACTCTCGGCCAAGTGTTTCGAGCCATACTGGCCAACAAACTGCGCAGCTTCCTGACCATGTTCGGTATCGCCTGGGGCGTCGGCTCGCTGCTGGTGCTCGTGGGTCTGGGAGAAGGTTTCCGCTCCGGCCAGCACAAGCAGCTGGCCACCTTCGGCAACGACGTGGTGTCGATGTGGGACGGCACCATCCCGGCGCTGGCCAATCAGCACACCGGCATGCGGCCTTACCAGTTCACCCCCGGCGACGAAGCCGCTCTTCGCGCCCTTCCCGAGTTGCGCGCCGTCACCGGCTTTCTGCAGCGCAACGATCTCTACGAAGTCAGCCCCTACGCCAACTCCTCCGGCCAAGTGGTGGGCGTGGAGCCCAATTACGCCGCGGTCCGTTTTGTCCCCCTCGCGGAAGGCCGCTTTTTCGACGACGCCGATCTCGCCGACCGCCGCCGCGTGGTGGTGCTCGGCGCAAAGGGCGCGACCCTTCTGTTTCCCGGCCGCCCCATGCTCGGCGAGTCGATCACGATCAACGACACCCGCTTCACCGTCGTCGGCCGCGTTGCCTCCATCAGCCGCGGCAACAACGACTTTGACAACCAGAAAGTCTACATCCCCCTCACCACCATGCAGGAGCTCTTCGCGATGAAAGGCGACAATGTGGCCCCGGATGCCCTGAGCTCCATCCAGTACCAGCCCCTTGCCAAGGGCGACACCACCGCCGCTGTCCCTGCCGTCCATCGCGTCATCGGCGAGCGCCATGGCTTCGACCCCAGCCTCAAAGACGCATTCGATGAGTGGGACACCATCCAGGAAGAGCACATGATCGGCGCCATCTTCAACGCGATGGACATTTTTCTTGGCGGCGTGGGAATTGTGACCCTGGCTCTGGGCGCGGTGGGCATCGTCAACATCATGCTCGTCTCGGTCACCGAGCGCACCCGTGAGATCGGGTTGCTCAAGGCCCTGGGCGCCACCAAGCGCAGCATCCTGGCCCAGTTCTTCTGGGAAGGCCTGCTCCTCACCGCAGTCAGCGGCATGATCGGGATCGCCGTTTCCGGCGCCGGCATGTGGCTGCTCCAGCAGTTGCTCACCGGCAAGGTTCCGGGCTTCGATCCGCCGCGCCTGGTTCCCTGGTCGGCGGCACTGGCCCTTGTTTGCCTGGTCATTTGCGGCGTGGTCGCAGGTCTTTACCCGGCCAGCAAAGCGGCCGCGCTGGACCCGATCGAGGCGCTGCGGAGAGAGTAGGGCATCCGTGGTCACCGGCCACCGAACACAGACCACTGGAAGGGAGCCACCTTGCTCAAAGACATTCTCGGACAAGCCTGGGAAGCGATGGTTTACAACCGCCGCCGCACTGCCATCACCATGGTCGGCATGGCCTGGGGCATTGCCACCGTTGTGCTCCTGGTTGCCTATGGCGCAGGTTTCAGCGCCGCCATCGAAAACATCTTCTCCAAGTTCGGGACCAACACCATTATCTTCTGGGGTGGCCGCACAAGCGAGCAGGCCGGCGGCGACAAGGCTGGCCGGCGCGTGCGCTTCACACTCGACGATGTCGATCGGGTCTCCAACAGCGTTCCCGGCATCCTGCACATCTCCCCCATGTCCTCCAAGAGCGTCCCCGTGCAAAACGATCTCCACACCTACACCTGGAGCGTCAACGGGGTCCGTCCGCCCTACCAGGAAATATGGAAACTCAACCTCGAGCAGGGCCGCTTTTTCAACGGCGCCGAGGACCAGGAGCGGGCCCACGTCTGCATCATCGGATCGGAGAACAAGACCAAGCTGTTCTCCGGCGGCTGGGCGCTGGGCGAGACGATCCGCCTCAACGGCGAAGCCTTCACCGTCATCGGCGTCATGAAGCCCAAGATGCAGGAGGGCGACAACGACGACGCCAACCGCAATATCTACATCCCCTTCAACACCAGCAACGACTTTGAAGATACGCAATACCTTGACAGCATCTGGCTCGACTACAGCGGCGACCACGAGATGGTTGAGAAGGCGCTGCGCGAAACCATGGCCGCCGCGCATCACTTTGTCCCCTCCGACCACAATGCCATGGGCGTAGCCAACCTCATGACCCAGGTCAAGGTGTTTCGCCTGCTCTCGATTGCGCTGTCGATCCTGCTCACCCTGGTGGGGGCCCTCACTCTGGGTATCGCCGGCATTGGCCTGATGAACATCATGTTGGTGGCCGTGCAGCAGCGCACCCGCGAAATTGGCATCGAGAAGGCCCTGGGCGCGCGCCGCCATCACATACTCATTCAATTTCTCGCCGAAGCCATGGCCATCACCGCCGTCGGCGGCGCAGGCGGCATCGCCCTCGCCTATCTCATCTCAGCCCTCGTTGGCCGCATTACCTTCTACAGCGCCCTGGCCAAGAACGCCGAATCCGCCGACATTCGTCTCATCATCTCCCCCGGCTCAGTCGTCGTCGCCACCGTCATCCTGGTCATCACCGGCCTGGTCAGCGGCATGATCCCGGCCATCCGCGCCGCCAATCTCGACCCCATCGAAGCTCTCCGCTACGAGTAGCGAGAGTTTGCTGGTCCCTCGTCCAGTTCTGGTCACAGCGCGCAACAATACAGGCGGTGCTGAAATCCCGCCGGAACGTTCAACTCACTTTTCAATTGGAAGGGGACGATTGGGGGGGAGCTCAAATCTATCTTTGCTGAACAAGCAGCGATTCCAAAAACTGTAGGGAAGCACTCCAGCAGGCGATTCTCCGCGCTTTGAATCAACCTGCTGCCCGCCAAACCCGCATGACAGACGGCAGAGCGAGCCGAACGACAGCCGCCTGAGACCTTCCTAGCTGGTGTAGTTGGACAGGGTGGTACTGATGCCCTGGAAGGCGCCGGCCAGTCCGATGGCCAGAAATTTTGTCGCCGACGTGGCGCCCAGCGCCAGAAGCGCAAAGATCAGCACGTATTCAACGATGTCCTGGCCTTCTGCATCTTTGGCCAGTTCCAGAAATTTCAAGCGCAGCGTCAACATCATTGTGTGCACGGTATTACTCCTCCACACGCCATTCTCCCCTGGACAGACGGAGTAATAAAACCGCTGCAATTCGCCATCCAATTCTATCCACGAAGTCTATATGTATTAGATTCAACGAGAAATCAGAAAATTCTCCCCCGGACGCCGGCGCATCCGTAAACAGTTGTATACAACTTCCATGGAATGGGCCTGCTACGTTTACATCCCCGTCTACATCCAGAGGCGCGGACAATGAAGAATAAACCGGGTGGAAAGAGCGGGTTCCACTATCTGGATCACATGGCCTTTAAGTTTCAACCTTGAGTACGTGACACACATCACATAGTGCAAGCATGGGGCAGTGAAACTATAGCCAACAGACCATGAATCCCATTCCTGTTCTCATTGCTGTCCCGGTGCCCCGCGTCTTCATTCCTGGAGGCCGCAAGTGAATCTCGACCCATCCGCGTTTGTCGCAGATCCGGAGCTCATCCAGGGTCTGGACAGCCAGTCCACGCCCGTCTCTTGCGACGAAGATCGTGTCCTCTTTCGTCAGGGAGACTCTCCTGCGGGCCTCTACATTCTCAAGTCCGGTTCGGCCACGCTTTCCATGACCACATCCGCAAGCGCCGAGATCCTCTCCCTCGAGGCCGCCGCTGGTTCGCTGCTGGGACTTCCCGGCCTGATCGGCAATGAACCGTACACGCTCACCGCAATCGCCCATGCCGGCGCCCAACTTAGCTATCTCACCCGCGAAAACTTCACCGCTCTCATGCGCTCGGATCCCCTGCTGGCGCTTAAGATCCTGCAAGTTCTTGCCGCTGAAGTCCGCTCCGCCCGCAGCGCCATTCTGGAACAAAGCGGCGCCAGGCAGCCTCGCCGCCGGCGATTGACGCACGCCCGTCAACCCTGAGAAACTCAGGCCAATGCAATATCGCGGAAAAGTAGACTTTGCCCAGGAGCGGAAGATCCGCGACCGGAACACTCGAATTTACCGGCTCTGCCATTGGCCCATCTGGATCTGGGTCTTCTTCCTGGCGCCCGGCCCCCTGACCTTCTCGCTCTTTGCCCATGGCTTCACCCGGGCCAACGGGCTGTGGCTGGCCGCCGTGCTGGCCGGCACCGGCATCGCCGGTCTGCGCGGCAAGTTGCCCGGCGCCGAACCACGTCCCTATATCCTGCGCTTCGACGAGGACCGGCACAACCCCCTCTACCGCCGGGTCTGCTACACCTTTGCCTGGAGCGCCGTAATCACCTTCGCCACCCTCAACCTGGCTGGCTTGGTGGGTTCGGCGCTTACCGGCGTTTGGTACATGAGCCAGCTCTACAGGTGGGTCTACTTCCCGCTTTGCGGGCTCATTCTGCTCCTCGGCGCATTGGGCAAGCTGCCGCGCGTGGGGCCCTCCACCAAAACCGAAGGCCTGGAGCGCCGCTACTTCTACGGCGCAGTCTGGGCGGTCACTGCTGCTCAATCCTTCCTGCTGGTGCTGTGGAAGACCGTGCCCCACACCCAGGCCGGCAATATCCTGAAGCTCGCCAGCTATGTCGCCGCCCTGGTCTTCATGGGTCTTCTATCTGCCCAGGGAAGGCTATACCGTACCCGTCCCATCCTGCCTGGCGAACTCATCGTCGAATAACTACGCTCCGCCGACGAATTCCTCTGAGCCCGAGATTTGGCCGCCAGCCAAAGGCGGCGACCCACCCGCTCGTCTTCGTTCCGGCGAGGCGTGGCCTGCTTACCAGTGATATCGGTAGGATTTCCATATATGCTGTTCAAGGCGACGTCCGGCTTGGGAACAGAGCGTCACGATCCTGGCTGCAGTCCCGGAGGTGGGAAGGCATGAAGGGACGATCCCCAGGTCTGGCGCTGCTGCTGTTCCTCATTGCCGCGGTGCCGGGATTGCGCGCACAGGGACCTCCGTATCAAACCGACGACCCGGTGCCGGTCGACCTGCATCACTACGAGTTTTATATCTTCGGTGGCGTGGATGGAACCCCGGTGGAGATCGATTCCACCGGGCCGGCCTTCGAGTTCAACTGGGGCGCCATTCCCCGCGTACAGCTGCATGCCATCCTTCCCTGGGCAGGTGTCTTCCCCTCCAACAATCCGGCTTACCTGCCCGGCGGAACGGGACCGAGCGCATTCGGCCTGAGCGATATGGAACTGGGCGTGAAACTCGCCCTCATCAAGGAGACCAAACATTTTCCGCAAATAGGCACTTTCCCCATGGTTGAGGCGCCAACCGGGAACTCCGACAAGGGCCTGGGCATAGGAAAAGCCTGGTACAAGCTACCCATCTGGCTACAAAAGAACGAGGGCAAGTGGCTCTTCGATGGAGGCGGCGGCTACCAGGTGGTTCCCCAGGCCGGCTTCCGCGACTTTCCTTATACCGGATGGCTGGTGAAGCGAGAGCTCAACGAGCGGCTGGAACTGGGGGCGGAGGTTTTTGCGCATGGCCGGGAGGGCATTGCCGCGGCCCAGACCGGACGATCGGCGATGATCGACGTCGGAGGCTACTACCATTTCAAGCATCACGACGGCGAGCAATTCCTCTTCTGTTATGGCCACTCGGTCGCCGGCCAGACAGAGAATTACGCCTATGTGGGCATGTACTGGACCTGGGGAAAAGACGACAAGAAAGACGCCGCGGCGACCGCATGGTTGCAGGGGCCCGTGCGGGGAATGGGAAGCGAATGAGCGGCCAGGTGCGGCTGCAACGGAAAAATCTGCCGGAGGGAAACCGCGAATGCAAATAACCTCGCACGGGCTTTGGACGTTGATCCACGGGATGGGATTCGGCACCCTCTATTTACTGGCTTGTTCCGGCGCGCTGCTGGAGTTGTATCGCTTTACTTCCCCGGCTGAGTTTACTCTCGCCAGCCCGAACCGCGCGCGATTTCTGAAGGCGTACCTGGTCCTGATGGTTGTGCTTGCGTGGCTCGCCGTGCTCACCGGCACATACATCGTCTATCCCTGGTATCGCGCTGCTGCGCCGCCGGGCATCACCGATCTCTCGCTGTATCCACAGCGCTTGCTCATGGCGAGCCCCGCAACCATCGGCTGGCATTCGCTGGGCATGGAGTGGAAGGAACACGTGGCCTGGCTTGCTCCCATCTCGATCACCATGGTGGCATTCGTCTTCTTTCGCTATGGCAGCGATCTGAGGAATCACATCCAGCTTCGCCGCGCAGTGCTCTGCTTTGCCTGGGTGGCATTTCTCGCTGCCGGCGTAGCCGGTTTTCTGGGCGCGATGATCGACAAACAAGCACCAGTCAAGGGTGGCCACACGATTCAGTTGAGCGGAGGAGGAGAACAATGAACACGACCATCGGCGCGTCTTCAACCCGCACTCCTGACCTCCCGAACGGATCCGGCGCCGCGGCCATTCTTGCGGCCGGCGTAGGCGCATTTGCCCTGGCGGCGCTGGCTGTTGCCGGAGACAAGTGGGCACTGCTGAAACCGATCCTCAGTTTCTATCGGCCAACCGGTCCGCTGTCTGGCGTAACCACAGTTGCGATCATTCTATGGTTGGTAACCTGGGCCTTTCTGGAATGGCGCTGGAGACGCAAGACTGTCGCCATGGCGCGCGTGAACGCGATCGCTTTCGTTCTACTGGTTCTGAGCATTCTGCTGACGTTTCCACCTGTTGCCGACCTTCTTTGAACAGAATTCTGCTTTATATTGACGACGATGACCAAGTTGCTTGGTGATGTTAGGGCGACCCACAGCCTCGTCACCACAACAGCGGCTGCGGTTCTACTCAGTTGGTCCGTGTCCAGACCTTTCGCCTTCTTTCTGGCGAAAGGACGGAAAGCAGCGAAACTCCTGCGAGCGGATAGCGAGCGTCTGTCCCACCGCAGGTGGCTGCCGCGCCGCAGGTGGCTGCCCCACCGCAGGTGGCTGCCGCGCCGCAGGTGGCGCAGGTGGTAAACTCTGTCTGGTCATGCTTGTTGCAAGCCTGCTCGTCATTGTGGTTGCCTATCTGTTCGGTTCCATTCCCGTGGGGTACCTGCTGGTCAGGCTCTTCCTCAAGCAGGATGTGCGTTCGGTCGGCAGCGGCAACATCGGCGCCACCAACGTTCTCCGCTCCGGCGGAAAGGGACTGGGCGCAGCCACCTTCCTCGGCGACATGCTCAAGGGCTGTTCCGCTGTCTACGTCGGGGGACTGATTGGCATACTGCTGGCTCCCGATGCGCATGTGCGCAACATGCAGGCGCTGGCCGCTCTCTTCGCGGTCCTCGGCCACGTCTTCCCGGTCTGGCTTCGCTTCAAAGGCGGCAAGGGAGTGGCGACCGGCTTCGGCGTCTTCCTGGTTGCCGCACCCTGGGCCGCACTGGCCGCCATCGCCGTCTTCGCCCTGGTCCTGCTCGTCACCCGCTACGTCTCGCTGGCTTCCATCCTCGGCGCGGCCAGCTTCCCCTTCTTTGCCTGGCTGCTGGTTCAGGACGAACGGCCGCCGTTCTTCATTGCCGTCCAGTTTGCCGTCTCCCTGCTCATCATTGCCAAACACCACCAGAACATCCGCCGCCTGTTCACCGGCACGGAATCCCGCTTCGGATCCTCATCCGCGCACAACAGGAAAACCACATGAGCCGTATCGTCGTTCTTGGTTCCGGAGCCTGGGGAACCGCCATCGCACTCGCGCTTCACCGCCGCGGCGGACATCGGATCACCCTCTGGTCGCACAGCGAGAATGAAGCCCGGCAAATCTCCGCCGCCGGAGAAAACACGCTGTTTCTTGCCGGCTTTCCGTTGCCCAAAGCCATCGCTCTTACTGCCGACGGAGCGCCTGTCGCAGAAGCCGAAATCGTGGTCTCCGTCATCCCGTCGGAGTTTCTGCGCCCTACGCTCAACCGGCTCCGCCCTTTTTTTCACCCCGGCCAAATCGTCGTCTCCGCCACCAAGGGCGTGGAAAGCTCGACCTATCTGCGCATGACCCAGGTCATCGCCTCCAGCCTGGGCGCATCCAGACCCGAACCTGCTGCCCGCGCAGAGAGCGCGGCGACCGAGAGTCCCTCCGCCAACCCCGACACCCGGCTTGAAGTCTTCACCGAGGATGCGGCGCCCGAGGTCAGCTCGTCTGGCATCGAGGCCGCGCCGCGTTCTCTCGACGAGCTACTCCTGCCTATCGGCGCCTTCAGCGGACCCAGCTTCGCACTCGAGGTCGCGCAGGGCCAGGCCACCGCCGTCACCGTCGCGTTTGACGATCCGGCCATCGCCGCCCGTGTGCAGCAGGAGTTCTCCTCCGAGACCCTCCGCCTCTACACCTCCACCGATGTGATCGGCGTCGAGCTCGGCGGCGCACTAAAGAACGTGATCGCCATCGCCGCCGGAGTGGCCGCGGGCATGGGCCTGGGCCACAACTCCGCCGCCGCGCTCATGACCCGCGGCATCGCCGAGATCACCCGCCTCGCCGTTGCCTGCGGAGGCCGCCGCGAAACCTTAGCCGGACTCTCCGGCGTGGGCGACCTGGTGCTCACCTGCACGGGGTCGCTGAGCCGCAACCGGGCAGTCGGTCAGGGATTGGGCGAGGGCCGCAGCCTGGCGGAGATTCTGGAGAGCCTGGGCGGCAAAGTCGCCGAAGGCGTGCTGACCACTCGCGCCGCATTGGGCCTGGCGCGGCGGCACCAGATCGAAATGCCCATCACCGAGCAGATGGAGCTGATTCTCGAAGAGGGCAAGGACCCACGCGAAGCCATCAAGGATTTAATGCTCCGCCCCGGCAAGCACGAGCAACACTAGTACTACTGTGTTAGAAAGTGGATACCTCTTCTAAACAATTCCGGTATCTGTGACCGACACAGTTGTACCTTGTTTGCATGAGCGCCAAGTCGGGAACCAGAGACGCCCGGCAGCAACGGCTGAGGAGCTATCTTGACCGTCTGACCGAAGCCGC
>Ga0302319_10006085_pt1 | contig 24086 bp, 20 predicted proteins | sample Bog_T0_2_FD_203319 | JGI IMG/M metagenome (GOLD analysis project Ga0302319, IMG submission 203319) | Peat permafrost microbial communities from Stordalen Mire near Abisko, Sweden - Bog_T0_2 | ecosystem: Environmental > Terrestrial > Soil > Wetlands > Peat | place: Sweden: Abisko, Stordalen Mire...
AGGCTCGCGACCCCATGGATATGGTCGAGGATGAGGCGCAGCGGGCTTTGCTGGCTGAAGCCTTGCTGGCGGAGACCAAGCCTCCCACGGAGAACGAAGTGCAGAGCGCGATCCAGGAGATTCAGGAGCGGGCCATTGCGAACCGCCAGCGCGAGCTGCGCGTGCTGATCGCCGAAGCCGAGCGCAACGGCGACTTTGCCGAGCTTGCCGTACTCACTCAGCAAAAGCTGGAGCTGGACCGCGCGCTGCGAAAGATGCATCGGGATGGGGCGTAATCCCGTTCTGCCTACCACTGAATTTGATCCAATATTCCGCGAAGCCGGAGCCCTTTCGCGGGGTTGATCATCTGCACAAATCCGAGGCGGCCCTCCAGATGCGATTGAAACGCCGGATGCGCCTCACGGTTCTGGCTCTCCGGCCCGTAACGGACGCAGTTGGTGAGGATCGCTTTGAGGCGGTCAAAGTCCGCGCGAATCACGTTCAGATGGTGGTTGGCAACCATGCCGGCGAGGTATTGGCGCGTGCTTTGGCGCATGATGCGCGTCTTGCGGTGATGGACCGTGAAGCCCTCCTCAAGCAGGATAGCGGCCGCATAGGTGGAAAACCTTTCGGCGGACCGGTCGAAGGCTTCATCGCCAGAGAATGCAAGGTCGTCGGCGTAGCGTGTGTAGCGAGCGCCGGCCGATTGCGCCATGGCGCTCAAGCGGCAGTCGATGCGGTAGGCACAGAGATTGGCAAGCGCCGGCGATGTTGGCGCGCCCTGAGGCAAGTGGGGGCGCGCATAAAGGCTGCGGACTTCTCTCAGCAAAGCAGGGTCTACTGGCTTTTCCACCTCTTTCCAGGCGGATAACCCGGCGGCATTTGTACAGAGGCCGCCGAACAGATCGGCGACGGATTCGGGATAGCCGGCGGTGCGAAAGAAGGCCTGAATCCTTGGCCCCGCGAAGGATGGAAAGAAGTCCTGCAAATCCATGCGCAAGACAACGCGCTGGCCCACATGGGGCGTGGCAAAGGTTTTGATGGAATGCCCTTTGAGAAACCCATGCACGGCCGAATGAACTGGAATGCGATTGAGAATCTCGACGAGTATCTGCCGTTGTAACTCTTTGAGGCGCGGCTTGGGCGCTTCAATCAGTCGAATGCTGCCGGACTTCTTCGATAACACCCGATAGTGATAGTGACTGAGGCGGGGATCGCATCTCCTGGAACCCAGTCCCTTGAGATCCGCAAACCACTCCAGCTCACTTTCGCTGAGATGCAGCCAATGGGCCAATGCGCCCACGGATTCGATGGCGGGAATGTTCCAATTTGCGGCTGCGGGGACGGGTTGCATCCGCTGCGGACCGGTCAGCCATTGATCCACTGAAAGCTTGTCGAAATGCCTGATCCACGCGCGTTTGAAGCTTGGGTCGTCGAGAAGGAACTGAACCACATCCCGATGTCGGGGACGAACAAGATTCCCGAATCTCTCAACAAAGCGTTGGGCCACAGGACGAAGCCACCGCCAGGACCGGCCGAGAGTGCGGCTGGTGCGGGTCACGGTCTCTTCGACGGTGGGCTCGCCCGCAAGAAACGAGCGGGCGAGCGCAGTCAAGAGCGGCGAATTGGGCGCTTGACGAAGCAGCGGAATGCTCCAACGAGTCTGACCTTGCGTGAGCTGCTTTGCGCAGCCGCGCAACCAAGCTCACGCGGTGAAAGCTCAGTTATTCACGATTCCCTGGGGTAACCCCAGAGAGGCCGAAGTCGAGCCAAGAGGCACGCTCCAAGCCAAGCTTGGAGCATTCCACTGCCGGAAGAAATGATAGCAGAGAGGCAATCGGCAGATCGGCAGCCGATTGCCTGTTCGGTTGGCGCTAGCCCCGTCCACAATGCCATGGTGAGTGCCAAGTGCCGTTTGCGACTACCACCGAAGCGGGCGTCCCGATCCAGGGGCCGACCGCTACGCTGCTTTGCTACGACTGGTATCCCGTGCTGCGCACCTCGCGGCCGCGCGCCGGCAAGCTGGTTAAGGTTATGCTGTGCGACATTCCGCTGGTGCTGGGGACGCGACGGCACGCAAGCCTACTCTAGCCGCCCTCGTGACTCGAACGACGAGGGCGAACCTAAGTATTACCTGAAACTGCTGCGCAAATAGGCGGCTGTTCCGAGCTACTGAGTATGGCTGCTCGTTTTCACGCGCAGCCCCTCCTGGGCGATGCGGTAAGGCACGAATGCTCCTTGCTCTGGCGCGTCGTGCGCAAGGGCGGCGCGCAGGGCAGCGGCGGCTTGCGGGTCGCGGGCCAGCATCATCAGGAATCCGCCGCCGCCGGCGCCCGCCAGCTTGGCGCCGTAAATGTACGGCCGGGCGCGATCCAGAATCGCATTGATGGGGGCGTTGGTGGTGTGCGGATCGAGGACCTGGTTCAACTGCCAGTGCCGGTCGAGCAGGTCGCCCAAGTGCTTCCAATCGCCCTCGGCCATGGCGTAGGACATTTCCACGGCGAGAGTCTTGATGCTGTGCAGCACCTGGATGGTCGCCGTTTCGCGCGCCAGATAGCGGTAGACGACTTGGCGCACCAGATCCTTGGCGACGCGCTGAATGCCGGTGTTATAAAGCACCAGATGCTGGTGGAATTCTGCCTGCCGCGCGTCGGTCCACACCACCGGCTGCACGCGAATCCGCTGCCGCAAACCGGGCCCGGTGATGAGCAGCTTGGCGCCGGGAAAGATGCCGCCCGCCTGATCCTGCCATCCTCCGCCGGTGGTCATGCGCTGCTCGAGTTGCATCACGGCCTGCGAGAGCGCATGGTTGTCGAGCGTTCGCCCCGACATTACCGCCAATGCGCGGATGACCGTTGCAGCGAGAATGCTGCTGGTGCCCAGGCCGGAGCCGATGGGCAACCGCACCTGGCAGCGAATCTCGATGCCGCCGCCCAACTCCGCCAGAGTCTCATTGAGCTGCTGACCCTGGACCGGCAGCCCATGAAGCCGAAGCGCGGCGCGCGGAATGGAAAACACGCTGCCAGGCCCGCACGGCTCCAGCAGTTCTTCCGCGGTTCGATATTCGGCCACCGCTCTGTGACCGTCCGCATGGCAACGGATGACGGGCTCGTCGATGCGCCCGATCTCGGTCTCAATCGGATATTTGCCGTCGATCTCCAGCGCGCAATTGAGCACCGTGCCGCCCCAGTCGAAGCAGAAGGGCGGTGTGTCAGACCAGCCTCCGCCCAGGTCGATGCGCGGCGGCGCTGAGACATGAACGCGGTTGTGCCGCCAGGCCGACGGCACTGGTTCAGTATCGCCGGCGGTGCCTTCGCGCACAGCCTCCTGAATAGCGGTGAAGGCCTCGGCCTGCGCCAGCTCAGCCTCCTGTGCGAATCCAGCGCGGTGCAGCAGACGCGCCGCCTGCAACGAGTAACTGGCAGCCTGAGTCAGGTTTTCCGCGCTGGCGTGGCGCAACTGCTCGGCGCGCGCTCGCAGCGTGCGTCCCGCCGCGGCGGCCGGGGCCAAACCGGGCAGGTTGGCCAGCAGAGGCCGCAGGTCGGTGCCGGACTCCGCCAGCTCGACCGCGGTCTGTTGCCAAATGCCCTGCAAGCGGTGGTTGCGCGCCTCGGCCAGAGCCTTGCCGCTGGCGCAATGCGCGCTTTCGGCCAGCGACAAGCGCCGCGCAGCACGCCAGTTCGCAAGGCCATATCCGCTTGCGTACCCCATCATCCAGCGCGCGCAGGCCCAGGCCTCGTCCGGCGTGATGACGGGAAATAGTGCAGCATTCCACAGCGTCGGCGCTTCGCCCGCGCTCCAAACCTCTTCACTGTGCAGCCCCAGACGTTCCAGCGTCTCAAGAATCGGCCGGTTGAACCAGGTGGCGCTGTCGATGGCCTGTTTCGGATCGTCCTCAACTCCATAGACGCGGATCACCCAGCCATTGCCACCGGCCGTTTCCACCGGCAATTGGTGAACCACGGTGTCTTCGGGAACTTCCACTGGCCCGGTCAATCCGGTGAGGCCATGCAGGATTGCTCCTCGGCTGGCAGTCACGGGTCCGTCCAGGTCGCATTCCAGAATCACAGCCTCATGCCCGGCCTGACATACGCCGCCAATCACACTGTCGAGGATTCCCCCCGACCCCGCTGCCAGCGAACGAAACGACCGTGTCGTTCCCGCATGGAGGAACTCACCCTCAACCACCGCGCAGTGGAATGCTGTCGGCCGCTTGGGATCACGCAGAATTTTGGCCAGCTCCAGCCAGAACGGCGCCGCATGGTTCTCGGGCTTCCATTGGCCCGTCAACCCGCGCGTGATCTGATCGTAAAGATCCACGGCGGGCAGCGGACTAAACCTCGCCAGTCCGGCAAGCGCCGCCGTGAGATCGGCGTCAAAACGCAGCAATCCAATATCGACGGCAACCCGGCCATCCTCAAGCACGCCACCCGCGGCTTTTACCTCAGCCGGCGTGGGCTTTTGCAGAAAGGTATAGACCTGATCTCCAGCTCCGACCACATAGACGCCGTGATGGCTTCCCGTTTCCGCATCCAGCCGCATGGCAACGCCGGTTACGCCGGGCCGGTCCCACTGCACCTGGCTTGCGTCGAAGCGCAGCACCACGTCGCCCGAAGCTACAAGCAACCCGTTCGGAATTCCCTCTGCCCATGCGGCCGAGAGCGCCAGGGTTTCGTCAAAGACTGTCGTCGTCGCTCGCGGCTGGGTGCGCGAAGGCAGGACGCCAAACAGCTTGCCTCCCGGCGAGTATTGCGGTAACCGCCGTGAGTCGCCGCCGGAGTGAATCAGCAGCGCCTTGTGCTCGCTCCACCATGCGCGATCCTTGCCCAGAACGGCGAGCGCGCTGATTGTCGCTCCGCCGCTGCCGACCCTGCGGTCGCCGGGATCGGGAACCACAAGAAACTCGGTCTCCGCGGGCAGCATTCCACGCAATCTGCGCCGCTCAATTTCATCGCGGTACAGCCCCGCCTGCCGCTCCGAGGAGGCTGTGACCATCACAACGTGCCAACTGTTCAATGTGTTTCTCCGCGATACGAAGGAATAAAAGCGCATTCAGCTACGGACTCAATATATCCCAGCCGCCTTGCACACAGATTTCAAGAGAATGGTCGAGCGGATACCGATGTTGAGCGTCTGTGTGGACAGGAGAGGCATTGTGTTGCGCGATGGTTGCGGCGTGGCGTTCTTCGGATCAAGAAAACGCGAGAGGAGAAATGAAAGTGAATCATGACGAGATTGGAAGGCGGACGAGGAGTGTCGCCCGAATGTTGGGTGGAGCCGCGCTGGCGCTGCTGTTCATTGCATTCGGCGCAGGCGCGCAAGCGCAGCTAGCGGACTCTAAGACTACCGAAACGAAACCTGCTCTGGAGGTTACCCAGACGTTTTTCCTGACCAACATTACTCAACTGAGTGATCTTCTCGATATTCAGACCGATCTGCGCAATATGATCACGAGGGAGGGGGTGTATTCCATCGCATCGCAGAACGCCATCTCCGTACGCGGCACTCCCGAGGACATTCAGCTTGCGCAGAAGATCATCTCGGAGCTTGACCGCCCGAAGAAAACATACCGTCTCACGTACACGATCACAGAGACGGACAGCGGCAAGCGCACCGGAACGCAAAGCATCGTTCTCATCGCAGCCCTGGGACAGAAGACAGTCTTCAAGCAGGGCAGCCGGGTGCCCATCGTTACCGGGAGTTATGATCAGGGAACTGCAAGACAAAGCACCCAGATGCAATATCAGGATGTGGGGCTGCAAATCGACGCAACGGTGGACGCGTACGCGGATGGCCTGAGATTGCATTCAAAAGTCGAGCAATCGAGCCTTGGGGACGAGAAGTCCGGGGTCGGCCCGCAAGATCCGGTGATCCATCAGGCCGTGCTTGAAGGAACATCGACTCTGGCGCTCGGCAAGCCGCTCACGCTGGGATCGTTCGATCTTCCTGGCTCCACGCGGAATCAGGCCATCGAGGTCGTTGCGGAAGTTGTCCGTTAGGCGCGGAAGGCGATGGCCGGAGATCAATAGCGATAACGCGCCTGCAGAAAGTCGATCCGCTCGGCGGTGACTCGATAGACCAGACGGTGTTCCTGTGTAATGCGGCGGCTCCAGCAACCTGCCAGTTCGAACTTCAGCGGCTCAGGCTTGCCGACGCCACTGAAGGGATCAACGAGCACAGCCTCGACTAAATCGAGAGTTCGAAGGGCGACCTTGCGGTCGGTCTTGATGAAGTATGCCAAGTCTTCGCGGAAGGCAGGTAGAAAGAGGGCTACCCGCTCGATGCTCTTGCTCATCGGCTACGCTTTGCCTCGCGTGCAGAAAGCGGCTCAAGCCCCACGGATCGGCGCAGTTTCTGAAGAGCAACGGTTGCAGACTGTGCCGGGCGCGCTTTGCGATCGGTGGCGATAGACTGCGCCAGCGCCTGCAGCAGCCGTTCCGCGTTCTTGGGCGAGCGCAGTAGATGCGCCGTTTCTATCAGGCTTGAAAGCTCGTCGGCGGGAACTAAAACATGCGCCCCGGCCATCTCGCTGTCTTGCCTCCGTCTTGCCACAAGGTTGCAATACGTCCCAAGAACCCTCGGGTTGCAATACTCCGAGCGGGAACTTTGCGTCCCAGTCCGTCGATTTTTCCGGCGCTTGTCTGTTGACGTTTTCCGCCATCCAGGCGTCCAAACCGCAGCCGTACCCGAAAAGCTTGATCTCGATTCAGCCGGACGCCGGCGGGGGCGCCCCAGACGGCTTGGGCCTGGAAAAATGACGTGTTTTGCCCCTTAACAGGCTGAAACTAGGCATAACCAGCCCTCGCCTTTTACAATGCAGCAAGGGACCCGTCCCAACCCAGCTCTGCTGTGGAACTAGCAAACTTGGCGGCGCACGCCCGACCAGGATGAAGGAATCGCATGAAGTTTACGAAATTCGGCAAGGCACTTCTGATGAGCGCCCTCTCTGCTGCGGTCGTCCTCAGCGTTACGTCTTGCGTCCAGAGCTACACGGTTGGCTTTTTGTATGTGACGGGTACGGTGACGGCCCAGACTTCCGGCAGCGGCATCATCACGGGCTTCAAGATCGATCACAATACCGGCAAGCTCAACCCCGTCAATGGACTGCCCGTCTCCTCCGGCGGCGCTAACCCGGTCCGCGCAATTCTCATCTCCGGCAGCCGCTTCCTCTATGTACTCAACCGGGGCGCCAACGCTTCTGGCGGCTCGGTCTGCACCACAGCCAACCCATGCCTGAACTCGAATATCACGCAGTTCGCGGTTGGCGGCAACGGAGTCCTGACGCCGCAGCAGACCTTTTACACCCAGGGCATCAACCCTATCCGCATCCTCGCCGATAGTTCAGGCCAATACCTTTACGTACTCGATCACGATTCCCCAGACAATACGCAGTGCCATCTCGCGCTGGGCGCTGGCGTCAAAGCCTGCGGAGACATTACGGCCTTCGCCATCAACTCGACTACCGGCCGCCTGCAGCTGATTGTGAACGCGCAAGTTACAGAAGCCAACGGGTCGGCGCTGACGTACTTCCCGGTCCCGGCCAATCCCATTGACTTCGTGCAGACTGGAGGATATTTCCTCACTCTGAGCGGAACGCCCGCGACGGGCGATTCGGTCTTCCCGTACAACGCCAATAATGGGCAGTTGACTGTCAGCCAGAATACTTCGCAGTTGCTGAATATCGGGCAGGCGACGGCCATCGTAAGCAGCTCCAATTATGTCTACGTGCTCGACAACGAACCGATCACAGTTACAGTGAATGGCCTGCAAATCACATCGGCCAGCCAGATTCTTCCCTTCTTGGCTGGAAACGGCGGCTCTCTGACAGTTCAAACCGGCGGAATCGTCCCAGACGATCCGACGCTCTCCAATCCCATTAATATGCTGGTGGAGTCCAAAGGCAATTTCGTCTATGTAGCCAACCAGGGGAACAATACCAGCACGACCAACGCGCAAAGCGGTCTGGCCGGTTATGTGATCGATAAAACTTCTCACCAGCTCAGCTTTATCCCCGGTCAACCGTGGGGCTCGGGCGCTGGTCCACAGTGCCTTGTGGAAGATCCCTCGAACCAGTTCATCTACACGGCCAACTTCAACGATTCCACCGTAACTGGCCGCGTGGTAGATCCGAACTCCGGCGTGCTTAACGATTTGCGCGTGGCCAGCAGCTATGCGCTCACAGGTCCGGCCACATGGTGCGTGATTGACGGGCGTACCGACTAGACCGGCAACAGGCTCAGTTTTCTCTGGGCGGGGGGCAGGTTCTTAACTCGCCCCGCCCTTGATTCCGGTTGCGAATTCAGGCACCGGATTCTCGATGCACAGGATTCTTCAAGAAACGTAGCCGAATGCCGGGTGCGGCCTTTGCATGGACGTACGGGGTTCGATTCCAAAACAGATTTTCCCGCGGGCGTTTGGTTCTGGCTCGCTGACGAAAGATGCGCATGAAGTTCAACAAATCCGGCCAGCTTCTGCTGGTCTCCGCGGCCAGCCTCCTGGTGGCATCCCTCGTGACTGCCTGTGGCTCACTCACTGTGGATTTTGTCTTCGTGACCAGTTCCAAGGCTGCGGGGACCAGCAACTACGGCGAGGTCGATGTCTTCGAGATTAACTCGGAGTCAGGCGCCATGCGGCAGATCCCCACCTCGCCCTTTCCGTCGGGCGGACGCAACCCGGTGGCCGAAGCTGTCTCCTCAGACAACACGAACCTCTATGTGGTCAATCAGGACGACAACACCATCGTCCAGTTCATCATTGGCAACGACGGCAAGCTCTATCCTCAGAACACGGTGAACACACCGGGGATCTTTCCTCTCGCGGTTACGGTAAGCGGCAAGAACCTCTTTGTTCTGGATACATACCAGCCGCTGCCTTCCTGCTCACCCGCTGCGCCCTGTTCCGGTTCCATCGCGGTCTTTCCCATTACCGTCGGGCCCAACACCCCTCCCAGCGACTCGCTTGGATCGCCGGTTGCCAACGGAAGCCTGAACTACTGGCCGCTGAGCCTGCCGGGCAAGCCAAACGATGTGCTGCTGCCGACTGCGATCAATGTTTTGGCCTCAGGGGCGGATGTGTTTGTCTCCGCGTACGATTCCACCTCCAACGCCGGCTATGTCTTTGCCTTCTCGATCGGTTCTGGCGGTGCTCTTTCTCCGCTGAACGGCGGCGTGCCATTTACCGCGGGAATACATCCTTCCGCCATTGCGAGCGACTCCACGAGCGGCTACGTTTACGTCACCGATATGACCAGCGGCAATCTTCTTGGCTACTCGGTTCACAGCGGCCTCTTGACCCCGCTCAGCGGGAGCCCGTACCCGGCCGGCAATCAACCCTCCGCCATCACTGTCGATTCGGCTTACTCCTATGTTTATGTGGCCAATTCCGTAGACTCATCGATCACGGCTTACTCCACGTCCAGCGGCGCGCTCACGCGTATCGGCACGTATGCCACCGGCCTGCAGCCCGTCGCGATTGGAATCGATCCTTCGGCGAACCACTTTCTTTTTACCGCCAATTTTCTTGGCGGCACAGTCTCCGGCTTTGAGTTGAGTCCCACGGCCGGCACGCTCGTGAATTCGCAGAATTCACCTTACACGTCCAACGCCCAGCCGACGGCCGTGGCGGCAATTCCGCATAACGGCACGCAGAAATAAGAGCCTGCGCGGCTTGAGCACAGCATGGTAGCAACACCCCGCAATGGCCTTTTACAATGATTGCGGGGCAACCTAAACGAGTTTTTCTGGGCTTGAACCCGATGGCCCACCACGAAGGAAGCGCATGAAGTTCAGCAAATTGAGCCAGTTGTTTCTGGTCTCTATGATCGGCCTCGCAGTGGCCACCCTCTTGACGGCCTGCCAGATCGTAACCATCGACTATGTCTTCGTGGCCAACTCCGCGGGCTCAGGCTCGAGCAGCACTGGGCAAATTCAGACTTACGATGCAGACTCCCAAAGCGGCGCTCTGCGCGTCGGACAGCCGGCGGTGCCCTCCGGTGGGGCGAATCCCGTCTCGATGGTCACGAGCTCAGACTTTGCGAACCTCTACGTTGCCAACCAGGGGACTGGCGCTGGAGACGGCAATGTGGTTCATTTCGCTCTCGACGGCAACGGCGTTTTGACCAAGAAGGACATCGTCACACCCAGCACAACGCCCGTTTCCATCGCGGTGAACCAGGCAATTACCTATCTGTATGCAGTCTCTGGAACCACATCCGCCACGCTTACGGCCTATCCCCTGACCTCGGGCGCGATGGGCGCTGCTGTCGCACAGGCAGCGCTGACCGTCCCCGGCTATGCCGGCGACACAATCGTACCGACCGCGGTTATCGTTCTGGCTAACAACAATGCCGTCTACGTTACGGCCTATGACAAGTCGGCTTACAATCCCGGCGGAACCACAACCAGCGCCGCCAATCCCGGCTGGATATTCGGCTTTACCGTAGGCTCGGGCGGCGCATTGACCCCGGCCGCGGGCAGCCCATACAAGGCAGGCATCAAGCCCACCGCCATTGCAGCCGACCCCACAAGCCGCTTTGTCTATGCCACCGACTTTGCTTCAAGCCAGTTGATCGGATACACGATTCAGTCGGGAAGCGTCCTGAATTTTCTCATCAACGGCCCTTTCAGGGCGGGGAACGAGCCCTCCGCCGTTACCATCGATCCGCGCGGCAAGTACATCTACGTCGCCAATGCGCTAGACTCGTCGGTCACGACGTATGTCATCGACCTCGCAACTGGAACTCCCTCGGGCGCGCCCAGCGTCAGCAACAATTCCACCGACACACAGCCTGTCGCCATTCTTGTGGATGCGGCGCTGGCCCGGTTTGTCTATACCGCCAACCATCTTGGAAACTCAATTTCCGGCTTCCGCATGGATACGGATACGGGCGCTCTGACCGCCACGCAGGCCACCCCCTATCCCACGGGCGCAAACCCCACTGCGCTGACCTCGGTTCCTCACGGCAACCATTCCACCCAGTCGACAACCCCATAGTGCAAGATGCGCTCTCCGCAGCCCAAAGCCCAGCCTTCGCGGCTGGGCTTTTCGCTCCTGTGGGAGCGGGTTGAGATCTGCGAGTTGACTGGCGCGATGGGAAGGATTTCTCCGCGACTGGTTCCCAAGATCCCAATCGTTCCTTCCCAAACGGAAAGGGCGCAGCCGGTATCCGGCAGCGCCCTTTGTGCAACTTCAATTCCAAAAAGCTCAGACGTGGTTACAGAGTCCCAAGGCCTTCCAATCTTCCATCTGCCGCTTCAACTGCTCCATCTGCTGCTTGAGCTCGTCCATCTGCTTTGAGTCGATCTTGAAGTCTTGCTGCTTGAAGCTTTTGCGGAAATCCTCCATCTGTTGCTTGAGCTCATCCATCTGCTTCTGATCGATCTTGAAATCCTCGCTCTTCAAGGTGTCGTGAAACTTCTCCGCCTGCCGCTTCAGTTCCTCCATCTGCTTGGGATCGATCTTGAAATCCTCGGAGCGCAGTTGTTCCTTCAACGCTTCGGCCTGATTGCGCAACGCCTCGGCGGCGGCTTCATCGTTCCAGGCCAACTGCTGGGCAAACTCTGGGTCAAGCTCGGCCACCATCGGCCCGACGCCCGCGGGAAAAATCTCCTCGAAATTCAAATCTCCCTGCTTGCGCTTTGAATCCACCTGAAGCGTCACGGTCTGCTGCTTCTTGTCGCGTAAAATAGTCACCTGCACTGGCTTGCCCTGGTTGGCGTGCAGCGCGCGCTCCCAGTCCGCGAGGGTGACGATGGCGTCGGGGCCGACTTTGAGAATCACGTCGAAGGCCTTCAGGCCCGCTGTGGCCGCCTCGCTCTTGTGCGCCACCTGCTTGACCATCAGCCCGTTGCCCACACCCAGATACTCGGCCATCTGCGAGGTCAATGGCTCCACCATTGCGCCCACATTCAGCGTGCTGCCGAAGAACGGCATGTGGAATCCACCCGGCATCGGAGCATCGCCGCCGCCGGTGAGGATGCCCATTCCCGAACCCTGCGCAAATACATCCCCCCCACTACCGATCTTGTTCCAGACGTCATGCTCCATGATGCGGCGATCGGCTAGTTCAACGGCCAGCGTTTGCACGTTGCCGTCGCGGCTGATCTCCATGCTGACCTTGCGGCCGGCTGGAATCTCCCGCAGCATTCTGCGCAACTGCTCGGCACCCTCGACATTCTGCCCGTTCAGTTGCAGCACGACATCGTTGACCTTGAGTCCGATCTGCCCAGCCGGAGCATCGTGGTCGATCAGCGTGATGACCGCACCCCGCATTTCCTTGAGCTTAAGCGCCTGCGCTTTCTCCTGGTCAACGTCCGTTACGTCCACACCCAGATAGCCCTGCGAGCCGTTGCCCATCAACAGCGGATTCGGCGTCTCAAGAACCTGCACGATCCTCATGGACTGCGCGCGAACCCCAGGCGGCGCGATCGCCACCATCGCCGCAGCGCCTAGCAACACGATATTTCCGAGATTTTTGTAAGGCCCCATCAAGTGCTTCATTTGTCTTCTCCCGTATTTCCCTTCATCCGGCTCCGCACTCTTTTCTTGCGTTGCAGTAACCGGCTTTCAAGGCATAGCTATTGAATCTCCGGCACCCGTCTCAAGACTTCTCTCGATACGGTTCGGATTTGCGGACTCTGGTCGGAATAGGCAACCGTGTGCAGCACCTGACGTACGCTGGTGTCCCCTTCCACCGGCTCCAAAATGTTAATTGCCGCAGTGCGAATCCGCGGGTCCGCATCGTTGAGAAGCGCTTCCAGCACCGCATCCCTCACCCGCACATCCTCGGCCACATAAGGCTCCAGCCCCTGGAGCGCCTTCTCGCGCACTCCTGCATTCTTGTCGTAGCGGAGAGCCACCATCAGCGCATCGCGTATGCCCGCCGCCTGGCAACTGTGCCCGGCGCGGCACTCGGCCGCTAACAGCCCTACCGAATCGTCTCGCACGCCGGCGGAAGCCGAGTTCTCGCTGGCCAGCATCAGCAACTGCCGAATCGCCGGATCGTCCAGCGAGCCTTGCATCCGCTGCGGAACCACCTGGTTGTAGCGCACCTCGACGATCTCACTGTTGGGCTGGCGCACGATGCTCGAAATGTTTGCGATCTCAGCCGGCGCGGCGGGCGCTTGCTGGACTGGCTGCTGGCCAGCTTTCGCCGCGGTCAGCACGGCCGCCGTGTGCGCCGCCCGGTTTTGCGCAAACTCATATCCGCCCAGGCCTCCCGCTCCAACTCCAGCAACCAGCAAAAGGCAAGCGGCCGCGGGCGCGGCCTGCAAACTCGCAAAGCTATTGACGATCCGCTGGCTGAACCGTTCATACCAGCGCATGGGCGGCAACGCGTCCAGCGCTTCTTCCAATCTCAGGCGGGAACGAGCCACCAGATTGGCCGGAGGCTCCGCGACCGGGTGCGCATCGGCCAGAATCTTGAGCGCCAAAACCTGATCGCGCTCAGTCTGGCATTCCGGGCACGCGGCCAGGTGCCGGTCCAGCTCATGGATCTGTTCATCCGGCAGCTCTTGATAAGCCGCCGCCACAATCCGCTCGTGTGCAAGTTCGCAATTCATCTCTACGTCCTTCCAGCCTCAGAAATCCTGCCTTCGCGCCTCGAAAAATCCGCATCCCGTCTGGGAATTGCCTGGGGGCGCTTTACCGCAATTCCGCCAACTGTGTTCTCAACTTCTTGGTTGCCCGGAAGAGCGTATTCTTGGCTGTCTCTTCCGTGGTGCTGAGCATCTCGCCGATCGTGCGCAGCCTGAGTCCCTGATAGTGCTTCAGTTCAAAAACCATCCGCTCCCTGGGCGTAAGCTTTTCCAGAGCGCCCTGAATCCTCTCGCCCAGCAGTTTCCGGTCCAGCTCCTTGGCCGGATTTGAAAACGACCGGTCGTCGGAGACTGAAGCCAGCCGGTCTATCTCGTCTCCGGAGTGGTCCATGATGACCGCGTGGTCTTCCTTGCGCGTCTTCTTGCGCCGAAGCTGATCGAGGCAGAGGTTGGTCACGATCCGGTAAATCCACGTGTAAAACGAGCACTCGAAGCGGAAATTCCCGATATACCGGTAGGCCTTCAAGAAGGCTTCCTGATAGATGTCTTCGGCGTCGTGCTCGCTGCCGGTGAGGTGCAGCGCCAGCCGTAGCACTTGGTGCTCATACTGCCGCACCAGCGTGTCGAAGGCCAGGCGAGAACCCGCCTGCGCCTCGCGAATCAGCTCCATCTCGGGGGCGCGCGCCTGCAAGCGCTCCTGCGCGGTTCGCGCACCGCCCCGGTTTGCCCCGTCTGTTGTCGTGGTTGCAGCCATACCTGGAGAGAATTGTACCCTCCTTGCAACCGGCCAGGTCAAAGCCGCTGGAACCGCCTCCGGGGAAATAGGGTAAATCGCCGCATCCGTTGCCATCGAAATCTCTTCTCCGGGTTAGAGATATGTCTGCACACGAATAGACGGGAAAGTGGGGTTTTGGTAAGCAGACAGGCCCAGGCAGCCAGGGGATCTTTTGCTCCTCAAGAACCCGCGGATCACCTCGCTTTGAAAGGACGCGGCCTTCGGGATTCTGAGACCCAGTCTCGCGCCAGACCATGCAGACCGCTATAGGCAGTCCAGACCGACCGGGCCCAGCCCTCGACCGCTCGTCCGTACGCGGATGGCTCGTCCAGGCCGTAGACATCCGCAATGGTCTTTTCCCCGTGGGATTCCGGGAGTTCCGGTTTGGACAGTGCCGGATTGCTGCTGAGCCATCCCTGTATCCCGCGCAGTATTTCCTGGTCGTTATTCATCTCAAAGGCGATGCACAAGCCGCACAGATGCGCCGCCAGGGACTTCGCCGACTCGCAATAACGCTTCGGGTGCTGAGGCAATAGGCGTCCACAGCCATCCGATGGAATCGCCAATAGGCAGCCTGCTCGAAATCCCGCGCCAGCAACTCGTCGCGCATCGACTCGCAAACGGGACCGCACTCATCGACGGGCAAACCGCACCCATCGCATACGCCGTTCGAGATCTCCGGCAGCCCCTTCGCCCGCATGGGGAAATCATAACCAAGCAAACTGCGCAGTTCCAGACGAGTGGCGAATTCCCTTTCGATTTTTTGGCGCTCAAGCCAGCCGGAGATTCTGCGCAGCGGACTGGCTCCGACGCAGTTCAGCTCGAATCCCCGCTACACTAGAAAGCAATGACTGGAAACCTCTTTGCTGATTCCGCCCCCTCTTCCGCCAGTGCTGCCGACTGGCTCACCGCCCACTGCGATGGCGGTTCCCGCGGCAACCCCGGCCCTTCCGGCTACGGCGCCGTGATTGAAGATGCCCAGGGCCGCGTTGTGGCCCGCTTAAGCCAGTTCCTGGGCCGCCAGACCAACAACTACGCCGAATACTCCGGCCTGCTGGCCGTGTTGAAGTGGGCAAGCGAGAACGGCGTGAAGCGTCTGCGCGTGGTCTCGGACTCCGAGCTGATGGTCAAGCAAATGAAGGGCCTCTACAAGGTGAAGAATCCCGGCTTGCTCCCGCTATGGGAGGAAGCCAAGCGCCTTGCCGCCCGCCTCGACCGCTTTGAGATGCGCCACACCCTGCGCGGCGGCAACCAGGAGGCCGACCGCTTGGCCAACGATGCCATGGACAAGGGAATGGGAAAGCCGGTGAGCGGAGCTAGCGTTGTGAGCGGCGTCGGCGGAGTGAGTGGTGGTGGCGCGCCTGCGAGTCAGCAAGTCAGCCGGCCAGTAGCGAACCGGCCCGCTCCGCCGCCGGTAGCCAAGCCCACCCGCCAAATCCTGGAAGGGTATGTGAAAGATGGCGTGGTCCATCTGCTGGAAGGCGAATTACCCGATGGGATCTTCGTAAAGATTGTGCGGGAGTAGCGGGATCCCTTTTATTATGTGGGGATTGGAAATCAACGGTCGGAGGATCGCGGAATCCAACACACATTTCGGCACCCGGGAAGAGTGGACACCCGCCGTGGGCTATTTGGTTTTTCGAGGAGGTTAAATTGTCGAGACAACGGGTAGGCAAGGGAAGTACGCAGAAGCCCGAAGAGGTTTGCCAGGGGAAAATGCGGGAGGAAATCCACTTTATGAGACTTGAGAATATCCCGATTGAGGATGCCCTTCACGAAAAGAAGATTTTTGAACGGGGAGATTTCGAGCGGAAGCTCAACCCAAGACATTCCCCTGGCCCAGTAATAATCTCCGACGATGCGAGACTCAGGCGAATCATTGAAGTCTACAAACGCTGTTTTCAAGAAGCGAACCTGCCCAATGGCCTGAAAGTTGTACGCGACTTCATAGCACACTTTCCGCGCCTCGCTTTCGATGCCGATTGGCTCAAGGAACAGCTTTTCAGGGTGGATTTTGCTCGCCCGGATATTGGAGATGAGAGGAAAAGAGAAATTCTTAGCGCCATAGCAAAAGGGTTCCGACGAGCCGCCAACCCCAATCCACGTGCGTCTGCCATTAAGCGGTCCTACAGGAAATCTGGTGCCCGAATGGCCGCGCGCACGTTTCAGGACGAATTGTCGAAATGGAACGAAGCCTTGGACAGAGCGCATGGGGAGAAAGAGTGGATCGCATCACGAGCGGCAGAAAAAGCTGAGGAATTGATTAAACGTATTCGAGATTAGGCCCACGCGATAAGCCTCGATTGACGAAGCTGCTTACGCAGGGGCATTGCTATGAAGCTGCAGTATTCATTGCGTCCAAAGTATTCGGTGTCAGGGATCGCGATCTTGAAGCAAAATCGGATTGATCGTTCTCCTCCCTCGAACCGCCAAGAGTTCGGTTAACGAATGACGGTTTCCTGGTAGTGACTTCAGAGTTCCATTGTTTTCCCATTAGTTCATAACGAGCAGCAGGAAAGGAGCAGTATCGTGAATGAACAACAAATGGGAGCAACCATGGGGATTTATCTGGACGCTTGCGCACTGAGTCGGTTGACGGACGATCCGAGCCAAATGCGTGTTCGCTTGGAGGCGGAGGCCATGGAGCATTTCTTCGGCCATATCCGGGCTGGCAAGGTCGTTTGGGTTGCCAGCTCCATTCTGGAAACCGAACTGCGCAAGAACCCCGATGCGCAGCGGTGGCAAGATGCGCTTGCCATGTTGCGCCAAGCGGCGGAGATGTACTTTCCAGACTCTCGCATGGCCGAGAGGGGCAGATTGCTGCATGCTCTGGGCTATGGTGAATTCGATGCATTGCACTTGGCAATGGCCGAGCGCTCCAAAGCCGATCAGCTGCTGACGACGGATGACCAATTTCTTCGCCAAGCCCGCCGCAAACTCGGAAATCCTTCTGTCCGAGTCGTAAATCCGTTAGACTATATGCAGGAGGTGATGCCATGATCCAGATGGAAGAGATGACGGACGAGCAATTTGAACAACACACGCTTCAATTACTGCAAAAAGAACTCGGCCCTTATGGAATGGCCCGATTCCTGCGCACGTATCGCACAGGTCCTGGCGACTATACCCGCGACCGTCACACGTGGCTGAAAGGAATTACGGTCGAACAGATTCTGAATGAATCTCAGAACCTCGACAAACCGGCAGCCGAATAAATCAGCGTTACCTTCGTGGTCGGCGTACTTTGTATGCCTGAAGACGCAGGATGCTCCAACTCGCACTCAAGAACCAGCTAACATCCGTTCTCCCTCAGATATTCCTTCCCAAATTGTTCCTCCACAAATGCCCGCCGCGCTCGATCAGGTGATCGGACCACTCGGGGCCGGATGCACAAGCTCTCGCCACTGAAACCTGGTAAACCAAACAACTCAACTCCTGCCAATGATCCCAAAAACTCTCATCTGTAACTGAAGGTCACTACATAATTGTCATACCTGGAAATGGTTGCCGCCAGGGCCGATTTCCCCTTCCGCAGCGCGACGCGCTGGGCTTGCGGAGAATTAGCTTCCGTTGACGCACAAAGGAATTGGATCGAGGACGGGGTGGGCAATGAAGTCGAGCAAAGGCTGGGTTGCGAATCGGGTCGAGCGGCAATAGAAAAACATTCGCCTTTGTTTCTAGTTACCGGAAAATTAATACCCCACCCCCTCCTATATTTTCAAAACCGTGCATATTAATATGTCGAGCTGTGAACCTGGAGAAGAACGCACACGTCTTAGCGTGGCAGCGCCAGCATCGCGCCCCAGTTCAATCCAGCGCCGAATGCGGAGAAGACCAGAGGGCCGGCGAGTGCCGTCGTTTGCGCGCTATGCCACTCGGCGGCAGCAATCAGCAACGATGCCGACGAGGTGTTTCCGTAGCGGGCGATGTTGGTGAAGAATCGCTCCCTGGGCGCTTTGACGGCGGCGGCCACGCGAGTAATCAGGTTTAGATTGGCCTGATGCAGCAGGAAGGCTTCAACCTCGCCGGGCGCGATGCCGTTGCGGGTGAGCAGTTCGTTGATGACGCGGGGCATCTTGCGCGAAGCGTGCATGATCACCGCCGGCCCATCCATGTGAAAGCGCCCATCCTGCACGAAAAGGATGTCGGCAGCCGTGCCATCGGTAAACAGGCAGGAGTCGGCGATGCGTGCAAAGCCGGTTTCGGCGTCGACCAGGGCTGCTCCCGCGCCGTCGCCGAAGAGGATGGCTGTGTTTTTGCCTTCGGGATTGAGAGCGACGCGGCGCGACATGATTTCAGCGCCGACCACCAGCACGCGGCCCACCGTGGGCGCAAGCTGCGCGGCCAAAACCAGCCCAATGAGCGACCCGGCTGAAGCGACGGGGATGTCGAGGGCCGGCGTGGAGGCAAGGCCGAGCGAGGCGGCGATCTGGCTGGCGGGGCCGGGGCAAAAACGGTCGCTCGATCCGCTGGCCACCAGGATCATGCCGAGTTCCGCAGCGTTTGCGCAGGCCTTTTCGAGGCAATCCTGCGCAGCCAGCAGACCGATTCCCGCAATTGTGTCCTGATCGGCGGCGTAACGGCGCTCCTCGATGCCGCTGACTTCGAGAATCCACTCGGGCGTTGCATCGACCTGTGGCGCAATTTCCCGATTGCTCACGCGGCGCGGCGGAAGCCACGACCCAAAGGCGCGCAGATAAGCCATGAGTTATGCCTTGGCAGCAAGGTAAGACTCGACCTTGCCGATGGTGTCGAACTTGCGCGCCGATAAGTCGGAATCGGGAATGGAGACGCCGAACTCCTCTTCCAGGCCGCTGACAAAGTCAGTTAGGGCAAAAGAATCAAGTAATCCGGAAACAAACAGAGACTCATCCGCGGCTGGAGTGATCTCTTTTCCAGTAACTTTCTGAAGGACTTTAAGGATTCGCGCTTGCGGCTCCATTGATCGCTCCTTGTGCTGTCGTTTCGCTGCCTGCCAGGTTGTGTTCTTTATAGGCGTCATAGCCGGTCATGAGGTCGGCCAGCAGCGCGTCGGCCAGTGCCCGGTATCCTTCGCCTGTGAAATGGGTGTGGTCGGGCTGCGCCCAGCCCGCATAAACCCACTGCTGCATCGCTCCCAGGCCGCCCATTCGCTCACGCTGATCCCAGTAGGCGCAACCGTGGGTGCGGCAAACGGCGCGCTGCGCCTGGACGATGCGATCGGTTCCCGCAAAGGGATGCCACGCGCGATGCTGGGTTGTGGAACGGTCCGCCGGACCGACCACGAGAATCGACGACTCCGGCACATACTGGTGGAGCGTATCGACGATGGAGGCAAAGGCCTCGCGATAACTGTCCTCGTCCCAATAGGTACTGGCCGCCTCGTTGGTTCCGTAGGCCAGAACAATCAGGGCCGGCGAGTTATCCTTGAGATAGCGTGAGAAGAGCGGCTGATCCCACTTGAGAATCAGCGGGGCTTCGGCGCCGTTGATGCCGATCGACTCCCACGTAACTCCCGGCTGGGTTGCAACCCAGCCCAACAGAGTTACGGGGGCGCTTTGTTCCGTGGTCACTTCAAAATGGTGGTCGCCGGGCATGCAGAAGTAGCTATAGGTGCCGGGACCGGTCGTGGGTGCGTCGGTTTGAATCTCGATTGGATCGCCGCCATTGTCGCTAAAGCGCAGGCTGCCTCCGCCGGGCTGCTGCAGGTATTGGAGCTGAAGCGTGGCGCAGGACGCGTCCAGGGTGACGCGCTCGCCGGCGCGTTCGGTTGAGATACTGATGCCGCCCAGGCCTGTCTGGCCGTCGCCAAGCTGCTGAAACTTGTTTCCTTGCGTCTTCCATCCCGCAGTCTGCGACCGCGACGAGCCCAGAATCCTGTAACCGGCAAAGGGGTGGCCGGCATAGGAGTAGCCGATGCCGCCGTTGCCAAACTGATCCTGGAAGACGCGCCGGGCTTCGCCGGTAAACATATCCGCCGCGGTATGCGAGTCGCCAAATTGCAACACGCGCAGAGTCTCGGTCTGTAGCTCCGATGCATTGCGCGAGGCCTCGTGGGATGCAAGCTGGGCATAGAACCCATCGAGCGCGGAGGCATACGCGATGGGCTTAGCGACCGGTTCCTTGAGCTGTTCGCCTATCTCCTCAATCAGCGCAGCCTTGTGCGCGGGGTCCGTGCGCGGCCCGGCATAGGACCGCACACGGATGCGGCCGTGGGCTCGGCCAGCTTTGCCGGTTACAGCATGTCTGTCTTTGTGTCCTCTGACGCTTGATTGAGTTGCCGCCGGGGCATGGTGCTTCTTTTTGGCCGAAGCCGCCGGGAGCGAAGCCGCGCCTATCAGGAGCAGCGCGGCTGCCATGGCCAAATATCTCCGCATTGGAAGATGCCAGCTCATTTCTTCCTGGCCTTTCTTCCTGGGTGCTTCGCATCAGGTGTGCTGTGGGATGTTGTTGAGGGCGCTTCGGCTTTCGTGACGTCCGTCTTGGGTGCGGCTGGGAGCGCAATTCCGTGTTGCATCTTCCATCGATTGTATCCCAGGCCCAACTGCTCGACGAAGAGGCTGGCGACGATGGTCGCTCCCTGCGGGGTGGGATGCAGCAGGTCGGCAGTCACCAGCCGGGGACTGGCAGCATACCAGCGGCCCATGGTCCCGTCACCACCCATCGCGTCGTAGGTGTCAAAGAAGGCGCAGTGCGTCTCGGCGGCCACCTGGCGCTGAATGGCGACGATCTCGGGAATGGTGCTCATGGTCTTGATCTCGTCCAGTCCGCTGCGCTCTCCGCGATCCATGGGGCTCATCACAAGAATAGACGCGCCGGGAGCCGCGATGCGCAGGCGCTGAATGGCCAGACGCAGCTCGGCTGCATATTGCTTGTGAACAAAAGAGCCAAAGCTACTCTCGTTGGAGCCGTAGTTGACGATGACCAGCGCGGGTGCGGCGCGGTCAAGCTCCTGCTTCCAAAGGACCGGCTGCACCACGCGAGCGAGCACGGTGGTAGTCGCGCCGTTGAGACCCAGGCTGCTGTAGAGCAGTCCGCTCGATCCACGGCGAAAGTCCGCGCCAAAGAGGGTCACGCTCCCCGACGTGGGCCGGATGGAGACGACTTTCGTGCCGGGTGGCAGCTCGACATGGATCGAGATGGCTGCCTGCGTGTCGGAGGCGGTCGTCTGCTCGATGATTCGCTGGTCGTCTGCCTCGACGGCAAATGCGCCGCCGCCGGGCTTGGCGAGGTACTCGACCTCCACGGCGGTCTGATTCGATTCGGTGAGCCGGAATTTGCTCCACGCGCCTGGCTGCCCCTCGAAGGCCGCGCCGCCCAGCCCGTAGATACCCTCGCGCATCAGGCCCACGCCGGTGCGCATCTTCCAGCCGTGGTCGCTGATCTCAACGCCGCGGTGGCCATACCAGGCCCAGGGCTTGGCGATGAGCGTGTAGCCGCGGCCGGCGTCGCCAAATCGACTTTGTAACTGCGCGCGCACGTCGCCGGTGATCAGGTCGGCGGTGGTGGGCGAGTCTCCATAGTGAAGGACGGTGATAACGCCGCCTTGTTTGCCCTGAGCCTGATTCGCCTGGGCCAGATTCCCCTGGGACTGATTCCCTTGTTCCAGCTTCCACAGCGCGGCGAAGAATGGGTCGAGGCTGCTGGCATCGTCCACGAAGACGGCCGAGATCGCCTGTGGCTTGCCGTTCCCTTTTGTTTGGATCGGGGTCGTCTTCGGAACTACCGGCGCGGGCGGCTCCGGCCAGCGCAGCCGGAAGGTCTCCTCGAAGATGCTGGGGTCGATGCCCTTGCCACGATCCATGTAGAAGCGCCAACCCAACAGCGCGTCGATCATCACCAGGATGGCGAGCGCCGTCTTGAGCGGGAAGCCTGTGCCGCCGCCGGTTGGGCCGGGCGGGCGCGGGTTGGACGCGGAAGGATTAGAAGTTGCCATAGACAAAGGGAGCGGAGCTGCGGCCCGCCAGCGTTTGAATGAGCAGAATCAGGGCGGCCATAGCTAGTCCCTGCACCCAGAAGGGCACGCGTGCCGCCACATCCGCCGAAATCTCAAACCAGCGCGGCGGCAGGCAATGGATCACGGCGGCAAGCAGCAGCACGCACAGCACCAGCGGCGTCAGGTTGTCCGCCGACCAGGTGAGCGCGCCCAGGCTGCGCAGAATGGCCAAGGCATTTTCAAGCGACGCGGCGCGGAAGAAGATCCACGTAAAGCAGACAAAGTGGAAGGTGACAAGGCCGCCCAGCAACTTGGCCCACAAAAAGGGCGAAGGAATCCTACGAAAGCGCTTCCAGGCGAAGACTGCGCCGAGCGCCAACCCATGCAGCACGCCCCAGATAAGGAAGGTCCAGGAGATGCCGTGCCACAGCCCGCCGAGGGTAAATGTAATCAGGAAGGCATAGCTGTACGAGATCACCGGATACTTGCGCCTCTTGGGCAGCATGTCAAAGACGTAGTCGCGCAGCCACTCGGAAAAAGTGATATGCCAGCGCCGCCAGAACTCGGCGACGTTGACGGCGAGATAGGGCTGGCGGAAGTTCTCCGGCAGCTGGATGCCGAGGAGCATCGCCGCGCCGATGGCGATGTCGGTGTAGCCGGAGAAGTCAAAGAAGAGTTGCAGAGCGAAGGCGTAGACGCCAACTAGTGTTTCCACGCTAGAGTAGAGCGCCGGAGTATCGAAGACGCGGCCCACCAGATTGTTGGCCAGGTAGTCGGCGATGAGCAGCTTCTTCACCAGGCCGATGGCGATGAGAAGCAGGGCGCGGCCGCCATCTTCCCTAGTGATGGCAAAGGGCTTGTTAAGCTGGCCGAGCAGTTTGCCCTGGCGCGGAATGGGCCCCGCTGTCATGGATGGGAAGAACAGGGCGGAGGCCAGATAGGTGACGTAGTTGCGCGTGGGCTGGATCTCACCCAGATAGAGATCGATGGTGTAGGTGAGCGACTGAAAACAATAGAAGGAAAGGCTCAGCGTGAAGAGCCATGCAAAGCGCCCGCCGGTGAAAAGCGGCACCAGTTTGAGCCCCACCAACAGGCCCAGGTTGATGGCCATCGAGACCCCGAGCAGCAGGCGGCGGATGGCTGGCCGCTGCAATCGCGCGATTCCGAGACCGACCAGGAAGTCGGCGGTTGCGGCCAGGGGCAGGGCCAGATAGATCAGGCTGAAGCGGGCCAGGAAAAACAGGTTCGCCGCTGCCAGCACCGCCAACTGGAGCCGGCGCGACCCGGCAGCGGCCCAGTAGAGCAGGCACACCGCAACCAGAAAGACAAAGAAAGGAGCCGCGCTAACCAGCATGGAGGAGTTCCAGACAATCTTCCGTGACCCGTGGCGCTGAGGTCAAGCGCTGCCCAAGTCTATTTTCATGGTCAGGCTTTTGGGCCGGAGGGAAACCTGCGTAGATTGAAGAAGTTGGCGGTGGGAACACAGTTGATTACGTCGTCCTGGCGCAGGAAGGTTGGCAGTTAGCGTTATCCCACCTTTTCAGCAAAGAACGCGGAAAGAATGGGCTACCCTCAGCCTATCGGCGGGCCAAGGGTGGGGCACGCGGCTACTTGGCGGATTTCAGGGTTACGGCAATCCTACGCGCGTCGTGCAGGGTGCCGCTCTCATAAATCACTTCCACAATGTATACCTCGCCGGTCAACTGAATTCCGCGATAGACGTTGGGTTTGTTGTTCATCACGGACAGGCCTTCCATCTAAGTAACCTCTGAAAAACTCTTTAATCCTTATGGATTAAGTGCGAAGCTGTATTGGGAGGTGGATCGCGGATGCATCAGATGAGTTTGGCGCAGCAGGCGGAGTTTCAGCGGTTTGCGAGGAA
>Ga0302319_10006087_pt1 | contig 24081 bp, 27 predicted proteins | sample Bog_T0_2_FD_203319 | JGI IMG/M metagenome (GOLD analysis project Ga0302319, IMG submission 203319) | Peat permafrost microbial communities from Stordalen Mire near Abisko, Sweden - Bog_T0_2 | ecosystem: Environmental > Terrestrial > Soil > Wetlands > Peat | place: Sweden: Abisko, Stordalen Mire...
CGAGGTGTCTTCACCCGCCACGCGCCCAGGCTCCGTAGCAGGGCACGATTCCATTCGTGTCATAAATCGCTCCAGGCCCCCGGAACAAGCCGGCTCTGTGTCAGGGCATGACTTCAGTCGTGCCGAATATGCAACAAGACAAACGCGGGCTTCAGCCCCTGGGGGATCGCAGGGCGCCCCAAACGTGCGCCCCAAATCTGACCAGCGACAAATGAGGGTGCCCTAGGTCTGTGCTAAAAGGGAATATCGGAGTCCAGATCTCGCCCGATCTCCCTCCGCTCCTCGTCTTGGTGCAGTTCGAGTAAATCCCCGACTGAGCGGATATCTTCCCTTTTTCCGTCACCGTTTGCATTCAACAAATCGTATTTTCCGGCTAGGGCTAGGGCTCTTACCTTTTTCTCCTGGGAAATCGCAATAAGAAGAATGCCAGCTGCCAGGCTCCATCCAGCGATAGCGAGCTTAAGCCACTCGTGGTGTAAATCCATGACTAGGATAGCGACGATTCCCCATAAGCAAACCCAGACCCGCCAAGGGACTCTTGACCTTACTTGAGTCAGAAACCCTCCCACAAACGCTAACCCTAACCATATCCATACCGCATATTCGCCCAAGTCGCCATTCAAGGCCTTGCCAACGACAATCCAGGCAGTAATGAAAGGCAATGCAGACCCAACCCGAGCAGATTCCTCCGCGCCAAACAGCCTTATCACTTCATCGCGCTTGGCTAGCAGCTCTTCCGGTTTCATTTGTCCCAGTACTTGCTGTCTGAATTTATCAAAACGCATGGCCGCAATTGCACTCCACAGCGGGCGGCCTCATAGGCCCAGTAACAAATGATGGGGGAATTGAGATGCGGGCTGCCCGTGAATCAGTCTTCTTCTCCCGGCATCCCAGCTTGCTCCGACTCGACCCTGTCAGGCGTGAGCCAGTCGCTGTCTGGACGGCACACCAATCGAGCGTTCTTATATGCCCATTCCAACGGGAGTACCGTCCGACCCTGGTACGAGCCAGACGGATTGCGCGTGACTACAAGTGCGATGTCGACCTTTTCATCGCTGACTAAGGCCAATGGGAGGAGGAAGCTCATCGAGTCGTTCGTCGGATAATACTGGGGAATTGCGGTCTTGAAATTCCATCGAGTCCGCTTCTCTCCAAGGGCCTTTGCATCCTCAAGCCGATTCTTGATGGCGCGCGTGCATTGCAGATCCTGCGCGATCGCTTGGCTGAATCCAACAAGATAGGTTTGTCGGTCCGTTCGTTGGAGTTTCGGGTAATCCTGCCACTGAATACCCTTCGGCACATGGTGCGCAAGGAACTCTGGGGGAAATCGGTCACGGCTGATCCCATCGAGGATCACATGCTCGTAATCCACGTGGATGTCCTTGGTCGTGTCGAGGAGCATATCGAAGTTGCCACTGAAGTACGTCGCCGGTTCCGGCAGTGGATCAAATATCTCCGTCAATTTCTTGCCCGAAGGGCCTTTTCCGGGTACGCAGAAGTCATAGAATCTCCATGCGGGCTGTGGCCGATCATTGGAAGCAAACAGCGCATAGATTGGGTCGTAAAGGCGGTCGACCAACCCAGTGTTGAAGGTTGCCCACCCGACCCTTCCATCCTTAAACTCCAGGACCCGCTTCTCGTTTTTCAACTTGAAAAAGGTGTAAGTAAGATAGCTATCGAGGATTGGGTACGCGTTCCGTGGATCTGATTGCGTGCCAAAAAACCATCTCTCCTCAATTGCCGTTTCCGCCAACAGCTCTAGCGCAGAGGTGTACTGCTTGCCGCTCTTGCTCCGGAATTCAACGTATGGCACGAATGACCATTGACGCAAAACTTCACCAGGACGTACCAATGGCGAACGGCTTCTGATACCCGTTGGGTCGAGTATCGCGACACGACGAGCGTGACGCCCAGTCTCGCCTTCGTCAAGCTGGAATTCAACATCGCGGCCTTCATCGCTGGCGCTCGGGCTGTCGCCGCCGAAATCCGAAACATTGAAATGCACATCACTAGTTCCGTCTTCGGGGACGATATAGCCCCACTTCCGTGTCTTGCCGTCCAAGAACTTGATCTTTCCTAGCATTTTGCCTACGCTCCCGGTGACTTACATTCGTCTTTTGATCCAGAACGACCAGACGAGCTTACTCCCGCTATTCAGGACAAAAAGACTTGAACCCTTGAAGAGGGACGAATGATACTCCACTAACAGCCGGTTACGCAAATGGCGCGGCCCAATCTGAACAGTAACAAATGAATGTGCCTAGTCCCCCATCCTTTCCGCGTTTTTTGCGGAATGGGCGGGAACCGCCGAATCCCAGCGGGTCACCCATCTTCCCTTCGCGGTGAGTCGCGATGTAGGGCTATATTTGCTACAATGCAGCAAGAAGTAGCAAGAAATGCTCCGTCCTGGAGCGGAGGCACCGTAATGCCGGATGTTCAAAAAGTCAGTGTCGCCTTGACCGGGGAACAGCTTGGCGCTCTCAAGGCCGCTGTGGAGACGGGAGAATATGCCACTACCAGCGAGATCGTGCGCGAGGCGATCCGGGACTGGCAATTCAAGCGCGAGCTGCGCCTTCAAGACTTGAGGCGCCTGCGCCAACTCTGGGATCAAGGCAAAGACAGCGGAGCCGCCACGCCCGTGGACTTTGACCATGCGCGGCGAGAGGCGCGGTCCCGGTTGCCAATTGCCGCAGAGGATCAAGCCATTCCCAGTTGATCTTGTCTGGACTCCGCAGGCCCGTGAAGATCTGATCGAGATTTACACCTATATCGGTCTCGACAATCCCTCCGCCGCAGAACGTATCTTCGATACCGTTCAGACCAGGGCTGAATTGCTGGCCGAATATCCGCGGCTTGGCGTGCGGCGTCCTGAGATTCGTCCTTCGACGCGAATGCTCGTCGAAGGGCCATATCTCATCCTCTATGAGACCCATCCCGATAGCAACGAAGGCTGCATCGATGAGGTTGAAATCGTCAGAATTATAGACGGACGACGGAATCTAAAGAATCTCGTCTGAGGACAGGTGACCCGCATCTGACCAATAAGAAACGGGGATGCCCCAGAACCTGCCCTGAGCTCGCCGAAGGGTCCTGATTCTGGGACCTGGGAGAGCACGACCCTCGACCCTCCGCTTCGGGCTTCCCCGGCAGTTTCCAGTTCCCTGGCTGGGTGCCCCAGGTCCGGATTCTCGGACCCGGGCAACAGCGAGCCGAGCGCAAGAGCCTTCGATTCGATCGCAACCGGAAATCCCTTCCCGCTTCGCTCAACAAAAATCATCCGCCCCTGTATGAATTTTGCAGGGAATTACGGTCGTTCGGCGCACCCTATCTATAGGGAGAATCCACTATGACTTCAAAATCCACATCGGAACTGAGCCTGATTGAGGCCATTCCTCTTGCAGCGCTCGACCCCAACCCCAAACAAGCCCGGGCAGCCATCAAGCGTTGCTGCGCCGCCTGGCAGCGCGCCTATGATGCATCCCTCGAGAATACCCCCAGGGACGACTTTGACAAGATCAACGCAGCGCACGAGGCGGATTCTGCTTTCTGCAAAGCTATGCCTCCTCTTGCCGGTTGTGAAAACATCCGCGCCTTCATCGCTTGCGCGGCCCACGGCATACTCATCGACGCGATTCCTAAAAAGAGCGCCAGCCAGCTCCTGTACGCGGCACAGGTTGCGCTCGCCACCCTCCATTACGAGCCGAAAGCGCGAAAACACGCCTGACCCACCCCCCTCCACCTCCGGGGGCCTTTGTTGGGAGATCAAGCCGTTCATAACTCAGTCAGAATCAATTATTTGCAGTTTTCTTCTGTTAACTGATCGGTAATCAACACCGGCATATTTCGTTCATTTGCGAGCCGAAAATGCCGCGTTTCCGAGCCCTTTTCAGCTAAGTCAAGCCTCTTCACGTTGGCGGGGGGCCTGCATCTGACCAATAGCGAATGAGGGTGCTCCATATCCCGATTTTGGAACCTGGGAGAGCACGAACCTCGACCATCCGTTTCGGGCTTCCCCAGCGGTTTCCAGCTCAGTGGCGTCAAAGCTCCGCGAGTTCCCAGATTCTCTGAAAATCCAGACCGGGGCATCCAACCTTGGTGGTACATTGCGATGCGGGCCACCCGCAATATAATCGCTGCCATGCCTCAACGGACCCCGAAGAACCCGCGACTGGGCGCCAGGCTGCTTTTCGCAATTGCGTTTCTTGCCGCCGTGTTGCTGCCGGCCGTTCCCTGTGCCGCGCAGAATGCTGCCTCGGCAAAGGCGCTTCTCACCAACATCTTCCAGCACTACGGCAAGGGTGGCAAAGGCCGCAAGGGGACCGATTTCAAGATCGGCTACTTTCATTCTTCGCTGGTCGAACTGGTGGACACGGACATCAAAGCTGCCGGCTCTGGCATCCCCGCGGCCGGGGAGGGCGACCCCATCTGCGACTGCCAGGAATGGGACGGCTTCTTTGTTCTTAAGATGGACGTGACGATGGAGACTCCGCAACGCGCGCAAGCCGTTGTTTCGTTCGCCATCATCACGCCTAAAAACCGGCCAAAAGACGATTCCCGCACCGTCAAAATCACGCTCATTTCCGAGCGCGGCGAGTGGCGCATCTACGACATCGAGTACCTGGCCGAGCCGTACAGCGACCCCGCCGCGCCCAAGTCCTTCCGCCAGCAGATCCAGAAGGACATCGACTTCTACGCCCACCAGCCCAAGTCGTAAGCCCCCGGTGCAACGGGAAATCGGTTACACCCGAACCTCGCCGCGCACTTCGCGCAGCGGCAGCGCGGTGGCGGCCGCGAGGGACTTCTGGATCTCCGCAAGCACCGAGAATGCGATGCCTTCAGGCGATTCCGCGCCCAGGTCCAGTCCCATGGGAGCGTGGAGTTCCCCGAGCCAGCTCTCCACCTGGGCATCGATCAACGAAGCGGGGTCCGCGGGGATGTTGAGCAAGCGGGCGGCTTCTTCGAGGAGTTCGCGGGTGCGGCGCTGCGGGCCGAGCACGCCGACGTAGTTGAGCGGGGCATCGAGAGCCAGTAGCGAGGCAAGAATCCGAGCATCTTGCTCAAAGCTGTGGGTCATCACGACGGCGGCGTCCTGGGGCTTGAGAGTGGCGATCGCCGGGGGAGTACCAGTCGATTCGCTGCCTGGCAGCTCTTCAATCGCAAAGGCGCGCAGCTCGTCGGCCTGGGGGAAGCGTTCGCGGGTGGGCAGGTCGGAGCGGCGGTCGGCGATGGCCACAAACCAACCCAGCTCCTTGGCCAAGCTGAGGAGCGGCTGCGCATCGTCGCCCGCGCCGAAGATTGACAGGCCGGGCCGGGCAGGCCGGAATTCGACCCATACCCGTGCTTCAACCCCGCCGATAGAAATCGACTGTTCGATCGATTCGCGGGTTGCCAGCGAGCATTCCGCGAGTTCCTGGAGCGATGAGTCAGCGGGCTGCGCATCTTCAGAGGGATCGTATTCCATGCCGGCAAATGCACGGTGGCCAAACTGAGGACCCTCCAAAACGGTCGCCACCGCCAGCGGAGTGCGCAATTCAAAGGCCCGTTCCAGAACAGCCAGCAGCAAATCAGCCGTGGTGCGGCGTTCCAGCAACAGTGAGACCGCGCCGCCGCACCCGGAGCCGTAGGGCCGGTCGCCGTCCTCTTCCACGGTGGAATACCGCTGGACGGTTGGACCGTTGACGGTGAGCCACCAGGCCCGGCTGGCCACCTGGGCTTCGAGGGATCCGCCAGTCAAGGTGCCGACGCGGCGGCCGTCCTGAGCCAGCAGCATGAACGCGCCCGGTTTGCGATAGCTGCAACCCTGAACCGCAACCACTGTGGCTAGAACGCAATCGGAGCCGGCTGCTGCCAGTTCACGCCAGAGGGGCAGAATACGTTCCAGGTCGGTCATAACTTCTATTCTCGCTCACCGCCGCGAGTCCTGCATTCCGCGGACGATGCCATTCAGTATCAGACCATTCTCCAATTTGTGCAAGATGGACTCCAGGGATTCGCTCCCCGGATTCCATTTGGTCAAGTGAGCAGTCTGGAACCAAAAGCTCGCAGCGGCGACGATCGGAATGGCGGGCTGCTGAGAGTTGCCGTCCCGCAACTGGTGGAGAAGAATGGCATGAACTGCAACTCTCCCCCCTGAATGTGGCCGTCCTCTTCGAAATAGCCTCTGCTCTTGCTACCACCATTCCATGGAGCGTCCCGACACGGTCTTTGCGCCGCTCTCAGTTTTGGCTGAGCGGAGCAGCAACAGCGGACATTGAACCAGCTTGACGACTTTTTCTGCAATCGAACCGAAGACCAGTGGATGCCAGCCGGAGATGCCGTGGGTGGAGATCACGACCATGTCGATGTGCTCGCGATCTATCACCTCCATAATGCTCCCCACCACGTCATTGCCCACTTCGACGCTGGAGGCTGACTTGATTCCACGTGCCGCAAGGGCCGAATGACATTTAGCGAGATGATGCTCAGCAAAAGTCCGCGCCTCCTTAATGAATTCAGTTTCTGGAATCAGGTCTGGGATTGTCGTCGTGGGGAAAAATGGGATCACATTAACGAGATGGAGTTCGGCGTGAAAGTGGTCGGCAAGATCGGCTGCCATTTCCAAAGCCGCCTGGGATGAGGGGCTAAAGTCGATGGGCAACAGGATCTTCGTGGGAATGGAAGGGAAAGCTCGAATTTCAGGCATGACAGTCTCCTGGCCGATTTCTGAATGCGGCTGGACTTCAAGTCTCCTCTCACATCAAAGCCAATGCTGTGCTCTTTTGGACATGTGGCGAGCAGCTACAAGTCCGATGGCGTGGGCTTCGTTGGCATCGAGCGTTGTGACGCAGCGCAACAAGCCACTCTGCGACCGCGAGCAAATATGACCATCTATCTGGCTTCCAGCTCTGGCATGATCTCAGTGGACCTGGCCAAACTTCCGCATCATCCGTGATTGGCAGTGACCAGCGTGATTTGAAGATGCGATGCCCGTCAGAGGAGAGCTATTGAAACTGTCATTGGGAAAGTGGGTTTTGCGCCTCTTGCACCATAGTCATCGAGGTTTGGCGCGCTGGCAAGCCGGTCGATCGATGTTGAACGGAGCATCGAGGCCATACGGCAGAAAGATCAGCGGAATGACGCGGGCTTTCCTGGTGATTGCAATGGTTGCAACTCTCGCGGCTCCAGCAAAATCACAAGTGCAGTCCTATTCGGGAGAGCCTTCCGAAGCTGTGGCCGGCGTGGCCACTGGGCAACTGGGCTTGCAAGCCTATGAGCGACCGACACAGAGAACCATGGCCAGCAACTATTTTTTCGATGCGTTCGGGCCGTATCCCATTGCCGGGTCCGCGTTCGCCGCCGGCATTAATCAATTCAGCAATTCGCCGCCGGAGTGGAATCAGGGTGTCAAGGGCTACTCCAGACGATTCGGTTCCGACTTTGGGATCGCAGTTGTGGGAACCACGACGCGTTACGGATTAGCACAGGCATTCAAGGAAGATACGTTATATTACCGGTGCGAATGCAGCAGCATATTGCCGCGAATGCGCCACGCTGTGCTTTCGTCCCTTATTGCACGTCGCGGCGCAGACGGCCATCGCGTATTCTCTTTCCCTGCGCTGATCGCGCCCTATGCCGGCTCGATGACCGCTGTATATGGCTGGTACCCGAATCGTTACGGCGCCAAGGACGCGTTCCGCATCGGCAACTACAGCATGCTGGCGTATATGGGCGAGAACGTCAGCCTGGAGTTCTTCTATAGCGGTCCGCACTCCCTGCTTGCACGCATGCACTTGAACAATGCGCACGGCTCACCGGAACCTGGTCCGAATCATTGAGTGGCCGCGGAGTCACAGCAATTGCTGGCATGAACCCACCGCTTGCGAAACGGCGGACCATACTCATGCCATCCAATGGGGCGTCCGCGACAGGGCCGATCAATGGCTTCTTCGATTGGTTCGGGAACCTGGGCATCTTTTCCTGGAAAGTTCTTCAGGCTGCTGTTACGCCGCCGTTTGAGTGGCGCGAACTGGTTCGGCAATTGGACGATGTCGGATCGAAGTCCTTGCCACTGGTTGCTTTGGCCGGCGCTGCGATAGGCGTTGTACTCTCGATGGAAGTTCGTTCCAGCATGACTCGATTTGGGGCCAAATCCCTGCTTCCGTCGGCAGTCGTTTTCTCCCTTATCCAGGAGATGGGCCCGATCATCACCGGTCTGGTAGTGAGTGGGCGCGTGGGCGCCGGCATTGGCGCAGAGCTGGCATCGATGAAAGTGACCGAGCAGATCGATGCCATTGAAGCATCCGCGATCAACCCATACCGGCTGCTGGCGGTTACGCGCATTCTGGCATGCATCCTGATGCTGCCTCTGCTGACCCTTGCCGCGGATGGATGCGGCGTGTTCATGGGATGGCTCGCGCAAACTCTGGTTCAGCCGGTCTCGTTCCACCAGTTCATCGATAGCGGCTTTCGCGGCTCCACGCTCAAGGACTTCCTCCCGCCCACGTTCAAGACGGCTGTGTTTGGCCTAATTATTGGGCTCGTCGCATGTTTTCAGGGAATGCGCACGCGCGGTGGCGCCGAGGGCGTGGGCCGCGCAGCAACTAACTCAGTAGTGCTTGCATCGCTCTTCGTGATTCTGGCCGATGTTGTGCTGGTCAAACTCATCCTCGTTGTCTTCCACTAACCCATGACTTAGCGGTCCGTGAAACGATTATGGCCACAGCCTATGACATTGCGATGAAGCAAGGGCAACCTGAAAGTCAAGGCGATGCGTGCGTCGTCGCCGTCGAGAATCTGTACAAGTCCTTTGAAAGTCGCCAAGTCCTGAATGGGATCAGTTTGAGAGTGGACCGCGGCGAAACCCTGGCGGTGCTGGGTCGCAGCGGCACAGGCAAGAGCGTATTGCTGCGACTCATCATCGGTCTCGAAACACCCGACTCGGGATCGGTTAGCATCCATGGTCAGGACATCGCTGGGCTGGCTCTCGATCGGATGGGCGAAATCAGAAAGAAGATGGGTTTCCTCTTTCAACATGCCGCACTCTACGATTCGCTCACCGTCGGTGAGAATGTGGGGTTTCCCCTTGAACATCATCGCAGGGAGTTATCCAGGTCTGAGCGGAGCGACCGGGTAAATCAATTGCTGGCCGAGGTGGGGATGGAAGGCAACAGCGAGAAGATGCCTTCCGATATCTCAGGTGGAATGCAGAAGCGCGTGGGCCTGGCGCGCGCGCTGGCTCTGGAACCGGCGATACTGCTTCTGGACGAACCCACGGCGGGTCTCGACCCGATCAGTTCAGGAGAGATCGACGACTTGATTCTCAAGCTGCAACGCGAGCGTCAGATGGCATCCATCGTAGTGACGCACGATCTGCACAGCGCGAAAACGATTGCCAACCGTCTGGCCTTGTTGAATGAGGGCAATGTGGTGATCGAGGGTGAGTTTGAGGATCTGCAGCAAAGCGATATCGAGTTCGTAAAAGAATTCCTGAAGCAGTCGTAGGAGGGTATATGTCGAGAGTGGCGCGGTTAGGATTGTTCATCTTTGCGACACTGGCAGTTCTGGCCGCCGGGGTCTTCATCATCGGGAGCAAGGAGTATCTCTTTAGCTCTACATACCAACTGAAGGCGCAGTTTGACAATGTGGCCGGCCTGGCGGCCGGAGCCGAAGTGCAGGTGGGCGGCGTGCATAGCGGAATAGTGCAGAGCATCGAACTGCCTGACAAGCCCGGCGGCAAGGTTACAGTTGTTGTGGATCTCGACAAATCTACCCACAGAATCATCAAACACGACTCAGTGGCCTCGATCGACACCGAGGGATTGCTGGGCAATCAGTACCTGGCGATTTCGTTTGGATCTGCTGGACAACCCGACGTGAGGGACGGAGACACTCTACAGAGCGAACCGCCGCTGCAGATGGGGGACATGCTCAGGAAGACGAACGACATTCTGAATAGCAGCCAGCAGGCCGTCCAGAACACGACCCTGGCTACGGCGCATCTGAACTCGATAAGCGCCAAGATCGATTCCGGGCAGGGTACTGTGGGTGCGTTGGTGAACGACAAGCAACTTTATAACAACCTGGAGCAAACTACAACTACCTTGCATGACACGATGCTCCTGGCGCAGACCGGCGTAACAGACTTCCAGGAGAATATGGAGGCCCTGAAACATAATTTCCTGCTGAGCGGGTATTTCAAGAAGCGTGGATACGAAGACTCTGCCAGTCTGGCTGCGTACAAGATTGGCGGACTCCCTGCCGGCGCGCCATTGAAGGCGTTTAGTTATAGCGTCAACCAACTCTTCGATGCTCGCGATTCAGCCAAACTAAAGAATCAGAAGTCTCTCAATGCAAGCGGCGAGTTTCTGGCGGGGAATCAATTTGGATTTGCGGTTATCGTTGTGTCCACCGGCATGGAAGGCGACGCACAAAAAGATCTCATACTTACCGAGGCCAGGGCCATGGTCATCCGCGAATACCTCGTCGAGAATTTTGGATTTGACGATAGCCAGCTTAAGACATTGGGAATGGGCAAGCAAGCAGGCGCGAACTTGAGCGCAAATTGGGGTTCAATCCAGATTCTTATCTATCCTGCCGGAACCCAGATACCGGTCGATAAGCCGGCGCAGGCGCTCGGCTCATCCGCCGCAGTTGCCGTTGCGCCGGTTCCGGTGACTCCCGCGGCAACTCAAAAGCAATATCAGTAGCGCGATGATCGGAAGCTGCGATAGGTTGCGCGAAGGACACGCCAGTTGCGTGTATCCAATTGCTCAGCGCCCTGGCCTTCTAGATGGGAGACTGACAGGGCAGGCGCTTTTTGGCTTGGTCGCGGATGCCTTTTGATTCAATAGTTCGCGCTGCCATGCAAATAGAATGCCTTTGCTCCTGCATCTCCGAACCGGAAGCAGGCGCGTAAGGAAACTCCCATCCAACCACGAATCACGGAGAAGACGATGAGCATTACCAATTCTGTAGTAGCCATCTATGACACTCATGAGCAGGCGGAACACGCAATCAAGGAACTGCAAGAGGCCGGTGTCGACATGAGGAGTCTTTCAATTGCCGCGCGAAATACACACACGGATGAACATGTCGTTGGGTACTACAATGCCGGCGACCGCATGAAGTATTGGGGGAAGGTTGGAGCGTTCTGGGGCGGCTTCTGGGGACTTCTGTTTGGATCGGCTGCATTCGCCATACCTGGGCTCGGGCCGATTCTTGTAGCCGGTCCGCTGGTGGGTTGGATTGTAGCCGCCCTCGAAGGAGCGGCAGTCGTGGGAGGTGTCAGTGCGGTGGGAGCAGGCCTGGTTAGTATCGGAATACCAAAGGACAGCGTGCTCAAGTACGAAGTAGACCTGAAGACCGACAAGTTCATGCTAGTGGTCCATGGCACACCCGATGCCGTAGCCATGGCAAAGAAAATCATCTCGGGAACAGAGCACAGTTGCTATAGCGTGTATGGTGAGACGGTCTTGGCCTAGCATCCGTGCGTCGTCCCATGACTCCTATTGACACAACGCTCTTGGATCTCCGAGTCCTTCAAAAGTTCAAGAGCACGGCGGTGAAGGCGTGTGTAGTTCCTTTCGAAACAGGAGCCTTCACAGACCAATCATCAGCAACCGATTGGATAAGCGCGGGTTCTTATCGAGCACCAAGGGCCTGCTCACGCGGAGCCGAATTCAAGCGGAGAAATGGAGAATAGATGACTGGAAGCAAACACAACCATGAGGGAAACAGTAACGACATTGGTGAGCCCGATCCCGGGCCGTACTGGAGGCGCATGCATCGAGACTGGCGCTTCTGGGTAGGCGCCGTCTTCATGTTTGCCGCGATCGCTGTTTACGTGCTGAGCGGCGATCTGGCGTGGGTTCCGCGCGGCGTTCCGCTCCATTCGCATCAATAAGCATTCGGGCGCTTGCGGCGCTGTGTAAATATCCGGCAACAGAACGTGCATTCTAGCTCAGACATTTTGTTATTGCCTTGAAAGACTGGATGCGAAGAAGAGAGGGTTTGTTCTCCTCTCCCTCGTGCCAACTGAGCTAGGCCAGACCATTTGAAGTGTTAGCCCTTGGCAGCTTTTTGCCTATGCACCACTGGGATAACCGCGGTTTCACGTTGAACGCAACCTCTTCTTCCTGTCTATGCAGACGAACATGCAGAAGCAAGCTGTGAGATGGAGAACTGTTCATCGCGACTCTGCGATTCGCGCAAAGATGCCCGAGGTGTGGATTGGGTCCACATAAATGATTGGAGAGAAATGCCACTTGTCACTGTTGTTCTCGCTTTATGCGTAGTAGGCGTGCTTCTTTGGCTTATCAACCGCTTCATTCCCATGCAGAGCCAGATCAAGGGAATCCTGAATGCCGTCGTGGTGATTGCTGTAGTCCTGTGGCTCTTACGGGTATTTGGACTCTTCCCCTATCTGAACCAGTTTCGCGTAGGGCATTGAGCGATCGAATCACTGAGCGCAGACGGCTGAGACAAACAAACGTAACGCAAGCTCAACGCAGGACGGCAGAATCCCGCCGGCAGGAGGAATCTTGAAACACTTAGTTTTGCTCGCAATTGGAAGTGGCCTCAGCTTGTGCGCGTTTGCCCAAGCCAACTCGCAAGCGGCGGCAGTCGTCGAACCCTCGGGTCATGGGTCAACCTACCGTGTGGTCGTCATCAGCCGCTCTGTTCAGGCGGTCAACTATCGGCATCGCAGCGGGGCCACCGATGTGGACTTCGCCGGCACAGCGTTGTTGCCTTCGTCTGACGGTAAGGCCAAAGTTCGCAGCAAGCGCGGCACCATGGAAGTCGAAGCTGAGTTCGGGAACCTGCAAAGTCCAACTACATTCGGCAACGAGTACCTAACCTACGTCATGTGGGCGATTTCACCCGAAGGGCGGCCTGTCAACCTTGGAGAAGTTCTGGTTGGCGGCAACGACCGCAGCAAACTGACCGCGACCACGGACCTTCAGGCGTTCGCGCTGATCGTTACAGCGGAGCCATATTATGCCGTCCGGCAGCCCAGCAATGTCGTCGTACTTGAAAACGTCGTTCGCGATGATACCAAGGGAACCAGCGAAGCAGTAAACGCCAAGTACGAACTGATGGAGCGTGGCGGGTACCTTCCCACCGGCTACAAGTTTGACCCGCTGGTCTTGAAGGCCGATCTGCCTTTGGAATTCTACGAAGCGCGCAATGCACTGCGTATCGCCCAGTCAGAAGGAGCGGACACGTATGCCAGCGCGAGCTACCAGCATGCTGTGGAATTGATGAACCATGCCGATGCGGACGCCATGGACAAGCACATCGACAAGAAGCCGCTAATTGCCGTTGCGCGAGAGGCAGTGCAGACTGCCGAAGATGCGCGCGAGATCGCGGTCAAGAAGATCGATGAGGAGCGCCTCGATATGGATCGTCAGGCCTCAACTGACGCACAGGCCAGAACGCAGGCCCAAGCTGACGAGGCTACGCGTCTGAAGGAGAAGGCGCAAGCAGACGCATCGAACGCGCAAGCCGATGCAACGAATGCCCAAGCCAATGCAGTCAAGGCTCAAGCCGATGCGGCAAAGGCACAAGCGGACATGACAGCCAACCAGGCAGCATCGACAATAGCAATCTCAGCCGCACAGGCTGATGCAGAGCAAGCCCGGATCGCAGCGGAAAAGGCTCGGCAAGGCGAACATGATGCTGTTGCTGACAAGGCGGCAATGCGCCTTCAATTGTCAGTGCAGCTCAACAAGATCCTTGAGACCCGCGATAGCGCGCGCGGGCTGATTGTCAGCATGTCCGATGTGCTGTTCGACACCGGACATTACTCACTGAAGCCCGGCGCACGCGAGAAACTGGCGAAGGTCGCCGGAATCCTGCTCGCCTATCCGGGGCTCAACATCGAGGTCGACGGCTATACCGACAACGTTGGCGGCGATGAAATGAATCAGAAGCTGTCCGAGAATCGCGCGGGGTCTGTCCTTACCTACCTGGTAGGACAGGGCGTAACAACAAACTCAGTAAGCTCCAAGGGCTACGGCAACACGTTGCCGGTTGCGTCCAATGAGAACGCAGCGGGCAGGCAGGAAAACCGGAGAGTGGAACTGGTTGTATCCGGCGAAGCAATCGGCAGCCCCGCAAATGCCACGACAGGAAGTTTGCGCTAACAAAGCCACCTAACCGCTGCGGTCTCGAAGAGAGGCCGCAGTGTCTGTTTCACGGTATCGCCTACGAGCAGGAAAACGAGGATCAAGAATGCTTGGGACGATACTGATTGTGATTCTTGTTTTGGTGCTTATGGGCGCCTTGCCACGTTGGCCGCATAGCAGGAGCTGGGGATACTATCCGAGCGGAGGAGTGGGACTGGTCCTCTTGATTATCGTCATCCTCCTCGTTCTTGGCCGGATCTGATTGCGAGAGGAGAATAGAATGCCGCTTTCAAAGAAAATGAATCCTGAGAAGACCGGAATAGATACTGCTCCAGGTCCGAGTTCAAATGTTGCTATGCATGCTTGCAAGCTGCCTTTGCCGACTCGAATTGCATTTGTAGGCAACTACCTGCCACGCGAGTGCGGCATTGCCACATTCACGACGGACCTGTGCACTGCGCTTGCGACCGAATACGGCGAGGGACGTCTATTCGCCATTCCAGTCAACGATCCTGATTCAAGCTACGCGTATCCGGAGCGAGTGCGCCTTGAGATCGAACAAGAGGACGCGATCTCTTACGAACGGGCCGCGGAGTTCCTCAACTTTAACGGCAACGACCTTGTTTGCCTGCAACATGAATACGGCATCTATGGCGGGATCGCAGGCCGCCAGATTCTTGCCTTCTTACGCAAAGTAAGGATGCCGGTTGTGACAACACTTCACACCGTCCTGTGGAATCCAGATGCAAATCAGCGCACGGTGCTCCAGGAGATCGCGCGGCTATCGGATCGACTGGTTGTCATGAGCGAGCAGGCGGCGCAATGCCTGCATGAGGTGTATGCAGTTCCGAATGACAAGATCGACATCATTCCGCACGGCGTGCCCGATTTTCAATTCATGGATCCCAATTACTTCAAAGACCGGTTCGGCACCGAAGGGAAGTCCGTGCTGCTGACGTTCGGGCTGCTCTCTCCGAATAAAGGAATCGAGAATGTGATCCAGGCATTACCGGCGATTCTGGCAAAGCATCCAAATGTTGTATACATCGTCTCTGGAGCGACGCATCCTCACATCCGCCGGCGTGAGGGCGAACGCTATCGCGATGGGTTGCGGGCGTTGGCAGAGGAGCTTGGCGTTTCTTCCCAGGTGATCTTCAACAATCGCTTTGTGAGCGCGGAGGAATTGGTTGAGCTCGTAAGTACAGCGGATATTTACATCACGCCCTACAGACAAGAGGCGCAGGCCGTGTCGGGTACTCTTGCCATTGCCCTTGGTGCAGGAAAGGCTGTGGTTTCCACGCCATATTGGCACGCGAAAGAACTGCTGGCTGATGGTAGAGGCGTGATCGTTCCGTTCGAAGATCCGGGCGCCATTGCAGACGCGGCGATTCGATTGCTGGATAACGATGCGGAACGCCATGCCATGCGGAAGCGAGCCTATCTTCATTCACGCGAGACAATATGGTCCAAGACGGCACGAAAGTACATGGCAAGTTTTCAGCGTGCCCGCTTCGAGCGTTCTTTGCAGCCAAGGGCAGCCCAGAAGGATGACGTAGCAGCGAATGCCGGCGATAATTTGCCGGTGCTGAATGCCGCTCATATGTTGAACATGACAGACGACACAGGCATTCTGCAGCATGCAATCTTCTCCGTGCCCAATGCCAGCGAAGGTTACACCACAGACGACAACGCCCGCGCTCTTATCGTGTCGGTTCTCTTGGATGAATATCCGGCTCACGCGGGCACAAAGGATTATCCAAACCTTTCTCATCGGTATCTGGCCTTCTTATGGCTTGCTTTCAATCCCGATATGGGCAGGTTCAGAAACTTTCTGGGTTATGACCGTAAATGGCTGGAAGACACTGGGTCGGAGGACAGCCATGGCCGCGCCTTGTGGTCCCTGGGAAAGGTGCTCGGTTGTTCGCGGAATGCAGGACTGCGCGGAGCGGCCGGACGGCTGTTTGAAGCCGCTGTCCCTGCGGCGCTCACGTTCACCAGCCCGCGTGCATGGGCGTTCTGCATCCTGGGCATGCAAGCCTATCTAGACTGGTTTCCTGGCGACCGAGCCATCCAGGGCGCGCGCAATACGCTTGCCAATCGTCTACTTGATATCTATGAGCGCAGTCACTCCGAAACGTGGAAATGGTTTGAGAAGAGCCTCTCCTATTCGAATGCCAGGCTACCACAGGCGCTCATCCTGGCCGGATGGCGAAGCGGCAACCAGCGTATGATCGAGGCTGGAATGGATTCTCTGAAGTGGCTTGTAGCCCAGCAGCACCGCGACGATGCAGAGGTGTTCGTCCCGATAGGATCCAACGGCTTCTTTATTGAAGGCAGCGAGAAGGCGCGTTTCGATCAGCAGCCGGTGGAGGCTTGCGCAACGGTTTCAGCTTGCCTTGAAGTGTACCGGCTGACGGAAGAAGGTCTTTGGTTTGAGGAAGCCCAGCGTGTCTTTCGCTGGTTTCTCGGCAAGAATGACTTGCGTGTGCCGCTCTATGATGAAATAACAGGTGGATGCAAAGACGGCCTTCATCCTGACCGCATCAATGAGAATCAGGGAGCGGAATCGACACTTTCGTTCCTGATGGCCCTGCTCGAAATGCACGAGGCCAAAGTGACAAACGCACAAGAACGGCACCTTGAAATGAGCGCCACTTCTTGAATTCCGATGTCTTGCCAATTGAACCGACAGATGCTACCTCCGCGGATGCTCATGTGGAGACAAAGACAGGGCTTCCTCTGTTCACCCGCTTTGCGGGCAACCCGATCCTCACTCAAGCCAATTGGCCCTATCCGATTAACAGCGTTTTCAATGCAGCGGCGGTACGCCTGCCCGACGGAGACACTTTGCTCCTTTGCCGCGTGGAAGACCGTCGGGGACTATCCCATCTGTGCGCCGCGCGTTCCGCAAATGGAATCGATGACTGGCATATCGATGCCCAGCCGACACTGCCGGCAAACCCTCGCGATTATCCAGAGGAGCTTTGGGGCATTGAAGATCCCCGCATTACCTACGTTCCCGAGCTTGAACAATATGCGGTGGTGTTTACTTCATTCGCGCGCGGCGGTCCTGGAGTCTCACTGGCATTGACCAAGGACTTCAAGACCTTTGAGCGATATGGGGTCATCATGCAACCGGAAGACAAGGATGCAGCTCTGCTTCCCAGGAGATTTGGCGGCCTTTGGGCGCTGATTCACCGGCCCGTGACACCGCTGGGCGCGCATATGTGGATTTCTTACTCATCGGATCTTAGGCAATGGGGAAGTCACAAGATCATTCTTGAAGCACGCCGGGGCGGATGGTGGGATGCAAACAAGATCGGCCTGTGCTCTCCTCCGATCGAAACGGCAAGGGGTTGGCTGACAATCTACCACGGTGTCCGCCAAACAGCATCTGGAAGCATCTATCGGCTGGGCCTTGCTCTCTTCGATCTTGAAAGACCGGAGGTCTGCTTGCAGCGGGGCGACTCCTGGGTCTTTGGGCCGGAAGCTCCCTATGAGCGCAACGGAGATGTGAAGGATGTGGTGTTTCCGTGCGGGCAGACGATTGGCGCCGACGGAGACACGATCTACTTGTATTACGGCGCCGCAGATTCATCGATTGCTCTGGCCACTGGCAGCATACGTTCGCTCCTCACCTGGCTTGACTCCAATTCCAGCCCATGGGAAGAAACTGAACAGCACCATGATTCGGCTTCCAGCAGCGAGGAGCAGTTGAGATGAACTTCTCAAACCGCACGTGGCCAAGTTGGGTGCCCCATCTTCTCTGGATTCGGCGCGAATGCCCTTGTTGCAATTCGCTCAAGTTCAAATCGGCCGAGTTACGATCGTTCGATGGCCTGCTCAGCATGTTTGCGCTGCGACCGGTTCGCTGCATGTTTTGCTGGCGACGGTACTACTGGTTCGCTTTCCATGACGCAAATGCGCAATAGGTACGCCGGGTTCTGCGATGCTGATCGGCGGCTCGTGCCGCTGGTTGTAAGCAATGCAAATCGGAGATCATCGAGCGCACTGAATCGAGCGACCAATAGTTTGGGAACTGAAGCATTCAAGCGCGAATGCAAGTTCAGGCCCGGATGAGCGTTCATGTCGGTCAGGCAAATCAATTGCGAGCGCCGTTGCTGCATCACCCGTTGATGCCGCACTGGCTCACGCACCTTGGAGCGCTGGGGGTATTCTCCGTTGCGGTAGTTGATTCCTCGGTCATTCCTTTGCCACTGCCAGGCAGCACGGACCTGCTGCTGCTATGGCTGGTTGCAAACCGCGGAGATCCATGGCTGCTTGCAATGAGCGCAATTGCCGGCAGCCTTCTGGGCGGATACACCACTTGGCTGGCTGGCAGAAGAGGTGGAGAAGCGGCGCTGCGTCACTATGTGCCAGCGCGGCTGCTGCGGCGGATCGTCGGTTGGGTCGAGCATCATCCAGTTTTGACTGTCTTTCTGCCCGCCTTGCTTCCGCCGCCCATTCCTCTGTTGCCGTTTGCGCTTGCTTCCGGTGCGTTAGGCGTCACGCGCAACCGCTTCCTTGTTGTATACGGAACGGCTCGCGGCATTCGCTACTCTTTCATAGCGTGGCTCGGCGTTGTCTATGGCCGCCATGTTGTCCAGATGTTTGCGGGAACGCTCCAGAAATGGTCGGCGCCACTGCTTTGGGTCTTCGGGTTACTGTTCGTTAGCAGCCTCTGCTTCGGTGCGTGGAAGATCAGGAGTTTGCGCAAGTCTGATGCTGCAAGAGAACTCGCGCTGCATGTCGGATCAACATGCGCAAATTGAACGCGAAATTCGTTTGTTGCACCTGGTCTATACGATAAACATTGCAACTCCTGCCGCGAACATGGCGATTGTGGCAATCGCGACAACAGTCCATCCCAGGCGGGAGCTTGGTTGGCCTTGCATGAGCTTCTTATCGGCAGCAACGATCAAAATTGCGACAAGGAGGAAGGGGGCCAGCAACCCATTAATAACCGCCGTCCAGAAGAGCGCCTTTACTGGGTTGATGCCAATGAAATCGATCGCTACTCCCACTCCGGTTGAAACCAGAATCAGCGCGTAAAACCAGCGTGCTTGTCTTAGCTCCTTGTTTAGTCCCTGGCGCCAGCCTAGAGTTTCGGCGAAGGCATATGCCGCCGATCCAGCCAGCGTCGGGATGGCGAGAAAGCCTACGCCGACAATTCCCAAGGTGAAGAGGGTCGCGGCAAAGCTGCCAGCGAAAGGCCGCAGGGCTTCGGCTGCCTGACGTGAGGTTTCGATCTGTGTGATGCCGTGCCGGTTGAGCGTGATGGCGGTGGTCAGGATGATAAAGAACATGACCATGTTCGAGAAGAATGCGCCAACGCCCACATCGATGTTTCTCAGATCAAGCTCGCTGCGTGTCGCACCTCTGCGCAGAGCAAGCGTACTCTGGCCCGCCGACTTCTCTTCTTCAACTTCTTCACTCGCCTGCCAGAAGAACAGATAGGGGCTGATGGTGGTGCCGAGGATTGCGACCAGTGTGGCCCATTCATCTCTGCTGCGCGGCACCGATGGAATGAGCGTATCCCGAAGCACCTGGCCCCAATCGGCTCCCACAACAAATGCGGTGATGGGATACGCGAAGAGCACAAGGACCAGCCATTTGAGGACGCTCGCGATCTGCTTGTATTGAAGCCGGACCGTTGCCCAGGAAATAAGGAGCGCGAAGACCACGACAAACCAATGCGAGTTGATCCCAGAGAGCATTGCGGCCGCATCCGCCATGCCAGCAAGGTCCGCGGCAATATTAATCGTGTTTGCGGCCAGAAGCGCGATTACGAAGGCAAGCAGAAGCCACCGCGGGAATCGCTGCTTGAAGTTTCCGGCCAATCCTTGGCCCGTTACCTTGCCGATGCGGGCACACATCATTTGAACCGCGGCCATCAGCGGCCAGGTAATGAGAGCGGTCCAGAGCAGTTTGGTTCCGAGCTGTGCGCCGGCAACTGAATACGTGGCAATGCCCGATGGATCATCGTCGGCAGCCCCGGTGATAACGCCGGGGCCGAGCGACTTCAATACCAATCGAATCCATCGAGCTGGGCCAGATGTAGACACAAGAGCGATGGGATGCATCCTTCGTTTCAAGACTTGAATCGTGACAAATTGTCGATCGGCTTCGCGCATTGAAGCCTGGCAATGAGAGTTTTGACGTTACTGTGTTAGCTGTACGACCAGATTGTCTGCGAGTGTGAAGCGCACAATCGACTCCGCCGGAATATTGATGTCCCGGTTGCCGGTCAATCCTGCAACCGCGGTTCCAGCGCCTCCACCTACTAGGCCGCCCACCACCACCCCAACGCCGCCTGTAGCCAATCCGCCCACCAACATGCCCAATCCAGATCCGCCGCCAATCAAGGCCGCCGAGCGCCTGCCCTTACCTTTATTGCTTTCCGCCAGATCCGCAGTCACAAGTGGATACTGAGTCCCATTGAGTGTCAGCGAGGTCAACCGCAGCTCGATCAGCGACCTGCCTTTGAAGTGACCGCGTCGATGGGAAACATCCACAACGCCACCCACAAGTGTACCCTTTGGAAGCATCGCACTGTTGTCGCTGGCTAGCACCGGGTCGACTAACTCGCCGGTAAACGTGTCTCCGGCACGGCTGGATTTTACGCCGATGCGCTGATCGACGCGGATTGTCAGCGTAGTGCCCGCCGCAATGCTCATGGTCGGAGGCGGTTGCGGAACAGCGGAGACCGTCGGTCCCGAGGGTGCTGGCATGGGCGTTCCCGCCGCAAGTGGCGTCTCTGTTGTTGTGATTGCCTCGTCCGTCTTCCCCGCTGCTGGCGGCTGCACAACTGTTGTCGTTGTCGTCCCATCCTTGTCCACTGAAACCACTTGCTGCGCCTGCCCCGTTGTAGCCGCCTGTTTCTTGGCCCGATCCACCGCCTGATCCTGCTTCGATGCGCAGCCAGTCAGGGCGGCCGCTACCAACACCAGAGCCATCACTGGCATTCGCCAGCTATGAGCAAACGAGCTTCCGTTGAACATGGTCGATCCTCTTTCGCAAATTTCGTCATGCGATGGACAGTCGAGTGTTTGTTTCAGCACACCGGGACAATAGGTGCATCCGTCCTGCAGCGCTGCTCCAAATGATTGGCTCGAAATCCATGCGCGTCGCACTGCATCTGTCTATCTACTAATACGGCGGGAAGGCTATTGGAACATTCTCTGCTTAGTCCTGTTGCAGTCGTTGCCCGTCGTTGAATTCTTCGATCTCAACGTGGCATGGGCGACGAAATGTACCTCGGTATTCTCAACGGCATCGTGAACCGCATCCTTTGCCTTGCCCCATGCATTCTCGACCTTGCCCTTCACCTGCTGAACCATGCCCTCGACCTGGAGTTTTGGATTGTCGGTCAACTTGCCTGCCTTGCGCTTCGCGCTGCCTGCAACCTGGTCAATCATGCCCTTCACTCGATCCTTGTTCATATCTCCACCTCCGTGGATTCAACGCTTGCCGAATAATCGCTGGAGCCGTTATGTTCCTTCCCCAGTGTTCTTGAGAGTAGCAATGCAAAGGGGCATTATCTGAGCCATTGAGACCATAACAGGATTGGAGGGTACGGAACTTCGACGGCGTTTAAACTTGCCTGCCTTGCGCTGGGGCGCAGCCGGGCATCCCCTCAGGGCGCAAGCGCAAGGCTCTTTGAAAAAGGTACAGGATAAGCGCCATTTGAAGGATGGTCATTGCTGCCCGGCCTGCGCTGTCCTGGAGGAGATCAGCATCTGCCTGAGTTGGGGCATGGAGCTGCCGAATGATGGGTACAGCGCTGCCGCATAGGGCGGCAAGCGTCTCTGTCCCGGCTTGATGAAAAGGGGTTCGGTTTCTTCGGGTATATGCAACACGGCGCTTCGCTGAATTTGGAATGGATAGACTCTGACCCTGGCCAGGAAGAACCACGGATACTGGGTCAACTCGATATGTTCCACTTCCGCTGCGTTGAAGTGCGCTCCGATGCGGCGAAGAGCCAGCTTGAGCGCGCTGGCGATCGCTTCCTGCGAAGTGTCTCCCACGCCGCTTCGCAGCGATTCATCTGTAGTCCTGATGAAATTCCAGCCGCGAGTGTGAAGCTTCTTCTCTAGCCGCTCAGCGTTGAATGTCCGCACGAAAGTCCAGTCCTCGCGAAACTCCTCGGTCTTCACATTGAGTCCGCTGGGCAGTTCCGTCCGCGTGCGCAGAAGTACGTTCAGTTTGGCGATGGTACGCATCGTTCACTCTTTCTCTGGCTGGTTTCAGTAGCTAGGGCTGGGCGCACTCTGGGAAGGGCCGTGTGCGCTGCGCTGAATGAAAAGAGGCGCGTTGCGGCCTGGTGCGGCCTGGTGTGCAGGCCTCTCCAGTTCGGGCAGCGTCTCCATGATCCGCAACAGGGATCGTATGCTGCCGCCCTTTTGATAGAACGCATCGGAGGCGACGCCGGATGGCACCTCATCGCCGCAAAAGGCCCCGCTCATGGCGATTGTTCGGATTTCGGGGAAGCAGCGCCGCACCACTGAGAGCAGCTCAAAGCCTGACATGCCGGGCATGTTGAGATCGGATAGAAGCAGTTCTGGAACTTCATTTCCTATCTCGCGCAATGCGGCAAAGCCGTCTTCGGCGGATCGCACGCAGTATCCGATCTCAGTCAGCACTTGCGAAAGCGAAAGTAGAATCGCAGGCTCATCGTCGACAATCAGAAGTCTTGTTCGCGTATCTGTCATCTCTCGCTCCACCAAGTACGTTATAAGTGAACTGGAGTGAGTTTCCCATTCAACAAGCGGCAATGCTGTTCAATTCAGTACAGGGCCGCCGCGGATACTGGGGTCGATCTCTTATTGTGCGCCTTGAGTGAAGGTATTGACGGTTTCTCCGCGTTGTCATCCGGCAGTTGATCGTGAAGAACGACGTTTAGCAGCGAGCGATGCACGCGAATGCGGTCTTTGTAGTCAATAAAGCCGTGTTCGCGGAAGCGATTCATGAAGAAGCTGACCCGAGACCTGGTGGTCCCGATCATCTCCGCCAGAGTTTCCTGGGATATCTTTGGAATCAATGTTTCCGGCTCTCCGGGCTGACCGAACTCCGCCATTAACAGAAGAATCCTTGCAAGACGCTTTTCGCTGGAGTTGAACAGTTGATCGACCAGATCGGCTTGTGTGCGCATACTATGGGTTAGCAAGAACTTCATGAACAGTTCGGAGAACTCAGGCTGCTCGTGCATCACCCGGGCCATCTCATTCCGTCCTATCTTGAGTGCAGAGCAATCGGTAATGGCCGTGGCCGTGGAGAGACGCAGCCCAGGAACTGCCGCAAGCGCCCCTTCTCCGACAAACTCACCCGCGGCGAGGAGCGTGATCGTGGCTTCCTTGCCTGCCGTCGAAACGACAGTGACTCTTGCGCGGCCCTTCTGAAGATAGAAGACAGAGTCCGCTGGATCTCCCTGCGAAAAGAAGTTCTGTTTCGGCTCCAATTGAACTATTCGCCGTCCAAATCCGGCGTTAGCCAGAAAGGCTGCGGTATCGAAGTTACGATGCTCAAGCAATGTCATGCAAGAGCCTCCTCGCGGATGCGGCTTTGACCCGGGAAGTGCGGAAGGACGCGTAACTGCAGAGCGCTTCGGTTCATTGTGCAGTTGCGCCGATGAATCTAGATTCATCGGCAGCCATCAGGATATTTGTTTGCCGGGAGCAGCCAAAGCAGGGAATACGGCGACACGTCATTGCTGGCCGCGCATTCCTACACCTTTTATAAGCTACATTCGGCGGGCGTAGGTTAATCTGTCTCCTTTTGCTCACCACTTGAAGAATATTCTTCCATGTGAGACTTGCTCGGCATCGCATGCCGATCATTTGCTGAGCGTTCTTGCTCAGACTGTGCCACGCGATGGCCCTAACTTGAAAGCTACCTGGTGCGCCTCAGTGCGCAAGGAACAATTGACGCTGCGCATGGGTAGAAAAAGGGTGAGATTCATGAAGAAACTTATGACGTT
>Ga0302319_10006088_pt1 | contig 24078 bp, 16 predicted proteins | sample Bog_T0_2_FD_203319 | JGI IMG/M metagenome (GOLD analysis project Ga0302319, IMG submission 203319) | Peat permafrost microbial communities from Stordalen Mire near Abisko, Sweden - Bog_T0_2 | ecosystem: Environmental > Terrestrial > Soil > Wetlands > Peat | place: Sweden: Abisko, Stordalen Mire...
GAGCAGAAGAGCGCCGCCGCGTCGCTGATTGAAGAGTTGACCCGCAACGGCAAGCACCGGGATCCCATCGTTACCGAGCTGGTGGAGGCGTCAACCTTCTGGCCCGCCGAGGATTACCATCAGAATTATCTGCGCGATCATCCCCTCCAGCCTTACTGCGCCTACGTGGTCCAGCCGAAGGTGGAGAAGTTCCGGGAGCATTTCGCGTCTCTCCGGAAACAGGACTGACTTGTGGACCTGGCGGCTTTGGCATCTCCGCCCCTGCGCATTGGAAGTACTCAGTTCAGCACCCAAGAGCCGCGAAATGGAACATTGGCGAGCTATCTGATTTCGTTGCCGGTTTGGCCGCCATTAACTTAAGAACACGTGTTCCGGCTGGCGGTTTCGAGCGTCTCTACTAAACTGTGCAGACCAATATGACTATCTTTCGGACCCGGCAATACGACAGCTATGTCGAGGCTGCGGCCGCAGGGCGAGCCAGGCTGGGTTTCAGTTTCCCGCCTGAAATTGTAAATTAATCGTAAATCCTCTATTTGCGACTAGATTTTTCAATAAATAATCCCAAAGCTATGTCAAATACCTCGTGCGGCAGATGACTGGCGCAATTTCATTTCAATTGCTATGGCAGGGGCGAACGGCAACTCTCGGAGATACGGCCAGCCTTCCCGGGACCAAATGTAAGGTGGCGGGATGGGCTTCTTATGCCATGTCTCAAGTGGGTGAGTCTGCCCCACGGTGTTGAAGTCCCTCGCCTGGAGCCAGCCCGACCGCCTCTCCCGCCGCCCATGCCTGTGGCTTCGACGGCGCACATTCAGACCGCCACGCCATCTCAAAGGGCCGCCTTCCCGGAGCACTACACTAGAATGCAAATTGGGAAAGCGAGCGAACATTGCCTATTCGAATTAGCATTTTGGCGCTGCGCGGTGCGTTGAGCCTGGCGATCGTGGCGGGGATTACACTGCTCTGCGGCCGCTTGTTCTCGGTCAACGCAACCACTGCCGGATTCGCCTATCTGTTGGGCGTCCTGTGGATCGCCACCACCTGGGGTATCGTTGAAGCGGTCCTGGCCAGTACGGTGGCCATGCTCTGTTTCAATTATTTCTTTCTCCCGCCCATCGGGCGACTGGTCATCGCGGACCCTCAAAACTGGGTTGCGCTGTTCTCCTTTCTGGCCACGGCGCTCGTGGCCAGCCATCTCTCGGACCGGGCGAAGAAGCAGGCCCTGGAGGCTCGAAGCCACCAGCGCGACATGGAACAACTTTACGCGCTGAGCCGGGCGATCCTCCTGAGCCATCCGGACCACTCCACGGGCAGACAGGTGGCGATCCAAATTGCCAGGATCTTCGATTGCCAGGCTGTGGCGTTGTACGATGCCCCATCGGGTGAGGTATACTCCGGCGGGTCGGAGGATCTGACAGGCATCGAATCGAAGTTAAAGCAGGCAGTGCTCCAGGCGATGCCGCTGCACGAGGCCGGCTCGGACCTGCTGGTGGCGCCGGTCACGCTGGGAGGCCGGCCGATCGGGAGCCTGGCCCTGAGCCGCGGCTCGCTCTCCGACGGAGCATTGCAGGCACTGCTCAATCTGGTGGCGATTGCCCTGGAACGGGTTCGCTCGGAGGAGACCGCCAATCGCGCGGAGGTTGCACGGCAGAGCGAGGAGTTCAAATCGACGCTACTGGATGCGATCGCCCACGAGTTCAAAACGCCGCTGACGTCCATCAAGGCCGCTTCCACTTCATTGCTCTCGGAGGGCGGCGCTATGCCCGCGCCCTGGCGCGAACTCACCACGATCATTGATGAGGAGACGGATCGCCTGAGTCTGCTGGTCTCCGATGCGGTCCGCATGGCTCAGATTGACGCGGGCAAGATTCGCCTGGAACGCAGGCGCGTCGGCATACGCGAGCTCTGCGAAGGAGCGCTCGCCCATTTCGGAGAACGTCTCGAAGGCAGGACCCTATCGAATAGTATTGGCGGCGAGCTGCCTCTGGTACTCGTCGATAAGGACTTGATTCAACTTGCGCTGCGCCAGCTTATCGACAATGCGTTGAAGTATTCGGCCCCCGCCTCGCCGCTGGAGATCTCGGCGCAGGCGGAAGGCGACCGGGTGCTGATCCTGCTGCGGGATCGCGGGCCGGGGATTCCAGAGAAATACCTGGACCGGATTTTCGAAAAGTTCTACCGCAAGGATTCGGGGAAGCAGCATATTCCCGGCAGTGGATTGGGGCTGCACATTGCCCGGGAGATCGTCCGCGCGCATGGCGGAGATCTCTGGGCAAAGAGCGAGCCTGGCCACGGCTCGGAGTTTTGCATGGCGCTCCCCGCGCCGCAGGAGGGCCGTGAGGCATGAACGGACGCATTCTGGTAATCGACGACGAACCGCAGATCCGCCGGGTGCTTCGCGCCACGTTAACCGCCAGCGGTTATGAGGTCCTGGACGCCCGCACCGGCGAGGATGCGCTGGAGATGGTGCGCGACAGCCGGTTCAGCCTGATCCTGCTGGACATCAACATGCCGGGGATGGGCGGGCTGGAGACCTGCCGCCAGATTCGCGAAAGTTCCGAGGTGGCCATTATCATGCTCACCGTGCGGGACACGGAGCAGGACAAGGTCGACGCTCTGGATGCCGGCGCGGACGACTACATTACCAAGCCGTTCGGCACTCCGGAGCTCCTGGCGCGCATCCGGGCCGCGATGCGCCGCCAACCGGCCGCGGGGGAGGGCGCGGCAGAGACGATGCGGCTCGGGGAGGTCGAGATCAGCCTGGCAACGCGGCGCGTGTTCCTGGATGGCAAGGAGAGGCGGTTGACCCCGAAGGAGTTCGATCTACTGCAATACCTGCTCGCCAATCCGAACGTGGCGATCCCGCACGCGCGCCTGCTTCAGGCGGTCTGGGGACCGGACTACGGCAACCAGGTGGAATACCTGCGCGTCTTCGTTAACCAGCTCAGGAAGAAAATCGAGCCCGACCCGGCGCACCCGCGCTACCTGCTAACAGAGCCGTGGATCGGCTACCGGCTGATGTTGCCCGGCAAGGCTTCGTAGGCGTGGTGGGGCGGCGCTCCAGCGCCGCGCGGGCTCTCCCAGAGCCCGCTCCAAACCTGTGGGGCCTGGAGGCCCCATGCGGCGCTGGAGCGCCGCCCCACCAGCATTAGGCGAACTCGACCCCAGCCTCTGCCGCGACTTTGCGGATATAAGCAGCGCCCTCGGCGTATTCTTCCGCCTTGGTGAGGTGTTCGAGCATCAGCGGCGTCTCGCGCGGCAAGGCGGCGAGGGCCTCCAGATAGGCGCGATAGTCTACCGAGCCTCGTCCCGGCACCACTTCGATGAAGTGGAGATTCATCTCGGGCTGCCATATCAAGTCCTTCGCGTGGCAGGACAGGATCCAAGGCGCCAGTTTTGAAATCGTCTCGCGAATGAACGCGCCGGTATTGTAGAAGCGTTCGGGAGAACTGATGACGTTGCAGACGTCGATGTGCACACCAAAGGCCTGGCGATCCACGGCGCGGAGCAGGCGGATATAACTGTCGGCCGAATCCGGCACCGAGGAACTCATCATCTCGATGCTGAACTTGGTCCGTTTCGGCTTCACCTGGTCGATCAGGTTGCGGCAGTTCTCTACGGTTGCGTCGAAGAACTCGCGGCTCAGGTTCTTCGGGTGCGGCCCGTACCAGACGGTCGGGTTGTAGGAGCCGGCGATGTCCACGCAGCAGGTTGCTCCGACGGCCTCCGCAATTGCGAGCCGCGAGGCGACGTAGTCGAAGTTCTTTCTGCGCTTGTCCCCGTCCGGGTCGAGCAGGTTCACCCATGCCCCGACCTCGGAGATGACGACGTTCTCCGCTTTAAACGCAGCTTCAATCGCCTGGATGCGGCTCGCGTCCTCGATCTTGACGTCCGGGCAGTAGGCTGCCGAGTAGCCCCGCGCGCGGTGCGCACGGGCGAGTTCGCGCGGGTCTTCGATTTTGCCGAAAACCGGCCCGCCCAATCGGATCTTGGAAGTTCCCTTCGTATTGGCCGCAACCGCGGCCGTTACGGCCATACCCGTGAATAAAGTCCGTCTCGTCATGGGGAATACTCTATCGCTCCTGCGATCTGCGTGCAGGCCGTTTCCCCAAATCCCCTTGCCGTGGCCATAAGCGGAAAAAATAGTCTTGATTTGACCGAAACAGGCTCGCATAATCGCTTTGATCCGCATCCCGGATCTACCGGAGGAACATGAATGAGAGCGATCTTGTGCCTAATGTTGTCGATCGGTCCATTGCCGGCGCTGTTCGGCTTAGCGGCCGCGGACAACCCGAAGAAGGAAGAAGAGGAGTCGTTGAAGGCCTGCGCAAGTATGGCTTTAGATGGGTTTCGCAAGATCGCGGAGACGCGCGACACGAGATTTCAGGGCAAGGTTCAGGATGCGACCGCACTCTGCCGTGGAGGGCAGAAGGCCCTACAGTTCCGCAACACGCCGTGGGTAGACTGGTCGAATTACTGGGGAGCGGGCGACGAGACCAGCCGTCCGCCCGGGCTGATCACGAAGGGCGGCCCCTCTTTGCGCGGCGTCAGCGGGGCGCTGCTGGACCTCGAATTCCAGCGAGTCGAGCTGATCAAGTTCAATCTCTTCGACAACAATAAGACCTACCAGCAATTCGTTACCGGGAGGAGCGGAGTACCCGGTCCTTCGCTCAAGACCTGGCCCGAAATGCGCCTGCCGCCGGACCACCCGCAGTACCAGGCGGTGGGGGGCGACGGGACGCAGACCTGCAATGGCAACCTGATCCGCAGCCGCACGGTGAGCGGAATCTGTAACGACATTCTGAATCCCCTGATGGGTTCAACCGGCCAGCTTTTTGCGCGCAACGTGGAGTTCGACACCACGTATCCCGATCTCGGACAAAATGAGCTGACGCGGAACCGGCACGGCAATCGCTTGGGGCTGCTGACGCCCGATCCGCAGGTGATCAGCCGGAAACTGTTCACCCGTCCGCAAACCAATCCCGATGCCTGTCATGCGGGCTATGGGTTGCCGGACAACTCGAAAGCGGCCGATTGCGACTACAAGAAGGCGCCGTTCTTTAACGTACTCGCCGCGTTCTGGATCCAGTTCATGACGCACGACTGGTTCTCGCATCTCGAGGAAGGCCATAACCAGGCTGAGTACATGAAGGTCGGTTGCGAGAGCCAGAAGGTGAACAACGTCGAGACGCCCCTGACTCCGGATGACATCCAGAAACTGGGCTGCCGGCCGGACGACCGCATGGACAAAGCGTACGTCGCGGAAGATTCCGAGCCAGGCAAGTTCAGCGCCGGAGGCAAAGAGTATCTGGCGCGCGCTCCGAAGACGATGCGCAACACGAACACCGCATGGTGGGACGCCTCGCAGATTTACGGCTACGACGACCGCTCGCGCCAGCGGGTGAAACGCGATCCGGCTGACACCGCGAAGTTGCTGCTCACGCCGGCGGGCTCAACCGGGCAGGGCTACCTGCCGGTGTTCGCGCCGGACGCGCCGATCAACCCGGAGTGGACAGGCCAGGAGGTGGCGGCGTTTCCGGACAACTGGACCATCGGAACGAGCTTCTACCACAACCTCTTCACGCGCGAACACAACGCCTTCGTCACGGAGTTCCGCGCATTAACCGCTAAGACGCCGAACGCGGACTCGGGGCTGCGCGATCCCGCCAAGCCCAAACAGGTCATCCACTACAAGGACGTGAGCGCCGATGAACTGTTCGAGGCTGCGCGCCTGGTGGTGTCGGCTGAAATCGCGAAAATCCACACCATCGAATGGACCCCGCAGTTGCTCTACAACGAGCCGCTGTACAAGGGCATGAACGCCAATTGGAACGGGCTGCTGGGCGATAGCGGCAGCGACGTCTCGAAGGCCTTGAGCACGGTGGTTACCAAGGGCTTGGGGAAATCCGAGAATGCCGACAAAGCTACCGCCTGGTACTCGGTGCTGGCCTCCGGACCCGGCATCTTCGGTATCGGCAGCAGGGTACACGGCTACGACATCACGAAGCCGCAGTACACCAACGGTGGCGTGAACCACTTCGGATCGCCCTTTAACTTTCCCGAAGAGTTCGTGACCGTCTACAGGCTGCACCCGCTAGTGCCCGACCTGATCGAGTATCGCGAGGCAGACAAGGATCCAAACAAGATTGTCGCCAAGGTCCCCATTGTGGAGACCTTCCAGGCGAAGGCGACCGACGCGATGCACTCCAGAGGCCTGGCAAACTGGGCGCTGAGCATGGGACGGCAGCGTCTGGGCCTGCTGACGCTTCACAACCATCCGCAGTTCCTGCAGAACCTGAAACTGGGACGGCTGGATAGCCCGACGCAGCAGATCGACATCGCGGCGCTGGATCTGATTCGCGACCGCGAGCATGGCGTGCCGCGTTTCAATGAGTTCCGGCGCCAGTACGGACTGCGGCAACTGACTAGCTACGACGACTTCGTTGACAAGCATGTAGCCACCGGCACGCCCGAATGGCAGGAGCAGCAGGACATGGTTCGCAGCCTGCGCGAGGTTTACGGGCAGCACGTCTGCGACGCCTCGAAGGTGATCACGGACGCTCAACGGAATGAGGACGGCACGCCGATCAACGATTGCCTCGGCAAGCCCAACGGCTCGACGATGGACAACATCGAGGACGTGGACACCGTGGTCGGATGGCTGGCCGAATCGACCCGTCCGCACGGCTACGCCATCTCGGAGACGCAGTTCGTCGTCTTCATTCTCAACGCCTCCCGGCGGCTGTTCAGCGACCGCTTCTTCACCTCGTCGTTCCGGCCAGAGTTCTACACGAAACTCGGCGTGGACTGGGTGAACAACAACGGTCCCGGACCCGCGCAGATGGAGAAGGGCGCGCCCAACGGCCATACGCAGCCAGTGTCGCCGCTGAAGCGCGTGCTGCTGCGCAACGTTCCGGAGCTGAGTGCGGAGCTACAGAGCGTGGTGAACGTTTTCGATCCGTGGGCGCGCGACCGGGGCGAATACTATAGCCTGGACTGGAAGCCGCGTCCGGGAGCGGAGTCAGATGAGGCGTTCCAGAATGCGCCCGCGGTGAAGTGACGAGGGGCTTCGAGCCACTTCGAATCTGCCTGCTTTTCGCCGGCGGATCCGTTTCCGAGCACGATTTCGTCTCTCACGGAGCCTGAGGCACGAACTGGTCGCCAAACGTCCAGAGCCCGAGCAGCTTCTGAATGGCTAAGCCGAGGCTCTGGGCAGGTGTGAATCCTCGCCAGTGTTCGACGATGGCGCCATTCGCGGAGACCAGGAACGTCTCGATCCGCGCGTGAGGGCTGGATGGGCGGCTGCGCAACGGGATCCCGTCCAGTCGCCAGTTCGGATCGGGCGAGCCCACGATGCGGACCTTCAATCCGCGGCTCGCGTACTGCTCATGCATGCTGCGCAAGAACACGAGTTGGCTGTGCGCGTCGGCCGAGTTGTCGAGCAGTGACACCAGGGCAGGACTGCCCGCGGCGTCGCCTAGCAGCGAACGATCCAGCTTGCCTTTGGCTTTTGCCGCCACGCGGGATCGAAGCGGCGCGAAGCGGCTGTGCGTGTCCTGGCCGGAATTGGCCTGATATTCTGCGAAGTTCGCGGGCTTCGCCCCTCCATACTCGAACTTCCCTGGAGCATCACCGGCGACCGAATATCCGTTTCCGTCGAAATGGAGCGAAGCGTTGCTGAGGATCAGGCCAGGCACGCGTGAAACGACGGTGTTCTGTTCGAAGCTGTTAGTCGCGGCTCCCGTAAAATCGGCCGTGTTATTCAGCGCATAAGAGTCGCCGTCCGGATTCCAATAGATGGCGTTGTCATGGATGGAAACTCCGTCGAGTTTCCCGTTGTCCCACGTGCTCAGAAACAAATCGCCCTGCCGCTTGGCGAGCGCGGCGTCGCGTCCATTGTTCGCGCAGACGTTTTTGCGGATGATGCTGTTCACGGTGGTAAGGCCGCTCGCGCCGAACACGGCCGCGCAATAGCCCCTCGAGTCGTGGCCGTAATTGAACTGGACCGTGTTGTCGCGGTTGCCCCAGTCGATGTCGAACGCGCCACCGTCAACGGACGGTGACGCGCTGAGCCAGCTCTCGTTGTACTGAACCACGCAATCGTTGCACATCCACGTCCAGATCGCGCTGGGCGTGCCGACGGTTTCTTTCGGCTGCTGGCCGGTGCGCCAGGCCGCCGACCGCTCGATCAAGCCGTGCTCCACGATGAAGAGGATGATGCCGTCTCCGTAGACGTCGTGCACGACCGAATTGCGGACGGTGACGTTCGTCCCGTGGGATCCGTCCATTCTGTTGCTGTAGGCCGCACCAACCACTTCAATGCCTGCCCACTGGGTCGTGTTCCAAGCGGTCGCTCCGTCGATTACCACGTCGTCGAAGGCGCCTGAGCCCGAGGCGCTGAAAACGATCAGGCCGGAGTCCTTGGAGGTCAAAGCGCCGTGGACGTCGTGCACGGCGACTTCGGCAATGCGGAAATGGCTCATCCGCGCCTTGTCTCCACCCACGTGGATGCCGTAGCGCGAGCCGCCCGTGGTTTCGATGTTCTCGATCTGCCAGCCCTGCTGATTGAAGAGGCGAATGGCGCTCTCGTTCGCGCCTGCATCGATCACCGGCGCGGCGCCGGAATCGTAAGCGCCGAGCGTCACCGGCGCTTGCGCGGTCCCCGACCCGGAAGGCGACAACATGCCCGCACAGGTTATCCCGCGCCGCAGCAGGATCGAGTCGCCCGCGGAAAACGTACGCTTGTTCACGGCGGCAATCGTACGCACCGCAGTCGCCGGCGAGAGGCCGTCGCGAGCGTCATCACCTCCGGCACAATCCACGAACAGCGTGCCGGCGGGCATGGCCAGGGCGGTACAGCAGACGAGCACCGCGGCGCGCATCGATTGATTGGTCATCGAGTGCAATCGTATTGAACCATGAGCATGCCGTCAGTCTGTTTTCGAGTACACAAGAACAATCGCCCCAGCATGATGTGAGATGTTCACGGCGAGGCCGGTTTCCATCAGCGACTTGCCCGTGTGCTTCGTCCCGGCAGCCGAATCGAGATCGCGGACCACGTAGACCGCATCCGGTTCGAGACCACTCAACCGAAAGCGCGCCGACTCGAATGGACTCTCCGGCCGGCGGAATGCCTGGATCATGCCTCTGTGTGCGGCCGGATCATTGAACTGCCAGGCCAGCCACGCTGTGGGCTCCGTGCTGTAAGGCGTCAACGGGTAGTAGTCGCCGTAGTAGAGACCGGCGATGGAGCGCCACTCGCCGGTGAGCTTGCGAAGTTGCGCGGCGTCGGACTCGATACGTTCGATGTCCAGCCCGATGCCCGGCGCGGGCGTCATCTGGCTCCAGAAGATGTAAGGATCGGTCGAATTGAAGCCGGTGCCGAAATACGGCATCCACAGCGCGAGACCGTAGGTGAGTTGCTGCATGGCCGGCGGGTCATAGGCGTAGTCGCTCCGCCAGAGAGGCACGGAACGGCGCAGCGTTTCCAGATCCAGCCGGCGGCCACCAGAGGCGCACGTGTCGATGAGCAGGCTCGGGAAACGCCGCCGCAGTTCGTCCCAATAGGCAAGGTAGCCGGTGATGTGCTGGATCTCCGTGATGCCCTGCCGGTCTTCCGCGTCGTTCGCGCGCCAGATGTCCAGCGGCGGAAAGTTGAAGTCCTGGCGGTAGGTGTCGATTCCCTGCTCCGCGATCATGCGGGCGACGTGATCGGTGAGCCACGCGCGCGCTTCGGGGTTGCCCAGGAAGAGCAGCCTATCGTGGTCCTTTTTCCCTAACAACCACTCGGAATGCTTCTCCCAGAGCCACGATCCGGCGGTCACGCGCTCGGGTTCGAACCAGACGATGATCTTGACGCCGCGCGCGTGCGCTTCTTTGGAGACAGGCGTAAAACCGTTGGGAAAGCGGCGCGGATCGGGATCCCACGTGCCCGTGTTCCACCAACCCGTCGGGAAGGAATACCAGCCAGCGTCCATCCACCAGTAGTCGATCTTGAGGCCGGTCTTCAGCACCCGGTTGAGAAACGACTTCTGGTTTTCTTCGTTCGCGCCCTGCATCTCAATCGTCTGGCGTCCGCTGCCGCCCGCGAGCTGAGGGGGCGGCAGCTTGTCGCCGGGACGAGGAACGTTGTGCGCAATCATCCAACGGCGCCAGACGTTCTGGGAATCGATCCAGGTCCCCTCCCAGAACAGCAGCGCGACCAGCGGCGTGCGAACCTCCTCGCCGGGCAATAGACGGAAGTGCGTCAACTCCTGACCGGCGGCAACGCGCAGGCCCCGCTGCTTGTCGCGCGTGAACGTGGCCGCCCACTGCCCGGGCCAGCCGATCCCCAGAATGGCGCCCTGCTTGGCCCACTCCAGGTTGAAGTAGCTGAGGTCGGCATCGGTGGGACGGCCTCCGGCGGCAACGAAGCGCTGTACATCGCCGGATGACATGGGCGTTACGAAGGGCTGGAAATCGGTTGGTGAATTGGGACTGCCTTTCGAGTGGTGCAGCACAAACTCGCCCTCGGCCGTGCGTTCAAACTCGGTGTCGATAGCCTGGAGTTGTTCTACGATAGGCGTGGGCGCGGAGCCCGTGTTCTTGAGAAACACCGTCCACTCGACGACAGGAAAATCAGAATAGGCCACACCCATGCAACGTACCAACAGGCCCGTCTGCGGGTCAGTGTAGGTCACCACATGCTCCGTGCGGATTGCATCGAGCTGACGGCTCAGACGTTCTTGACGCCAGCTCTGCAGCAGTTCCGTCGAGTCCTTTCCCCCGTAACGGAAAGAGAAAGGCGGTGCGGCCGAATATGCACCCGAGAGTGGTCCGAGCGGCAAGTCGGCCAGCCAGAGCTTAGAACCGCCCGCAAGAGTCACCTGAGCATCGGCCCAATCGGCCTGGTCCCATTCGGCTTGATCCGTGGGCTTGCGTTCACCTACCGCTGTCAACTTCAAAGTGAACTCGCGTGCGCCCTTCAAATCGACGTCGATGGGGATCCCGGCAAGTCCCTCGTGCAGGCCTGGCGAGCGGAATGCCTCCTGGCCGTTCACCTCGACGCTGGCAACGACGCTGCCGCGTCCGCCGTTGGAGTAGTAACCGATGTCGTTGCTGTCCACTCCGACCACGGCCCGGAAACGTTCGGCGGGGCCGGTCAGCCGCACGACGATCTCGCCCGGCGAAGGCATGGCCACACCACGCTCGAAGTGGCTTCCGGCAATCAGAAAGCGCCGGTCCTGGATCCGGTTGCGCCGCAGCGCACCCGACTTCAGACGGACCAGAAGATGCGAGGACGCCGGGTTCGGATCGGCAACGCCGAGGAGCTTGGCATCCACCCAGCGGCGTGTGGCCGCGATTGGCTCGGAAGACGCGAACGAGCCTAGCAGTAGAGCCGCGGCTACCAGACGCGCCGGCAATTTCGGGACCGAATTACGAAGGTACATGGGCTTCCGCGAAGTATACATCAGCGGGCTGTAGTGCGGCGTTGAGAGTCTGGCTCAGCTGATGCCATGGTGAGCCTTGTTGCAGGCCGCCCGGCCTAAATGGAACCGCACGCTGGCTACCAGCTCCTCCGCATCGACCGGTTTGCCAAGAATGGCATCCATGCCATTACGGCGGCAACTCTCGCGCAGCTCCTCGGTCACACCTGCAGTGATTCCAACCACCGGGATGCCCGCACAATTGGGCAGTTCGCGAATGCGAGCCGTAGCAACGTCGCCGTCCATTCCGGGCATGGCGAGATCGAGCAGAACCAAGTCGAAATCGTGAAGCGCCAGCGCCTCAACCGCGGCCTGGCCGCTGTTCACGGCCACGCTCTCGAACTCTGCCCGGTTGAGAATGGAGGACAGGACACGCAGCGAGATCTGGTTGTCGTCGGCAATCAGGACGGCCGGGCGCGCGTTTGATTCGCTTGCCCGATCCTCCTGCAACTCAGAGTCACACAACGCGATCGGGAGCACGACTCGGAGGGCAATCGGCGCATGGGGTTCCGAGGTAATCCGGATGGATCCTCGCAGGAGTTCGACGAGGTGGTGCACCAATGCGATTTCGAGAGTTTCAATGCGGAACGACCCTCCGAGGAGTTCCTTGGAAGGCTTGACGGCAAGTTGCTGCAACCGCTCCACGTGGGTCTCGGATTCTGTCTCCCGCCACGCCTCCAGGGTCAGCTCGCCAAAATGGAGACCCCAAGGGGCGAGCGTGGCCCGGAACAGGATTCGTCCGTTGGACACCGAATGAATTGCGACCCGCGCCAGGAGAGCGATCAGATCCCGCAGGCGCAACGCATCCGAGCGCACGATCCGGTCCAGACCGATGGTCAGTTCGGCTTCCAGAGGAATTGCATGGTCCTCGGCTCGTTGTCGTGCGTCCCGAAGACCCGCCTCAATGGCCGTGTTCAGCGGAAAGTCCTGCTCCTCCAAGCGGATCGCCCCCGAGACATGCGAGGCGTAGTCCAGTGTCGCGGAAAGCAGGTCGTTCAGCGCCGCGGCGCAGGATCGGATCGAGATCAGGTATTCGCGATTCTCCGCGCCGGTTGGATCCTCCAGCATCAGCTCGGACAGCCCCAGAATGCCGCTCAAGGGAGTCCGTATGGCGTGGTTCAGACTGGTGAGAAACTCAACGCCAAAGCCTGGGGACCGAAACGGAACGAACGTCTCGGACTTCGCAACGAGATTGACAGGCGGAGTGAATACAGGTGACGTCATCTTAGTTCCGACCATGGGTGGCACTCTGATTCAGATCGACCGGTTTTGACATTTTTTTAGAAAAACTGACCCGCTGAGTATCGATAAAACCAGCCGGGCGTGAACGCGGCACGGAGACCAGCGCGGACCCCTAATTGTCTGGAAGCCCTGCACCGTCAGGATCGAGGGAGTATGCAGCGAGGTTCAGTACTTGAGCGCTGCGTAAATGACGTACAGCCAGGAGAGCAAGCCATGGATGATGGCCCACAAAATGGAATGGTTATGGACGTAGCTGATGGCGATCGCCAGCGCGCACCCGAAGGTGACTCCCGACGTGGCGCCTTGTCTCATATCCATGGATTGCCGTCCTTTCCCCGCATGCAGTCTACGCCCGAAGCGCTAGGCGCGCGACGCGGCTTCAAAGCCCTCGCAGCACGTCGTAGCCGTGATCGGGAATGTGAGCCACCAGCGTTTCACTGGCATGGCCGTGGGAGGCGAAGACGGCGTTGAACCGTTCTACCACCTCCTCATGCCCGCGTTCATAAAAAACAAGAACTGACGGCCCTGCGCCCGACAGAGCCGCGCCGAGCAGGCCCTCCGCGCGCAACTCGATCATCTCGGCGAGGCCGGGTACGAGCCGGGCCCGGTAGGGCTGGTGCAAACGGTCCTCAAGCGCGGCGTGGAACGCGTCGGTGGTTTGCGTCAGCATGGCCGCGATCAGCAGCGCCGAGCGCTGAATGTTGAACACGGCGTCGGCGCGCGAATACGACTCCGGGAGCACCGCTCTGGCTTCCGAGGTGGGCAGGATGAAGTCGGGCACAACGACGGCGATGCCATACCGCGCCGGCAACTGCATCCGCACGGCGCGTGTCACGCCCTCGCTATCTATGGCGCTGGCAACAATGGAGCCGAGCGCGGCGGCGGCAACGTTGTCGGGATGGCCCTCGATGCGCGCCGCCTCGTCGAGAATGCGGTCGCGGGACCATTCCAGGCCGAGTACCTCGTCGGCGATGACGACGCCGGCCAGCAACGCCGCGGCGCTCGATCCGAGCCCTTTGCCGATGGGAATGCCGTTATTGATCTCGATCTCAACGACAGGCATCGGACGTCCGGCGTGCTCGGCCACCGCCACCGCAGTCTGCCAGATCAGGTTGCTCTCTTCGGATGGAATCAACGCCGCATCCCGTCCCGTGGCTCGGATGCTCAGCGTTTCGGCGGGCCGAAAGCGAACTTCCAGATAAATGCTCAGCGCCATGCCGAGCGCATCGAATCCAGGCCCGAGATTGGCGCTCGTGGCCGGTACGCGTACCTCTGTCCAACTCATCTCTTTTAGCTTAATGGCCAGAGGCTACATACCGCCAATTTACGGATTGCGCGAACGCTCGAACTGGACGCGCGAGACGGTTACCCCGAATCCTTCCTGGCCGTGCCCCCTGGGAACGCCGATCTCCAGATCGGCTCCAACGGCACGCGTGAGCGGCAGCTCTAATGCACAATCGCGCCGGAACCTCGGTGGCAGCCGCCGACGATCCAAGTGTGAGCCGGACGGAGCCGATCTGGAGATCGGCGTTCCCAGGGGGCACGGCGCAATCCACCCGGCTTTCATCCCCGTCGGCGGCCCACAGGACCATGTCGACTCACGCCCGCGCCTCACGCTCCCCGTGAGGCCCAAAGGGAACCTTGTGGTCCCATTCTTGCTTATTCCATCTTTTAGAATCAGTAACTTGAAGAACAAAAAGGGAACCTCAGGTTCCACCCGGCCCGAAGCGAAGAGGTCCTCCGCTCAGAGCATTGTATTCGAATCGAAGATCGACGTGGGCGGTTGCGCGGCCGCCGGTCAGGCGCTCATCTTGACAGGCTGGCCGGTGCGGCAGGACTGGTAAACGCCGAGTACGATCTCGAGCGCCTTCAATCCCTCCTCCCCGGAGGTCAGCGGCTCGCGGTGTTCCCGGCAGGCCGCGCCGAAGTCGAGGAACTGGCGCTCGAACGGCGTGAGCGGAATCGCCATGGGATCCGACGAGCCGCTCATCGTATTCGCCTCGACCGGAGCCGGATCGCCCGCGTCATTCTCCACGTCCCAAGCGGTCAGAGCATAGCCCGTGAAGATCGCCGTACCCTTCGTCCCGTGGATCTCGATCCGTTCGCTGTAGCCGGGCCAGAACGCCGTGGAAGCCTGAATCACGCCCGTGGCGCCGCAGTTGTACTTGAGCACGGCGTTGACCACGTCTTCGCTCTCGATCTTGTGACGCGCGGCGAGCTGCCAGTAGCCGAACAGTTCGTCCACGCCGCCGATCAGGTAGCGCAGGATATCTACCTGGTGCACGGCCTGGTTAATCAGTGCCCCGCCGCCTTCGACCGCCCAACTACCCTTGATCGGGCGTGAGTAATACTCGTCGGAACGCCACCATTTCACATACGCGTCGGCCTGCAGGATCTTGCCCAAACGTCCGTCGGCGATGGCCTTCTTCACAAATTGCGTGGAATCGTCGAAGCGGTGCTGGCTGGCCACGCCGAGCACGATGCCGCCCGAGCGCGCAGTCTCGACGATCTTCCGCGCAGTCTCAAGGTTGGTGGCAATCGGCTTCTGCAATTGAATGTGCTTGCCATACTTCACCGCCTCTTCCGCCGGCTCCAGACGGAAGTTCGGGAAGGTGCAGACGTCAATGTAGTCCACATCGGCGCGGCTGCACAGATCCTTGTAATCCGGCACGAATTCGCAGCCCCAGCGGGCCGCGTACTTCTCGCCCGCCGGCGCGTAAACGTCGGTGCAGGCCGTGACCTCGTAGCCGATATTCTTGTACGCCTGGGCGTGCATATTCGCGATGGCGCCCGTGCCGATGATTCCGACTCGCATGGCTTCCCTCCAGGAAACTCAATAGAACGCATCCGCCTGCGCGGCGAAGCAACCGACCGTAGTTCAAAGCGGAGCCCGTTTCAAGGCGAGCTCCGCGATTTCTCACACTTGCAAAGGCTTTGCCGTAGCGCGCTACTCGAGGCCGGTTCCGGTCCCGCAGATGGCCACTTCAATGCCCAACTCGCGGAACATTGCCGCCTTGGTAGCGAGCGCCTTGTTAGCGTCCTCGGCCGACGGGGCATAAGCCACCTGAATGTGGTTGGCCTTGTGACGCGCCATGAACTGGTCGCGCGTGACGCCATAAAGCACGGCGTTCACCAATGGCCATTGAGGCGTGGTGGCGGCCCAACGCTTCTCGTTTTCCTCGGCGGGCAACTCGACCACTTTCCCGCGGCCGATATCGGCGCGCAGGATCCCGGCGTCGACGAAAATGCGGCTCCAGACAATCTCACCCGCTTTGCCGACGCCCTTGATGGTGCCTCCGCCATATTTGAAATACATGGGTGGCTGGCGTTCGCTGGTCGCACCGGCATAACCGCCAACCAGGTGTGCCGGCGGAACCGCGCCGGAAATCTGGAAGATCCAGACGTAGTCGTCGCCGTAGGGCTCGCCGTAACGCACGTCGTGCAACGTGGTCTCGGGTTCATAGCCCAGTTTGGTCCAGACCCGGTTGGTCGCCAGAGCATCGAGGCCGGCGCACTCGTCCACTTCGTTGAAGTGCGGCAGAGCCTTGCCCTCATAGAGGATTCGCTTGCCATCGCGAGACGCGACCGGCGGACGGTCGACGCTGTTAAACAATCCCTCGGGCAAATCCGAAGCGGGCACCAGATCTTTGAGACCTTGCTGATACTGGATTCCGATAATGGAGCAGCCGAAATCGTCCGCAATTCGCATCGCGGCGATGTACATCTTGCACTGGCCCAGGATCTGTTCGTCGGTGAGATCCGTCTCCGGATTCGGGCCCGTGACGAACTTCATGCCCTTTGCGTCCAGCCAGGCGCGGACGGCGTGAGCGTCCTCGTCGGATGTGGCCTGCATCTCGGCATACAGCGCCGACTGACTCAGCCGCTCCTTGAAGACACCCAGATTATGCACGAGTTCGTCGGGCAGAATGGCGTTGTACATGCCCATGCAGCCCTCGTCGAAGATGCCCATGATGGCTTTCTCGCGACGCAGTTGCTTGCCCAGGCCGGAGCCGGTCTCCTCGGCCTGGCGCGGCAGCTTGAGACTGCCAAGCGCATGCACGTGGGAGGTGTCGTGTACGAGCTTCTCGCCGCGCAACCAGCGCTTCAGGCCGTTGAGGAAGAACTCGTCGTCGAAATTCTCCGACCACAGCGTGGAGTAAGGGATGCCGGCCTTGGTCATGGAGGCATTGAGGTTCAACATGCCCACCAGTCCAGGCCATTGTCCGCTCCAGTTGGCGACGGTCAGGATGGGTCCCTGGTGGGTGTATAGGCCCGGGAGCACGTGGTGGGTATACTGCCAGACGGCCTCGACGACAATCAGGGGGGCGGTTGGCGAGATATGCCGGAAGATCTCCATGCCCTGCTGCTGGCTTCCGATGAAGCCGTGCCCAGCGGCTTCATTGTAAGGATGCCCGCGCTCGATCGCGGAACCGAAGCCCCGGACTGCGCTCATCACCTTTTCTTCGACTTCATGCTGGGCCGGCCAGCACTGCTGGTTAGCCGAGAGGCGTAGGTCGCCGCTCGCAATTACAAGGATTGGCTCTGCCATGCGCACTATTCAATCACATGCCGGAGGCGGTGAGGAAGGGCAGTCGCGCATGGTAGACTGAAACAAAACGTTCCCTCTTGTCTTCCAAGGTGTTGGGCCGGTAGCTCAGTGGTAGAGCATCTGACTTTTAATCAGAGGGTCGTGGGTTCGAGACCCACCCGGCTCACCAACAAAATCAACTTACAGACAGTAATCCAGGCCAAAATGGCCACTCGAAACGGAACGCGAAGCGATTTTCCGGCTCTACGCAACGTTCGGTGGAAGACCCTACGCTCCATTGCCGGGTCCCGTTCCGGCCCAGCCTCGAACTCGTACGGGGTGCGGAGCAACTCCCGTACCATCATGCCTGACGCCAGAGCCGCTTCTGCTTGACCGGCGCACCCAGCATCAGCGAGACGCTGGGCAGCCTTTGTCCATACCTCAGCGAAACTGAGGCACGGTCCAGCCACCAATTCGTCGCACGGCGCGCGTCGGACCGTAGGAGAGTCACCGCTCGCTCACGGTCATGACACTTTGCCGAATGTCTTGTCGAGTATCATGCGTGGACCGGTTCAGCACCGATCGATCGGATATAAAATAGATTTCGAGCCCACTCCGGCTCATCGAAAGGGAACGTACGAATGGCAAATCAGATGGGCGGAAAGATCGGCAGGCGAGGACTCTTCAAATCCTCCGCCGCGCTAGTGGGTGGCGCTTTGCTCGGAGGGACCGCGCGGGCCGAGCAGGAGGTGGAGATTCGGAATGTCAATACGAATTCCAGCCCTTCAAGCCTGAAGATCACGGATCTGCGCATTGCCAATGTGAAGAAGCCAGGCCCGAGCCCGTGCCCCATCGTGAAGCTTTACACGAACCAGGGCGTGTACGGACTGGGCGAGGTGCGGGACGGCGCAAGTGCAACGTTCGCGCTGATGCTGAAGAGCCGGATCGTGGGCCAGAACCCGCTCAACATCACCGCGCTATTCAACCGGATCAAACAATTCGGCGGCCACTCGCGGCAGGCCGGCGGCGTGGTCGCCATCGAGGAAGCGTTGTGGGACATCGCGGGTAAGGTGTATGGCGTGCCGATTTATCAGATGCTGGGCGGAAAGTTCCGCGACAAGGTCCGCATCTACGCCGACACCGAGGAGTCCAAGGATCCCAAGATTTATGCCCAGCGCATGAAGGAACGCAAGGAAGAGATGGGCCTCACCTGGCTGAAGATGGACCTTGGCATCGAGATGGTGCAGGACATCCCCGGCACCGTGATGCGCCCCTCCGGGATGAGCCGCTGGGAAAACTATGCTTTGCCGCATCCGCTCACGGGCATCGAGGTGACCGAAAAGGGCGTCGAGAAGTTGTGCGAGTTCGTCGCGGCCATCCGCGAGGCGGTGGGCTATGAGATTCCGCTCTCCATGGATCACCTCGGCCACATCGGCGTGCAGTCCATCATCCGCCTGGGCAAGGCGTACGAGAAGTACAACCTGGAGTGGATGGAGGACGTGGTCCCGTGGCAGTACACCGAGATGTTGAAACACATCACGGAAGAGAGCCCCACGCCGATCCTCACCGGCGAGGATATCTACCTGAAGGAAGGCTTCATCAACCTGTGCCAGAACCACGCCATCAACAAGATTCACCCCGACATCTCCACGTCGGGCGGAATCCTGGAGACGCATAAGATCGGCGAGGCCGCTCAGGAGTACGGCGTTCCGATGGCGATGCACTATGCCGGTCTGCCCATCGGCGCGCTGGCCAGCGTGCATTGCGCCGCGGCCACCGAGAATTTTCTGGCGTGCGAAAACCACTCGCTGGACGTCCCGTGGTGGCAGGACCTGGTGGAAGGCATCGAGAAGCCGATCATCAACAAGGGCTATATCACGGTGCCGGACAAGCCCGGACTGGGGCTGACGCTTAACGACGACGCGGTGAAGGCGCACCTGATGCCCGGCACGGGCTTCTTTGAGCCGACCACCCAGTGGGACACCGAACGCTCCTACGACCGGCTTTGGAGCATGCGCACCAAAGAGACGCCGAACGCGGGCTAAGTGTTGGCGTGCGGAGTGCCCCATGGGCTGTGAAGCCATACTGGCTGAGCAGTGCGCATCGGATTGGGATCTTTGCCTGAAGGCGGGGGGCGACAATCCCAGATGGGGAAAACAAAAAAGCGGGGCGCGAGCGCGCCCCGCCAACAAACTCACGGGTGGTTAGCGGCGGTGTCCGCCACCGCCGCTGCTCGAGTGCGAGGAATGGCCGCCTCCACTGCTATGCGAGCCGCCACCGCCGCCGCTCGAGTGCGAGGAGGCGCTGCCTCCGCCGCTGCGGGATGCCTGGCTGCTGGGGCGGGAGCTCGACGCGGCTCGGCCTCCGCCGTAACTGCCAGTGCTGCCGCCATAGGAAGAACTCGACCGGTATCCGCCATTGGTGCTGTAGGACGGGCTGCTGGGGCGGTAGTCCGACGCGCCGCGTCCTCCGCCGTAGTTCCCGGCAGAAGAAGAACTCGACCGGTATCCGCCATTGGTGCTGTAGGCTGGGCTGCTGCCGCCGCGGCCGTAGGAATTTCCCGCCTGGCTGTTCCCGGATCCAGATCCTCCGAAGCGGCTCCAGCCCTGCGCACTATTGGCCTGAGGCGAAGCAGTCCCACGCGAACCGGCGCCCTGTTGCGAAAACGACCTGGGCGCCGCGGAGTTGGTCCCCATGTTTCCGCGATTCCCAACGCCGCCGCCAGAGTTCATCCGGCTGGGCGATGCCTGCCGTGATGCGGCGTAGCCCTGCCCGCTAAACCGGCTGCCGCTAACTCCCCCGCGTGCACCGGAAGCTCCGGAGTAACGGCTGGCCAGCGCGCTATTGGAGTAAGGAACTCCCAACCGGTGACCCGGATCGTGCGCCCAGCTACCCCTGCCTTGGAAGGAGCTGCCACCGCGGAAGCCGCCGTAGCCATAGTGATTGAAGAAACCGTTGTTCACAAAGATCGAGTGGCCGAACCAATTCGGTCCCCAGCCCCAACCGCCCCAGCCGAGGCCGCCGAAGAAACCTCCGATGAAAACACCCAGGCCGAACCCGAATCCAAAACCGATTTGCGGGTAATACAGCCCCGGATAGTAACCATAAAGGGGTGGTCCCCAGATGTACTCGGGATTGTAGGTCGGCACGTAGACTACCTGCGGGTTGGCGGGTTGAATCTCAATCACCGATTGGCCGCCTTGCGTCTGAGTCGTGACGGTCTCCTGCGGGTTCGAATTCAATTTGCCTGCCGCCCTGGCTTGGGCGCGCATATGCTGGACGGCATCCATCACATCGGCCTGTTGCGCGAGGAATGCGTTCCCGAGGTCGGTGGTCCAACGAATGTTCGAGCTTAACCGCTCGATCACATCCGGGAAGACGACCAGCGCCTGGATACTGGCATCCCAATTCTGCTGGCGCGCAGCGTCCACCAGTTGTTCGCCGCGCAGGTTGCGATTCTCCCGCAGCCATTGCCCGGCTTCAACGACCTCGAGCGGGTAAGTAGCGGCGACCAGCACCTGGCTGAGTAAGGAATCGGGATAAAGCGCGATGGGCGCGACGAGATTGGCTAACTGGTCCGGAGACATCGCCGGTGCGGGAGGCCCAGCTTGCTCGGGCGATGGCGGCAATCCTTGTGCGACCAAAGGCGTGCCGAACTGGAGCACGAGCAGGGCGCAAACCATGCTGAGTGCCTTCCGGAAAACAAGTTGGACGCTCGTATTCATCATTTTCTTTACCTCTGTCTCCGATCTGACTGTTTGGACGCGCGCCACGGCAATGAGGTTGTCTTCATCTGTCCGGGAGTCGTTTCGCTCCGGATCAGAGCCTGAAAGCCTTTGGTTCCATTGGTGCATGTCTACGCTCGCAAGCAGAATCGATGCACGCGCCGGGCCAAACTTCAACTTCTTGATTAATGGAGCTTTACTCCAACGGATCAGATTGGCGGGTGGCTGTAAACCACCACCTCTGCTGACTCGCAGCCACCGCCTTGCCATCGGTCTTCCCGCACAGGCGTGCGGGCCTGGTCCCCACAGGCACCCACCGCGGCATTTTCAGCATGTAAGAGCACTGGCACGTTCATCTGCCATGCGCCCAAAGCGGGGCTTTCTGGAAGACGCGGGTCAAATCCGCGGTCGGTTCTTGGATCGTGCGGTTGAGCCGGAGATTCCGCCACGAGCGGAAGGAAGAATTGCCGCTTTCTACCAGCTCTCCTTTTTCTTTTGCAGAGACCAAAGATAGTCGGCAACCCTGTTAATGTCTTCGTCACTCAACACGCTCTTCCACGATGGCATGTACAGCGGTGGCGCCGGTTTGGTCAAGTTTTCCGTGGGAGGCACCTTTCCGTTTCGAATGATCTTGATGACTTCTTCCTTGGTGTAGTCGTCGGAGGCATGGAGAAGCGAAGGCACCTCGCCGCCCTGGCTATTGGGGTTGGGCACGCCTCCCTGCAGTTGCAGCCCGTGACAGCCGACGCATCCAAATCGCGCGAAGTTCAACCGGCCGGCCTCGATCGCGGCGTCCTGCGGGGTCAATGGCTTGGACCTCTGGGCCAGTATCAACTGCGCGTCTTCGGCGGTGGCTGCGGCCAGATACGCGACGAGCGCCTTGCGCGCATTTGTTTCCAGGTCGTATATCGGCATGGTGCTTCCCGGATATACGAGAGCGGGATTCACCAGTTGTTCGTCGAGCCATCCGGCAGAGTGACGTTTGGTGACGCCGAGCAGGTCTATGCCGGTTTTCGTTCCCACTCCGCCGATGTTATGACAGGCGATGCAGTTCTTTTCGACGAACAGTCGCCGGCCGTAGCCCGCACTTGGGATCAGCCGTACGCTCGAATAGTAACTTCCCATCTCTTCGCTGGTGAGCGAGAGCATGTAATATGTCAGGGCGCGCGCCTGGTCCTTCGTGAAATGGAAATTGGGCATCGCCGAGCCGGCCGAGACCGCGTTGGGAGCCAGGAAATGGCGCTCGAGCCATTCTGGCGCCCGGTGGCTTGCGCCCTCCGCAGTCAGGTCCGGACCAATGCTTCCGCCTACGCCATTCAATTTGTGGCAGCCGCGGCAACCTTGCGTTTCGAAGAGATGACGCCCCTCCATCAGCTCAGGGACATCGGGGACATCGCCCTCTTTGTGGCAGCGGCCGCAAGAGGCCCGGATGTACTCTTTCGGCAGCAGCGGTGTCTGCCAGAAGAGAACGTTGCCGTGCGCATTCGCCTTGTCGGTGGCCAGACCCTGACCGCCATGGCAAATGGTGCAACCGAACTTCGAAGGAATATGCGGCGCAAGGCCCGGGTGGAAACGGAACGGCTGCTGCGCGTTCTTCATCGTGGGGTCTTCCACGCCGAGGTGGCAGGTGGTGCATCGATCCACGCGCTGCAGACCCGTGAGCAGAACCTGGTGGATGACTGGAGGTTCTGCCAGCACGGCAGCCTTGGTCAGCTCGTTGGGTTCGCCTTGTGCTTCGAGTTTATGGAAGTCACGCTGATAGGTTTTCCAATAGGGCGTGTTGGTCTGCCACACGGCCGCCAGAATCAGCCCCAGAGCGATGAGGCTCAGCGCGAAGAAGAGTTGCGGTGTTCTCCGTTCCATCTACTCAGCCCCCGATACATGCACCCACGGTGGAACCAACGCCCAACCCGGTCCGCGGAAGAAGGTTCCCACCACAATGAGGATCACGTTGATCAACACAAAAATCGTGAAGACCCGGATGGCCCACTTGCGGTCGGCTGGACGGCGGCTGGGGTTCGTGTCGAAGTACGGAATCGCCATTAAGGCGAGCACCATCAGCGCCGGCGCCACCACGCCCCCCAGCAGCGCGGAGTGGCTGACCAGCTCCTGAAGCCCCAGAAAATACCAGGGCGCTTTGGCGGGGTTGGGTGTCTTCGCCGGGTTGGCCAGTTCTTCCAGCGGCGCGCTCCAGACGAGCGAAAGGGCCATAATCGTGGTCACCGTCGCCATCAGAGCGACCGCCTCGCGGAAGAAGGCGTAGGGGTAGGAGAACACAGCGTCCTCTTCCTCCTCGGCGGTGACAGTTTCGAAGATGGGCTTGCCGGTGACGACTTCCATGAGCCCGTAAGTCTTGTCCTGCGATGCCACCGCTACGCCCACTGGCGTGCCCTCCTCCGGCACGCCGATGGTTATAAGCTCGCCGGCCTTTTGCTGACGGAGTTTCCAGACAGGCCGCGAAAGGCCACCGTCCTTGCGGACCCGCCAGAAGTGCACCATCGTGAGCAACACGACGACCGAGGGCAGCACAGCCACGTGCAGCACGTAGAAACGAAGCAACGCGGACTCTCCAACGGAATGGCCGCCGAGCAGCAGTTCGCGGAGCTGCTTGCCGACCAGAGGCGCGTAGCTGCCGATGTTGGTGCCAACCGTGATGGCCCAGAACGCGAGCTGGTCCCAGGGAAGCAGATAGCCCGTGAAGGACAAGCCCAACGTGAGCAGGAAGAGGAACACGCCGACCACCCAGTTGAACTGGCGAGGCTTTTTATACGAGCCGGTGTAGAACACCCGGCACATGTGGAGGAAAACACAAACCACCATCCCGTGGGCCGCCCAGCGGTGCATGTTGCGCAGGAAAGGTCCCAGGAAAACTACGAACTGAAGGTCTTTCATGTCCTGATAGGCCTGTGGCGACTGAGGCCGGTAATAGCACATCAGCGCCACGCCGGTGGTCACCAGGATCAGAAACAGGAAGAACGTGATGAAGCCGATGTACCACGTGTGCTTCAGCTTGAGATTCTCTTTCTTCACCTTGGCTGGGTGGATGTGGAGCCACAGGTTGAGAAAGACCAGTTCGGATTTTCCTTTATCCGTGGACAGCGGGTCCCGCCGGACGATG
>Ga0302319_10006089_pt1 | contig 24075 bp, 17 predicted proteins | sample Bog_T0_2_FD_203319 | JGI IMG/M metagenome (GOLD analysis project Ga0302319, IMG submission 203319) | Peat permafrost microbial communities from Stordalen Mire near Abisko, Sweden - Bog_T0_2 | ecosystem: Environmental > Terrestrial > Soil > Wetlands > Peat | place: Sweden: Abisko, Stordalen Mire...
AGGACGGCGAGGCATTTTCGGGTCTGGGCGTCCCAGAGGCGCATCGTGTTGTCGTAGCTTGCGGACAGGAAGGTCTTGCCGTCCGGAGCGAAGGCGCAGGCGGTGACCGTAGCGGAATGGCCTTCGAGGACGGCGAGGCACTTTTGGGTCTGGGCGTCCCAGAGGCGCAGGGTATTGTCGTAGCTTGCGGATAGGAAGGTCTTGCCGTCCGGGGCGAAGGCGCAGGCGGCGACCCGACTGGAATGGCCTTCGAGGACGGCGATGCATTTTCGGGTCTGGGCGTCCCAGAGGCGCAGGGTATTGTCGTGGCTTGCGGATAGGAAGGTCTTGCCGTCCGGGGCGAAGGCGCAGGCGGTGACCCAATCGGAATGGCCTTCGAGGACGGCGATGCATTTTCGGGTCTGGGCGTCCCAGAGGCGCAGCGTGTTGTCGTGGCTTGCGGATAGGAAGGTCTTGCCGTCCGGGGCGAAGGCGCAGGCGGTGACCGTAGCGGAATGGCCTTCGAGGACGGCGAGGCATTTTCGGGTCTGGGCGTCCCAGAGGCGCATCGTGTTGTCGTAGCTTGCGGACAGGAAGGTCTTGCCGTCCGGGGCGAAGGCGCAGGCGGTGACCGGACTGGAATGGCCTTCGAGGACGGCGATGCATTTTCGGGTCTGGGCGTCCCAGAGGCGGAGCGTGTTGTCGTGGCTTGCGGATAGGAAGGCCTTGCCGTCCGGGGCGAAGGCGCAGGCGGCGACGGAACCGCGGTGCCCATCCATCCAGAACGCGCCGCCGCGCGGCGCCGACATACCACATTCTGAGAATGGTTTTTGTCGGGCGACGCCTTCGCCGCCCTCGCACAGCAGCGCCCAGGCCCCCGTCCCCTTCGCGCCCTCGGCGGACGCGCGATCGAGCGCGCTGCGGTGAAACCACGCCGCGGTGATCTCGCAATCGTCGAACCGCGCCCCCGCCGCCGACACCTCGTCGAACGCCGCCTGACTCAATATCGCCCCGGAAAAATCGGCGCCGGCGAGATCGACGCGCTCGAAATTCGCGGCGACGAGGCGCGCGCCGTGAAACTGCGCGCCGGCGAGATCGAGATCGGCGAAGCGGCGGCGCTCGTAGTCGCCGCCGCTGAGATTCAGCCCGCGCAGCGACGGCGCCGGCGCATCCGAGGCTCTCGCCCGCTCGGCATAGGCGAGGAGGAGTTCGTTGACCTCGCGCCACGGCCCCGGCGCCCAGGACGAAATATGGCCGAGCGCCCGCCCGTCGCGCTCCAGCGCCAGCATCTGGCCGAGGAAATCCAGCGTCTCGCGGCTGGGAACCCGCATCCGCCAAAGCTCGGCGCGGTCGTCGCGCGCCGCGGCGAGCAGATATTCGGCGAGAAAATATTCCTGCAACGACGTATGGGCGAAGCGGAAGCCGGCGGGCGCCTCCTCCGTCTCGTCCTGGCGGCTGAGAAAGGTCGCGGTGCGCAGATCCTCTTCCAATTGCTCGGGATGCAGCCTCGCATAACGCGCGGCGAGCGCCGGGCGTTCCTGCAACCACAGATGCAGCCAATCCTCGATCTGCTCGACCGGCAACGCGCTCGACCCGAGCCGCCACAGATGCGCGGCGAGATGGGCCGCCAGAACCTGCTTGTCGGCTCTGCGAATGTGATGTTTGCCGGAATCGCGTTCGAGCCAGCGCTCGACCGTCTTGCGATAGAGGGTGACGCCGCGAATTTCCCGGCCCTCCGCCCGCTCGGCGGCGATCTCGGGCACGAATTCGCGCACCAGTTTCAGCGTGTAGGGGCGCCGCGTCAGTTCGGTCAGATTGTGCACGGCGCCGATCATCTCCATCAGCTTGGCCGTGTCTTCTTCGGGCAAAGTGCGGCGCAGATATTCGCGCACCTGCGCCTCGGTGAACGGCAGCAGCTCCATCGCCAGCACGTCGGCCGCCGTCCAGGTCCCGCGATCCTGCTCGGAGAAATGCGAGCGCTGCTGTTGCAGGCTGGGAAAATAATGAGTGCGGCAGGAGACGAGGATGCGGGCGGGCGCGCCCTTCGGCCGCCGCTGGCGGTATTCGTCGCGCAGCCCGAGCAGGCCGTTGGTGAAGGTCTGCCCCGCCGCTTGGGTGAGCTTGACCAGCATTTCGTCGAGGCCGTCGAACATCACCACCGCGCCCTCGGCCATGACGTCGAGGATACGGTCGAGATCGAGATCGCCCTTGCGGTAGCCGATCCAGCCGCGCTCCATACATTCCTGCAAGGTCTGTTCGAGCGTCGGCGCCCGCTCGCCCGTGACGGAAACCTCTTTCAGATTGAACAGCAGCGGCTCCCGCGCCGGTTCGCCCGCGTCGCGTTTGCAGCGCAACTCCTGAAAGAAACGCAGGCAGGTCGTCGTCTTGCCCATACCGTATTCGCCGAGCAGCGCGAAGAATTCCGGCGATTTCTCGTTGTCCGCCCAGCCGCGCAACGCCTCCATCACCCGCAGGCCCTGTTCTCCGTCGTCGCCCTTTTCTGGTCGCCGCAGCCGTTCGCCGCGATCGGCTCGGACGAGCGCGTCCGTCTGGTCCTCCGCCTCCGGCAGCGGCGAAAAGCCGGTCTTGCGCGGATCGAAGCGCTTTAGCTTCGCCGTCGGCGGCTCGGGCGCGGGCTTGGGTTCGCCGCCGCGGCCGAACGGCCCGCCGTCCAGCACTTTGCGCACGAATTCGGCGGCGTTATGCGCGGCGAGCCGCTGCCGCCGCTCCTTGGCGACCTTCTTGCCGCCGTCGCCCCAATCCGAGATCGCCTTGACCAGCGCCCATCGCACGTCGCGCCGCCACGCCTCCGAGGCGACGCCAAAACTCTCCATTTCGTAGCCGATCGCCTGCCCATCGAGCGCGATCAGCCGTTCGCGCTCTTGGCTGTTGTCGACCAGCGGAAAGCCGCAGAGAAACCGGCCGAGTTTGACTTTGAGGCCGCCGGGCTGGGCCTCCTCGTCCTGCTGCACCGCGCGCAGCCGCTGCTGCGTCGCCGCGTCGAGGGCGCGTATTTCGCCGCGCGGCGTGCGCGAGCCGTCGGCGTTGAAACGCTCCATTTCGACATCGCGCACGTCCGTCGCCACCAGCACGTCGCCGATCGCTTGACCGGCTTTGAGCCCCATGGCGATGCCGACGCCAATGACCAGCATCGGCTTGAAGCGGTCGATCATCCGCCCGGTGAGCGCGGCGGCGGCGAGTTGCGCCTGACCATCGAGCGAATAGGCGTGAATCAGCTCGAAACCCTTCATCACCCCGAGCCGCTCGACGCCGTCCTCGATCCTGTTCGCGGGGCCGATGTCGCCGAAGCGCACGCGCAACTCGTCGCGCTCGTGTACGTTGAAGGTCAGCAATACGACTCGGATCAGATCGTAGACGCCGAGCTGTCCTTCGATGTCGGCGGGCTGCGCGGCGAGCGCATCCGGCAGGTCATAGCGCTTCGGTGGCTCGGGATCGCCGTCGAACCACAGCGGCCGCGCTTTAGAGAGCTTCTTGTCGGAATGGATGGTCAGCCGGAGTTTCGAGCCGGCCTGCCGCGCACCTTCGCTGACGGCCTTGATGAGGCGATCGAGCGACTTGTTGCCGGTCGAGTCGGAGACCGCGGGAAACAACGCCGCGATCGCGTCGGCCGCGGTGATTTCGTCGGCGGCGTCGAGGAGTTGGGTCAAGCGGCGCGCGCGCTGGAACGCATCGCGCGACAGATGGCTTTCGAGAGTTTCGACCGCCTTGGCGGCGTGAGCGCGGGAAAGTTTCGGCATGAGTCGGCCTCCGCGAAAACGGATAGCCGACCTTGCGGGGAGCGTCAACGGCAAGTGTATCTTTTATGTCCGAACATGTCTTTTCTAGAGGAGCGGCACCCATTGCCCGGTATTTCGGTGTAACGCCGATTCCGCTATTTGGCGCCCAAGGCCTTGGAAATGCAGAATCGGCGAACAAATTTGGCGACCGTTATCGCTCCTCCACCACCGCCGCCCACCCCCATTCCAACAGCGGCATCGCGTCCTTGGCGAAGCTCACGAGTTCGCCGATCAGTTTGGGCGAGGCGATCTGCTTCTCCGTCAACGCGCGCATGCAGACGATCGACTTGAGCTTGAGGCCGGCGGCGAGGTCTTCGTCTTCCGTGCCCTCGTAGCCGCGCGGCAGGCGGGTCAGCGAATATTCGTCCGAGGGCGCGAGGCCGGATTTGGCGAGTTTGGCGAGCAGGCGTTTCCACGCCTTGGGGTCGCGCGCCATCGCGGCGCGGATGTTGGCGAGTTGCTGCGGCTCGGGTTGGTAGAAGCCGGCGGCGGCGAAGCAGCCGTCGGGCGAGACGTGGACGTAGAACAGGCCCGGCTCGCCCTTGGCGCCGCCGCGCGTCATCACGGCGCCGACATTGGTCTTGTAGGGACTCTTGTCCTTGGCGAAGCGCACGTCGCGATTGATCCGAAACAGCGACGATTTCCGGTCGCCCTTGATCGGCAGCTTGGCCGTGGCGAAGGCGGCGGAGAGATCTTCGACCAGTTCGCCCATCGGCCCCTTGAGGTCGCTTTCGTAAGTGGCGCGGTTGGCCTCGAACCATTCCTTGGTCTGGTGAAAACCCAGCGCCTTGAGAAACGGAATGGCTTGCGACCCAAACCCGGCAAACGACATGGCGACCCCCCTCAGTCGAAGCGGGACGAGATTATCGGGGAAAGCGCCGCCGCGCCATCGGCTCGCGCAAGGCGGATGTGGTAGAGAACCCCCCTCTCCCTTTCGGGAGAGGGGTCGGGGGTGAGGGTTTCTCCCGGCTGAGGCGTGGCGTCGAGAACCCCTCATCCGGCCTTTGGCCACCTTCTCCCTTAAGGGGAGAAAGCGCTAATCGCAGCCGGTCGTTTGTATGGACCCAGGACCCCCACCTTGCCCGTCCGTCGCCTCGACAGAATCCTCATCGACCGCATCGCCGCCGGCGAGGTGATCGAACGGCCGGCTGCTGTGGTGAAGGAGTTGGTGGAGAACGCGCTCGACGCCGGGGCGTCCCGAATCGAAGTCGCGATCCAAGCGGGCGGGCGCGAACTCATCCGTGTCAGCGACGACGGCTGCGGCATGGACGCCGCCGACCTGGAACTCAGTGTCGAGCGCCACGCCACCTCGAAACTGCCCGACGGCGATCTCTCGACCATAGCCACCCTCGGTTTTCGCGGCGAGGCGCTGCCGTCGATCGCTTCCGTTTCGCGCCTGGAAATTCGCGCCAGGGCGCGGGGCGCCAGCGAGGCTTTCTCGCTCCGCGTCGAGGACGGCGTGAAGGGCGAGTTGGCGCCGGTCGCGCATTCGGCGGGAACGCGCATCGAGGCACGCGATCTGTTCGCTGCGACCCCGGCGCGACTCAAATTCCTCAAAAGCGACCGCGCCGAGGCGCAGGCCTGCTCGGACGTGGTGCGCCGGCTCGCGCTCGCGCATCCGCAGGCGCGCTTCGCTTTCGCCAGCGACATCGGCGCCGCTTACGACTTCGCCGCCTGCGAGCCGGGAGAGGCGGGCGAGCGCGAGCGGCTGCGGCAGGCGCTGGGGTCCGAATTCATCGACAACGCGGTGCGCGTCGACGACTCGCGCGAGGGGGTGACGATCTCGGGCTGGGCGGGGCTGCCAACCTACAACAAGCCCAACGCGTTGAGCCAATACGCCTTCGTCAACGGCCGCGCGGTGCGCGACAAGCTCGTCTCGGGCGCGTTGCGCGGGGCCTATATGGATTACCTGTCCAGCGATCGGCACGGCGCGGCCGTGTTGTTCCTGACCTGCGATTCCCACGACGTCGACGTCAACGTGCATCCGGCCAAGGCGGAAGTGCGGTTTCGCGACTCCGCGCTGGTGCGCGGCCTCATCGTCTCCGGCGTGCGCCACGCGCTGGAAGGGGCCCGCCACCGCGCGGCTTCCACCGGCGGCGCGGCGACACTGCAATCGCTGCGCGCGCCGTCGTGGCGCCCGGCGACCCCGGCGCCCGCCAACTGGGATTGGCGCGCTTCACCCGCCGCGCCCGCGCGCTTCGAGGAAGCCGGGCAACCGAGCTTCGAGGGCTTTGCGCCCGGCGCCCGGCCGGCGGCGGTCGAGGACGCCGAGATTTCTGCGCCGCTCGGCGCCGCCCGCGCGCAAGTGCATGGGACCTATATCGTCGCCCAGACTCGCGACGGCATGGTGATCGTCGACCAACACGCCGCCCACGAACGCATCACCTACGAGAAGCTGAAGCGCCAGCGCGCAGAACATGGCGTCGAGCGGCAGATCCTGCTGTCTCCCGTCGTCGTCGAACTCGACCCGCAGGGAGCGGCGGCGCTCGTCGAGCGAGCCGGGGAATTGGCGACGCTCGGCCTCGTCGTCGAGGGTTTCGGGCCCGGCGCGGTGCTGTTGCGCGAGGCGCCGAGCTTGATTTCTCAGGGCGATCTCATCGGCCTGGTGCGCGATCTCGCCGAGGACGCGCTCAATGAGGACGGCGCTCAATCGCTGGAGCGCCGGCTCGACCATCGGCTGGCAACCATCGCCTGTCACTATTCCGTGCGCTCCGGGCGGACGCTGAGGCCCGAAGAGATGAACGCGCTGCTGCGCGAGATGGAGGCGACGCCGGGCGCGGGCCAATGCAACCACGGCCGGCCGACTTATGTCGAGCTGAAACTCGCCGATATCGAGCGGCTGTTCGGGCGAAGGTAGGCAGTTCAGCCCCGCAGTGCGCGCATCACCCGTGCGAAATCCTCCGGCGGCGCGCTTTCGAAATGCATCGCTTCGCCCGTGATCGGATGATCGAACCCCAGCGTCGCGGCGTGCAGCGCCTGCCGGCCAAAGGCCTCGAGCGCCGACCGTGAGTCGTCGCTGAGCCGGCTCGCCTTGGTCTTGAAGCCTCCGCCATAGACGGCGTCGCCGAGCAGGGGATGGCCGATATGGGCGAGGTGGACGCGGATCTGATGTGTGCGCCCCGTCTCCAGCCGGAACTGCACCGCGCTTACAAACGCAAACGCCTCCTCCACACGCCAATGGGTAATGGCGAAGCGCCCCTTGGAGGCGCTCACCACCGCCATTTTCTCGCGGTTGTGCTGATGGCGCCCAAGCGGAGCGTCAACGGTTCCCGAAGGAGAGGGGAAGGCGCCCCAGACCAGCGCCAGATATTCGCGTTCCAACGACCCCGTGCGGCCGTGATCGGCGAAAGCCTCCGCGAGTCCCCGGTGCGCCGCGTCGGTCTTGGCGACCACCATCAACCCGGACGTGTCCTTGTCGAGCCGGTGAACAATACCCGGACGGCGCACGCCGCCGATTCCGGACAGGCTCGCGCCACAATGGGCGATCAGCGCCTGCACGAGCGTGCCCGTCGCATGTCCCGGCGCCGGATGGACGACGAGGCCCGCCGGCTTGTTTATGACGATGAGGGCGTCGTCCTCGTAGACGATGTGAAGTGGGATATCCTCGCCCACGAGCGTCGAGTCCTCGGGTGGCGGCGGCGCGACGGTCACGACGGCGCCCGCAGCGACTTTTCGCGCGGGGTCGGTGATCACGGCGCCATCGACCCGCGCCTCGCCCGCTTCGATCAACGCCTTGATGCGGGTGCGGGACAACGTGAGCCCGGCCGCCTCCGCCGCGCGAGCGAGGAAGCGGTCAATCCGCTCGCCGGCTTGCTCGGGCGGGACGGGGAAGGCAGGCGGCGAAATGGTCACGGGTCCTCGGGCGCTCTGGATTTCTGTGGTTTGTCTAAACAGCACTAACCGAAAATTCGCTGCGCCCACTTGTCCAACGCCGTTTAGGCTCCGCTTTTCGCCCTCGCAACAGGTTGCGACCAATGCGCTGCTTTTTATCGCCGCCCAATGGCGCTATTCTCGACTTTCCGAGCCCCAAGGACGACAGGAGAAGCCCCATGACGAGCGACGCAACCTTTCTTGGCCTCGACATCGGCACCTCCTCGGTCAAAGCCCTGCTGATCGACGCCGAACAGAAGGTCGTCGCCGAGGCGTCCACGCCGCTAAACGTCTCCTGGCCGCATCCGCTGTGGAGCGAACAGGACCCCGACGACTGGTTCGGCGGCGTCGAGACCGCGGTGGCGGCACTCCGTCGGCAGGCGCCGAAGGAATTTTCCGCGCTCACTGGCATAGGCCTTTCCGGGCAAATGCACGGCGCGACCTTCCTCGACGCGTCGGACAAGCCGCTTCGACCGGCGATTCTGTGGAACGACGGGCGCTCCTTCGCCGAATGCCGGGAACTGGAGGCGACTGTTCCCGATTTCCGCCGCCGCGCGGGCAATCTCGCGATGCCCGGCTTCACGGCGCCCAAGGCGATGTGGGTCGCCAAGCACGAGCCCGACGTATTCGCCGCGACTCGACGCATCCTGCTGCCCAAGGACTATGTGCGCCTGAAATTGTCCGGCGAGGCGGTTTCGGACATGTCGGACGCCGCGGGCACGCTGTGGCTCGATATCGACCATCGCCGCTGGGACGAGACGCTCGTCGCCGCCAGCGGGCTGAAACTCTCGCATATGCCGCGACTGGTGGAAGGCTCGGAAATCTCGGCCTATCTGTTACCCGAAATCGCAGCGGCCTGGGGGCTGGAAGGGCGCCAGATCCCGATCGCCGGCGGCGGCGGCGACAATGCGGCGTCGGCTGTCGGCGTCGGCGCCGTGGAGGCCGGCGAGGGCTTCGTTTCGCTCGGCACTTCGGGCGTGGTGTTCTCGGTCACCGACAAATATGTGAGCCTGCCCGAACGCACGCTGCATGCCTTTTGCCACGCGCTGCCCGGGCGTTGGCACGGCATGTCGGTGATGCTGTCGGCCGCTTCCGCCCTCGCCTGGGTTGCGGGGCTCATCGGGCGCGGCGACCAGATCGGCGCCGCGATCGACGAAGCCGAAGCCTTCGCGCAATCGCTCGACGCGGTAGCCTCCGCGCCGATCTTTCTGCCTTATTTGAGCGGCGAGCGTACGCCGCATAACGACGCGCAGGCGACCGGCATGTTTGCGGGTCTGCGGGCCGCGCATGGCGCCGACGCGCTGATCTACGCGACGCTGGAAGGCGTCGCCTTCAGCTTTGCCGACGGCGTCGATGTGCTCGCCGACGCGGGCGCGCGGCCGGTGACGCCGCTGCTGGTCGGCGGCGGCGCGCGCTCTGGCTTCTGGGGTCAGCTCATCTCCGACGCGACGGGCCTGACGATCGACGTCGCCGCGGGCGCGGAAGCCGGCGCGGCTCTCGGCGCGGCGCGACTCGGCATGCTCGCCGCGGAAGCGGGCGATGTGCGCAGCGTTTGCGCGCGGCCCGCGACACGGCGCCAGTTCGCGCCGAACCCTGAGCGCGCTGAAGCGCTGGCGCCGAGGCTGCGACATTATCGCGCACTCTACAAAGCTGAAAAGGCCGTGCGCTGAGGCCCGACGGGTTTAGCTGTCGCTTGCCTGTTAACCAATCCTGAACGGCGCGCCCCTAGGCTGCCGCAACGTTTGGAAAGGGAGACAGGTCATGGAGTTTCTTCAGAGACTGGCGACCGTCGATTTCAATTATATGGTCGCCAATTTCAGGCCGGGGGGCCCCTACGGAATACCGTCGCTGGCCTGCACGCTCATCGTCGTGTGGGCCTATTTCGTCTATCGCCGGAGCGCCACAGGACGCCCGGCCGGGTTGAGCCATTTCGTCCATTGGCTGTTCCCCAAGCGCATCTTCTTCCATCGCTCCACCGCCATGGACCTGCGTCTTTGGTTGCTCAACGCGACCGTGCTCGGCTTCATGTATTTCTTCGTCGCCATCAGTAGCAAATGGATACGCGACACGACGATCGGCGGCCTGACGCTAGCGTTTGGCGAACATGCGCCGACGGCGTGGCCGGTTTGGCTGTCGATGGCGCTGACCAGCATTCTGATCCTGCTCGCCTACGAACTCGCCTATTGGTTCGGCCACTTCGTGTTCCACAAATACGCGTTCCTGTGGGAGTTCCACAAGGTTCACCATTCGGCCGAGGTGATGACGACGCTCACCGAACTGCGGCAGCATCCGATCGAAATCCTCGCCTTCGTCAACCTGATCGCGATTTCGACCGGCGCGACGCTCGGCGTCCTCACCTATGTGTTTGGACCCGGCGCGCACTCGTTCACGCTGTTCGACGCCAATCTGCTGCTGCTCGGCTTCCTGATGACCTGGGGTCATCTGCGCCACAGCCACATCTGGTGGTCGTTCACCGGCGTCGCGGGCCGCCTGTTCCAGAGCCCCGCGCATCATCAACTCCACCATTCCGATCATCCCGACCATTGGGACAAGAACCTCGGCTTCGCGCTGGCGGTGTGGGATTGGCTGTTCGGCACGCTGGTCATTCCCCCGACCGACCGCAAGGTTCTCAATGTCCGCTTCGGCGTCGGCGAGACCCATGGCGATTACGACACCGTGACCCGCGTGTTTGTGCGCCCCTTCATCCGCTCGGCCGAGCAACTGTTGCCCGCTCATCCGCAGCCGGGCGCAGCCGCCCCGACCGCTCGCAACTGAACTTTCCCCTGCTTCCCTTTCCGCCCCTCGCAGCCTGCCGGCTGCGGGGGGTTTTCTATTGCGCGCGCGACCGGCGGCGCGCTACGCCTCTGAGGAAAGACTTCAACCCCGGAAGGACCCATGTCTGAACAGAGATTCGCGCTCGTCACCGGCGGCGGCGTCGGCATCGGCAAGGCCTCGGCGCTGGCCCTTGCGCGCGCGGGATGGAACGTTGCGGTTGCGGGGCGGCGCGAGGCGCCATTGCAGGCCACTGCGCGCGAGATCGAAGCGCTGGGCCGCCGCGGATTGGCGCTCACCTGCGATGTCGGCGATCCCGACTCGGTGGCGGCGCTGTTTGCTGGTCTCGAAGCGGACTTTGGCCGGCTGGATCTTCTCTTCAACAACGCCGGCGTCGGCGCGCCGGCGATCCCGATGGAAGACCTTACTTACGCCCAGTGGAAATCGGTCGTCGACACCAATCTGACAGGCGCGTTCCTGTGCGCGCAGGGCGCGATTCGCATCATGAAGAAGCAGCGGCCACAGGGCGGGCGCATCATCAACAACGGTTCGATTTCCGCGCATACGCCGCGGCCGATGAGCGCGCCCTACACTTCGACCAAACACGCGATCACCGGCCTCACCAAATCCATCGCGCTCGACGGCCGCCCCTTTGAGATCTGCTGCGGGCAGATCGACATCGGCAATGCGCTCACCGAGATGGCCTATAAGATGACTCAGGGCATTATGCAGGCGGACGGCCGCATCGCCGTCGAACCGACGATGGACGTCGAGCAAGTCGGCGCCGCCATCGTCCACATGGCGAGCCTGCCGCTGTCGACCAATGTGCTGAACATGACGATCATGGCGACCAAGATGCCGTTCGTCGGACGGGGGTGAGAAGGCTCCCTCTCCCGCCCCGCGGGAGAGGGCTGGGGTGAGGGCGCGCGCCGCCCTCATCCGGCCTTCGGCCACCTTCTCCCGCGAGCGCGAGAAGGGGTTCAATCCGGCGCCTCGACGAGCGCACGCAACGGCGCCGGCATTTTCCCGTCCCTCTCGTCACGCGCGAAAATCTTCAGCCCCAGCGGCTCGTTGCCGTTGACATGGACGAGCACGATCGAGCCGGCTTTCGGCTTCTGTTGCAGCGCCAGCCACGCGTCGGCGCCGAGCGCGATGAGGTGATGTTTTCGCGCGGCCTGCATCAGCGGGGCGGAGGAGATGAGGCCGGGGAAGCGGAAGAACAGCGACGGCGTCTGGCCGTTGGCGATGAGCAGCCGTTCGGTGTCGAGGATTTCCTCATCTGCATCGACGCCCGGCGTCAGCAGGAAATTGTGGTCGAACGGCTCGCCCTTCGTGAACTGATGATGATAGCTGTGATCGGTCCACAGGATGTCGAGCGCGCCGGACGCCCGCCGCTCCAGCAACCAGCGGTAATCGTCGAAGTGATGAGTCAGCCAGAGGCCCGAGATCGACAGCGCGATCGGCGTGTGTGGCGCAAGCGTCTCGAGGAAAGCCCGATCGAGCGGATGCGAACTCGGGCAGAGGTCGGCGGTGAGGAACGCGCCCGCGCCCGAGCCGCGGGTGAGGCCGGCGTTTTCGAGGAAGCCGCGTTTGGCGAGCCCCGGCGCCTGGGCCGACTTCGCGATGGCATGCGAGAAGCGGGTGTCGGCGAGTTCACTCTCCTCGGCGTCGCGACACGTCCAGCAGGCCGCCTTTTCGAGCCGCGTCTGCAAGGTTTCGGCGTCGGCGACGAGCAGCGCCGCCTCGCCGCCGAGCCTCATTTGGCGAATGGCGATCTGCGTGGCGCCCGTTCCGTTCTTACAGAGTTGCAGCACCGACCGATAGTCGGCGACGGCATCGACATGCGACAACTTGCTCGGATCGGACTGAGCGACGGCGCAGGAAGATTCTTGAGCGAACGCCGGCGCCGCCAAGCCGAGCGCAAGCGCGAAAACGACCGCTCTCATGCGCGCGACAGCCGTTTGTGCAGCCGCGTCATCAGCGCCGCGGCGAACAGCGGCGTGAACAGGTTGAGCACGGGAATGGCGACGAAGCCGGAGAGGATGAGGCCAGCGAGATAGACTTGGCCCGCGAAATGCCGGCGCATCGCCCGCGCTTCGCTGCGCGAACGGAAGCGCATCGCCGCAAGTTCGAAATATTCGCTGCCCAGCAGATAGGCGTTGGCGGCGATCCAGGCGACGAGGCCGACGCCGGAGAAGAACAGTAACAGCGCGACCAGCATCACCAACGCCGAGACGAGAGCGAAGCGCAGCGAGAACAGCAGGGCCTGCCCTGCCGGCGCCGGTTGGCCCCGCGGTCCGGTCGGATCGACCTCATGTTCGACGAGTTGCGCGATCTCGTCGAGGAAGAAGCTGGCGACAAGCGACGTTATCGGGGCGGCGAGAACCGAGAAACCCACCATGACGCTGATGCCTATCATCCATGAAATGAGCGTCGCCAACCATCCGGTGTTGGTGGTGACGAACGACAGCGCGAACTTGTCGAGCCCGAAACCGACGGCGAACAGGATGGCCGCGGTCAGCGCCAGGGACTTCAGCATCACCCGCCGGAACGGCGGCGAGAAAATATCGACGAACGAGTCGATGGCGTCCTGGATCATGCGGTTTGTCCTCGGTCGTCACTCACGCCTTGGCGCGTCGACGCCATACAAATGTGTTGCTTGCCGCATAATTCCAGACCACGCCGATCAGCGCGCCCGCGAACCCCGCCACCCACCAGACGCCGCGCGACCGGAACAGCCACTCGGCAATGTTGATATTGGCGATGGCGCCGACGCTGCAGAGCAACGCGAAGATGAGGAAGCCTCTGACCAGCCCTAGCCCACGATAGCGCATCGAGCGGTAGGTGATTTCGTTGTTGAGCGCGAAATTGCTCGCCATCGCGGCGAGGGTGGCGAAAATCTGGGCGTCGTCGAAATCGGCGAGGCCGAAGCACGCGAGCAGGCCCGACAGCACGACCAAATGAACGACGAGGCCGACGCCGCCGATCAGCGCGAACAGCATGAACCGCGTCGGCAGCACGCCGCCGGTCGCGTGACGGGAGACCAGGCCTAGGAAATCGAGGCCGACAAGCGGCGAAAGCTTCGACTCGCCGGCCTGCCTTTGACGGAACACATAGGGCGTTTCGACGATTCGCAAATGGCCGCCAGAGGTTAGCACGACATCGACGAGGATCTTGAAGCCGTCGGGCGACAAGGCCGGGGCGAGCCTGGCGACGACCTCGCGTTTGACCATGAAGAACCCGCTCATCGGGTCGGAGACGGTGACGCCGGCGATGGCGCGGAAGAACCAGGCGCCGAGGTCGCTGAGCTTCTGCCGGGCCGGCGACAAGCCTTTCGGGATCGCCTCGTCTTCCACACGGGTGCCGATGACAAGGTCGCCTTCGCCGTTGACGAGCGAAGCATACATCTGCGGCAGAATCGATTCGTCGTGCTGCAAATCGCCGTCGATGACAGCGACGAAGTCGGCGCTGGACGCGAGCCAGCCCTCGATGACCGCCCCGGCGAGGCCGGAACGGTTGACGCGGCGCAGACAACGCATGCGGGGATCGCGCCGCGCGATCGCGAAGGCGACATCGTAGGTGCCGTCGGGCGAGTCGTCGTCGACGACGATCATCTCCCACGGCAGGTCATCGAGAACTGTCTTCAGCCGCTCAAACAAGACGGGCACATTCGCCGCCTCGCGATAGGTCGGAACGACGACCGAAAGGGTCGCGCGCTTTTCGGCGTTCGCAGCGTCGGCAGCCATGTGGGGTCCGCGGAAAGAACAGCGCGCCCGAGCGCGTCAGGAACGTCGCTGCCGATAGGGCGCCGCGAAGGCATGCGTCAAGTTACGCGCGCGTACGACCGCCAACTCGACCTCGACGCGGCCGCCACGGCGGAGCGCGACAAATCGCGGCGCCTCAAAAGTTTGGAAGTAAGGACGCAGCGCGTCTTGTGTCGCCGCGAGTTTGTCGCGTTCAACGACGAGGTCGGCGTCGCGGCCGACAAAACGGGCGCTGTCGTCCAGAAACGCGACGCCACGCGGGTCGTCGGAGAACACGAAGATCGGCGTCTCCGGTCCGAGAGCCACGCCCGCCTTGCCCGCCTCCCACCATTTGGTCACGACGACGAAATCGGCGGGGGCCCCGATGGCGGCTTTGAGCTCCCGCCAGTCGAGCGCTTCCAAAGTCGGGTCGGAAAAGTCGCGGCCCGCGAGTTGCTGGGCGACGCCGAAATCCGCCTGGACGACGAGCAGGGCGAAAACGACGACGATGAAAGCGGCCGAGGCGGCGCCCGAGCGCCGCAAGTTGCGCTCCGCCAGCGCCGCGCCCAGCAGCGGATACAGAAAGAACCAGCCCGGCATCGACCAATGCGGAAGGCCGTGTGGACCCCACAGCGGCGTCAACGTGAACAACAGGATCGGCGGCGAGGCGAGGCAGACGAGGAACATCCCCCTGTCGTCGCCGCGTCTCCAGGCGCGCTGCGCCCAAAGCACGCCCGCCGCGAATCCGGCGAACACCCAGGGCGTCAGATAGGCGATCTGCGCCAGCAGGTTGCCCAAGACTGGCCCGAAGCCGAACTTGCCGCTCGGCGAGCCGCGCGCACTCTGAAAACGCAGCGACACCCAGTCATTATCGGCGTTCCAGATCAACGCCGGCGCGAACAGCGCTAGCGCGAGCAGCGCGGCGACATAGGGCGCCGGATGGGCGAACCAACGGCGGTGTCGCGGGCTCGCAATTAGGAAGGCGAAGAGACCGAGGCCGCTCAACACGGCGCTGTACTTGGACAGTCCGGCGAGGCCGAAAGCGGCGCCGGCGGCGATCCAAAGCGCCCAGGTTTCCCTCGGAGTTGTTTCGCGGAACAGGACCCGCGCCAACGCCAAAGCGGCTGCGACCAGCGCTGCGAGCAAAGGGCCATCCGGCACGATCCAGCCGCCGGCGGAGGCGAAGAAGAACGGTGAGACATTGAGCGCGACGAGCGCAACAAGCCCCGCGCGTTCGGAAAACAGTTCCCGCCCGAGCATGTAAACGAGCCACCCTGTCAACGCGAACAGTACGACGAATGGCGTTCGCGCGAAAACCGTCTCGCCGAATGCGAGCGCCGAATAATGGGCGAGCCATTGATGCAGCGGCGGATGATCGAAATAGGACAGCGCGAGGCGGCGAGAGACGACGAGCGTATAGGCCTCGTCGCGCCCCAGTCCGAGCGTCGTGTCGAAAACGAGCCGCGCAAACGCGAAGCCGGCGAGCAAGACGAGCCCCGTCTGCCCGGCGCGCGGGGTTTCTGCGGTCACGGCTCGGAACCGGGAATGAAGGCGTCGAACGCCGCCCAGAACTGATCGCGGAACCGGTCGCGCTCGATGAGGATCTCATGTTGGGCGCCGTCGATGACAATCAGCCGCCCGGCGCGCAGCCGCGAGGCGAAACGCTCGGTGGCTCGCGTTTCCGTGACTCGGTCTTGGCCGGACGCGATGACTAACGTCGGCGTCAGGATCTCCAGCGGATATTCGTAGTCCGCGAACTGCCGCATCAGCCGGAACGCCGCATGCAGCCAGCCGACGGTCGGCCAACCCGTGCCGATGGCTTTGTCGGCGCGTAACGTGCTCGCCATGCGAGCGAAGCGCACGGGGTCGGACGTGAGCGGATTGCCTGCGAACGGCAGCAGGCCAACGGGCATGTTCTTTCCTCCTGGCGCAAAGGCGCCCCCCAGACCCACCGAATCCAACGCCTCGATCAGGAAATGCGTGAGTTTGGGCCGGTGAACGTTGGCAATCGCGATCATCGGCGAAGTGAGAACCATACGGTCGAACGGGCAACGTCCGGCATGCGAGATCATCAGCAGGTTGGCCGCGCCCATGGAATGGCCGATCCCGTACCACGGGCGTGGGCAGACGGGCATGAGGACATCCTGGACAAAGGCGCCGAAGTCGCGCTCGTAGAGCGAGAAATCGTCGATATGCCCCTTCATCGGATTGCTGAGTTGACGCTCCGACCCGCCTTGGCCGCGCCAGTCTAGCGCAGCGACACAAAAGCCACGGGCAAGGAGGTCCCCGATTGTCTCGAAATGCTTCTCGATGAATTCGCCGCGGCCGCCGAGCAGAGCGACGGTGCCGCGCGCGGTCCCCTCGGGCGTCCACCGCGCGGCGCGCAGTTTCACGCCATCGACGGCGCGCAACTGTCCGACGACAGCGCCCTGCGGCGCCAGATTGACGGGCGTGCTGATCAGCGACATAGACGAGCTCAGACTTCGGGCCGCGCCCTCTTAGCGTCGAATGCAGGCGAAAGCGAACCGAAGATTGCGACTCACGCCCCACCGCAGGAATGTTCGGAGTCGGGAAGGGTCCACGAATCTTTGCTGCGCAGGTTATTGGTTTTGTAGACTCGGCCGCGCTTGTCGCCCTTCGGGCAGTTCTTGGGGATGGACACCAGACAGATTTTCACCGGATCTCCACGCTGTGATTTGTCGACTTCTGGAACTTGGTCGTAGGAAATCTGCAAGCCACCGTTGGCGAATTCGACAGCGCTGCCCGAGCCGGCGATCGGCTTGCCCGTCGTCCCGTCGAGCAGCCGATTGCTGATGTTAGAAATCTTGGTTTCCAGACAATCGCCGGTGTGTTTGGGCATGCCCTCGGCGAGTGCCGGCGACGCGGCGGCTAGCAAGGCGACGGCCAGAATCAACTTTTGCATCTCGACGAAATCCCCCAGGCGCCGGCGCGCGCCGGCTTCACAAGCGGAATCTCGCCGAGAGCGCGGCGCGAAGCAAGTCGCGCGCGGCCTTTTCAGCGCCCCAGCGCCTGCAGCACGCCGGCAAAGTGGCAGCCCGCGCCGGCGGTGACGAAGACATGCCACAACGCGTTCTGGAATTTCAGCCGCTTCCACATATAAAACAGCACGCCGATGGAATAGAATCCTCCGCCGACGATAACGAGCGTTCCGGTCGCGAGCGGCAGCGACTCAAAAATCGGCTTGATGGCGAACACCGCCGCCCAGCCGAGCATGAGGTAGGCGAGGATCGCGACCCGATCGAATCGCCCGGGCAGGCCAATCTTGAGCGTCACGCCGAGAACCGCGCCAACCCAGACCACCGTCGCGATGGTGATGGTCCACGCCGATGCGCCCGCCTGCGACAATAGCGCCGTGTAGCTGCCGGCGATCATCAGGAAGATCGAAGCGTGGTCGAAGCGGCGCAGCAGCCACTTGGCAGGCGAGGGCGGCGTCATGTTGTAGGCGCAGGAAAACCCAAACAGCGCGAAGAATCCGGCCGCATAGACCGCCATCGCCACGCCATCGATGGGGCCGCCGTAGATCGCCACCTTCTGGAACAACACCGAGAACGCGATGACCCCCGCCACGATCGCCGCGGCGTGAATCACCGCATCGGCGATCAGCTCGTCGTGGCCATAGGACCGCATCTTCAGCCGAGGGTGGGAGGGGGGCAGCGTCGTCATAGCGGACTCGCGAACGAAATCGGGCGCATAATGTCGTCGCATTGTGGCAAGCCAATGTCGAGACCAGCGGCTAAGCAGCGCCGCCTAATTCGGAGCCGCGTGCCGCTGCCCGCCAATTGGATTGGGTTCGCCGACGCGCTAATTGTTATCCAGACGCGATTGGGACGGAGAAGCGCCATGGTGCTGAGGCAGCTCGAATATCTCGTCGCACTGGCGCGCGAAAAACATTTCGGCCGGGCGGCGGAAGCTTGCCATGTGACGCAGCCGACGCTGTCGGCGTCGTTGCGGCAGTTGGAGGATGAACTCGGGGCGCCGCTGATCGAGCGAGGCCATCGCTTCGTCGGCCTCACGCCGCAGGGCCAACTCGCGCTCGAACACGCCCAGCGCATGCTGGCCGAAGCCGAGGATATGCGCCGCAGCATGGCGGAACTGGGCCGCGGTCTTTCCGGGCAGTTGCGGGTCGGCGTCATTCCAACGGCGCTGCCGATCGTGACCCATCTTCTGGCGCCTTTCTATGCGCGCTTCCCGGAAGTGACGGTCACGATCCTGTCGCGCACCTCGCAGGAGATCATGCGCGGGGTCGAATGCTTCGAGATGGACGTCGGCGTCACCTATCTTGACAACGAGCCATTGGAGCGCGTGCGCGTAAAACCGATCTACAGCGAGGAATATCTGTTCCTCACCCCGGAGACTGGGCCGTTCGCCGAGTTGGAGTCCATCTCCTGGCTGCAGGCGGCGCAGGCGCCGTTGTGTCTGCTGACGCCCGATATGCAGAACCGGCGCATCGTCGACGGCGTGTTCCGCTCGGTGGGCGCGACGCCGAAGCCCGCCGTCGAGACCAATTCGATCTTCAATCTGGTCAGCCACGCCAGCGCCGGACATTGGTCGTCGATCGTGCCCCGGCAACTGCTGCAGTTCTTCGGAATTCCCGACAATACGCGCGCGCTGCCGCTGACCGATCCGACGGCGCGGCGGATGATCGGCTATATCGCCGCCGAGCGCGATCCGCCGTCGCCGCTGGTGCGCAATCTGTTCGCCATTCCGCTGCCCAAAGACATCGGCGCGCTCATTCAGCCGCCGAAGCGCTCCCCCGATCGATAGGGCGTTCCTATCGGTCGTTCATGACATTCAATTGGCGTGCGAGGCAATTTTCGGCGATAATTCAAGCAATAAAAGGGAGGAAGCTTGATGTCGGCGACGACGCCTTGGGACGTGCAGGGCGCGGGCGAAATAGTCGACACGCGGCGCAACGAGCCGGGCGCGATGCTGCCGATCCTCCACGATCTCCAGGAGCGATTCGGCTACGTCGACGACGAAGCCGTTCCGCTGATCGCCGAAGTGCTCAATATTTCCAAAGCCGAGACGCTCGGCGTCATCAGCTTCTATCCCGATTTCCGCCGCCAGCCTGTGGAGGGGACGGTCGTCAAACTTTGCCGTGCCGAATCCTGTCAGGCGGCCGGCGGCGAGGCGCTCGTCGAGCACTTGCGGCGCCGACATGGAATCGTGGTCGACGGCAACGGCGGGCCGGGACCGATCATAGAGACAGTCTATTGTCTCGGCCATTGCGCACTATCCCCAGCGGCGCTGGTCGACGGGGCGCCGGTCGCGCGGCTCGATGAAGCCAAAATCGACGCCATCGTCGCTTCCGCCCGGGGCCTTCGCTGATGAAGCGCATCTTCGTTCCCGCCGATTCGACGGCGCTCGGAGTCGGGGCCAATGAGGTCGCCGAGGCGATTTCCTTGGAAGGCCGCCGACGCGAAGAAGCCGTCGAAATCGTGCGCACGGGGTCGCGTGGCCTGTTCTGGCTGGAGCCGCTGGTCGAGATCGAGGGACCCGACGGCCGGCTCGGTTTCGGACCGCTGGAAGTCGAGGACGCGTCGGCTTTGTTCGACGCAGCCGCCCATCCCAAGGCGCTCGGCCTCGTCGAAGAGCTTCCCTATCTGAAGGCGCAGCAGCGGCTGATGTTCGCGCGCTGCGGCAAGATCGATCCGCTGTCGTTGGCGGCCTATCGCGCCGAGGGCGGCCTTGCCGGTCTGGCGCGCGCGCTCGAAATCGGGCCGGAGAAGACGGTCGACGAGATCTCGATGTCCGGCCTCCGCGGGCGCGGCGGCGCCGGGTTCCCGACCGGCGTCAAATGGGGCGCGGTCGCCGGCGCGCGCGCCGATCAGAAGTACATCGTTTGCAACGCGGATGAGGGCGACAGCGGCACTTTCGCCGACCGCATGTTGCTGGAGGGCGACCCGTTCGTGCTCGTCGAGGGTATGGCGATCGCCGCACATGCGGTCGGCGCGACGAAAGGCTATGTCTATATCCGCTCCGAATATCCGCACGCGTTCAAAGTTTTCTGCGCCGCCTTGGCGAAAGGCCGCGCCGCCGGCGTACTGGGGCCAAATATGCTCGGCCACGGCCCGGCCTTCGATATCGAGGCGCGGCTCGGCGCCGGCGCCTATGTGTGCGGCGAGGAGACCGCGCTGCTCGAAAGCCTGGAGGGCAAACGCGGTCTGGTGCGCGCCAAGCCGCCGCTGCCGGCGCTGCAAGGATTGTTCGGCAAGCCGACCGTCATCAACAATCTGCTCAGCTTCGCCTCGACGCCATGGATCCTCGCCCACGGCGCGGCGGCTTATGCCGATTTCGGCGCGGGACGCTCGCGCGGCACGCAGCCGTTTCAGATCGCCGGCGACGTCAAACGCGGCGGGCTAGTCGAACTCGCCTTCGGCGTGACGATCCGCCAGCTCGTCGAGGATTTCGGCGGCGGCGCGCGCTCGGGCCGGCCGATCCGCGCCGTACAGGTCGGCGGTCCCTTGGGCGCTTACTTTCCGCAAGAGTTGCTCGACACGCCGCTCGACTATGAGGCGATGATCGCCAACAAGGGCATGCTCGGCCATGGCGGGCTCGTCGTGTTCAACGATCGCATCGACCTCGCCAAACAGGCCCGCTTCGCCCTCGCCTTCTGCGCCAAAGAAAGTTGCGGCAAGTGCACGCCCTGCCGTATCGGCTCACAACGCGGGGTCGAGACGGTCGACAAAATCATCGCCGGCCGCAACGTCGCAGCCAACATCGAGTTGCTGCGCGACCTCTGCCAGACGATGACCGACGGTTCGCTGTGCGCGCTCGGCGGCCTCGCGCCGTTGCCAGTGACGAGCGGTCTCGACAATTTCCCCGAAGATTTCACCCCGCGCACCGCGCAATAGGAGACGTCCCATGACCCTCCTGCATGAACTCGACACCGGCACGCCGATCCGCGTCAACGACCACGTGGTGACGCTGACCATCGACGGCCAGTCGGTCACCGTGACGAAGGGAACCTCGGTGATGGCCGCGGCGGCGCTGATTGAGGCGCCGATCCCAAAGCTCTGCGCGACCGACTCGCTCGAAGCCTTCGGCTCGTGTCGTCTATGTCTGGTGGAGATCGAGGGGCGCCGGGGAACGCCGGCCTCCTGCACCACGCCCGCCGAGGCCGGCATGGTCGTGCATACGCAGACGCCGAGGCTCGCCAAACTCAGGCGTAACGTGATGGAGTTGTACATCTCCGATCACCCGCTCGATTGTTTGACCTGTTCGGCCAATGGCGATTGCGAGTTGCAGACGCAAGCGGGAATCGTAGGCTTGCGCGAGGTGCGCTACGGCTACGACGGCGCCAACCACCTGCAAGCGCCGACCGACGCGTCGAACCCTTATTTCACCTTCGAATCTTCCAAGTGCATCGTCTGCTCGCGCTGTGTGCGCGCCTGCGAGCAGGTGCAAGGAACTTTTGCGCTCACGGTGTTGGGCAGCGGCTTCGATTCGAAGATCTCGCCGGGCGGAACGAGTTTCTTCGCCTCGGAATGCGTGTCCTGCGGCGCCTGCGTGCAGGCTTGCCCGACCGCGGCGCTCAACGAGAAGAGCGTGATCGGTCTCGGGACGCCTGAGCGCGCGGTCGTCACCACCTGCGCCTATTGCGGCGTCGGTTGTTCGTTCCGCGCGGAGATCAAGGGCGAAACGGTTGTCCGCATGGTTCCTCACAAGGCCGGAAAGGCCAACGAGGGCCATTCCTGCGTCAAAGGTCGCTTCGCCTTCGGCTATGCGACGCATAAAGACCGCATCACCAAACCGATGATCCGCGAGAAGATCAGCGACCCCTGGCGCGAAGTGAGTTGGCGCGAGGCAGTCAACCATGCCGCGTCCGAATTCAGGCGCATCCAGGCCCAATACGGCCGCGACTCGGTCGGCGCCATCAGCTCGTCGCGCTGCACCTCCGAGGAAGTGTTTCTCATCCAGAAGCTGGTGCGCGTGGGCTTCGGCAACAACAACGTCGACACCTGCGCGCGCGTCTGCCATTCGCCGACCGGCTATGGCCTCAGCCAGACTTTTGGCACGTCGGCGGGCACCCAGGATTTCAAGTCGGTCGACGACAGCGACGTCATCGTCGTCATCGGCGCCAATCCGACCGACGCCCATCCGGTGTTTGCCTCGCGCATGAAGAAGCGGCTGCGCGCCGGGGCCAAACTCATCGTCGTCGACCCGCGCCGCATCGAACTCGTCAAAGCGCCGCATATCCGGGCGGAACATCACCTCGCGCTGAACCCCGGAACCAATGTCGCCGTTATCAACGCGCTCGCCCATGTGGTCGTGACTGAGGGTTGGGTCGACGAAGCCTTCGTGCGCGAGCGCTGCGACGCCGGCAATTTCGAATCCTGGGCGCGCTTCATCGCCGATGTCAGCCATTCGCCCGAGGCGGTCGAGGCGGCGACGGGCGTTCCGGCCGCGCAAGTGCGCGGGGCGGCGCGGCTCTACGCCAAGGGCGGTCGCGCCGCGATCTATTACGGCCTCGGCGTCACCGAGCACAGCCAGGGTTCGACGACGGTCATGGCGATGGCCAATCTCGCCATGGCCACCGGCAATATCGGCCGGCCCGGCGTCGGCGTGAATCCGCTGCGCGGTCAGAACAACGTCCAGGGCGCTTGCGACATGGGTTCGTTCCCGCACGAGTTCTCCGGCTATCGCCACATTTCCGACGATTCCACGCGCGAGATGTTTGAAAGGCTGTGGGGTGTGTCGCTCTCCAGTGCGCCGGGCCTGCGTATTCCCAACATGATGGACGAGGCGGTCGACGGCGCTTTCAAGGGCCTCTATATCCAAGGCGAGGACATCGCGCAGTCCGATCCCGACACCCGGCATATCACGGCGGGGCTCACGGCGATGGAATGCGTGATCGTTCAGGACCTGTTTCTCAACGAGACCGCGCGCTACGCCCATGTGTTCCTTCCCGGCGCCTCGTTCCTCGAAAAGGACGGGACGTTCATCAACGCCGAGCGGCGCATCAGCCGGGTTCGAAGGGCTTTCAAGCCGTTGTCGGGCAAGGCGGACTGGGAGGCGACGATCGCGTTCGCCGAGGCGCTCGGCGTGCAGATGGACTACAAACACCCCGGCGAGATCATGGACGAGATCGCTATGTCGACGCCAACTTTCGCCGGCGTGAGCTACGCACGGCTCGACGAACTCGGCTCGGTGCAATGGCCGTGCAACGATTCTGCGCCGGAGGGTACGCCGATCATGCATGTCGATCGGTTCGTGCGCGGCAAGGGTCAGTTCATGCTGACCGAATATGTGGCGACGACCGAGCGCGCGGGGCCGCTGTTCCCGTTGCTGCTGACGACCGGGCGCATTCTTTCGCAGTATAACGTCGGCGCGCAGACCCGGCGCACCGAGAACAGCCGCTGGCACGAAGAGGACGTGCTCGAACTCCACCCGTTCGACGCGGAGAGTCGCGGCGTCGTGGACGGCGATCTCGTGTCGTTGCAGAGCCGCGTCGGCCAGATAGCGCTGCGGGCGAAGATCTCCGAGCGGATGCAGCCCGGCGTCGTCTATACGACGTTCCATCATCCCCAAATCGGCGCCAATGTGGTCACGACAGACAATTCCGACTGGGCGACCAATTGTCCGGAATACAAGGTAACCGCGGTGCAAGTGCGGCGCACCAACCATCTGTCGGACTGGCAGGAGCGCGACCGCGAGGAAGCCGCCGAGCAGCGCCACATCTTCGGAGTTTCCGCCGATGCCGCAGAGTGATTGGCTCCCGTCGTATGAGCGACCGACGCGCGCCTTCCATTACGACGTCGGCGCCGTCGGCGCATTGGAAATGCGCGCGATCGCCATGGAGACTCCCGTCGAGATCGCGTTCGGCGACGTGCCTTTCGCTGTGATGATGGCGACGCCCGCGGATTTGCAGGATTTCGTGTTTGGTTTCGCGC
>Ga0302319_10006090_pt1 | contig 24074 bp, 22 predicted proteins | sample Bog_T0_2_FD_203319 | JGI IMG/M metagenome (GOLD analysis project Ga0302319, IMG submission 203319) | Peat permafrost microbial communities from Stordalen Mire near Abisko, Sweden - Bog_T0_2 | ecosystem: Environmental > Terrestrial > Soil > Wetlands > Peat | place: Sweden: Abisko, Stordalen Mire...
TCTTGGGCGCAGGGCATGATCAAAAGCTGGCTGCGCGCCGTCTAGCTCTGTGAGCATCGACCCCAATCCGATGCCCACAAAGCCACACCACAAAAATACGCTGGGCTATCTCCGACACACTCCTAGGGCCTGACTGTTCCGGCCGGAAAACTGCCGCTCCGCGAGCGATCCCAGAGATGATATCCCACGATACCTTAGAACCGCCGCGGGGTGGGCAGGTAATCTTTGAAGTGTGAATGCGCGGCTGCTGCGAACAGGTTTGCCATCTCGGTTCACCAACTCAATTTGAAGAGGCCACCGGCTTGAAACTTTTCTCTCTCGGTATGATCTGGTTCGCTCTTGTTTGCCTCGAGTCGCAGAGTAGCCCGTTGGAACTTGCGGCGCGGGCGCAGCACCCTGCGCCTGCCGTGTCGCTCGACGCACTGGCCGGCGAGTACGCTGATCCCGTCGAGCCGGACACGCCTTACAGCGTGTACGTTGAGAGCGGCAGGCTGATGGTGGAGTCGGAGCGGTTTGTGCCGACGGAGCTCAAGCTGCAGTCGGGAGCTGAATTTTTACTGTCCGGGACGAAGACCACTTTTCAGTTCGCGCTCTCGCCCGAAGGGCGCGGCTCGAGCTTTGTGATTTCAAGCGCCCCCGCGACTCTCTACGAGCGCACCGGCGACGCTGTCAGGCATGTCTTCCACAATTACCAGCGCAGCGAAGTGATGATTCCGATGCGCGACGGGGTGAAGCTGCACGCGGTGATCCTGAAGCCGCTCGACATGACTGCGCCACTTCCCTTCCTGATGCAGCGGACCCCTTATGGTGTGGATGGAACGACGGGGCCGTCGCTTTTTGCTTCGCGGCCAGAGCTGGCGAGGGCGGGATATATCTTTGTGGCCGAAGATATTCGCGGGCGTTACAAAAGCGAGGGCAAGTTTGTGATGAGCCGTCCGATGGCTGATCACAGCAATAAGAAAGCGATCGACGAGAGCACCGACACGTACGATACAGTCACATGGCTGCTGGAAAACGTGAAGGGCAACAACGGGCGCCTTGGCGTGTTGGGAACGAGCTATCCGGGATTCCTGGCCATGGCGGCTGGAATCGATCCGCACCCGGCGGTAAAGGCTATTTCGCCACAGGCGCCGATGATCGACGTGTGGATGGGCGACGACTTCTTTCACAACGGCGCGTTCAGACAGAGCTATGGGTACGATTATGTACTCGGAATGGAGTCGAACAAGGAAGTCACCGACGTCGACTATGGGAAGGACCGATCAGGCGCCCCGGTGGATGGCTTCAACTATTTTCTTGAGCGGGGCTCGTTCGCGAAAGACGTCAAGCGATCGGGGTCGCAGACGCTGCCGACGTGGAAGCTATTCCTGAAACACCCGGCATATGACCGAATCTGGAGTTCGCGCGGCGTGGAGCAGTGGATCAACGCGGTCACGGTGCCGACGCTTTCGGTCGGTGGCTACTACGACCAGGAAGACATGTGGGGACCGCAGGAGGAGTACGCGAACCTGGAGCCGCACGACGCGAAGCATGAGAATTTCCTGGTGTTGGGTCCGTGGCGGCACGGGTCGTGGGGATCGACCACCCGGCGCTTGGGAAATCTCGAATACGGGGAGCCAATCGGCAGGGATTTTAGAGCGGGCATCGAGGTCAAGTTTTTTGCGCATTATTTGAAAGACGATCCGGGAACCAATGCGTCAGGTTTCGATCTCGAAGACACGGGCAGCTTTCAGAGCGGATCAAATACCTGGAAGTATTACTCGCATTTTCCGCCGCCGGAATCGCGGCCCACGAGCCTTTATCTTCAGGGCGGCGGGTTGTTGAGTTGGTCCGGCTCAACGGCGGAGGCGCGCACGAGCTATATGAGCGATCCGGCGGACCCGGTGCCTTACCGTCACCGGCCCATCCAGCCGACGTATGGCGATGGTTCGCAGTGGTACAACTGGCTGACCGAAGACCAGCGGTTTGTGACCGAGCGCAAAGACGTGGCGCTGTGGAAGCTGCCGGTGCTGAAGCAGGACCTCACGATGACTGGCGAAGTGATTGCCGATATTTTTGCCGCGACGACCGGCACCGATAACGACATGGTGGTCAAATTGATTGATGAGTATCCCGAGGACAACTCCGATGCGAAGATGCGTGGTTACGAACTGCTGACCAATGCGGAGATTTTCCGGGGACGGTATTTGAAGAGCTTCGTCAATCCTGCGCCAATTGGGGCCCGGGCGGTGACGGAATACAAGTTCTCGCTGCACGACGTGGACCACGTTTTCAAGGCCGGGCATCGGGTGGTAGTAGAGATCCAGAGCACGTGGTTCCCGCTGTATGACCGGAACCCGCAAACGTTTGTGGCGAACATCATGAGGGCGAAGCCAAAGGATTATCAGGCGGAGACGATTACGGTATACTCCGGGCTCGGGCACGAATCGAGCTTGCAGGTGCCGGTGGTGAGTCACTGAGCGAAGGAAGGCGAACCCGGGTCCAAAGTCACCTTTTTTTTCTGATTCGCGGTAAAATAGAAAACGATATGGAACTGCATTTCCCTGTTCCGGCCCTCCTCTAGCGGCGCCCGCCGCCTTCGCTGATCCCTGCTTTTTACCCTTTTCAACTTACTCATCCAAAACGCAAGAGCCCGGAGGGCGTTGTGATCGATCGCTTGGAACAAATGGAGCAGCGGTATAACGACTTGCAGGCGCAGTTCGAGCTGCCTGAGGTGATTAACGACCACGAAAAGTATCAGAAGACCGCCAAGGCGCTGCGCGAGATTTCAGTGCCGGTGGAGAAGTATCGCGAATTGAGGCAGGTGCGCCAGGCCTTGACCGAGGCACGGGCCATGCTGGCCGAGAGCGACGCCGATATGCGCGAACTGGCCGAGCTGGAAATTGCATCGCTCGAGCCGCGGGAGCAGGAGCTTGAGGAAGAGCTGAAAGTGCTGCTGCTGCCCAAAGATCCGAACGACGAAAAGAACGTGATTCTGGAAATTCGCGCCGGAACAGGCGGCGACGAGGCATCGCTGTTTGCGGCGGAGATCTTTCGCATGTATACGCGCTTTGCCGAGCAGCACAAGTGGAAGATCGAGCTGCTTTCGCTTTCCGAGTCGGGCGTGGGCGGGTATAAGGAAGTGATTGCGATCATCGAGGGCGAACGGGTCTATTCGCAACTCAAGTGGGAGAGCGGTGTGCACCGCGTGCAGCGCGTTCCGGCGACCGAGACGCAGGGACGGGTGCACACTTCGGCAGTAACCGTGGCCGTGCTGCCCGAAGCCGAAGAAGTGGACATCAAGATCGAGGCCAAGGACATTCGAATCGATACTTTCTGTTCTTCGGGGCCGGGCGGACAGTCGGTGAACACAACGTATTCAGCGGTGCGCATTACACACCTGCCGACCAATACGGTCGTAAGCTGCCAGGACGAAAAGTCGCAGATCAAAAACCGCGAGAAGGGTATGCGCGTGTTGCGTTCGCGGCTCTACGAAGTGGAAATGGAGAAGCAGAATGCCGAACTGGCCAAGGAGCGCAAGCAGCAAGTGGGCTCGGGCGACCGCAGCGAAAAGATTCGCACCTATAACTTTCCCCAGAACCGGCTGACCGACCACCGAATCGGGTTGACCCTGCACCAGCTCGACCTGATTATGGAAGGGCGCTTGCAGCCGGTGGTCGACGCGCTGATCACGCATTTCCAGGCGGAGCAGTTGAGAGCCGATACGGCCCATGCGGATTGAGAGCGTGCGTGACTTAACGCTGAGCCGTCATCTCTCGCTTGCCGAGGCCGAACTTAGCAAAGGTCCGCACCCGGAGCGCGCGCGGCCTGACGCGGAAGCCTTGCTGCTTCATGTGACTCGGCGAAGCAGGGCATCCCTGCTGGCGCACCGGAAGGACCCGCTGCTTCCAGTCGACGCAGGCCGCTACCATTTGCTTGTCGCTCGCCGCTTGACCGGCGAGCCCATGCAATACATCTTGGGCGAAGCGGAGTTCTACGGCTTACCGTTTCGCATCACTCCTGACGTTCTGATCCCGCGGCCGGAGACTGAGCACCTGGTAGAGAAGGTGATTTCGCTGGCGGAGCATTTCGAAAGGCCTCGGATTGTAGATGTAGGCACGGGCTCGGGTGCGATAGCGGTTGCGCTGGCGCACAACCTTCATGCTGCTTCGATGACTGCGATCGATATATCGCCGCCTGCGCTGGAACTGGCGCAATGGAATGCCGAGCGGCTCGGCTTCGGCGATCGCATTCGTTTCCTGCAGGGTGATCTGCTTGCGCCGGTTGCCGATGAACAGTTCGAGATTGTGGTTTCGAATCCACCGTATGTGGCGGAGGCTGATCGCAAATCGCTTTCGGTGGAAGTGCGCGAGTACGAACCGGCGCAGGCTCTGTTTGCCGGTAGCGATGGGCTTGAAATTTATCGCAGGCTGATTCCGGCTACCCTTAGAGTATTGATTCCGGGCGGCCAAGTAGCCCTTGAGATCGGCTACGGGCAGCGAGACGCGGTGAATGCGCTTCTTGTGGAAGGGGGATTCGAACTGGTTGAATCTTCCGCAGACTTGCAAGGGATTGCCCGGGTTGTCATAGCCCTGCGCCAAGCTTGACTCGCTGCGCGACGCTTAATCCGCACGGCCGGTTTTCGACAACTCTTTGTAAAACCCAAGGTCTTTTCCGGATAAATATTTGGCGATGTACGCTATCTGGCCGTAGTGCACCCCGAAGTGCTCCACGACGTGGTAGACGGCGTCGAGACCGCGGCCTTGATAGCCCTGAATTTCGTAGGGGGCGAGCAGGTCGGCTTCGGTTAGGCGCCCCAGCACCTTGGCCGATTCTGCCATGGTGGCGGCGAGCCGATCAAGCAGTTGAGCGGCCGTCATTCCGCTTTCCGCGGCGAACTCTTCAGGGCGGTTGCGCTTGTCTTCCTCACGATTGAACGAGGCCACGAGCCATTGGATTACATTGCCGTTCAGGTGCAGCAGCAGGTTGCCGATGCTGTTGCTGGCAGGGTTGGGACGCCACCAAATCTGTTCTTCGGTGAGTGGCTCGACGCATTGGCGCAGGCGCGGCCAGTGTTGCTCGACGAGCGTTTTGCGCGAGAAGTCGAGAAAGAGCTTGAAGAGTTGCGTGTCGGATGGCGTCATTAGAAAACCTCCCGGGGCAAGTGTCGCGGGCTCAAATCAGCTCGTAGCCGGCGAACCAGTAGGCGATCTCGAAGGCGGCGGTGTCTTCAGCGTCAGAGCCGTGGATGGCATTTTCCTGGAGCGAGCCGGCGAATCGTTTGCGGATGGTTCCCTCATCGGCGTTGGCGGGGTTGGTGGCGCCCATAAGCTTGCGCAGGTCGGCGATGGCGTTGTCCTTCTCTAGGACCATGAGGATCAACGGGCCCGAGGACATGAAGTCACACAGGCCGCTGAAGAAGGGCTTGTCGCGATGAACCGCATAGAAACCTTCGGCCTGCTTCTTGGAGATAGATTGCCTCCGAACAGAAACGATCTGGAAGCCGGCCTTGTCGATCTCGGCGAGGATAGCGCCGGTGAAACCTTTGCGGACCGCGTCTGGCTTGACGATACTGAACGTGCGTTGCGCCACTGGAGGTGCTCCTTGGAGGGGGAAGTTGCGCTTCGTATTTATTCTAATGGCGCAGATTGACGGAGAGGCCGCGATTTCAAACGCGGTCAAGACTTAAGTCTGGTAGAGTGCTGGCATGCAGCGGTTTTCTTGTCTTCCTCATCGCCCGCTCGTTCCCTTGGTTGCCGCGCTGTTCGGAGTGCTTTCCTGTGGATTCTCATTCGCTCAGACTGCGCCAACTGCCGCGCCTTCCCTGGAGCCCGCATTGCGCGTCTTCGATCCCTCGCTGATTGATAGAACGGTCGACCCGTGCGAAAACTTCTACCGATACAGCTGCAACAACTGGTTCAAGCGGAACCCGCTGCCGGCTGACCAGGCTGCCTACGGACGCTTCACAGAGCTGTTCGAGTTAAATCGACTGCATCTGAGAGAGATTCTGGGGGCGGCAGCCTCACCCACGCCATCGCGGCCTGAAAATGCAATGATGGGGAGCGCACAGACCACACGAAGCGCCAACGAACAAAAAATCGGAGACGAATACGCGAGCTGCATGGATGTGGCAACGGTAAATAGACTTGGACTGAAGCCGCTCCAGCCGGAGTTGGATCGCATCGCTGCGCTCAATTCTTCTTCAGAGCTGCCGGCGCTCCTTGCTCATTTGCAGACGATCGGCGTGAACGCGTTTTTTGGCATCGGGTCAGGGCAGGACTTTGCCGATTCCAGCCATGTGATCAGCTTTTACAGTTCCGGCGGCTTGGGACTGCCGGAGCGCGACTACTATACACGGACCGATGAGACGAGCGTGAAGCAGCGCGAGCAATATGTGAACCACGTGAAAAAGATGTTCGCGCTGGCCGGCGAGCCGGATAGCGACGCGGCCCACGACGCTGCCACGGTGATGGCCATCGAGACGCGACTGGCCAAGGCGACTCTGACGATTACCGAGCAGCGCGATCCGCAGAACCTGAATCATCACACCGACGTGGCGGGCATGGAAGGCCTTCTGACTCACTTTCCGCTGGCGCAGTATCTGAACGCTGCACACGCGCCCACGGCGGGCAAGGCCAACGATATGGAGCCGAAGTTTTTTGCGGAGTTTAACAAGCTGGTTGCCGAGACGCCGATCGGCGAGATCAAGTCGTATTTGCGCTGGCACCTGTTGAATGCCTACGCGGGGACCAGCCTGCCCGAGAGCTTTGACACGGAGAACTGGAATTTTTACTCGCGTATTTTGAATGGCGCGGAGAAGCAGCAGGATCGCTGGAAGCGGTGCACGAGCCGTGTGGATGAGGAGTTGGGCGAGGCGCTGGGCCAGGTCTATGTGGCGAAGTATTTTCCTCCCGAAGAAAAACAGCGCACGCTGGCGATGACTCTGTCGATCGAGCAGGCGATGGACAAAGACATTGACGGGCTGGACTGGATGAGCCCGGCGACCAAGGTAAAGGCCAAAGACAAGCTGCACGCGGTGATGAACAAGATCGGTTATCCGGACAAGTGGCGGGATTACACAAAGCTCGAGATCGTGCGCGGCGACGCGCTGGGTAACCAGATGCGGGCGCGCGAATTCGATTTTGCGCGCGACCTGGCCAAGATCGGCAAGCCGGTGGACAAGGGCGAGTGGCAGATGACGCCGCCGACGGTGAATGCCTACTACGACCCGCAAATGAATAACGTGAACTTTCCCGCGGGCATTCTGCAACCGCCGTTTTTCAGCGGCAAGGAGGACGATGCGGCCAACTACGGCGATATGGGTGGGACAATCGGCCACGAGTTGACGCACGGATTCGACGACCAGGGAAGACAGTTTGACAAGGACGGCAACCTGAGCAACTGGTGGACGAAGGACGACGAGCGGAACTTTAACGATCGCGCCGAGTGTATGGTGAAGCAGTACAACGCAATCGAATCCGTGCCAGGCGTGCACCTGAACGGCAAGCTGACGCTGGGCGAGAACCTGGCGGACCTGGGCGGGCTCTGGCTGGCCTGGATGGCGTGGCTCGACAAAGCGCATGCGGCGCACGTAGACATGATGGCCAAGACTGAAGGCTATACACCAGGTCAGCGATTCTGGATTGCGTACGCGCAGCAATGGTGCACACAGACGCGGCCGGAACAGTTGCGGACGCAGGCCCAGTCCGATCCGCATGCGCCGGACGAATATCGGACGAACTCGATCCTCCAGGATTTGCCGGAGTTCGGCAAGAGCTTCAGTTGCAAGAAGGCGGCCAAGATGGTGAGCGCGAAGCCTTGCCGGGTGTGGTGACCACCTGCGCCACCTGCGGTCAGGCTGATTGCCTTCGGCTGCGCGCCACAAAGAAGGCCCGAAGTCAGGAGCATCCTCGGGGCCGGCGGGCCGCTTGTCGAATAGGTTCCGATCTACCCAGTTCTTGAGTATTTTAAGGCGGCACCTTAAAATACTCACATGGCAATGATCCCGCGACAGATGAGTCCGCAGCTATCGGCAGCCCTGCGCCGGTTCCCCGCGCTGGTTGTTACCGGGCCTCGGCGGTCTGGGAAGACAACGCTATTGCGCTCCGCTCTGCCCCGAGCGCAGTATGTTCTTCTAGAAGATCCGGACATTCAGGATCGCATCCGCCGCGATCCGCGCGCTTTTATCGAAGGGCTGCGCGCACCGGTCATTTTCGACGAGATCCAGAACACCCCCCAGTTGCTCGATTACATCCGGTCGGTTGTGGATGCTCGCCCGCGCAAGATGGGGCAGTGGCTGTTTACCGGTTCGCAGGAGGCCCCGCTAATGCAGGGGATTACCGAGTCGATGGCGGGCAGAGCGGCAATCCTTCAGTTGCTTCCATTCAGCCGGGCAGAGACGCCGAAGGCCGAGCCGCTGTTGGGTGGTTTTCCGGAGGTAATACTTCGGCCGCGCGGCCGGGAGTTGTGGTTTGCCTCCTATCTGCAAACATTTATCGAGCGCGACGTCAGACTGATAACCAACGTTCGCGACCTGCCCAACTTCCGTCGCTTCCTTTCGCTGCTGGCCAGCCGGCACGGGCAAATGCTGAACCGGTCGGACCTGGCTGCGCCATTGGGCGTTTCAGTGCCGACGATCTCGGAATGGGTACGGATTCTGGAGATGACCGGGCAGATTATTTTGGTGCCACCCTATTTTGAGAACTTCGGCAAGCGGCTTGTGAAGTCGCCCAAGGTTTACTGGGGAGACACCGGACTAGCTTGCCATCTGCTCGGCATCCAGTCGCAAGCTGAACTGGAACGATCGCCGTTCTGGGGCTCCATCTTCGAAGGGTTTGTGGCGGCGGAGATTTTGAAAAGCCAGGTCAATCGCGGGCAGAGGAAGGAACTTTACTATTTTCGCGATCAGCAGGGGCTGGAGATCGACTTCGTGATTCCGCGGCGCAACGCCAGTTTCTGGCTGGCGGAGGCAAAAGCGTCTAAGACTGTGCAGCCCTCAATGGCCGCGCCGATGCTGGCTCTGGCCAGTGCCGCCGGAGACCGGGTCACACGCCGGATCGTGGTCTATCGCAAGCCGCGTACGGGAGCTACTTCAAGGGCACTTACGCGGGGCGCCGAGGCATTGACCCTTGAAAGCTTTGCTGCCGAGATCAACGGCGGCAAATGATTGCGATAAGTTGAATCGACAATCCTGGGTGCCTGGATAGCGAGAAACTGTAGGTGAAATATATTGAGAAATTTAAAGTGGAACTTTAAATTTCTCAAAGCGCAGTTTGGCGCGATCCAGATGATTCTCACGCCCTGCCGATGACCTGCGCCAGCGTAGCGCCGATTTCGGCGGGCGAGACTACAACATGGATGCCGGCGGCGGTCATGGCTTTCATCTTATCGGCGGCTGTGCCCTGCCCGCCGGAGATGATGGCGCCGGCATGGCCCATGCGGCGGCCGGGGGGGGCGGTCTGGCCGGCGATGAAACCGACCACCGGCTTCTTCACGTGCTCTTTGACGAATGCCGCGGCGGCCTCTTCGGCCGAGCCGCCGATTTCGCCGATCATGATGATGGCTTCGGTATCGGGGTCGTCGTTGAGCAGGCGCAGGGCGTCGATGTGGGTAGTGCCAATAATAGGATCGCCGCCGATGCCAATCGCAGTCGACTGGCCAATGCCGCGCTGAGTCAACTGGTGAACGGCTTCATAGGTGAGCGTGCCGGAGCGGGAAACAATACCAACCGCGCCCTCCTTGTGAATGCGGCCGGGCATGATGCCGATTTTGGCTTTGCCGGGCGAGATGACGCCGGGGCAGTTGGGCCCAACAAGGCGCGACGAGGAGTTCTTGAGCCTGGCCCAGACCTTGACCATGTCGAGTGTGGGAATGCCTTCGGTGATGCAGACAATGAGGGCAATGCCGGCGTCTTCCGCTTCAAGAATGGCGTCGGCGGCGAAGGGAGGCGGGACGAAGATCATGGTGGCGTTGGCGCCGGTCTTTTCTACCGCTTCGGTGACTGTGTTGAACACAGGCCAGCCTTCGTGGATGGTGCCGCCCTTGCCGGGAGTCACGCCGCCGACCACGTTGGTGCCGTATTCTGCGCAGCCTTTGGCGTGGAAGGTGCCTTCCTTGCCGGTGAGTCCCTGCACGATGAGGCGCGTGTTGTTATCAACTAAAACGGCCATCTCTACGATCCTGCCTTTGCTGCGGCAACCACGAGTTCCGCCGCGTCTTTCATGGTTGCGCCGACCTGGAAGTTCAGACCGGATTCTTTGAGGATCTGCCGGCCTTCTTCCACGTTGGTGCCTTCGAGGCGCAGCACGATGGGCACCCGGACGTTGAGTTTGCGCGCGGCGGCTACTACGCCGGTGGCGAGGCGGTCCACGCGGAGGATGCCGCCGAAAATGTTAATGAAAATGGCCCTTACGTGGGAGTCGGAGAGGAGGATTTCGAATGCGTGCTCGATCTGCTCCTGGGTTGCGCCGCCGCCTACGTCGAGGAAGTTGGCGGGGCTCCCGCCGGCATACTGAATGATGTCCATGGTAGCCATGGCGAGGCCCGCTCCGTTGACCATGCAGGCGATCGAGCCGTCGAGCTTGATGTAGTTGAGCGCGTACTTGCTGGCTTCCACTTCAAGGGGATCTTCTTCGGCGGTGTCGCGGAGGGCCTTGATGTCGGCGTGGCGGAAGAGGGCGTTGTCGTCAAAGGTGATTTTAGCGTCGAGGGCAAGGAGTTTGTCGTCCTTGGTGGTGATGAAAGGATTGATCTCGACCAGCGAGGCGTCGGTTTCGATGAATGCCTTGTAGAGACTCTGGAGAAAGGTGACGGCCTGGTTGATCTGGGTCGGCTTGAGGCCGAGCGCGAAGGCCAGCTTGCGCGCCTGCCATGCGCCGAAGCCGATGGCCGGATCGATGGTCTCTTTAAAGATGGCTTCAGGAGTCTTGGCGGCGACTTCTTCAATCTCCATGCCGCCTGCCCGCGAAGCCATGAAGACCAGTCTGCCGGTGGCTCGGTCAAGGACGATGCCGAGATAGAGCTCGCGGTCGATCGCGGCGGTCTCTTCAATTAACAACCGCTGGACCTTCTGGCCCTGCGGCCCGGTCTGGTGAGTGATGAGTTGCATGCCGAGGATATTTTTGACGTGGAGCTCTGCGTCTTCGCGGGTACGGGCGACCTTGACGCCGCCGCCTTTGCCGCGGCCTCCGGCGTGTATCTGTGCCTTGACGACAACGCCCGACGCGCCCTCGGCAAATAGTTTGCGTGCCACCGCGGAAGCTTCTTCCGGAGTGTTGGCTACTTCGCCCCTGGGCACGGCGACGCCGTATTTTGCCAGGATTTCTTTTGCCTGATACTCGTGAATTTTCATCTTGGTAGGAACCGCCCCGTCCGCTGTGGTTTAAGAGGTTTGGGATTCGACCCGTTGTTTGCCGGGCCGGCGCGACCGTGGCAGCGGTACTCAAATAGTATCTTGGCCGCCAAAGGGTGAGCAAACCAGCGGCGGGGCCGCGCCCGTTACCATGGGATGGTATGGGAATTTTGAAGGAATTGCTGAAGCCGATGGCGGAGGACGGCGCTGCGCTGACCCGCGAGCAAGCGGCGCAAGTGCTTGAAGAGATATTGACCGGCACGGTGCCGGAGGTGGAAACGGCGGCGCTGCTGACGGTGATGGCTACGCGCGGCGAACAGGCGCCGGAGTTGGCCGGGTTTGTGGACGTGATGCGGGCGCGTGTGACTCCGGTGCCGTTGACGGACGAGGAGCGCGATGAGTTGGTGGACGTGGTGGGTACCGGCGGCGGAGGCCCGTTGACCTTCAACATTTCATCCGGCGCGGCGCTGGTGGCGGCGGCGGCGGGGGCAAAGGTGGCCAAGCACGGGAACCGCGCGGTGACGTCACGCTGCGGTTCGGCGGATGTGCTGGAGGCGCTGGGCGTGCCGATCGCGCTTACGCCGGAACTGGCAGCCGAGTGCCTGCGCGAGACCGGATTCATGTTCCTGTTTGCGCCGCATTATCATCCCCCGATGAAGATGCTGGGAGGGCTGCGGCGGGCGCTGGGATTCCGCACGATTTTGAATTTGTGCGGGCCGCTGACTAATCCTGCGGGAGCGCGGACGCAGGTCATTGGCGTACTGGCGCCGAGCAAGGTGCTGCTGGTAGGGCGCACGCTGGCCGCGCTGGGAGCCAGGCGGGCGTTTGTGGTGCACGGGACAGATGGAATCGATGAACTGACGACGACTGGCGAGTCGGTGGTGGCGCGGGTTGAGGAGAACGAGGCCGGCGAATCTAAGCTGAAAGCCGCGCGCGTAACTCCGGAGATGGCGGGGCTGCCGCGGGCGACGCTGGACCAGTTTATTGGCGGCGACGTAGCCCAGAATGCGGCGCTGCTTTTGGACGTACTCACCGGAATCAAAGGCGCGCGGCGGGACATTGTGCTCCTGAATGCAGCGGCCGGGCTGGTGGCGGCGGGCCTGGTGGGCGACCTGAAAGAGGGCGTAGCGATGGGCGCGGAAGCAATCGATTCCGGTCACGCCGCGGCCACCCTCGAAAAGCTGCGGCGGTTTGGGGCAAGGTTTATGACGGTCCAGTGAGGGGCCTTGGCCATTTTTCATGCAAGATCCTTGATCTGGAGCGTTCGAAGGATAGAGGAAGTGAAACATGTTCATGAAAGAAAGCCTTGCCGCGCTTGTGCTTTTAGCTGGCTCGATAGCCTGCGGTGCACAACAGGCTGCGCAGATTCAGATGAAGATCGACTCCACCAACCGCACCATCAACGTCAGCGGGAGCTCGCGGGTCACAGCAGACCCCGAGGTCGCCATCCTCCACATCGGGTTTGAGACCCAGCTTACCGATGCGAAGACGGCTTACGCCGACGGTTCGCGAATCTCGAATGCGATTGTCGGGGCTCTCAAACAGGCAGGGATTCCCGAATCCTCGATTCGCAGTGAAACGCAGCACCTGGATCGAGACTACACAAAGCCTCACAAATTCAAGCTTGTTCAGGAGTGGACAGTAAAGTCTCCCCCGGAGCGAGCCGCCGAGATTCTGGACGTGGCCATCGGCGCCGGCGCAACATCGAGCGGGCAGATCGATTGGAACGTGAAAGACGAGCACGCGCTGGAGAATCGGTCCCTTGAGGAAGCCGCGGACCGGGCGAGAGAAAATGCCGGCGTTCTGGCCAAGGGCATGGGAGTTCGGCTCGGCGCGCTGGTCTACGCAAGCAACCAGATCTCCGCGCCCGTGACTTATAGCGCGGGGGTTATGAACAACACGGCTGAGTTCTCGCGAAGCGCTTTTGCGCCGGCACTGCTGTCGATCGAGCCGCGCAAGGTGAGCCGCGAGGCCACCGTCTACGCGGTGTTCGCTATCGAGTGAGGCAATTTCCAGCTGGCGGCGCCGGTTTAGTTGGACCGGAATCAGTGAGGTGAACCGTTACCTGGCTCAGCGCATCTAAAATATAGTTGTTCCAACGACTATATCCTCGCGCTGAGCTTCGGCGGGAATCGAAAGGCAAATCCAGATGAACAATCCGAGCGCGCGCCAGCCTGCAATCTTCATCCCCCACGGCGGGGGACCGTGCTTCTTCATGGACTGGACGTGGGGGCCGGCCGACACTTGGAGCGCCACCGAGACCTTTCTTAAGGGCCTGGCGGCCACGCTGCCCGAGCCGCCCAGGGCGTTGCTGGTGGTGAGCGGGCATTGGGAGGAGCCGGCGTTTACGGCCGGATCGGGCGCACAACCGAAGCTGATCTTCGACTATTCCGGATTCCCCGATGACACTTACAGGCTGACTTGGCCTGCGCCGGGCGAGCCGGAACTGGCGGCGCGCGTGACGCGGATGCTCGGCGCGGCCGGGTTGCCGCCGGCACTCGATCCAAACCGCGGCTACGATCACGGAGTGTTTGTCCCGCTCAAGGTGGCTTTTCCTGGCGCAGAAATTCCCGTGGTCACTTTGTCGCTCGCGGCCGGCCTCGACCCGGAGCTGCATCTGGCCGCGGGACGCGCGCTGGCTCCGCTGCGGGACGAAGGAGTCTTGATCGTGGCCAGCGGCATGAGCTTTCACAATTTGCGCGGATATCTTCAGCCGCAGACTGCGGAGCGGGCGCGCGCTTTTGACGCGTGGTTAACGAAGGCCGCGGAGTTGCCGGCCTCTGAACGCGATTCTTTGCTTCGGGACTGGCACAGTGCCCCGTTTGCAGCCTACTGTCATCCCCGGGAGGAGCACCTGATTCCGCTGCTGGTGGCCGCGGGCGCGGGAGGCGAGGCGGCGGGCAAATGCATCTTCAAAGATGAGCCGATGGGCGCGGCCATCAGCGCTTATCGATTCGACGGGTAGGCCGGACAGAGGACCTCTCGCATCAAGCAACATAGTGGCGCTTGGCAACCTGGGCGAAGCGGGCCGGTCACGCACGAGCCGCGCTCGAAAGCTCTGCGCTCGAGTGTGTATAGTGGTTTCTGCGCGCGGCATCGTGCGTCCGCGCCGGTGGGGAGGTCCCATGAGGCGGCGCGAAGTCTTGAAGGTCGCTGCATTCAGCGCGTTGGCAAGTGCCTCCAAGCGCTTTGCCCATGCCGCGCCGGCCGACGATCAGGCTGGGCCCATTATCGACGCGCACATTCATCTTTTCGATCCGCGGCGTCCCGGCGGAGTTCCCTGGCCACAGAAGACCGACACCGAGCTTTACAAGCCGTCGCTGCCCGAGCGTTACGTCCGAGAGTCGGCACGGTTCGGCATCGTGGGGGCCATCGCGGTGGAATGCAGCCCGCTTGCGAGCGACAACCAGTGGCTGATCGATGTGGCCGCCAAACATCCTGTGATGGTGGGAGTGGTAGGCGACCTTGTGCCTGGCGCGGCCAACTATGGGCAGGACCTTGAACGTCTCCACCAGAACCCGCTGTTTCTCGGGTTCCGCTATGGCAATCTTTGGGACCGCGACCTGGACTCCGATATCGAGAGGCCCGGATTCGTGGATGGCCTGAAGGCGCTGGCCGCGGCCGGCCTGATGCTGGAGAGCGCAAACCCTGATCCGCGGCTCATCTCCGCGATTCGCAAAGTGCAGGATCGGGCGCCTGACCTTCGTATCGTGATCGACCATCTCCCTCACTTGACTGTGCCCGCCGAGGCGGCGGCGCGTAACGTCTACTGGGGCGATCTGCGTGCGCTGGCCCAGAATCCCCGCATCTTTGTGAAGCTCTCTGAGATTCCCGTGCGCGTGAACGGAAAGCTGGTCACCGACCCGCACTTTTACCGGGAGCCACTCGATGCAATCTGGAGCGTATTCGGGGAGGATCATATCCTTTTCGGCAGCGACTGGCCGAACAGCGATCGCGTGGCGACTTATGCCGAGACGTTCGCGATTGTGCGGGACTATGTGGGGAGAAAGAGTCCTGAAGCGCGCGAGAAATTCTTCTGGAAAAACTCTATCGCCGCTTACCGATGGAGGCGTAGGCTCCCGGACCAGCCAGTTGCATGAAGGAACGCGTTCACGCCGAGAGGGCCTTGAACTCACGAGACGCCCTGCACATTGAGTCGTCTGCTTCCATCCTGCGCGCCGACCAAGGTGCGAAAATCGACGGAGTGCGAGCATGAGCGAGACTGCTTCAACTCGAATCGTCCGCTCGCGCACGCCGCTCGATCGCGCCGTCCGCCGTGCGTATCTGCGTCTGGGCCCGTTCTTGATGTTGATGTACGTGATCTCCTTCCTCGATCGGGCCAACGTCGGCTTTGCCAAGCAGGCATTGCAAACGTCGGTCGGAATTTCGGAGAGCACGTATGCGCTGGGTGCGGGCTTGTTCTTTATCAGCTATTCGCTTTGCGGGATTCCGAGCAACCTGATTCTGCATCGCATCGGAGCGAAGCGCTGGATCTCGTTCATCATGGTGGGCTGGGGACTGGCGTCGATGGCGACGATGTTCGTTACCGGAAGCAGATCGTTCTACGCGCTGCGCCTGTTGCTCGGGGTGATGGAGGCGGGATTTTTTCCCGGAACCATTCTCTATCTGACCTATTGGTTTCCAAATCGCATACGCGGAGAGATTCTGGGGTTCTTCTATCTTGGCGTGCCGCTGGCGCTGGTGCTGGGCGGACCGCTTTCAGGGCTCTTGCTTGAGATCAAGTCGAAGGGCGGTCTCGAAGGCTGGCAATGGATGTTTCTGGTGGAAGGATTTCTGGCCGTAGCGATGGGCATCCTGGCCTTTTTCTTTTTGGATGACCGGCCAGCGAAGGCAACATGGCTGCCGCCCGATGAGAAACAGGCGCTCACGCATGAATTGGCGGCGGAAGAGGAAGCGCGGCGCGATTCCGGACCCGTCGCCTTGCTTTCGATTTTCCGCGATCTTCGCGTGCTGCGGCTGTTGCTGATTTACTTCCTGATCCAAACAAGCATTTATGGCGCTATCTTTTTTCTGCCGGCCGAGGTCTCGGTACTGATCGGCAAGCCCGCTGGGATCGAGGTGGGCCTGGTCTCGGCAATCCCATGGATCTGCGCATTCTGCCTGACGTATTGGATCCCTAAGAAGGCTGACCGGTGGATGAATCATCGAACCCTTGCGGCATTCATCTTGTTCATCGGGGGCTGCGCGAGCTTCGTCTTTCCGTCTGTCGGGCCGCTACTGGGGCTGGTCGCACTCTCAATCACCGTCTCCTGCATCGTAGCCATGCAGCCGCTGTTCTGGACGCTGCCCACCGGCTACCTGGCCGACCGCGCCAAGGCCGGCGGAATCGCGTTGATCGGGATGGGCAACCTGGGCGGATTTCTGGCACCTAACCTGAAGGTGTGGGCTGATGAGCTGTTCCACAACAGGAGCGCAGGACTCTACGTGCTGGCTGGCATCACGGTTTTCAATTCAGCGCTGATTGCATTGACCCGGGACGGTAAAGCCAGGGAAAAACGCCAAAGGATATAATCGTTTCCATGGCGGCGAGCGTTTCGACAAAAATCGAGAAACCGCAAACGGAGCAGGACGGCGCCGAGTTTGAGGCAGGCGCGGCGGCCAAGTCGCGCGCGCTCGAGGCTCGGCTCAACGAATTGGGCCGGGTGATGGTGGCTTACTCCGGGGGGGTAGATTCGGCGTTTCTGGCGGCCACGGCGCATCGCATGCTTGGGGATAAGATGCTTGCGGTGCTGGCAGATTCGGCTTCGCTGGCGCGGCGCGATATGGAGCAGGCTTGCGCATTTGCGCAATCGCTTGGAATGCCGTTGCATGTGGTGGAGACCGAAGAGCTTGACCGGCCGGAGTATGCGCGCAACGACGCCAACCGCTGCTTTCACTGCAAGGACGAGTTGTTTCAAACCATGAAGGCATTGGGGGCGAAGCTGGGCTTCGAGCGCATCGCGTACGGCATGAATGTGGACGACACGCGCGACTATCGGCCCGGCCAGAGGGCCGCAGAGCAACATGAAGTGCTGGCTCCGTTGGCGGATGCGGGCCTGACGAAGACGGAGATTCGCGCGCTGGCCAAGGTGGCTGGATACCCTGTGTGGGACCGCCCTGCGGCGCCATGTCTTTCATCCCGCGTGGAATATGGACGCACGGTGACGCGCGAAGTTCTGGAACAGATTGAGAAGGGCGAAGAGAGTTTGCGGCAGTTGGGATTTCGTGAGTTGCGCGTGCGCCATCATGGCGAGCTCGCCCGCGTGGAGATTGCGCGCCATGAACTGCCGCGGGCGCTTTCGATGGAGATGCTGGACGCAATCACCGCGGCGCTCAAGCAGGCGGGCTTCAAGTACGTCACGATCGACTCGAGCGGCTTCCGTTCGGGATCAATGAATGCGGTTCTGCCGGTCGACGTGCTTTTGCGCCGCGGCGCATAGCGCGGGAACGCGCGCCTCTCGCCCGGCAATTTAGTATTGACATCGCGATGCGAATTGGTTATCTCGAGTGTTTTGCGGGCATAAGCGGCGACATGCTGCTGGGTGCGCTGGTGGATGCGGGTGTATCGTTTGAAGCGCTTTCGGAAACCGCCGCCGCGCTGAATGTGGGCGCGCGCCTGGAGAAGCGCAAGGTCATGCGCGGAGGAATCGCGGCGACCAAGGTGGACGTGGTCACCGCAGAGCAGGCAAATGGCGAAGACGCCACCCATGCGCGGGAACACACGCACGAATTTCCTCCGCATGAGCATCACACTCATCCGCACCATGCGCACGAAGCACACCCTGAGCATGAAGCGCATGCGCACCATGAGCACGAAGCACAAGAACACGAAGCTCACTCGCACTCTCATGCGCCTCACCGTCATCTGTCGGTGATTCTTGAAATCATTCGCGCCGCGCGTCTTTCTGAAGCCGTGAAAGAGCGGGCCTGCCGCGCCTTCCAGCTGCTGGGCGAGGCTGAGGCGGCCATCCATTTCATTCCACTCGAGAGCGTGCATTTTCACGAAGTGGGAGCGGTGGACACGATTGTCGATATCGTGTGCGCAGCGGCAGGATGCGAGGCGCTAGGCGTCGATCGTTGGATTGCATCGCCTCTGAACGTAGGCAGCGGAACGGTGAAATGCCAGCACGGCACGCTGCCGGTGCCCGCGCCGGCAACGCTGGCGCTGCTGGGCGATGCGCCGGTCTATTCTGCCGGTCCGCCGATGGAGCGGGTCACTCCGACCGGCGCCGGGGTGCTGCGAATGCTCGAGGTGAGCTACGGCCCGCTGCCGGCGATGCGCGTGAAGGCCACGGGCTACGGTGCGGGCGGCCGCGACACGCCAGGCGAGCCAAACCTGCTGCGGCTCTTGGTGGGTGAGGAAGCCGAAGCCACTGTGGATGCCGACCGTGGCGAGCCGATCGGGGTGATCGAAACAGTAATTGACGACGCGACTCCTCAATTGCTCGCCTATGTGAGCGAACTGCTGCTCGATGCGGGCGCGTGGGACGTATATCGCGCCGCGGTGCAGATGAAAAAAGGACGTACCGGTGTCGAGATGAAAGTGCTGTGTAGTCCCGATGTGGCCCCTCGGCTGCGCGAGTTGATTTTGCGCGAGACAACGACAATCGGCTTGCACTGGCGCATCGAAACAAAGATAGCCCTCGATCGCGAATTGGTGATGGTGAAAACCCAGTGGGGCGATGTGCGCATCAAAGTGGCGCATTGGCCTTCGGGTGAGGTTGCCAATTCATCGCCTGAATACGAAGACTGCCGCAGGCTGGCGCAAGAGCACTCGATTCCGCTGAAGGACGTCATGCGCGCGGCCATCGAGGCCTGGGGAAAAGCCGAAAAGGAAGGAGATTAATGGATCCTCTGCAGATTGAGGCGCTGCTCAATGAAGTGCGCGAGGGCCGCCTGGATGTGGCGCACGCGCTCGAGCGGCTGCGTCACCTTCCCTTTGAGGACCTGGGATTCGCCAAGCTCGATCATCATCGCGCGCTCCGCACTGGAATGCCGGAGGTGATTTTTGCATCCGGCAAAACTTCGCCGCAGGTGGCCGCGATTTTTGCGCGCATGGCCAAGGCCGGCGGCAACGCACTGGCGACGCGGGCCTCGCGCGAAGCATATGAGGCTGTGCTCGCCGTGGAACCGCGCGCCGAATATCACGAGATGGCGCGGGCCATCACGCTGACGCAGACCGAGCCGGCCCCCGGCAAAGGAATGGTGGGCGTCGTCTGCGCTGGAACCAGCGATCTGCCGGTGGCCGAAGAGGCTGCGGTCACCGCGCGGCTGATGGGAAATTCAGTCGAGCTGATCGCCGACGTGGGCGTGGCGGGCATTCATCGCCTGCTGGCGCAACAGCACGCGCTGACCTCGGCGCGTGTGCTGATTGTGTGCGCGGGCATGGAGGGCGCGCTGCCCACGGTGGTCGGCGGACTGGTGAATGCGCCGGTAATCGCCGTGCCCACCAGCATCGGCTATGGCGCATCGCTGGGCGGGATTGCGGCGCTGCTGGGAATGTTGAATACCTGCTCGCCCAACGTATCCGTGGTCAATATCGATAACGGATTCGGGGCGGCCTGCATCGCTTCGTTAATCAATCATCTGTGAAGTCCCCCGCAGGCCGTGCCTACCCACGCGGATGAAACTGGGTGCCCCACCCTGGCCGCGTCCTTGTTTTTGCGGCTAGGGTGGGAGGCCGCAAAGGCCCGGCAGTTCGTCGTCGGCACGCTCCTGTGCCAAGCGTGACTCAAGTCACGGGGAGACCTTGTCGCGCGGTTTAGCCTTGAAGCAGCCAACCATATCGATGAAGATCGCGGGAAGATGGAGACATCATGAATCTGGGGTTCATTGAGAGCAAGACATTCGACGAGATCGAGATAGGCGACACCGCTGGAACCGATCACGTTTTGACCACAGAAGATGCGATGGCCTTCGCCTCAATCTCCGGATTCACGTCTGTACTGAGACCCGAGGAGGTCATCGAGCGCACTGGAGGCGTCCCTCCAACCGGTCCGAACATGTGGTGCGCGTCGCTCGTTTCAGGGCTCTTCAGCATGCATATTCCCGGCCCCGGCGTGACCCTGAAGAACATCTCGCTCTCTTTCCACAATCGCATCCACGTGGGCGATCGCATTCTGGTTGAGGTGCAAGCGACGGCAAAGGACGATTCCACAAAGATTGTCACTTTCGATTGCAAAGCGCACAACGGCGGCGGATTGTCGATCTTTACCGGCTCAGCGCAGGTGATTGCGCCGTTGACGAAACTGCGCTGGTCGACCCTGCCCGTGCCGCAGTTGATTGTGAATAATCCTTACCGGCACTATCACGCCATGATCGCGCGCGCGGCCGCTAAGGCCGCGGTCAGAACCGCGATCGTCTGGCCGTGCGATGAAGTGTCGCTCGGGGGCGCGCTGCAGGCCGGCAAGGACAGGCTGATTGTTCCTGTGTTGGTGGGTTCGGAAGAAAAAATCCGCAAACTGGCGAACGGCCTGAAGCTGGACCTCGAAGGCCTCCGCGTTGTCGACGTTCCAGACAGTCGCTCGGCAGCGGCGCGAGGGGTGGAACTGGCCCGCAAAGGTGAAGTGGAAATGCTCATGAAGGGGTCGCTGCACACCGACGAAATCATGAGCGCGGTGGTCTCGCGCGAAGGGGGAATGCGCACCGGCCGGCGCATCAGTCACGTCTTTGTGCTGGATGTTCCCATGTATCACAAGCCGCTTTTCGTCACCGATGCCGCCATCAACATCCAGCCCGACCTGGAGACGAAGATCAGCATTCTACAGAATGCGATCGATATGATGTTGACGCTCGAGGTTCAGAATCCGAAGGTTGCCATCCTGTCGGCGGTCGAGTCGGTGAACCCTGCCATTCCCTCAACGCTGGATGCGGCTGCCTTATGCAAGATGGTCGACCGCGGCCAGATCACCGGCGCAATCGTAGATGGTCCCCTGGCCTTTGACAATGCGATTTCGAGCGAAGCCGCGCGCATCAAGAAAATCAAGTCGCGGGTCTCCGGAGACGTAGACCTGCTGATGGTCCCTAATCTCGAGGCGGGAAACATCCTCTTCAAGGAGCTGCAATACCTCGCCGGTGCTCTAGCTGCCGGCGTGGTTGTGGGCGCCAAGGTCCCTATTGTCCTGACCAGCCGCGCAGACGGCGAATTGGCGCGGATGGCAAGCTGCGCCCTTGGCGTTCTGCTGGCCAAGCCTGCGCCTGTGCGGGAGTAAATCGCGGTTTTCAGATAGGCTTGGAGCATGAGTGTATTTGACGAGCGGCGCCGGGAGCTGGAACAGCACGAGTTCATGATGGGCGTGGAGCGCGGCAGGCTGGCCGTCGCCCTGGATTTGTTGACGGATTCGTTGATCATGGTGGGGCAGCACGGAGTCTATTGCGCTTCCAGCCGGAATCCTTCCCAGCCTGCGCTGGACCTGCAGGCCGTTTTGAGCGGCATCGAGGGCGCGAAGGCGCTCATCCAATCGGTGATGGAAGAGATGCGGAAAAACGGGGAACAACGAGTAGGGAGTGGGGAATAGAGACACCAGAGAGCGGAAATTGATATCCCCCGGAAACCGGCGGGCATAGTTTCCCGGGCGGAATGGCAATGCGGTATCCTTATAGGGTGCGCCCGTAGCTCAGCTGGATAGAGCGAACGCCTCCGGAGCGTTAGGTCGGGAGTTCGAATCTCTCCGGGCGCACCAGTTTCCCCTGTTTCCTTTTCTCCGCTACCTTTTCGCGTTCCGCAATATCTCTTCTTACGGATCTCATCAGAGGGTTCGCGTTTGCGGGTCTGCATTTGTGCGCTTGGCGGTTGTCTCCGGAGGAGGTGGGTCGATGCGGATCTTGGCCTTACTGGCCGGCGTTGTGTGCCTGTTCACGGTGCTGCTCGATGCATTCCAGACCATTATTTTGCCGCGGCGCGCCACGGGGCGATTTCGGCTTACGCGCCTTTTCTACGTTGCCACCTGGAGGCCATGGGTCTTCTTCGCCAGGCGCGTCAGCGACCTGCGCAAGCGGGAGACAGCATTCAGCTTCTATGGGCCGCTGTCGCTGATTTTTCTGCTGGTGGTGTGGGCAGGAGTGATGGTGGTGGGGTTCGCACTGCTCTTTTATGCGCAGGGCAGCCCTTTGAATGACAGTGCCCAGCATGCCGGAATCCGTTCGGATCTCTATGTGAGCGGAACTACAATTTTCACGCTGGGGCTGGGCGATGTGACGCCGCAGGGGGCCGGAGCCCGTGCTCTGGTGATTCTCGAATCCGGAACCGGGCTGGGGTTTCTGGCCGTGGTGATGGGATATTTTCCCGTGCTTTACGGCGCATTTTCCCGGCGGGAAGTGAGCATCTCGCTGCTGGATGCGCGGGCCGGCTCTCCCCCCACCGCGGCGGAACTGCTGCGCAGGCATTCGTATGAGGGCGCGGAACAGGCGCTTTCGTTGCTGCTGGTGGAGTGGGAGCGGTGGTCGGCGGAGCTGCTCGAGAGCCACATCTCTTATCCGCTGCTTTGTTATTTTCGGTCGCAGCACAGCAATCAAAGCTGGATCAGCGCCCTGACGGCAATATTGGATACTTCGGCGCTGCTGATCGCCGGGGTGCGCGGGCACGAGGCGCGGCAGGCGCAGTTGACCTTTGCCATGGCGCGCCACGCGCTAGTCGACCTGGCACAGATATTCTCGCTCACCCCGGTGAAGGATGCGGCGGATCGGCTTTCCGCAGAGCGGTATGAGCAGCTTTACGAACTGCTTTGCCAGAGCGGGGTGAGCGTGTGCCGCGACGGGCACTCGATCGAGAGGCTTCGCGACATGCGCGCCCTCTACGAGGGCTACGCGCTGGCCCTCAGCGACTATCTTTTCATGCCGCTGCCGCCATGGATGGCCGTTGAGCCGCACAAGGATAATTGGCAGACGGTGGCAAAGCTGCGCGCGCAGACCGAGGCTGCCGACGCGGGCGGCGATGCTGCCGCGGCGCGCATTGCCAGCCTGGGTGAAAGTCACCACGATTTTTAGCTCGCCGTCTTTGCGTTCAGGAATCTCCACCCTTCAGCTTTCGAGATATTCCCAGTAAGTGTCGGTAAGTTCGGCGCCGAGCTCGTTGGTCATGCGGCGGGCGGCGCGTTCGACCTCTTCGATGAGGCCATGCAGATAACTGCGGGAGCCGGAGATGGCGACGACGCCCAGCGTGGCGGACTGCCAGGTGACGGCTTCGTCGAGTTCGGCGACGGAAATATTGAAGCCCTGGCGGAGCTGGTCTTTGAGAGATCGGACAACCTGGCGGCGGTCCTTGAGCGACTGTGCGTGCTCCATGCGGATTTCGAGTGTGAGCTGGGCTACCGGCATGCTGCGACAGGGTTTACACGGACAGTGTAAGCCCGAATTGTGGTTGCGGCGGAAATTTCTACGGTCTTGCTTCCCGCCGGGCTCAGCCCCAACTTCCTGACTCTGTACCCCTGGAAAAGTAAGTCCCCACCCGCGTCGCCGTCTTCGCCCTCTACAAGTTTCATCGCCTCCCGGCGCATCTTCGCCAAGCGCGGCGGCGAAGCGGCCTGTCACTGATGAAACTGCAATTCACGAGGGCGACCTTCCATGTTGGCCGGGGGCTGAAAAATGACTTCGAATTGGACTCATTTGAGGCCTGTTTTTCGTCAAAAATCGACACGAAGGGGCCTGGACTGACCCCCAAAAGTGAGACAGCTTAAAATGAGCGCATTTGCAGCGAATGGAGAACTGCAAATGGCGAAGAAGGGCGAGGGTTGGCGTCCGTTGGCGT
>Ga0302319_10006093_pt1 | contig 24068 bp, 18 predicted proteins | sample Bog_T0_2_FD_203319 | JGI IMG/M metagenome (GOLD analysis project Ga0302319, IMG submission 203319) | Peat permafrost microbial communities from Stordalen Mire near Abisko, Sweden - Bog_T0_2 | ecosystem: Environmental > Terrestrial > Soil > Wetlands > Peat | place: Sweden: Abisko, Stordalen Mire...
GGCATGAGCGCCGACAAATCGCCGGTGGCGAGCCGGATCATCGGATAATCCGGGTTGAACGAGGTGACCGTCACTTCGCCGACTTCGCCAACGGCTACCGGATCGCCGGTGCCGGGGCGCAGGATTTCCACGATGACGCTTTCATTCACGATCATACCCTCTTTCGCCGCCGATTCATAAGCGATCACGCCCAATTCGGCGGTGGCATAGCATTGCAGCACGACGACGCCGCGCTTGGCCAATTCCTCGCGCAACGAGGCCGGCAGGGCCGCGCCGGACACCAGCGCGCGCTTGATCGACGAAGTGTCCTTGCCCGACTTCCCGGCACTGTCGAGCATTATCTTGAGGAAGTCGGGCGTGCCGACATAGGCCGACGGTTTGTAATGAGCAATCGCGTCGAGCTGCTGCTCGGTATTTCCAACGCCGCCTGGAATGACCGCGCAGCCAAGGGCGTGGCAGCCCGACTCCAGAATGAATCCACCGGGCGTGAGGTGATAAGCGAATGAATTGTGCACCATGTCTTCGCGGCGAAATCCAGCTGCATAACAGGCGCGCGCCGCGCCATACCAGTCGGCGCCCTCGCCCTGCGGCTCAAAAATCGGCCCTGGCGACATCAGCAATCGTTTCGCCTTACCGGGCGCGGTGACATTGAGACCGCCGAATGGCGGATTTTTCTGCTGTAAATCCGCGACATCGGATTTGCGCAGCACCGGCAGCTTGGCAAAGCCGCTACGCGAATTGACGGATTTCGGATCGACGCCCGCCAAATGTTTGGCCCAGCCCGGCGCGGTCATGGCGCGCGCAACGATGCCCGGCAGCGCGGTCAACTGTTCGCGCTCGCGCACAGCGGGGTCGCGGGTTTCCAGGGTGTCGTAGTGGTCGGGCGTCGACAAAATTACGCCAGCCACCGCTTGCGGCGGCGGTAATGCTTGCCGTCGCGGAAGCTCTTGCGGCGGCCTTCCGAAATGCCGAGGTAGAATTCCTTGACGTCCTCGTTGTCGGCGAGCTGCTTGGCGTCGCCGTCCATCACCACACGGCCGTTTTCCAGAATATAGCCGTAGCGCGCGAAACGCAGCGCCATATGCGTGTTCTGCTCGGCCAAGAGAAACGACACCCCTTCCCGCTCGTTGAGGTCTTTGACGATCTCGAAAATCTCTTCGACGATCTGCGGTGCCAGCCCCATCGACGGTTCGTCGAGCAGGATCATCTTGGGGCGCGACATCAGTGCACGACCGATGGCGCACATCTGCTGCTCGCCGCCGGAAGTATATCCCGCCAGCGAGCCTTTGCGCTCTGCCAGTTTAGGGAAATAGCCATAGACCAGATCCATGTCGCGCTTGATCGCGGCCTTGCCGTCGCGCCGCGTGAAGGCGCCGGTCAGCAGGTTTTCCTCGATGGAGAGATGCGCGAAGCAGTGCCGGCCTTCCATCACCTGGATGCAGCCGCGCCGCACCAGTTCATTGGGCGAGAGGTCCTGCACCTCAGCGCCTTCGAAGATGATTGATCCCTTGGTAACGTCGCCGCGCTCGGCATGCAGCAGATTGGAAATTGCCTTGAGCGTGGTTGTCTTACCGGCGCCATTGGCGCCAAGCAATGCGACGATGCCGCCCTTGGGCACGTCGAGCGACACGCCCTTGAGCACCAGGATGACGTGATCGTAGATCACCTCGATATTGTTGACCCGGAGAATCTGCTCGGTCTGCGCCGCGGGTGCGGCGCCGATGGGCTCGACGGCGGACATAGGTCAAACTCCGAAATCAACCCTCTCCCCGCAACGAACGGGGAGAGGGAAAGCAAGTTTACGAAGCCAAGTTTACGACACCAAGGTTACGACGCTTTGTCGCAAGCCTCGGTGCGCTTCGGCCAGCCGGCGTTGGCGCTCGAATAATCCTTGGCGGCAGCATCGATCAACGGCTCGACCTTGTTCTTGATCGGTTCGATCCAGTCCGAGCCCTTAACCCATTTGGTGCCGTCCCACATGGCCATATAGGCCGAGTTGTGGCCGTTATGATCGTTGCAGGAAACCTTCATCGGGGCGGCGAAACCTTCGGCGCCCAGTTCCTTGAGACGAGCGGGCGTAATAGAAAGGGTCTCCAGACCGCGCCGCATGTCGCTGCCGTCGATCTGTTTCTTGCCGGAGATTTTCTGCGCGTTGCGGATGGCTTCGGCGATGATCATCGAATTGAGCACGCCGCGGTTATAAAGGTTTTCGCCGACGCGATCTTTTGGCGTCTGACCTTTACCCTTGTCCACGATGTACTTCAGGATGTCCTGGATGACCGGAAAGTTCGTGCCGGTCTGGTTAAAGTCGAGCGACAGATAGCCTTTGGCCTCCGGCCCGGCGGGACGCGCATCGTCGTCGCCGCCGGCCCACCAGTTACCGATCAGGTGACTCATGGGGTAATTGTTTTTCACCGCTTCCTTGACGGCGGTCGGGTTCATCGCGCCGAAACCCTGCAGATAAAGATAGTCCGGACGATCGCGACGGATGTTGAGCCACTGCGACGACTGGTTCTGCATTTCCGCGGCCGGCACAGGATAAAGCTTGAGCTCAAAGCCATAATCCTTGGCCAGCGCTTCCAGCAACGGGATCGGCTCCTTTCCGTAAGGCGCGTCTAGATAAATCAGGCCGAGCTTCTTGTCCTTGAGTTTGTCGAGGCCGCCTTCCTTGCCGCCGACATAGCGCACAAACATCGAGGCGCCGTCCCAATAGGTCGCGGGCGGATTGAACACCCAGGGGAATACCGCGCCGTCAGCCGATGCCGAGAGGCCGTAGGCCATCGACAAAATCGGAATTTTATCGACCGCGGCTTTGGGAATAACCTGCAGCGTGATGCCGGTCGAATAGGGATTGATCACGACCGGGTGCTTCGACTTCACCTGCTCGTAGCACTCCACACCTTTTTTGGTGTCGTAACCCGTTTCGCATTCCTCGACGTTCAGCTTAACGCCGCCGATGCCGCCGTCGCGTTCATTGAGCATGTTGAGGTAGTCGGACATGCCGTTGACGATCGGCGTACCGGAACCGGCGAACGGCCCAGTACGATACGAAAGCAACGGAATGTAAATTCCGTCCTCGGCGCTCGCCGTGACCGGCGCGAACGAATGCCCGGTCGCAACCACAACGGCCGCCCCGAGCAGAACATGATGCAAACGCATAGTTTCTCCTCCCTCTTGTTTTCAGCGGCTTTGCCGCCCCTGCTTCGACAGCCATCGGCACTTGTCCGCCGGCCACCCCCGTTTCAACGGGTTAAACGACAGTGTGCACCGTTAGTACGGGAAAGGCCACACCCTCAACTTCTGCTTGGCGATTTGCCAGAGCCGCGCCAGGCCGTTGGGCTCGACGATCAGGAAAAATATGATCAACGCACCGATGATCATGTACTGGATATGATCCACGGTCGCAGGATAGACCGGGATGCCAAGCTTGGGTGGAATATAGCGCAGCAAGATCGGCATAATGAAGATCAACGCGGCGCCGAAATACGAGCCGGTGATGCTGCCAAGCCCGCCGATGATGACCATGAACAAAATAAAGAAGCTGAGGTTCACGTCGAAAACCGCCGGCTCGGCGCCGCCGTACCACAGAAACACCAGCAGGGCCCCGGCAACGCCGCAGTAAAACGACGATATCGCGAAGGCCAGGAGCTTGGTGCGCAATAACCTTATTCCGATCAGTTCGGCGGCCAGATCCATGTCACGCACCGCCATCCACATGCGGCCAATACGGCCGTGAACGAGATTGGAGGCGAGCCACGTCATCGCCACGACGAACCCAAGCACGACGAAATAACGTGTCGTATCGGTCGCGGTCGCGCCGGTCACGGCAACGCCAAAGGCGTAGCGGGTGGGGACTTCGATCGCGCCGGAACCATTGTAGTTGTAGAACCAGGGTAGCCGGATGAAGCACCACGATAGAAAAAATTGCGCGGCGAGCGTCGCCACCGCCAGGTAAAAGCCCTTGATACGAAGCGACGGCAAACCAAAAAACACGCCGACAATCGCCGAAAAGAATCCGGACGCGAGTACCCAGATCAATATATTGACGCCGGGAAAATAGGTCGTGAGCTTGTAGCAGGCGTAAGCGCCGACACCCATGAAGGCGCCGGTGCCGAGCGACAATAACCCAGTGTAGCCGGTCAGCAGATTCAGTCCGATTGTGGCCAGTGAAAAGATCAGAAACGGGATCATCACCGCCTGGATAAGGAACGAACTGCCAAGCCAAGGGATTAGCACCGCGGCGATAAACAGGATGACGCCCAAGCCGACGCGATCCTGCAGGATAGGCATGATCGCCATGTCGGCGGCGTAATTGGTCTTGAATTGTCCGGCCTCGCGATAGAGCATCGGCTAAATCCGTTCGATGAGTTTTTCGCCGAACAGGCCCTGCGGGCGAACCAGCAGGAACAGCAGCGCGATCACGTAAGCGAGCCAGCTTTCGATGCCGCTGCCCAGCAACGGACCCCAATAGAATTCGCCGATCTTTTCGCCAACGCCGATGATGACGCCACCGACGATGGCACCGGGAATGGAAGTAAAACCGCCGAGAATCAGGACCGGCAGCGCCTTGAGCGCGATGATCTCGAGCGCGAACGACACTTCGGAGCGCGCGCCCCACATAATGCCCGTCGTCAAGGCGACGAGGCCGGCGGCGAACCAGACAATGACCCAAATCTGTTCCAGCGAGATGCCGACCGACAGCGCCGCTTTGTGGCTGTCCGCTACCGCGCGCAACGCCCGCCCGATTCGTGTCTTCTGAAAGAACAGCGCCAAAGCCGCGACCATCAGCGACGAAATAATCGCGGCGGCGATGTCGATTTTTTGCAAAGAGACAAAACCGCCGGCAAACTTGATGTCGATGGCGCCGCGCGGCAATCCGAGTTGCCGCGCGATCATGACCTTGGGCTCGCCGCCGAACACCAATTCGCCCAGGCCGATCAGGAAATAGGTCAAGCCGAACGTCGCCATAAAGAGAATGATGTCGGGTTGATTGACCAAAGGTCGCAGCATCACCCGCTCGACCACAACAGCGAGGCCAAACATTACCGCGATGGTCATGGCAAGCGCGAGATATGCCGGAATGCCATGTTCGTGTAATCCAACCAAAGTGAGGGCCGCGAACACCACCATGATGCCTTGCGCGAAGTTGAACACGCCGGAAGCCTTGAAGATCAAGACAAAGCCAAGCGCGATCAGCGAATAAAGAACGCCCGCGACCAGGCCGTCCCACAGCGTCTGCACCAGCAAATCGGGCGCGCTGGCCATCTGCACGAAAGGGTCGATGAAGATGAGATAGAGAAGGTGCATCACATCATCCTCAATGCGCCAAATTCTTCAATGTGCAACCCCGAGATAAGCGTCGATCACCGCCTGGTTGCTCTTGACCTCGTCGGGCGTGCCGTCCGCGATCTTGACGCCGTGATCGAGCACTACGACGCGGTCGGACAGGTCCATCACCACGCCCATGTCGTGCTCGATCAGCGCGATGGTGGTGCCGAAATGGTCGTTCACGTCGAGCACAAAGCGCGACATATCTTCTTTCTCCTCGAGGTTCATGCCGGCCATCGGCTCGTCGAGCAGCAGCAATTCCGGCTCCATGGCGAGCGCACGGCCGAGTTCGACCCGTTTCTGCAAGCCGTAAGGCAGCCGGCCCACCGGCGTGCGGCGGATTTCCTGGATCTTGAGAAACTCGATGATGTCCTCGACGAAGCGGCGATGCTCGACTTCCTCGGCCATCGCCGGCCCATAGCGCAGCAATTGCCAGAACAGGTTTTTGTGCATTTTAAGCGTGCGGCCGGCCATGATGTTGTCGAGCGCGGTCATGCCGCGAAACAGCGCGACATTCTGAAACGTGCGCGCGATGCCACCGTCGGCCGCGTCATGCGGGCGCATCTTGGCACGGGTTTCGCCTTTGAAAGTGATGGCACCCTGCTGCGGCTGATAAAAGCCGTTGATGATGTTGAGCATCGAGGTCTTGCCGGCGCCGTTCGGCCCAATGATGGCGCGGATTTCGCCCTTGCGGATATCGAAGGAGACATCGCTTACCGCCTTCACGCCGCCGAAGGCCAGCGAGACATTCTCCACCGCCAGGAGCACCTCGCCGGCGGCAACCCCAGGTCCGCTAGGCGATCTCATGCCGCCTGCCCCAAGCTCGCGGGCACCGGCGCCATATCGCGGATTTTCACCCGTGCGCTGAGAATGCCCTTGCGGCCGTCCTCGAAGGTGACTTCGGTCGAGATGTCGGCTTCCGATGAGCCATCATAAAGCGCCTTCACCAACGTTGCGTAACGCTCGGCGATGAAGCCGCGGCGTACCTTCTGGGTGCGCGTGAGTTCGCCGTCATCGGCGTCGAGCTCCTTGTGCAAAATCAGAAACCGTTTGATCTGCGCGCCCGCAGTCACCTTGTCTTGCGCCAGCGCCCGGTTCGCCTCCGCCACATGACCCTCGATCATGTCGTAGACCCGCGGATGACCGGCGAGTTCCTGATACGAGCCGTAGACCACATTATTGCGCTCGGCCCAACTGCCGACCGCGGTGAGGTCGATGTTGAGCATCACGCAGACGAAATCGCGCTTGTCGCCATAGGCCACCACTTCGCGGATATGGGGGTAGAATTTGAGCTTGTTCTCGATGTATTTCGGCGGGAACAGCGTGCCGTCGTTGAGCCGGCCGACATCCTTGGCGCGATCGATGATCTTGAGATGGCGGGTTTTCTCGTCGAAATATCCGGCGTCGCCGGTCATCACATAGCCGTCGGCCGTCATCACCTCGGCTGTCTTGGCGTCATCCTTGAAATAGCCCGAGAACATGCCCGGCGATTTAAACAGCACCTCGCCGTTCTCGGCGATGCGGATATCCACATCGGGACAGGCCGGGCCCACGGTGTCGGAATAAATCTCGCCGTCCGGCTGCGCGGTGACATAGAGGAAGGCCTCGGTCTGCCCGTAGAGCTGTTTGAAATTGAGACCCATCGAGCGATAGAATGCGAATAAATCCGGACCGATGGCTTCGCCCGCGGTATAGGCCACGCGCACGCGTGAGAAACCCAGCACGTTCTTGAGCGGGCCGTAGAGCAATATGTCACCCAGCCAATAGAGCAGCCGGCCTGTCAGCGGCACTGATTGCCCGTTGAGAATACGCTCGCCATATTGGCGCGCCACGCCGATGAAATAATGGAACAGCTTGCGCTTGATAAAGCTCGCATCTTCCATGCGGATCATCACGCGGGTGAGCAGCAGTTCGAGCGTGCGCGGCGGGGCAAAGAAAAAAGTCGGTCCGATCTCGCGCAGGTCCGCCATCGCGGTGTCGGCGCTTTCCGGGCAGGCCATGCAGAAGCCGGCGACCAGTCCTTGCGCGTAATTGAGGTAATGATCGCCGACCCAGGCCAGCGGCAGATAGGCGAGCGCCACATCCTTCTCGGTCAATTTGTCGAAAGCGACCGTGCCGGCCGCCGCCTTGATCGAGCGCTCGCCGGTGAGCACGACGCCTTTGGAAGTGCCGGTCGTGCCCGACGTATAGAGAATGATCGAGGGATCGGAGCCCTTGCTGGCGGCGATCTCGGCATCGAGCCAGACGCCAACCGACGGATCTTCCGCCAGCGCCTTGCGCCCGTCGGCGATGACGTCGTTCATTGACCGCAAATGGGCGTGGTCGTAGTCGCGCAGCCCGCGCGCCTCGTCATAGACCATGCGCTCGAGCTTCGGCAGGCGCTCCATCACCGACTGAATTTTGTCGATCTGTTCCTGATCCTCGACGGCGGCGTAGCGCACATCGGCATGCGCCAGAACAAATGAAAGCTCGTCAGCCACCGCGTCGGCGTAAACCGGGACCGGCACAGCGCCCAACATCTGGGCGGCCATCACCGACCAATAGAGTTTGGGGCGATTTGAGCCAACGATTGCAATGGTTTCGCCGCGCTTGAGGCCCAGCCGATGGAGGCCCACGGCATAGGCGCGCACGATTTCGAGTACTTCGCTCCAGGTCCAGGTTTGCCAGACGCCGAGGTCCTTGTGCCGCATCGACGGCCGCGAGCCATACAAATGCGCGTTACGAATCAACAGCTTAGGGAACGTATCCGCCGCAGCGGAGGCGTCGAACGGCACGGCCAATCCCTCCCAGAACACGCCGCTTAAGGGCGATCTTGTTTTATCGATATGAAAACACCGGCGCGGGCCGGTCAAGCAGCGCTGTGGCTAAATTATTCCGCCGCCTTGAGAAATGACGGCGCGCCGGAGCGGAACTGCTCCAGGAGGTCCGCTTCTTCGGCCTTGGCGACAGCGATGCTGCGCGCTTTGACATGCCCGAAACCGCGGATTTTTTCGGGCAGAACTGCCAGTGCCACCGCAATCTCGTGATTGTACGGCGTCAGACGTTCGATGATCTCGTCCAGTACTTGGCAGTATTCTGCGATCAAACCGCGCTCTGTTCTGCGCTCGGCGGTATAGCCGAACGGATCGAGCGGCGTGCCGCGCAAGAACTTGAACCTGGCGAGCACCGCGAAAGCCTTAAGCATCCAGGGACCGAACGACATTTTCTTCGGCTCGCCGGTGACCGGGTCGCGCTTGGCCAGCATCGGCGGCGCCAGGTGGAATTCGAAACGCAAATTGTCGCCGCTGAAGGTCGAGCGCACGCGCTCGACAAATGATGTGTCGGTATAGAGCCGCGCCACTTCGTATTCATCCTTGTAGGCCATCAGCTTGAACAAATAGCGCGCTACCGCGTCGGCGAGCCCGCTTTGGCCCGGCGCCTTTTCGGCTTCCGCCGCTTGCACGCGCTCGACTAGCGCACGGTAGCGGCGCGCATAGCGTTTGCTTTGATAGGCCGCCAGGAAGACCACCCGGCGCTCGACGGTTTCCGCATAGGTCTGCGACAGCCGCAGCGAGTCGTTTTCCTCCGCCGGCCGCGGCGCCACCAGCGCTTCGACCGCCGCCGGATCAATCGCAGCGCGGCGGCCGTAGCGGAACGCCGCGATATTCATCGGTACCGCCTCGCCGTTCATTTCGATGGCGCGTTCGATCGCCTCCGCCGACAGCGGCATCGCGCCGGTCTGAAAGGCATAGCCAAGCATGAACATGTTGGCGCCGATGGAATTTCCCAAAAGCGCGGTTGCCAGCCGGCTGGCATCGACGAAATTGCTGCGGCCGGCGCCGGCAGCCGTAACAATGGCGCGCTTGAGCCGCTCGGTCGGCAACGAAAAATCGGCGTTGCGCGCGAAGTCGCCGGGCAGGAATTCCGCCGTGTTGACGATGACGCGCGTATTGCCCGGCTTCATGGCGCCGAGCACTTTTTTGTTGCCGGCCACCACAATGTCGCCGCCAAGCACAAGATCGGCGCCAGAGGCGGCGACACGGATGGCGTGAATGTCGTCCGGCGTATTGGCGATGCGGATATGGCTGTAAACCGCGCCACCCTTTTGCGCGAGGCCGGCCATGTCGATCACGCCGACGCCTTTGCCCTCGAGATGCGCGGCCATGCCGACAATCGCGCCGATGGTGACGATGCCGGTGCCGCCGATGCCGGTGACAATGATGCTGTAAGGGTGGTTGATCAACGGCACGCTGGGCGCCGGTAGTTCCGGCCAGTCACCGGGCACCGCGACGCCCTCACCCTTTTTGAGTTTGGCGCCATGCACTGTGACAAAGGACGGACAGAAGCCATTGACGCAGGAATAATCCTTGTTGCAGCTCGATTGATCGATGATGCGCTTGCGGCCCCATTCAGTCGCCAAAGGCTGCACCGAAACGCAATTCGATTTGACGCCGCAATCGCCACAGCCCTCGCAAACGAGATCGTTGATGATGACGCGCTTGTCGGGATCTGGAAATGTGCCGCGCTTGCGGCGGCGGCGTTTTTCGGCGGCACAGGTCTGGTCGTAAATGAGGACGCTGACGCCCGGCACGGTGGTGAGATCGCGCTGCACGAGGTCGAGTTCGTCGCGATGGTGCACGGTCAAGCCGCGCGGCCAATCGGTGGTCTTGGCGTATTTTAAAGGCTCGTCAGTGACCACGACGACGCGGCGCGCGCCTTCGGCGGCGACCTGGCGCGCGATCTGATCGACGGTGAGCCCGCCGTCATTGGCCTGGCCACCGGTCATGGCGACCGCATCGTTGAACAGGATTTTGTATGTCATCTTCACGCCGGAGGCGATGGCCGCGCGGATCGCGAGATAACCGGAGTGATTATAGGTGCCGTCGCCCAGGTTCTGGAACACGTGGTCACGGTTGGAGAAAGGCGCCTCGCCGATCCAATTGGCGCCCTCGCCGCCCATCTGGGTGTAGCCGAACGTTTCGCGGTCCATCCATTGCGCCATGAAATGACAGCCGATGCCAGCATAGGCGCGGCTGCCTTCCGGCACGCGGGTCGAACTGTTGTGCGGACAGCCCGAGCAGAAATACGGAATGCGCACCGCTACCTCAAGCGTCTCGTTGAGCGCGCGCTGCGCGGCCTTGAGCCGCGCGACATTCGCCGCCAATTCGTCGTTGGCACCAAAGCGCAGCAAGCGCTCGCCGATGCAGACTGCGATATCGTTGGGATCGAGCGCGCCCTTGACCGGGAACAGCCAGTTGCCCTGTTCGTCCTTCTTGCCGATGCAGATAGGCTGGTTGGCAGTGCCGTAGAGTTCCTCGCGCACTTGAACTTCGATCAACGAGCGCTTTTCCTCGACCACGATGATGAGATCGAGGCCCGATGCGAATTCCACCATTTCCTGATGCGGAATCGGCCAGACGCAGGCGATCTTGAACAGGCGGATGCCGAGATCGTTGCATTTGAGTTCGTCGATGCCGAGCTCATCGAGCGCCTGGCGCACATCGAGATAGGATTTGCCGGTGGTGATGATGCCGATCTTGGGCGCGCGGCCACCCAACGTAATCATCTGGTTGAGCTTGTTGGCGCGCACGAAAGCCAGCATGGCGTCGCGCTTGAAATCGTGCAGGCGCGCTTCCTGGCCGAGGATAGTATCGCCGAGGCGGATATTGAGCCCGCCGGGCGGCATGGCGAAGTCAGCCGGAGTGACGATCTGCAACCGATTGACGCTGCCGTCCACCACGCCGGTCGACTCGACCGTCTCATGCATGCATTTGAGCGCGGTCCAGGCGCCGGTAAAGCGCGACATGGCCCAGCCATAGAGCGCGTAGTCGATGATCTCCTGCACGCCGGCCGGATTGAGGATCGGCATCATTACATCGACGAAATGGAATTCCGACTGGTGCGCGGTGGTGGAGGATTCGGCGGTGTGGTCGTCGCCCATCAAAGCGAGCACGCCGCCGTTTTTCGACGTACCTGACAGATTGGCATGGCGGAACACGTCGCCCGAGCGGTCGACGCCCGGGCCCTTGCCGTACCAGAGGCCGAACACGCCATCGAACTTGCCCTCGCCGCGCAGCTCCGCCTGTTGGGCGCCCCAGAGCGCGGTGGCGGCGAGTTCCTCGTTGATGCCGGGCTGGAACTTGATATCGGCACCGGCAAGCTCGCGGCCGGCGCGCATGAATTGTTGATCGAGACCGCCAAGCGGCGAACCGCGATAGCCAGTCAGATAACCGCCGGTGTTCAGGCCGGCCGTCTTGTCGCGCGCTTTCTGCATCAGGCAGGCGCGAATCAAGGCCTGATAGCCGGTCACGAGGACATGCGACTGCTTCAGGTCGTATTTGTCGTCGAGGCTGACGGGTCGAAGCGTCATGTGGGACCTTGGTAGCGCGGCAGGTTCGCGATAAACGCCCGTGCCCTGTCATATAGGGTCCGGCTGCGCGAGGCAAAGCCGCGGAAAAAGCCCGTAAACGCTGGCACTTCGACGCGCCACGGTCAATTTCGTTCTGGGCACAGCGGATAGAAGGATATTTCCGTGGTCATCTCGCTCACGAAATTAGTCGCAATGCACAAGAAGGGCTGAGCCGCGGCAACCAGGGTGGTCAAATTTTGTGCGGTGTGTAGAAGGGACCCGCCAGTCCGGGTCCTTTCCAATGTTGCGCTCCCCACCCACCTCGATCGAGAGCAAGGCGTCGTGGCTTATCGCCATGGTGGCGCTGTTCATTATGCTGATGGCGTTCGGCGCCCCCTGGATCACGGTCGTGGCGCTCAAGGACATCGCGGCCGAAGTCGGCGGCCAGCGCTCGATCCCGGCGCTTGCCAGCGCGCTGGCCTGGCTCGGCTCTGGCGCCGGCGGCATCATGATGGGGCGGATCGCGGACAAAGTCGGCACGCGTTGGACCGTCATATGCGGTTCGGTCATGATCGGGGTGGGGCTGTCGATTTCGACGCTTGGGCTACCTTGGCCATTATGGATCGGGCACGGCCTGTTCATCGGCGTCATCGGGCTCGGCGGCATCAATGCGCCGATGTACATTTATGTCAGCCGGTGGTTCGACAAACGGCGCGGTTCGGCGCTGGCGCTGATCTCGAGCGGCAGCTATCTGGCTGGCGCCATGTGGCCCCCGGTATTCGAGCGCGCGCTCGTCGCCTTCGGCTGGCGCCAAACCATGCTGTGGTACGCGCTGGCCGAAATCGTCGTGATCGTGCCTTTGGCGCTGATCTATTTCCGCCACCCGCCGGAAGTGATTCATCCGGTGGCGGCGTTACAGCCGGGCGCCGCCAAACACCGCGTGCTGGGCCTGCCACCAAACGTGGTATTCGCCATGATGTGCTGTGCCGCCGTGCTATGCTGCATTCCGATGGCGATGCCGCAGGGCCATCTGGTCGCATTCTGCACGGATCTGGGCATCAGCCGTTCGGTCAGCGCGATTATGCTTTCGGTGCTGCTCGGTACGGCTTTCCTGAGCCGGCAGATCTGGGGCGCGATCGCGGACAAGATCGGCGGGCTCGCCACCGTGCTGATCGGATCGTTCTGGCAAGCCTGCGCCCTGTCGGCGTTCCTGGTGACGCAGGACGAGGTCGGATTATTTACGGTGGCCGCCGCTTTCGGGCTGGGATTTTCCGGCATCATCCCGGCTTACGTGCTGGCAATCCGCGAATTGTTTCCGGCGGCGCAAGCCTCCTGGCGCATTCCGACGCTGTTGCTGTTTAGCGGCTTGGGGATGGCGAGCGGCGGCTGGATCGCGGGCTTGATCTACGACCATTACGGCTATTACGCGCCGGCATTCGCCACCGGCATCGGTTCGAATATTCTCAATCTGCTGGTGGTCGGAACGCTGGTCGCCAGGCAGCGCTATTTCAGGCCGGCTACGGTTTAGGACTGATCAACCGGACGCCGCCGAGAATTCCGATGGCGATGACGGCCGGGAACAGCGCAAACCAGGTTCCGGCCGCGGCTAGCGCGGCGGTTGCCGCCCAGGCGATGGACGAGAACGCTTCGGCAAAGGTCGCTATGCGCGACGAGGTCTGGCGGCGGCGGAATTGGCTGCGGCGCGCCTGCACGCGGAAGCAAAGCTGAATTTGCGTCGACGCCGCGGCCGCGATCAGCACGCCGCCGCTCGCCACCAGCGCAGCCACCGGCGACGCCAAGGCGAGCGCGCCGATCAACGGCGCGAACACCAAGGCGACGGTGCCCATCACCGCTTCGATCTTGGCCAAGATAATTCGGCGTGCGGTGATCGGCGCGGTGGCGACCAGATCGGGCGCATCCTCGCCCGAGATCGAAAGCCAGGCCAGGCCGCCGGCCAGTTGGCCCGCCGCCATCACGACCACCGGCACCAATACGACCAGCGCGCTGCTGTTGTGGCGGAAGCTGATCCATAACATCAGCGCGGGCGGCAGCAGATAGAGCATCTGCATCAGTGTTTGCGACACCAGCCAGGGGTCGCGCCGCAGCAGCGTCCATTCCTTATGGCGCAGCGCGCGGGCGGCCGAGCGGCGGCGAAAACCTTGCGACGCCCGGTTCTGGCGCACGACGGTGCCGGATATACCGGCCGCCGCCATGACGTGATCGCCAAAACGTACGGAAAAAATGGCAATCGACGCGCCCAGAACAGTAAGGCTGACCGCCATGACAGCCAGGAGCGCCAGTGAATCTCCCAGTACGGCGCGCGCCGGCCACCAGAACGCGCTGGCGATATCAGGCGAATGCTCAATCAGCCATTCCGATTGCAGCGGCGCAAACCGCGACAGGCTGCCATAGGAAAGAATCGCGACGACTTGCAAGCCGATCACGCAGGAGGCGCCGATCACCGCGGCGACGATTTGCGCGACCAGCCGCGTACGTTTGGCGCCGATAGTACGAAAAAGTGCAACGGTGAGCGCGACCGCAAGCGCTGCCGCCAGCGCGCCCATGGCCGCCACCACGCCATAAGCCGCCAGCCATCGCGCGCCGCCGAGCCAAGCCAGCACGTCGATGAAGGGTGCTGCCAGCAACATGGCGATCAAGGCGACTGACAAGCCAATGCGGGCGATGCGTATTGAAAAAACTTTGCGGGCCGAGACCGGCGAGGCCAGAATGAGATCCAAATCGGAACGCGCATAAAAAGCGCGCGTGACCGATTCCATGGCCTGCGACAATAACAGCGACCAGGACAGCAGGATGCAGCCGGTCACCGTCACCAGCGTTGCTTTGTCGGGTAGCGCGCCGGCATAGGCACCGACCATCGAATAGGCCAGGAGATGCATGAGCGCCGCGAATACGATCAGCGCGACGGTGACGGTGCGCGCACGGGTGCGCCGTCCAGCCGTCATCAAGGAGAGCCAGTCGCGCCAGCTCAAGCGCAGTTCGTGGCTCGCCAGCCAGACTAATGTGTCGGGACGGTTCACTCGGCCGCGACCGGCGGCGCCATCGGCTCCGCCACCAGCGTCAAGAAAGTGTCTTCGAGGCTGGTGGCGCTATTCCCGGTTTGCAAACCGGACTTTTTTCGCAATTCATCGAGCGTGCCTTCGGCGATCAAACGGCCATGCGCGATAACGCCGATGCGGTCGGCCATGCGCTCGGCGACTTCGAGAATATGCGTCGTCATGATGACCGTGCCGCCGGCGCGCACGCGCTCCTTGAGCACGTTCTTGACCTGGCGCGCGGAGCCGGCATCGAGCCCGGTGAGCGGCTCGTCTAGAATAATCAATTTCGGATCGTGCACCAGCGCGCCGGCGAGCGCGACTTTCTGGCGCATGCCTTTGGAAAATCCTTCGCAGCGCTCATGTGCATGCGGCTCAAGACCGAGCCAGCGGATCAGTTCGCGGGCGCGCGCCTCCGCGGTAGCGGCATCGATGCGCCACAGTCCCGCGACGAATTCAAGATATTCGAACGGCGTAAGCTTGTCGTAGATCATCGGCTCGTCGGAGAGCCAGGCGGTGATTTGCTTGGCGGCGACCGGATCGGCCAGTGCGTCGATACCTTCGATCGCAATCGAGCCCGAATCTGGGCGCAACAGGCCAGCCACCATGCGCAACGTCGTGGTCTTGCCGGCGCCATTGGGGCCGAGCAGCGAATAAAATTCGCCGCCGTAAATCGTCAGATCGAGATTATCGACCGCGGGCCTGTCATAGCGTTTGCACAAAGCGCGCAGCGCGAGGGCGATCGGACGGAGGGGCTGGCTCATGCGCCGCTTTTAGCAAGCAAGTGGTTTCAGCGGCGTAAACCGGACCCGCACGAATTATGCTTTCGAAGAGGTTAAGCCTTCGGCACCATCGCAAACATCTCTTCGCAGTAGATCTTGCGCGCGTCCGCGGTGAGCGGGGCAACCGCCGCGACGAAGGCCGCGTGTTCCTGGGCGTTGAGTTCGACGATATCGCAGCCGGCATCGAGGATGGCCTGGCGGGATTGGTCATTCTCCTCCACCGCGAGCTGGCGCTGGAAGTTCACCGCTTCGGTGACCGCTTTTTGCATGGCGCGCTTGAGGTCGTCCGGCCAGGCGTCGAATGACGGCCGGTGCAGGAAAATCGGCCGCGAAATGTAGAAATGCGATGTCAGCGTGTGGAACTTGTGAAACTTGTGCACGCCATAGGTGACCGTATTGGCCAGCGGATTTTCCTGGGCGTCCAAAGTGCCGGCCTTGATCATGGCGATGGCCTCGGTCAAATCCATGCGCATGGCCACGGCGCCGAGCAATTCGAAGGTGCGCTTTTGAATCTCGCTCGGCAGCACGCGGATTTTCATACCGTGCAAATCGGCCGGCAGATGCACCGGGCGCAAGCGGTTAGAGATGTGACGAAAGCCGTTTTCGAACCAGCCGAGGATGCGGTAGTTGATGCGCTCCTCGGTTTTCTTCGCGAGAAAGGCGCCGAGTTCGCTGTCCATGGCGGCGCGCGCCTGCGTGTTATTGGCGAACAGAAACGGCAAATCGACAAAGCCCAATTCCGGCACGCGGTCGGTGAGATAGCTCGACGACTGGTAGCCCAGCGTCATCTCGCCGTTCTCGACCAGCGTAAGAATGTCCTCGGCTTTGTAGCCGTGATCCATGATGTTCCAGATATATTCGATCGCCACGCGCGGGCCGAATTCGGCTTCGAGCTTGTCCCCGATCAATTTGAGCGATTTGCTGAAACCGGTCGTGGGCGGGCCGTAACCGGCCATGAGGATTTTGACGGTTGCGTTCATGCTTGTTCTCTTTTGCGCATGATCTTGTCCGAAAACGGGTGCCCACTTTTCGGGATCATGCGCTCTCTATAAGCGCGCGTGGCCATCTGGCCAAGGAGAACCGGTGTGGTAGTGTGCGCCAAAATCGGAGGAAGCCCTCATGAACAAACCAGCCAAAATGGCCGACATGAAGCCGGCCGGCATTTCACCGGAAGAATGGCAGGCGCGCGTCGATCTCGCCGCCGTCTATCGGCTTACCGCCCATTACGGTTGGGACGACGTCATCTACAACCACTCCTCTATGCGGGTGCCGGGCGAGCCGCGCCTATTTCTCATGAAGAAACATGACCTGCTCTATACCGAGGTGACCGCGTCCAATCTGGTGAAGGTTTCCATGGATGGCGACCTGGACGAGAAGTCCGGCGTCAACCGGCCCGGTTTCACGCTGCATGGCGGCGTTCTGGCCGCGCGCGATGATGTCAACTGCGCGGTGCATGTCCATACCAATAACGGCATGGCGATCGGCGCGCTCAAACACGGCTTGCGCATGGTGTCGCAGCAGGCGATCCGCTTCTACCAGCGCATCGGCTATCACGCCTATGAGGGCATCACCGAGGATTTCGCCGAGCGTGAGCGCATCAACAAGGATCTCGGCAAGAATCGCGCGATGATCATGAACCATCACGGCCTGCTCACGGTGGGCAAATCGGCGCGCGAGTCGTTCGTGCTGATGAAGGCGCTGCTGGATGCCTGCGATATTCAGATGAAGCTAGAAGCGACCGGCGGCGACGTGGTCGAAATCGCGCCGGCGATCTGCGCCAAAACGGCGGAGCAATACGAGCATCACGACGCCGGCCGCGGCAGCCACGATTGGGCGGCCTATCTACGCATGCTCGACGGGATCGATCCGAGTTACCGGAATTAAGGCGGCACACCCATGAAATTTATTTTTGGCGCACTGCGGGGCGCCGTTGTGCCCGCCATGCTTATCGCTTCGCTCGCGGCGGCGAATGCGCAGCCCTATCCCAACAGGCCCATCCACGTGATCAGCCCCTATCCGGCTGGCAGCGCCTCGGACACCGTCACGCGCGTGGTGATGGATCAGGTCTCGCAACTGATCGGCCAGCCGGTGATCATCGACTTGAAGCCCGGCGCCGGCGGGGCCGTCGGATTCGCTTCCGTGGCCCGATCCGATCCGGACGGTTACACGATGGCGACCAGTTCATCGTCGATGGCAACCGAAAGCGTGTTGCACAGCAAGCTGCCGTACGATCCCAAAAAAGATTTCGTCAACGTGGTCTTGCTCGGCACCTCGCCGAATATTCTGGTGGCGTCGGCCAAGAGCGGGTTCAAGACCGTGGCCGATCTGGTCAACGCCGCCAAGGCGAAGCCCGGCACGCTGACGTTTGCGTCCGCCGGCATAGGCTCCTCCTCGCACATGGCGGCCGAGCGGTTCCGCCTCGCCGCCAATATCGAGGTTCGCCATGTGCCCTTCAAGGATGGCGGCCTGGTGCAGGTGATGAACGGGAATATCGATTTCTATTTTATCCCGCTGGCAGCGGCGGCAACCGCGCTGCATAGCGACAAGCTCACCATCCTGGCGGTGAGCGCGCCCAAGCGCGTGCCGATCTTGCCCGACGTCCCCTCGGTCGTCGAAGCGGGCTATCCGGGCGCCGTGTTCCGTTTCTGGAACGGCATTTCGGCACCGGCCAAGACCTCGCCCGCCGTCGTGCAGAAATTTCACGACGTGACCGAACAGGCGCTAAAGATGCCCGCGGTGCAGGAAAAACTCGCCAAACTCGGCGTCGAGCCGGCACACATCAGCTCCGCGGAATTTGCTAAATTCTTCAACGAAGATTTCGACGCGACGGTCGAACTCGCCAAGAAAGCCGACATCAAGCCGGTCGACTAAACCGAGGCTGCGTTGCCGGGGCCGGTTCGTGACCGGCCCGGCGGATTTTTATGCGCCATTTGCACCATGCATCAACCTTGAGAATGCCATTATGACCATCACACCGCCCCGCATCGGCCCGCAGCCGTGGGAAGTCGTGCGCACCATGCTCGACCAGTCGCTGCCGTTCGCCAATATGCGCGACACGCCCTATTACCGCGACGCGGTGTGGGAGCAGTTCTCCAAGGCCGAATACGACCGGCGCTATCGCGCGCTGCGCGGCAAGATGCGCGAGCAGAAACTCGACGTGCTGATCGTACCCGGCGGTCCGAGCCACTGGAGCTTCGGCGGCGGCATGCTGTGGCTGACGGGCCATTGGGAATGGCACGCGCTGTCGAGCTATGTGCTGGTGCCGCTCGACGGCGAACCGACGCTGATCTATTCGATGGGCGGCACGCATGCCGAAGCCGTGCGCCGCCAGGTCGAGATCGCGGTCAAAGACGTGCGCCATAGCCGCAACGGCCGCTACGCCGACGTCATGGTCGAGCGCATTCGCGAACTCAAACTCGAGCGCGGCCGCATCGGCCTGATGGAAATCGATCCGCGGCACGGCGACTATCTGCCCGTCAATCAATACAGCGTCCTGCGCGAGAATCTTCCCGACGCGGAGCTCATCTTCACCAAAGGCCTGCTGCACGAGTTGCTGTCGATCCATAGCGCCGAGGAGCTCGACTGCATCCGCAAGGCTGGCGTGCTTTGCAAGAACGCCATGGATGCGATGGTGGCTCGCGCCCGTCCCGGCGTGAAGGAATACGAACTGCGCGCGGCTGCGGGCGCGGCCATCCTCGAAGGCGGCGGCGATATCGACTTCCTGATCATCGGATCGACGCCGATGGCGAATCCGGCAATGGTGTTCGGCAATCCGCGCCCCTCGGCCCGCGTGCTGCAAAAAGGCGACATCATCAATATGGAACTGGCCGCCGGCTATCGCGGCTATACGGCGCAAATCGGCTCACCCATCTGCGTTGGCGAGCCCACCGAGATGGTGAAGAAATTCTGGAACGACGTCACGCTGCCCGGCTATCGAAAGATCGTCGCCGAGATCGTGCCGGGACGGCCGGTCGAAGCCATGCGCACCGCCAGCAATTTCTTCCGCGATAACGGCTACCAGTCGCGGCCGACCCAGGTGCACGGCATCGACTTGGTCACCGACAAGCCGCACGTCGTCGCCGAACACGTTTCGGCGGAGGCGTTCGAGCAGGTCCTCAAGCCCGGCATGGTGATCATGGCGGAACCCAATCCAATCACGCCGGACGGACTTTTCGGCATTTTCCTCGGCCACACCTTTATCGTCACCGATAGCGGCCATGAGGTGGTCGATGATTTCCCGCTGGAAATCGCGGTGGCGCAGGGCTGAGGCCTATCTCACGGCGCGTTCTTGCGCCCTTCGCCCGGGCCCCACTGCCAGAAGTCGCGGCCTTCCTCGCGCATGAAGCGCGCCAGCACCATCATGTGCACTTCGGACGCGCCATCGACGAGCCGCGCAGCGCGCGCAGCGCGGTAGATCCATTCCACCACCGTGTCTTTCGAGAAGCCGCGCGCGCCCTGCAACTGGATTGCGACGTCGGCGGCCATGTGCAGCGTATTGGCGACATGCACCTTGGCGATGGAAACTTCCTTGCGGGCGCGGCCGCCCTGATCGAGCATCCAGGCCGCATGCATGGTCAAGAGCCGGCCGATCTGGATTTGCTGCGCGACCTCGCCCAGTTTGATCTGCACGCTTTCGCGGTCGCCCAGTTTGACGCCGAATCCCTCGCGGTCCTTCACATAGGCCTGGGCGATTTCCATGCAGCGTTTCGACCAACCGAGCCAGCGCATGCAATGCGTGAGCCGCGCCGGCCCCAGCCTGATCTGCGTGACCTTGAGGCCATCGCCCTCGCCCATCAGGATATTCTCGGCCGGGATTTCCAACCCGTCGAATTCCAGCTCGCAATGGCCGCCATGTTCCTCCGGCCCCATGATCGGAATGCGCCGCACGATGCGCCAGCCGGGCTGATCCTTGTGATAGAGGAACGCCGTCAACCCGCGCCGTTTGTCGTCGGACGTGCGCGCCATCAAGATGAAATGCGCCGCGCCGTCGGCGCCGGTGATAAACCATTTGCGGCCGGTGATGACGTATTTGTCGCCCTTCTTTTCGGCGCGCGTGCGCATCATCGATGGATCGGAGCCCGAGCCCGGCGCGGGCTCGGTCATAATGAAAGACGAGCGCACTTTGCCGTCGACGATGGGCTTGAGCCATTTATCCTTTTGCGCCTGCGTGCCGACCAGGCGCAGCACATTCATGTTGCCGTCGTCGGGCGCCATGCAATTCATCGCCAGCGGACCGAATAGCGAACGCGCGGCTTCCTCGTAGATCGCGGCCCAGGCGACGATGGGCAATTCCATGCCGCCATATTCCTTGGGCGATTGCGGTGCCCACAGGCCAGCGGCGCGCGCCTTGGCGCGCACGATGGCAAGCCGGTCTTCCGGAATGTTCTCGTGCTCGGAAAAATTTACCGGGTCGGCTTCGAGCGGCAGCACGTGCTCCTCGATGAAAGCACGCACGCGCAGGCGCAGGGCTTCGATTTCGGGAGAGAGCGTGAAGTCCATAGCGTTTCCTCTAGCCCTTGATCTGCACCACCTGGCCGCCATCGACCACGATAGTGGCGCCGGTGATGTAACTGCCAGCGTCGGAGGCGAGCAACAATAGCGCGCCGTCGAGATCGCCATCTTTGCCGAAGCGGCCCATCGGAATATCGCGCTTGAGCGCAGTGCCGGCTTCGCTCAGAAGATATTCATCGTTAATCTCGGTGACGAACCAGCCGGGCGCAATCGCATTGACGCGCACGCCCTTGAAGGCAAGCTCCACCGCCAGCGCCTTGGTGATCTGGATGACGCCGGCCTTGGCGGTCGCATAGGCCGCAACGCCTTTGGCCACGCCCAGCCCCAGCACCGAAGCGATGTTGATGATCGCGCCCGGCGTCTTGGCCGCCAGCATGCGGCGCGCGGCTTCCTGGGCGTTGTGAAACACCGCGTCGAGATCGACCGCCAGCACCTTGCGCCATTCCTCGGCCGTCACCTCGACGGCGCGGGTCGATGATTGGGCGATGCCTGCATTGTTGACGAGTATGGTGACCGTGCCGAAGGCCTTCTCGGCGGCATCGAAGGCGCGCGCCATGGTGGCGCGGTCGGTGACGTCGGCTTCGATCGCGAGCGCGCGGCCGCCGGCACCTTCGATCGACTTCTGCAGTTCGGCGAGCCGGTCGGCGCGCCGCGCCACGAGTGCCACCGCGGCGCCGTTTTCCGCCAAAGCGCGGGCGAATTGCTGGCCCAGGCCGCTCGACGCACCGGTCACCAGCGCCACGCGGCCTTTCAGGCTGAAATTCTCGGCAGCTTTCATGGCGCCTCTCCCCTAGCCCCCATAAAGCGCATGCGGCAGTGCGGTCGCAAGCCCCGGCACGAACCATAAAACGACCAGCGCGAAAAGCTGGATCAGCACGAAAGGAATAATGCCCATATAAATGTGCCTGGTGGTGATTTCCGGCGGCGCCACGCCGCGCAGATAAAACAGCGTCGGCCCGAGCGGCGGGTGCATGTAGGAGGTCTGCAGATTCATCGCCATCATGATGCCAAGCCAGACCGGGTCGATGCCGGGCAATTTGAGCAGCGCCGGTGCCACGATCGGCACCACCACGAAGACGATCTCGAAGGCGTCCATTACGAAGCCAAGCAGGAATAGCGCCAGCATCACCGCCAGCACTGCGCCGCCGCTGCCGCCCGGCAGATTGGTAAGTGCGCGCTGCACCATGTCGTCGCCGCCGAGCGCGCGAAACACCAGGCTGAATAATGTGGCGCCGATCAGAATGAGAAAAATCATGCTGGTAATTTGCGTTGTCTTTTCGGCGACAGGCATCAGCAATCGGGCGAGACTGCTTTTGCGCGCGGCCAACAGCATGGCGCCGACCGCGCCGACGGAAGCCGCTTCGGTCGGCGTCGCAATGCCGTAGAGGATCGAACCGAGCACCGCCAGGATCAGCGCGGCCGGCGCCAGCAAAGCTTCCAACAGTCCGGTGGCTGGTGGCGTTTCCGGCGCGGCAACGGCGGGACAGGTGTTGGGCCGCAGCACAGCCATGGTCACGAGATAAGCCAGATACAAAACGACCAGCAGTAATCCTGGCAGGATCGCGCCGGCGAAAAGATCGCTCACCGAAATCACATTGGGCGCGAAGCGGCCTTGCGCGAGTTGCGCCGACTGATAGGCGTTGTTGAGCGCGTCGCCGAGCACCACCAGCACGGTCGATGGCGGAATGATCTGCGCCAGCGTTGCCGAGGCTGCCACTGTTCCCGCCGCCAGCCGCGGATCGTAACCGTGGCGCATCATCGTGGGCAGCATGATCAGCCCCATGGTCACCGCGGTGGCGCCGACAATGCCGGTCGAAGCCGCCAGCAGCGCGCCGACCAGAACCACCGAATAGCCCAAGCCGCCGCGCAATGTGCCGAACAAACGGCCCATGCGTTCCAACAAATCCTCGGCAATGCGCGATTGTTCGAGCATCACGCCCATGAAGATGAACAGCGGAATCGCCAGCAACACGTCGTTGGTCATCACGCCGAAAATGCGCTGCGGCAGCGCGCCCAAAATGGCGAAATTCATGGCGCCGAGCGCGTGTCCGAAGCCGGCGAAAATCAGCGACACCCCGGCCAGAGTGAGCGCAACCGGATAGCCCACCATCAGCGCGGCGATAACGGCGCCCACCATCAATAGAGCGAGAATTTCGGCGGGTGGCATCAGCGCGGCCCCGTGAGCACGCTCACGGCCCGAATCGCCTGCGCCACGCCTTGCAGCGCCATCAGCAAAGCGAACAACGGGATTATCGTCTTGAGCAGGAAAACCAGTGGCAGCCCGCTGGCCTCCTGTGAGCGCTCAAGAACTGCCCAGGAGCGCGCCGCGTAAGGCACCGACAGCCCTATCAGCACCAGCGCAAAGGGCAGCAACAACACCAAAGCGCCGGCCAGATCGACTTTCGCCCGGGTGCGCGGCGAGGCCTCGGCATAGAACACATCGACCCGCACATGGCCGCCTAAGCGCAGCGTCCAGGCCGCCGCCAACATGAACAGCGCCGCATGGGCATACATGACCGTCTCAGTCAGCCAGATCGAGCCAAACCCAAACACATAGCGCGCCACGACCAGTGCGAATTGCCCGAGCACAATCGCCAGCGCCAGCCACGAGACGGCGCGGCCAATCGCGGTGGTGAGACGGTCGATGCGGTCGGCAAGAGATTGCATGGGACGATGATGACACACCGTGAGGGCTTCCGGTAAGCTTGCCCGCATGAACGCAAAATCGAGCGACGAAACCGGCCTGCGGCTAGCCTTTGGGGTGGCGGCCAAGGCGCATGCGCATGGCAACCACCCGTTCGGCTGCGTGCTGGTGGATGCGGCCGGCAAGGTGTTGCTCGAAGCGGAAAACGGCTATATGCCCGACCGCGACATGACGGCCCATGCCGAGCGGCTGCTGGCGACCGCGGCGTCGCGTCAATACCGCCCGCACGAGCTTACCGCCTGCACTTTGTTTACCTCGGCCGAGCCTTGCGCCATGTGCGCGGGCGCGGTCTATTGGGCCGGCATCGGCCGTGTGGTCTATGGGCTGTCGGAAGCGCGGCTCAAAACGATCACCGGCGGCCA
>Ga0302319_10006094_pt1 | contig 24065 bp, 24 predicted proteins | sample Bog_T0_2_FD_203319 | JGI IMG/M metagenome (GOLD analysis project Ga0302319, IMG submission 203319) | Peat permafrost microbial communities from Stordalen Mire near Abisko, Sweden - Bog_T0_2 | ecosystem: Environmental > Terrestrial > Soil > Wetlands > Peat | place: Sweden: Abisko, Stordalen Mire...
AAACCAAAAACAAGAGCAAAAGCAACAGCAAAAACAAGAACAAGAACTTCCTGATAATGAAAAACTGTCAGGTATGTGCCCGGTCTAAAGTGTCAGGAATGTCCCCGGCCGTTCAGCACGGCGGGAAGCCTGAATCTGGCCACAAAGAATGAGTGCCCCACATCTCGATTCTGATGTTCAGTACCATGACATCCTTTACACATTGTCTCTGGACATCCTTTACACTTCGGCGCAAGTGCCGGGTGCCCATCCTTCGCTTTCATCTAGCGAAGATGGGAAGTGAAGAAGCTCATGCGAACGGTTAGCGAGCGTCCGCCCCACCGCAGGCGGTCAGGCGCGAGTTTGGAGCATCCTGGCGGCAGCCAACGGCGGCGTGATTCGGTAAATGGGGTAATTTGGTGCTGTCCCCGATTTTACGAAATTAGGAGATCAACAGTTGCGGTCTGTGATAAACTCTCGCCAAATCCAGGCGCCAAAATGGAAAGCCTGGACGAAATGCGACCTCATGAACGGCAGCACGAGGCGATGCACGCGAGGTAAATGCAGTGGGAATTTCAAAACCGCTGATGATCTATGCGAATGGCTATCCGCGTCCCTACCTGAACGATCCGGCGGAGGACGCCAGCGCGAGCGCAGACACTTGGCTCCCCTCCTCAGTCGACTTCCAGGCGACCGCCGCGAACTCCGGCGACCCGGCGGGTGCGTCTACGCTGGCTGACATGTTGAGTATCATCGCGCGTCAGCCAGCAGGGTCCATTTCCATGCTGGGATTGATTGGGCACGCGGCCGCGGGGGTCGGGCCCACTCCACGTACGTTTGGGTTCAGCGGCCAGGTCACGGTGACTCCGCCGAACGCCATCTTGCACGCGAGCGGCTTTCTCAACGCTGACACGATATGGCACAACTATGCCGCGATCACGGCGTTGCGGAGCCAGTTCAAACCCGATGCGAGGATCGTGATATATGCCTGCCATGCCGGCGCCGACAAAACGCTCCTCAATCCCATCAGCAACGCGTTCGGCGTTTGCGTGGATGGCTTCACCGATCCGGTAACGTGGTGCTTCGAGTGGGATCTTAGCAGCCTCCGCATCGATCCCAGAACCCGTGGCAGGGTCTTCGTGGACTCTGCGGGACTTTATGCGGCGAAATTGGTCAAATGCGGCGCATTCAACACCGATGCCAAAATGTTAAAACCGGACGTATCTTCCTGTATCGGGAAGACCAGCACCACAAGACCGCTACTCCCCTCGGTCACCTGGGAAACCTAGAGTCCCGTCTTAGATGAATCTCTACAACCAATACTCGTTCAATCTGTTGGCGGGTGGCCGAATCTGAATAACTAAAAATTGTGTGTGCCGCGTGCCCCCAGGTCCCGCTTTTGGGACTTGGGAAACCACGAACCTCAAACCCCCGAGCCGAATGCGTCTGCCGCACCCAGGGCAAACGCATCTTAATTCCCTTTTGAGGCCATTGTGCGTCGCGACACCGTCTAGGATCACAAACCGGGTCTATTTCGGGCGACGAAAAGAACCGTCTACTCATTGAGGAGCCGAGGGATACGTTTTCGGTCCGGAAAGGCTGCCAATCATCTGCGTTGGTTTGCCAAACCACCCGATATGAATCAGGACAGTAATCGTTTTGCCCGAAAAATTAAGATGCGTTTGCCCTGGTTTCATCCCCCGTGTGTCGGCGAAGCCGGTGGACGACTGATACAATGCCAGAGTCATTCAACGAGTTCCTAGAGCGTTATGCCGGCCTGGCTAGAGGCACTCCGCCGCGCGGGGCTTGGATGGTTTGCATGGGGCCAAGAGGAAGAACAACGCCAGGCCCGCGTTGATGGCCAAACTGATGGGGACATTCCACCAGGTAACGATCAGGCATAGGAGATAAATGACCGGGCCGAATGCGTACTGTATGGCTATGCCACGCACGTCGGCGTATTCACGATCCACCAGGCCGCGCTTGATGCAGGTGAAGAGCAGCAAGTTGAACAGGAGCCCAATCATCAAGTAAGAGCCGTTGTAGAGGATCGCGGCGTCGCGGATATCGCCCGCAGCCACGGATTGTGCCATCAGCAACGTCGGGTAAGGAATCCAGACAACACCCAGCAAGAGCACCAGGTTAGCCAGCATCAGCACATCGTCTGCTTCCCGAACGTGCGTGAACAGGCGGTGGTGATTGATCCACATGATTCCGATGAACAGAAAACTGAGCAGAAAGCTGGCGAATCCGGGCCACTGCGTGAGGATTCCCTGCCAGAAGGGCTGGCCTGCCGCGGGTGGCTTCAATTCGAGTACCAGCAACGTGGCGGCAATCGAGAAGATACCGTCAGAGAAGGCTTCAATGCGGCTGGTTTCACTGGCCATTGTCTCCCCGCTGCCCCAACGGGCAAATATTCGTGTGCGGAACTACGTTAGGCCGGATCATAACAGACAGACATTTTCCCAGGAAATTGAGCGAAATTGCTCATAAAGTTTTGCAATTGCGGTTCATGATCACTGACAAGGCAGCATCCAATGTGATTGCTGACCTTGTCTCCAGATACAATTGGGGAATAGGGGTGGGCGAGTTGCCACCCTCCCAAGGAACTTTCCCAGTATGGCCTCAGTCCTGACCGCGCCTTCCCATGAAACCGCAAACCCAATTTCCAATCCGGCATTTCCCGAGCTTTCCGGCTCCCCAATAAGCCACGCCGCGCCCGCACGGGAAGCGATTCGCATGGGACGCGCCGCGTCGATCGGCGACGGCATCAACTGGCTGACTCTGACCGTGCTTGTTGTCTTCCACCTGGGCGCTGTGGCGGCACTGTTCTTCTTTACCTGGCAGCGGCTGGCGGTGATGCTGGTGCTGCACGTGCTGGCCATCAATGTGGGCATTGGCATGTGCTATCACCGGCTGCTGACGCATCGCGGCTATCAGGTTCCCAAGTGGCTGGAATATGCGATGGCCTTCTGCGCTACGCTCTCGCTTGAGGGCGGACCGATCTTCTGGGTGGCCACTCATCGCGTGCACCATCAGCTCAGCGACCGCGAAGGCGACCCGCACACGCCCCGCGAAGGCGGATTCTGGGCGCATACAGGCTGGCTGCTCTGGGGCAACGCCTTGCACGCGCAAACAGAGGTTCTGGCCCGCTATGTCCCCGACCTGGAAAAGGATCGCGTCCATGTGTGGTTGAGCAAGTATCACTGGATTCCGCTGGTTCTGAGCGGCGTGCTGCTATTTGGCGGCGGCTGGCTGACGGGCGGCGCGGTGAACGCCGTGGGGATGCTGCTGTGGGGAGCCTTCATGCGCGTGACATTGGGCCTGCATGCCACCTGGTTTGTGAACTCCGCTACCCACCTTTGGGGCAGCCGCCGCTTTGAAACGCGCGACGACTCCCGCAACAATTGGTGGGTCGCTCTGATCAGCGGGGGCGAGGGCTGGCACAACAACCATCACGCACATCCCGTCTCTGCCCGCCACGGCTTGGCCTGGTATGAGATCGACCCCAACTACATGGGCATCTGGCTGCTCTCAAAGATCGGCCTTGCCAGCAAGGTCAAGTTGGCTAAATTCGATAGGGCTAATCCCAAGCCGGCGGGAAGCTAAAGCGGCTCACGCATAGCAGGATGGGGCGCCCACACTCTTTGGGCGCCCCATCCTATTTCCGCAGCTTGGCTCTTACCCACAATGTGCCGAAGACCGGCAGCGCCAATAGCAAGACCAGCACCCCGGCCGGAAAGCCTACATAGCGGTAGCTGTCGGCATAGCTGACCGTGTGATGGCCGATCACATTCCAACCCAACAGCGAAAAGATGGCAATGCATGTGGTTGCGAAAAATGTGAAGAAAGCTGCCGCAACGGCCAGCAGCAGGCTCGTGAACAGGCCGAAGCCCGCCAGCGGGAAGCCGAGAACCGTACCACCGCCGGCGCGTTGCGCATTTGCGGAAAGAGCCATTTTCAGAGCCTCCGTCGTCTAGAATACAGGTTGATGTCTACCAGCGCACAAATCGAACTTTGGTCTGCGGAGAAGGTCGCCGCGCACGTGACTGTGAATCAGTCTCCCAACGGTATCCACTATGCCTTCTGGGGCGAGACACGCGTCTCCGAGCCCGATCTGGAGCGGCTGGTGGGCGCGGTTCCGGCCACGCTCTCCGCGGCGCTCAACAATCGCGCCTACTACTTTGTGCCCCTGGCGATTGCCGACACCGGCGAAGTGATGGTGGCCCCCACGTACAGCGTCGATCTGGGCGACCGGGCCATCTGCCATCGCAACGCAACCTTCGGTTCGACGGAGGCGGTTTTTCTTTCCACACGCCTGGTCGAAGACCGCTTTGGCCTGGCCTTTGAGTTTTTCATCAACGTGGCCCACAACTTTGTGGAGGCTGCCGGCGTGCCAGAGAGTTTCTCCGCGCTGGCCTGGTCGCAGGCCGAGGCCCAGGTGCGCGGTGAAACCAGCCAGGATGCGTGGGAGAGCCGCCGCCACGCGCAAGACAGCCACAACGGCAGCGGCCAGCCGGTAATTGACGAACGCGCCCGCAACGCGTATTACGAGTCGGCCTTCTCCGATGCGCTGGCGATATACATGCTGGCCATCGCCGTGGATTTCGACTACCACGACCTGCGCGAACGCGATTACCCCCTGCTTGCCGCCCCGGCGCTGGCCGAGCGCCTCCGCCACGTGGCTGGACTCTTCCCGGCTAACTCGGGGTACGAGTTCCAGGTGCTTTACCGGCGCAAAGGGTAGAAACGAACGTAAACTTCAGGAATTGGCGATGATACGAGTGGAATGTGCTGTCAAACGCCCTCTTTTCGAAGGGGAGTTGAGAGCTTTGAGTGATGGGTCAATCTAATTTTGTAATTCGTCTTCGAACCCAACACAATTGTCGAGCGTAATCGAGACTATTCTCGTATAAGCTTTCAGGCTCGGGCACGGTTTGTCTGTTCGGGATGGAGGAATCATGATCCGACGGAACACTCTGTCAGCAATGGTTATCTTGCTTGCATACTTGTCTGCACCTGCGCAGCAGCCTTTGCCCCCGGCGACCATTCTGCGGCTAGACGGCAGCAGCTTGACCACAGCAGAAATCGACACCACAGTGACACAGCTCATGAAGACTGCCAACGTTACCGGTCTCGGCATCGCTGTGTTTCACGACGGAAAAATCTCGTACCTCAAAACTTATGGTCAGCGCGATACCGAGAAAGGCTTGATGCTTACGCCGGACTCGGTAATGCCCGCTGCTTCGATGAGCAAGGCTGCCTTTGCGGCTGTGGTTATGCAACTGATGCAGAAGGGCGTTCTCGATCTCGATCTACCCATCCAGCGATACTTGCCTAAGCCCCTTCCCGAATACGAGAAATATGCCGACCTCCAAGGCGACGACCGGTACAAGAAACTTACCCTGCGAATTCTGTTGAGCCATACCAGTGGCTTTCCCAATTGGCGCTGGTTCGAAGACGACCACAAGCTCAAGATTCACTTCGAACCGGGCACGCGCTACGCTTACAGTGGTGAGGGATTCCAACTTGCGCAACTCGTGGTCGAGACCGTGACAGGAAAATCGCTGACTGCACTGATGGAAGAAGATCTATTCGTTCCTTTGGGGATGACTCGCACCAGCATGGTGTCGGAACCACGGTTCGAGAGCGACTTTGCCAACGGCTATGATGAACACGGGCATTCACTCGGCCCGCAAAAGCGTTCCAAACCAGGCGCCGCTGGCTCCATGCAGACCACGCTGCACGATTACGCAACGTTTCTCAGCGCAATCATGCGCCACCAGTTCCTGGATGCAAAAACTTCCGCTGAGATGTTTATGCCCCAGGTGAAAATCCATTCGACGCATCAGTTTCCTTCGCTGGCCACAGAGACCACCAACGCCCACGACGCGATTCAATTGAGTGCCGGTCTGGGCTGGGGGCTCTACGCTTCTCCCTATGGAAGAGCCTTCTTCAAAGGAGGATACGATGACGGATGGCGGCATCAGGGCCTATGCTTCGACAATGGCGACGGGATTCTGATCATGACAAACAGCTCGAACGGCGATGGAATCTTCAAGCCTGTTTTCGATTCGATCTTAGGCAAAACGTCGTTCCCTTTCGATTGGTAGAGCTATACGCTTTGGAACTTGCCACACGATTCGTTTCGAGCCGGTTAAAGGCCGCGCACCTTTTTGGTCAGCCGAACGACGAGCGGCCATGAAGTCGAATATCAATCGCTACCCACAGGGCATTCTGCTTGATGAGAAGTCCAGGCTAGATCTTTATGGGACTCGACAACCCTCGGACTGTCGCCTCCTCGGAGATTGACTTGCATGTAGTTAGCACTACCTGACAAAACCCCACCTTTTATTCAAACAACATAACGACTTGTCTGTACCTCATCCAGGATTGCTGGCAGAAATGTACCACCTTGCCGCCTGCTCGCGTCAGTATTGGGAGGACGCCATATTCCGTTGTTGTCAGGACTACAGGTAATATGATTGTCTGGCTAAGGGGGTCTTCGTGAAACTGCTCATCAAATTCAACATTGTACTGGTCCTGGTCTTCGGATTCGGGATCTATCTCATCGCTCACTACGCCTATAACTTTTTGATGGAAAACGCGCGGCAACAAGTGCTGCAACAGGCACAGCTTGTGACAGCCAGCGCCAGCGCCACCAAAGACTATACGGACGATCAAGTGAGCGGCCTGCTGGTGAACAAACCTCAGACCGAGGCGCAGCCGCCCAGTCCCGATGCCGAGAAGGCGCCTCAGAAGGACGATCAGGCCAGTCCTGCTCCTGACAAGACGCCGCAGGACAACAGCGTATTTCTACCCCAGACCATCCCCTTCTATGCGGCGAATGCAACCTTCAAATACCTGCGTAAAACCTACCCGGAGTATGTTCTGCGCGAGGCTGCGCTGAACCCCACCAACCTGGATGACCGAGCCACGGAATGGGAAGTGGATCTGATCAACTACTTCCGTGACAATCCCAACGAGACACAGCAGATTGGAGAGCGCAGCACGCCGTTGGGCCCAGTGCTCTATGTCGCTACGCCGGTGGTTGCCGCGCAGGGCTGCCTGCAGTGCCACAGCGAAGCCGCGATTGCGCCCGCGGCGATGATCCGCCATTATGGCGCCGACCATGGGCTTGGCTGGAGAGCAAACGATGTGGTCGGAGCGCAGATTGTCTCCGTGCCGATGGCGATTCCTATTGCTCTGGCGGATAAGGGTTTCCACGAGCTGCTCATTGGGTTGGGAGCCATTTTTCTGATGACGATCTGCCTAATCGATCTCTCGATCTACCTGATTGTAATTCTGCCGCTGCGGCGTGTTTCACGAAATGCCGACCGCATCAGCAAAGGCGAGCTCGATCTGCCGCCTTTGAAGATCAAAGGCAACGATGAAATTGCCGACGTGACAGCGTCTTTCAATCGTATGCACACGAGTCTCGTCAAAGCCTTTGAGATGCTGAACGGCTGACTTTAGTAGAGTTTTCGGGAGCGAAGAAACTTGACTCGATCGGCATTTTCGCTGATTTGTTTGGCAGCCTCACGAGAGATGAATTCCATATCGTCGGATTGGGCGGCCAGCTTTTTTATCACGATTCTTGCCACTGGGCCGATATACTCGGCCAGACTGCGGCTCAGTTCTTCGAGGGGAAGGCTCTGAAGACCGCTTCCTGAAGGCGTCGCCGGTTTGAGCGAACCGCCGGAGGGACGGCCAGCATGGGTGTCAAGCTTAGGACGCGGCATCGCAAGGGTCGTCTCCTGCTTGGTGAACGGCCTTGATTGCAGGGCGTGGACAAATTCCTCGGCCGTCGAGAAGCGCCGCGCTGGATCTTTCTCGAGCGCCCGCATCACCGCATCGGAGATAGCAATCGGAACCAGTGGGGCGACATGGTGCGGCGGTATCGGGATCTGCGACATGTGGCCCGCCATGATCTCGTAGTTGCCCTCCCCTTTGATGGGAAGGACGCCGGTCAACAGCTCATAGAGTGTGACGCCAACTGAATAAATATCCGATTGCGCCGTAGCCCTCTTGCCGGTCACTTGTTCCGGAGACATATAGTGCAGGGAGCCAAGCAGGTATCCGGTCAGCGTCAATTCGCTTGCCTGCTGAGTAATGGCGATGCCAAAATCGAGCAGCTTGACCACGCCGTTTTCCGTAATCATAATGTTCGCCGGCTTGATATCGCGATGCACAACGCCGAGGCGATGCGCGTAATCAAGGGCGTGCAGGACCTGAACAGTCAAATCCAAAATCTGTGGCAGGGTGGTTGAATTTTTCAGACGGTAGTCGCGCAAGGTATCGCCGTGGATCAGTTCCATCACCATAGCGAGATGGTTTTCATGGTAGAAGGCATTGTGGAGCGCGGCGATATTGACATGGCTGAGAGTAGCCAGCGTCTGTATTTCGCGGCGAAACCGCTCCACCATGTCGGGCGTACCCAACTGTTCCGGCAACAGAAGCTTCAGTGCTTCGCGGCGCTGCGAGATCACATGCCGCGCTTCGTAGACGACTCCAAGCCCTCCGGCGCCGAGCTTTGCCACGATCTCGTAATCGCCGATTCTCTGTCCTGGTTCAAATGCCATTCGGTATGGTCGTGCCTTTCAACGGCTGTGGATTGTATCGAGTACACCTGAGAACGGCCTTAATCGTCAAGCCGTATCGTGGCTTTGCCGTATACCTCGCCACGCCCGAGGCAAACTTGAGCGCCGAGTGGTTCGGGGGCCGGCCACCCCTAACGTGCTTGGCAATCAACTTGAAAAGAGGTTCGGTTTGCCTTATCCCTCGGACCGGTAGGCGATGCGGCCTTCGCTGATGGTCCAGCGGACTTTGCCTTGCATCTTCCAGCCATCGAAGGGTGTGTTGCGGGACTTGGATTTGGTCTCGCGGGCGTTGTAGGTCCACTCGGCCTTGGGGTCGAAGACCACCACGTCGGCAAAGCTGCCCACGGTGAGCGTGCCGCGGCCCTTGAGGTTCAGGAGCGCCGCCGGCTGAGCGCTGAGCAGGCTCAGTACGCGGCCGAGCGGCATCTTCCACTCCTTGTGGAGCCAGCGCAGGCTGAGGCCCAGCGCCGTCTCCAGACCGGTAATGCCGTTGGGCGCGTTTTCGAACTCCACTTCCTTTTCGTGGACGGCATGGGGCGCGTGATCGGTGGCGATGGCGTCTACAACGCCGTCGAGGATACCCTCGATCATGGCGTCACGGTCGGCGGCCGAGCGCAGCGGTGGGCACATCTTGGCGTTGGTGTCGTAGAGACCCACATGCTCGTCAGTGAGCAGGAAGTGGTGCGGCGCAACCTCGCAGGTGACGCGCAGCCCGTTGCGGCGGGCCTGGCGCACGGCGTTGAGCGCGGCGGCTGTAGAGGTATGGGCTACATGCAGATGGGCGCGGGCGTCTCGGAGCTCGCTGACCAGGCGGATGTCACGCTCGACGATGCCGGACTCAGCCTCATTGGGCCAGCCGCGCAGGCCGAGCTTGAACGAGGTTGGCCCCAGATTCATGCTGGCGCTCTTGCCGCCCACTTGCGTGAGCCGCGTGTCTTCAGCGTGCTGGATGACGCTGAGGCCCACGCGCGCCGCGGCGGCAAGGGTCTCGCGCATGATGTTGTCTTTGAGAATGGGCAGGCCGTCGTCGGAGACGGCTACCGCTCCGGCGGACTTGAGCGCGGCAAAATCGTTGATGGCCTCGCCTTTGGATCCGCGGGTGGCCGCGGCGATGGGAAAGACGCGAATGACCGCACCGCGCTCTGGGGCCAGCATCCAGCGGGTGGTCTCTGGCGAATCGTTGACAGGGATGGTGTTGGGCATGGCGGCCACCGCCGTAAAGCCGCCCGCCGCGGCCGCCGCCGTGCCGCTGGCGATGGTTTCCTTATAGCTCTGGCCAGGTTCGCGCAGGTGGACGTGCATGTCGATCAATCCGGGCGCGAGGGTGAGGCCTGTAGCGTCCAGAACCTCTGCGCCGTTGGCCGATTTCAGCTTGCCCGGAGCGGCGATCTCGGCGACACGGCCGTCTTTGAGCAGCACGTCCTTGAGGGCGTCGATTCCCGCCGCCGGGTCGATCAGATGGCCGCCTCGAATCAACAATGCCGTCATGCGCGGCCTCCTTGTTCAGTTACCGCGTTCACTATGAACATCCGCATCGGCGGTGGTCCTTTTCATTTTGAGGAGGTAAAAGGTGAGTCGCCACGCAAACCAAAGCGTCGGCGGCGCAAGCAGTATTTCGATCCACCATGGAATCGCATCCTGTGGTTGAGACCAAGACCACGCCATCAGTGTGAACCACGTTATCAACAGTACCGTGTACTTAGCGACTGGGCTAAGTTCCTTGCTTCCGGATTTGATTGCGGCGAGATTTGCCTCCTGCTGCTCTTTGCCAACGGGCCGAAGCAACTTGATCGACATCAATACCAGGCCTACAAAAAGAAATCCAGCCCATATTCGCAAATATGCCATCTGGCCGTTGTTCCATGCGTCAAACAGGCTGATTACGCACAGAGAGATAAGGAAAACCTGAAAGTACCGAACTCCTCGCCTGCGAATCCAATCGATCCACAAGACAGGTACGATCAGCACGATACCCATGGCAGACAACGCGATGAATCCCGTAAGATCCCTTTGTCCGTGCGCCTGATGATGCGCCAGCCGCAAATAGAAATAGGCGATTCCGGCAATCTCGCAGGCTGCCAGCGTAACCAGAATCGGAATGCGAATCGCAGAGGCAGAGATGGATGGCAGCTTCATATTTCTCATGCCCCCAGCACAGACTTATCCTTCGACCTCAGCGCCCGCTCGACGACAGCCATGCGGATGGCTACGCCGTTCCGCACCTGTTCGAGAATCACCGACTGCGGGCCGTCAGCTATGCCGGCCGTTATCTCAAGGCCGCGGATGATCGGTCCGGGGTGCAGCACGATCGCTTCCGGCGCGTGCGCGGCCAACCTCGGGCCTGAGAGCTGGTAGTTGGCCTTGTACTCGGCGAGGTCGAGTTGCAGGCCGGCCAAGCGCTCAGCCTGAATGCGCAGCATCATGACCGCTTGAGATTGACGCATCGCAGCATCGAAGTCGCGCTCGATGGCGATGCCCGGCCCTGCCTGCGCGGCCAGCTCGGGCAGCAGCTCCCTCGGTCCGCAGAGCAGCACGCGCGCGCCCAGGCGGGGCAGCAGCAGCATGTTGGAGCGGGCCACGCGACTGTGCAGAATGTCGCCCACGATGGTCACGGTGACGCCGGCCAGGGTTTCCGCAGTCACAGTCTCGACGCCGGGCCGCAGGTGCGCCAGCATGGTGCGCAAGTCCAGCAGCGCTTGGGTAGGATGCTCGTGCATGCCGTCGCCGGCGTTGAGCACCGGCAGGCGGGTCTCGGCCTCGAGCAGCCAGGCCGCGCCGCTGGAGTTGTGGCGCAGGATGATGGCCTCTGCGCCCAAGGCCCGCAGCGTCAGGCCCGTGTCTTTCAGGGTCTCGCCCTTTTCGATGCTCGAAGAAAGGCTGGAGACCAGCGTTGTATCGGCACCCAGCCCCTTGGCGGCTAGCTCGAAGCTGGTGCGGGTGCGCGTGGAGGACTCGTAGAAGAGCAGCGCCACACGCCGCTTGGCGAGAATGCGGCTGCGGACCAGCGGGTCTTCATTCTCAAGCGCCGTGGCGCGGGTGAGAATGTGGCTCATGCCTTCCAGAGTCAGGTCCTGGGCCGAAAGCAGCGATCCCGGATGGTAGGGAAACAACGAGGCCGGTACGGGCGGCGGTTGAAGGGGTCGGCGGGCTGGTGTTGCGGTTGGGTTCATACAGTTCAGCTTCTAGCCTCTAGCTTCCAGCCACTAGCCAAAGGCCAGAGGCTAGAAACGACTCTCTAACTTAGTCAACGCGCTCGACCAGGAGCACCTGCTCGTCGTTATCTACCTCGCGGAACTTCACTTCAATAATCTCGCGGCTGCTGGTGGGCACGCGCCTGCCAATGTAGGTGGCCTCAACGGGCAGTTCGCGATGGCCGCGGTCGATGAGCACAGCCAGTTGCACACGGCGTGGCCTGCCATGGGCGAAGAGCGCGTCGAGCGCGGCCCGGATGGTGCGGCCGGTGTAGAGCACATCGTCGCACAGCACCACGTCGCGGCCCTCCACATTGAAGCCGATAGCCCCAGGCGTGACCACGGGACGCGGTCCCGCAGTGGTGAGATCGTCGCGATAGAACTGAATGTCGAGCACTCCCGTATCCACGGGGTGCTTCTCGATGGCGGCAATCAGCTTCCCCAGCCGTTCAGCCAGCGGAACGCCGCGGCGCTTGATGCCCACCAGGGCAAGGCCTTCGCTGCCGTTGCTCTTTTCAACAATCTCGTGGGCCAGGCGCACCAAGGTGCGCTCAATCTCAGAGGCTGACATCAGCCTGCCCTTAATCCGCAGACTCGGTGTGTTTTCTTCTTCGCTCATGGTTGCTCTCTCGCAGGATGATACGGGCGAGTACCGCTTTGGGGCAAGTTGTGGAGAAGTGGGTCGTTCGTTCGTTTGAAAAAACTGACTCGCAGCGGCTAAAGCCCAGTTCATTTTGCAGCTGTTTTCGGCTCAACTGAGGTCGTGCCCTGACACAATGCCTGTGTTAATCCGCAGGCTGTTTGGCCCTAAGATAGAACCCGAAAAAACATTTGAATCGCTGCCCCCGTAGCATGCGTCTAGACCTCTGGCCGGCGACTGCGGGCCATCCATCGCGCGCCCATTGCGCCGCCGGCGGCAGCAAAGAGGACCAGGAAAACCGAATAGCTGGCCAGATCGAAAGCCTCCCAACCGGCATGCCCCTCCGGCGAAAGCCTCCATGCTTGATTTTGAGCCTGTGCCGACTGCATCTGAGCCGCGAACGCCGGTCCCACTCCCTCTGCCCATTGCTGGGCCATCTGGTCTCCCGCGGTAATATATGTTTTCCACTCGGCATCCATTTGGCTGGACTGATGGAAAAGGAATCTCTCAGTGAAAAGAGCGCCGCCGCTGACCCCAAATGCCAGCCAGCCGGCCAACAGTCCGGTCACCAGACCGATGCGGGCGCCTGCCCCGATGGTGATCCAAGCTGCTTGTTGGCCGCGTACATAGAGCACCACAGCCCACGCAGCGGCCACCGCCATCCATAACAGCCCGAACCGGCCCAACTCGGATGCGCCACTGGATAGAATCCCAGCCGGCACAGCCAGCATCAGGGCGACACGCAAGGCAGGCTTCCATTCCACGGTGCTTGCATCCCGCACGGCTTCGTTCCATGGCACAGGCTGGGCCTGGCCGGGGACGGCTTCTGCTGAGTAGACCAGTTGCGGCAGACCGCAAGCAGAGCAGTAGCGGTTACCAGCCAAAACGGTCTCATGGCAGCGAGTGCAGGTAATCTCCATACTTCTATGAGCCTAACGCATCGGGCCGCAAAAGTGGGCCGTCGCATCTCACAACTCCTCAACAGCTTTCTGTAAGTTATTTAGAATCATCAATTCCGATGCGAAAGATGGTACTAGTGTCCTGAGTCTAAAGTTCGCGTACAAAATCTGGCAACGGAATCGAGTATCTGATCTGCCGTTTTGTGCCAGACGAAAGGTTTTGGATTTTTGTTGTGGTTCTGTATGTAGCTCCTGATGGCGGTCTCCAGTTCCTTGGTTGAGCGGTGTACCCCGCGGCGAAGTTGCTTGTCAGTCAGTTGCGCAAACCAGCGTTCAACGAGATTGAGCCAACTGGCTGAGGTCGGAGTGAAGTGCAGATGGAAGCGTGGCCTCTTCGCCAGCCAATCGCGGATCAGTTGCGTTTTGTGCGTTCCGTAGTTGTCCAGAATCAGGTGCACATCCAGTTCTTGCGGAACGTTTTGCTCGATGGTGTCGAGGAAGTTACGAAACTCGACGGAGCGATGGCGGCGCTGCGTCTGCCCGATCAGTTCCCCGGACTTGGTATCGAGGGCGGCAAACAGGCTGGTTGTACCGTGACGCGCATAGTCATGCGTACGGCGTTCGATCTGCCCTGGACGCATGGGCAACAGGGGCGCGGTTCTGTCCAGCGCCTGTATCTGCGACTTCTCGTCCACGCATAACACGAGGGCGCGGTCGGGAGGGTCAAGATACAGACCAACGATGTCGCGCACCTTCTCGATGAACAGCGGATCGCGAGAAAGCTTGAAGGTCTCGGAGCGATGAGGTGCTAGAGAAAAAGCCCGCCAGATGCGGCTGACACTGGACTGACTCAGCCCGCAGGCCTTGGCCATATCGCGGGTCGACCAATGCGTGGCGGCCTCAGGCTGGCTCTCCAGCGTGCGTGCCAAAACCGACTCCACTTGCTTGTCGCTCAACTTGCGTGATGTGCCTGGGCGCGGTTCGTCCAACAAGCCGTCGTTGCCTAAAATCGCAAAACGCTTCCTCCACTTACCCACCGTATGCGGGGTAGTTGAAAGCTTCAGCGCGATCGACTTGTTGTTCCCGCCCTGTGCGGCGAGCAAAATAATCCTTGACCGTAGGGCCAGAGCCTGCGCGGTCTTGGGCCGCCGCCTCCAGGTCTCAAGTTCCAACCGCTGTTCGGCAGTGACCGTGACAACCGCTACTGGACGACCTGTACGCATCGATACCCTCTACTGTATTCGATGCTGAAAACCGTCTATTTATGACAATTATTTAAGACTCAGGACACTAGTTCGCTTTTCATTCACTAAAATTATACCTAACATATTTAGTTTCAAAGCGTTACGAGGAAAGGAGGGGGTAGGGGGTATGCGGGTACGGACCGGTCACATCCCTGACAGTGGGTAGTGGTCAATAAAGCCCGCACCGTCGATCATTTCCATTGTGCGCCGGGAGGGGGTAATTCTCTGCACGCTGGATCGCGGAGTCCAGCGTTTGGGATCGCGGCTTCACAAGTCTCCGAAGAAATTTCCTAGAAGTTGTTTATAATCATCCACTTGTTGAAGAAGGTTTGCATCTCCAAATGGAAGCACGCCCAGCACGTGCCGAATCAGGAGCTTCAACGAGTCCGATCAAGCTTTGCGGCCACAATGGCTTCCGCCGCTTGCACGGTCTCATCGAGCGTCATGCGCGTCGAATCCAGAAGAACCGCATCCGGCGCCGGCTTCAGCGGCGAATCGGCACGGTTGCGGTCCCGTTCGTCGCGGGCGCGCAGATCGCGGATTACCTCTTCAGGCTGCTGGACAGGCTGAGGGCTTGGCGTGCCAACTTGGGCGACCTGATCAAAGCGGCGGAGGCCTCGCACTTCCGGAGCCGCATCCAGGAAAATTTTTACGTCCGCATGAGGAAAGACGACCGTGCCAATGTCGCGGCCCTCCATGACGACGCCACCCGCTGCTCCCATTTGCTGTTGCAGGCCGACCATCCAGGCTCGAATGGCTGGAAAGACGCTCACCCGCGAGGCTGCATCGGTTACAAGCTGATTGCGAATCAGGCCGGTCACGTCTTCGCCGTCGAGCAGGACTCGATTGTCCTGTTCGGTGGGTTCCAAGCGGATTATAGTTTCCGCGGCTAAGCTTTCAAGGTTCTTGCTTTCATTCGTAGGGAACCCAGCGCGAAGCGCCTTCAAGGCAAAGGCGCGGTACATGGCCCCGGTTTCAAGATTGAGGAGGCCAAAGTGCCGCGCCAGATGGCGGGCTACGGTACTCTTGCCCGCGCCGGCAGGGCCGTCAATGGCTACGATGATCTTGCCGGCGGGACGAACGCGGCGCGAAAGGTCTTCTTCCGCACTCATGCGCGCTTCTTCGTCTCCTGTTTGGGCTTGGATTGAGACTTAGGCCGGGCGGTAAAACCAAACCGGCTGCTGTTCCCCGCCTTTGCACCGGCCGTCAAAGCCGGTTTGCGGCTACTGCGTCCAGATCGAGAATCGGCCCGTGCATCGGTCCGCGTTTCGGTTCGCGCACCTGTCCGCCCGCCTGGGCTGGGCTTGGCCGTTGGCTTAGCGCCCTTGGAGTGGCCGTTGCGTTGACCCCATGCCGCGGGAGCGGAAGATTTGCCCGCCCGTGTGGAGGAGACACCACGAGCCGGACGGGCTGTGTTTCCTATGGAACGCGCGCTTTTAGCGGACCCGTTTCCGGAGCCGTTGTTCGAACCTTTGCCTGCATGAGCCCCATTGGCGCTCTTTTGAGCATTCGCGCTCCAGCGGGCTCCGGAGGCGGGCCTGGAACCACTCGCCACGCGTGTGCCGGTGGGCCGTGGCGCCGCAGGGCGTGCGTCACTGCTTGCGCGCCGGGCTGGCCGGGAGCTTGAACGGCTACTTGTGGACGTTTGCGCCGGCTTGCGGTCTCTTGAATTAGCGGCTGGGCGGCTGAAGTGAGGCCGCGCCGCCGCGCTTTTTCCACTGGCAGCAGGCTTGCGCGGTGCAGCGGAGGGCCGGGGAGAGCGAGGTTCTTCAGACTTGTGCGCTTCTACCGGAGCTGGCAAAGCCTGCGATGCCGGCATGGGCGGTTCAAGCTCCAATGCCTCTTCCTCATGGTCCCAGGAGCGCAGGAAATATGCTGAGGCAGGCATAGAGGAGCTGGAATAGATGGTTGGAGCGACGGCAAACTCCGGCAGTGTGCCTGCGACGTAGAAGTGCGGCGCATGCCCCATTGAGATGGTGTGTACCTGACGGGTGGCCACCAGGCCGCGGAGCACTTCGCGGATCTTGCTGCGCGCAGTGAGAGGGGCCAGGAAGAGCTCAACCTCTTCCATGCTGGACGCGATGACGGCCTGCAGATAGATGGACGCGAGAACAGAAATGGCCGTGACCTGCGAGGTAGAGGCGCCTTCGGCAATTGCCTTTTGGAAACGCGTGCGCAGCAGTTGCCACTGGGCGGGCTGCCCGACCGCAGAGACAACGGGGATGATGCGTAGCTGCTGCCAAAGCTCGGTAATGGCGCGCAGAACCGCGCCTTCGGTTACTTCCCTGCCAAGCGCATGCGTGAGAGAGCCAAGGTTGGTATCGCCCAGTTCCAACTGCTTGTAGGACTGCACGGCCAGTTGCGAAACTTGGCGCGACCCCGTCAGTTGCGGGCTGCGACGCCAGTCGCGGTCGCCCCGGAGGGCATACACATAGGGGAGTACCCAAGCTGCAACAATGTAGTCTGGCTGCTCGCCGGGATGGCCCAACAGGTTGAGCCGGACAGCCACGCCCTCGATCTCAAGACACACCAAGAGCTCTTCAGCCAGCGCGACATGTTTGGGATCGGGGGACGAGTTCTGATGGCCGGCAACGGCCTCAACAAATGAAGGCGCAATCGAGGAGGAAAACTGCCGACGGGGCAGAAAAAGACACAAGCCAGTCTCTTCAATCCAAGTCCGGGCATCTTCCAGTGTGAGTGCCCCGTTTCCGTTCTGGCGCATTCTTTCGGCGCGCGATGCTTCCAACTGCTCTGCTGTCAAAGAAAAACCTCATTTCCAGGCTGGCGTAGTTGCCGGGCTACCCGCACCCCTGAGAGGAGGGTAGCCACCTTCCAAATTGTTTAAATCCGGTGGAAGGCCCGCTGGATCTCCTTCCAAGAATACAACAAAGCTATTGGACGTCCATGCGGGCAACTGGTTGGGTGGCTGGTTTTCGCCAATTCCAACAGTAACCATTCCATACGTACCGGGTCAAGTGCCATGTTGACCTTGATGGCGGAATGGCAGGCGATGGAGGCGGCGATCCGTGTACGAAGAGCCGTAAGATCCTCATTCTGCTTGGGTTCATCGGAATCAGCGCTGGATTGCTCGATTACCTCGGCTAGCATCCGTTCCAAGGCCGCTCCCTCCAGCCCGACAGGCGCGGCTTTGACTGCAAGTGTTTGAGGGCCAAAGGGTTCCACCTCAAATCCGTTGCTTTCGAGTTCTTCAGCGATGCGCGCAAAGACCACCATCTGCCACGGCTTGAGTTCCACCAGCATGGGCATTAGTAACCTCTGGCGCTGCACTTTTTCCACCTGCCGGTCGCGTAAAATTTTTTCAAAAAGTATTCTTTCGTGTGCCACATGCTGGTCGATGATCCACAATCCGTCGTCCCCGGCGGCCAAAATGAACGACTCCCGCAACTGTGCCAGCGGCCTGAGGGAACCAAGATGGTTAAGATTGGCAGCCGCCTGCTCCGCCTCTACCTGAGCGGTAGCTGCCGCCGTTCCGGGATCGAGCGAGCCGCCGGAACCGGAGGAACAACCCGCCTCTGGGATGCCGGCCGGCTGGAAGAGCGCTGCGGCAGCCTCACCCCAGGCTTGCCGATCCTGGTCGCCCCATCCGTTTGGATTGATGGAACTTACGCCAAAAGGGAGCTTGCCGGGGACAGGCGAAGGCAGGCGCGGCATCAGTTGGAAGGGCTCGGCGTCTGCCCTGGCGCGCTGGAATGCCGCTGCATTGGAGTCCTCCATCGGCGCGGGGTTCTCACTGTCTGGCGAACCCGGCAACGGCGATGCGGCTGGCGGCATGAGGGACGGGCTGGCCCCCGGCGCGGTGTGCGAGGCCAGGAAGCCTGCGGCGGGACGCGCCTGGATCAGCGCCGTGCGCAGGCTGTCGCGAACAAAGTCATGTACCCGGCTGGATTGGCGGAATCGGACCTCAGTTTTGGCCGGGTGGACGTTGACATCCACTTCCTCGGGCGGCATCGCAAGAAACAGCAGCACCACCGGGAAACTGGTGGGCGGAATCACGTTGCGATAGGCCTCGGTGATTGCGTGCATAAGCAGCCGATCGCGAATAAGGCGCTTGTTCACAAAAATATAGATCGAGTTTCGGTTGAGCTTTTGCAGCTCCGGCTTTGAATAGAAGCCACTTAGCCGCAGAGCGCCGGGATCGCGAGCAGGCTCCTCGGGGTCGCTTGGCAATTCTCGTTTCCAGGGCGGCGGCTCGGGCAGGCCGCCGTGGGCCAGCGGAGTTTCAGCGGCCACTGGCAGCAACTGCGCCAGCGTGTCTTTGCCGAAGATCTGGTAGATGCGCTCGGCGGAGCGCGCCACCGGGGGCGCGGAGACGATGGTGTGCGTGGCCGAGACCAGCTCAAAGTGCTTCTCGGGGTGGGCCAGGGCGTAGTGAGTGACAAGCGCCGTGACGTGGGCCAGCTCCGTGCTCTCCGCGCGCAGGAATTTGCGCCGCGCCGGAGTGTTGAAGAAGAGATCGGCCACAGCGATGGTGGTTCCACGGGGCAGGGCCGCGTCGTCCACGTGGAGAATCTTGCCGCCAGCGATCTCGACGCGGGTTCCGGAGCTTTCGTCGCCTGTGGCCGTCTCCAGGGTGACGCGGGCCACCGAGGCAATGGACGGCAGCGCCTCGCCGCGAAAACCCAGAGTGGCGATGGAGAGCAGGTCGTCCGCGGTACGCAGCTTGGAGGTGGCATGGCGCTCGAAGGCCAGCAGGGCGTCGTCGCGGTTCATGCCCTGGCCGTCATCCGCGATACGGATGAGCCGCCGCCCGCCCGCCTCGACCTCGACGCGGATGCGACTGGCGCCGGCGTCGAGCGCGTTCTCCAGCAGTTCCTTCACCACAGAAGCGGGACGATCCACCACCTCGCCGGCGGCGATCTGGTTGGCAACCTGGTCGGGAAGAATGCGGATGCGGCCCATAAGGCTCTAGGGTAGCGCAGCAGAGGGCGTGTACGATCCGTTGAAAACCCGGTACAAATGCAAAATGCCGCCCAGCGGCGGCATTTTGCGATCTGAATGAAGGCGCGGGGTTAGATGCCCACGCCGAACTCACTGACGTGGTTCTCTCCAGCATTCGAATAGAAGTCGTATGGGGTACGCTTCTTGAACTTGTGGCGGCTGCGCACCTCGTAGCCCAGATAGATGCTGAGCGCGGCCACTGCCATCCCGACGGAGAACCAGCCAAGCACGCGCAGAGCTCTTTTTTCACGCTTCTCTTCGGCAACGGGCTCTTCGGTAATCGTGAGTGGTTCGGTTTCGGCGGACATGGCGGTCTCCTATTCGTTCATAATACCGCAGATTTGGCTGGCTCCGCTTGCTGCGGCGATGGAAAGCGGCTGGGCGCTGTTTACACAGTAGCTTCAATTTGAAAAAGCCACTCGACCTTATCCAGTTCGGGAAGAAAGCTGGCGCGGATGGAGTTGGCAGCCAACTGGCGCAGTTCGGTGCGGGTAAAGCCCTGCTCGGTGTGGGCCAGCAGGTATTCGCTGACCAGATCGGAACCGAAGAAGGCCGGGTCGTCAGAGTTGAGCGTGACCAGCAGCCCGGCATCGAAGTAGCGGCGCAGCGGGTGCTGTGCGAACGACGCGCAGACGCCGGTGCGGACATTCGAGGTGGGGTTCAGCTCGAGGGGGATGGCACGGGCCTTCAGCTCCTCCATCAGGTAGAAGTCCTTGACGGCGGAGACGGCGTGGCCAATGCGCTCGGAGCCGATGGCCAGCGCCTCGCGGATGGCCTCGGGGCCGGTGGTTTCTCCGGCGTGGTTGGTGAGGCGCAGGCCGGCTTTCGCCGCCTGGGCAAAGAGGGCGCGGAAAGGCTCAGAGCCGGCGCGCCGCTCGTCGCCGCCCAGGCCGATGGCGACGATTGAGGGGTATTGGGGGCGCATCTCGGCGGCCTTGAGGAAGACCCGCTCTGCCTCGGCGACGGTAAAGTGGCGCACGGCGTCGAAGATCCAATACAGCGTGAGGCCCAGTTCGCGCTGGCCGCGTTCGCGGGCGCGCTCGAGGCCGGCAAAGATGGGCTCGAAGGCCGCGGGGTCGTGGTTGCGGCTCATGTAGATGACACCTACAGAGACGTAGACCTCGGCGTGGACAACGCCCTGCGCGGCCAGTTGCTCGATCATGCGCCAGGCGGCCAGCTCGTAGTCCTCGGGTGTGACGAGCCGCTGGCAGACGGCTTTGAAGGCGTCGAGGAAGCCGGTGAAGTTTGAGAATTTGTAGAGGGCTTCGGCCTCGGCGAGCGTGAGCGGCTGGGCATCGTGGCGGGCACTCAGCTCCACCAGCGTGGCGGGCATAATGGTGCCTTCGAGGTGCAGATGCAGCTCGGCCTTGGGCAGGCGGCGGATGAAGGCTTTGATGTTGGTCACTCATCCAGTTTAGTTCTGAACGGCGGCGGACGGGTTGGGCTTCATGCTACCCCCCCCACCCTATCCTGCATGGAAATTCCTTGTTTTCAATAGGATACGGAGAGGTCTCCGCTCTAAATTCGTCATTCTAATAAAGTTATTTGCAGATTCCTGACAGCAAAGGAGTTACGGTGCATTTTGGGGCTTGTGAGCACATGGCAGCGAGCGAGGGTATGTCCTTGCTGGACTCTACCCATGATTGTGCGCCGCCGGGCCGAAATGATCTGCAAAGTGGATTCGATGTCTCCCAGGTCTCATCCGCCGCGGCGGACGAGGGCCACCTGTCGAAATCGAGGTTCGCGGTCTCCCACTCATCCACGATAAAACTGTGGATGAATGGGGCACAGCAGGTCAATGGTTATGTCATGATCGGGCCGCCTGTCTTTCTATCCGACGGTTTGACTTATTTAAGTCGTTTGGAACACAATGATGCATGGAGCAAACCGCCATCCGCACGTCCATCGACCTTCCGCGGGATCTGCACCGCAGGCTGCACGAGGCAGCCGCGCGCAAGGGTTGCTCCGCGCGCAAGCTGATTCTGGCCGGCATCGAACGGGCCGTGGATGAGACCCAGCCTACCCGGCCCAAACGGCGGCTTAGCCTGGACACGTCGCTGATTCCACCCGCAGGCCGCAAGCTGGACATGACCAATGAAAAGCTCTATGAGCTCATCGAGTTCCCGTAAGCAGCTCGTTGATCCCATCCAAGCGGGACTCGGCGTTCCGGACATCAACGTCTGGCTAGCGCTGGCCACGCACGAACACGCTCACCATACCCCGGCCAAACGCTGGTGGCGGCAGCACGAAGGACTGATCGCATTCGTCCGCTTGTCCCAGCTTGGCTTGCTTCGATTGATGACAACGGCGGCAGCCATGGATGGAAAGCCGCTCACCATTGACGAGGCATGGCGCGTCTACGATGGCTTCTTTGACGACGACCGGGTCACTTTCGTTCCGGAGCCACCCGATGCCGAGAAGAGATTCCGCGAAAGGGCGGCGGGTCGAACAGCCTCGCCCAAGGTGTGGGCCGATGCGTGGTTGCTGGCACACGCAAACGCCGCAGGCGGCGTGCTGGTTACATTCGACAAGGCGCTTGTGACGCGGGGAGCGCATTGCCTGCTGTCGAAGCGAGGCTGAAGCTCACTGTTCCCTTTAGGAAACCCAAAAACAGACGGTTGAGGTTCTTCGTCTCCCACATCTCAAATTCGAGATGTGGGGCACCCGGCTGAAATTTACAGCCTTCGAGCCATGAGTATACTATTGAATGCGCCGTAAACCCTTTTAGTTCAGTAGCACGGAGTATCTAGCCTTGGCCAAACAAAGCGAGCAGTTGATTTCCGCAATACGCGTAGAGGATCTCTTCGGTCTTTATACCTATCGGTTGCCGCAGGAGGGGACATTCCCGAATGCGGCAATTCTTTATGGAGATAACGGGATCGGCAAGACCACCATACTGCGGCTTGCTTTTCACCTTTTGTCAGCCGCTAATGATCGTGGCCATCGACAAGCCCTCTACCAATCACACTTCACGAAGCTTGAAGTGATTCTGTTCTCCGGCGTGACATTGACGGCAAACCGAAATGAACTAAAAGGTCGCCCTGTCCTTGATTTGCTAATCAGTGAACACGGAAAGCCACTTGCACAGTGGTTATACCTGCCAAAACAGCAACGTGAACTCTTTTTAGGTGACGAAGCAGGATATTCCATAGAAATTGGGACAGACGGGACTCCGCGTGTTTCTCTGAAGAGTAGTCGCCGTAAAGAACAGGCTGGTGCGCCCGAGGGAGAAGAAATCTATATTTCCACACTGAAGAATGTCGTTCCAACGACTTTCTTCCTCAATGCAGAACGTAGGCTTGATAGCGATTCCGTACCAGATCCAAGCGACGAGATGGAACTTCGTAGAGTAATGAGGTACCATGAAGAACCTAAACGACTTAATGAGATAATTGGAAGATCCCGAGAGATCGCGCTTTCCCAAGCTTTGAAATCGGCGAGTGATTGGGTTCGTACAAAGGCCTTTCAAGGGGCGAATCAAGGCGCTTCCAATGTTCATTCCGTTTACGTTGCTGTTTTGCATCATCTTATAACTCCTTCGTCTTCAGCGAAGGAGGCATCCCCGGCGATTTCTCCAGCAGAACTAATTAAAAAACTGGGGTCTATCGAGTCGCGTACCGCAGCGTTCGCGCAATATGAGCTGGCAACCGTGTTGCCCACAGCCGACTTTAAGAAGGCCCTTCAGGCGCGTTCTGCGAACAAGAGGAATCTTGCTGCGGAGCTACTTAACCCCTATGTTAAAAGCTTGGAAAGTAGATTGGATGCCGTCGAGCCTACCTATTCGCTATTGGATCGGTTCGTTCGAATCATTAACGGATTTCTGCGAGATAAGTCACTATCATTCAAGCTACGCAATGGCTTCATCATCGAAAGTAAACTCGGGACCACTCTGCAACCTTCAGATTTATCCTCCGGCGAGCAGCAGTTGCTTCTCCTATTCTCTTATGTGCTGACCGCTAGGGAAAAGCCTAGCGTTTTCATAATTGACGAGCCGGAAATCTCGCTGAACATAAAATGGCAGCGGCAATTAGTCCAATCGCTGCTTGACATAACAATGGACTCGAACATTCAGTTCATCTTTGCGTCTCACTCGATGGAGATTCTTGCTCAACATCGGAGCCGGGTCATGCCTCTAATCAACGTCAAATGAACTCATCCGAGCGCAGAACGATTGACGAGCTTGTTACGCGATATATGCTTGAGCCTTCGCTGCGCGATATTTATGTCGAGGGCGATTTCGATCAAGATATTGCTGAGCGGTGCATTAGGCATACAGGTCAAAAGGACCGGATCGTGTACCACATCGAAACAGTCGACATTTCTCGCGAGTTACTAGAAGCAGAGGGTTTGACGAACGGAAATAAGCAGAGACTGATTGCGCTTGCACGGCTCCTCGCAAAGGCGCAAACAGGAGCGAGTCTCAAGTGCCTAGTGTAGTCCGCCATAAATAGAGTCTGTTATATATCGAATGTCATCTCATAAAATGGGGGGACCTCGATATGCGTGTGGCGGCGGCGATTGCATTATCCGATGAGACTCGGCTTCGGCTGGAA
>Ga0302319_10006095_pt1 | contig 24064 bp, 15 predicted proteins | sample Bog_T0_2_FD_203319 | JGI IMG/M metagenome (GOLD analysis project Ga0302319, IMG submission 203319) | Peat permafrost microbial communities from Stordalen Mire near Abisko, Sweden - Bog_T0_2 | ecosystem: Environmental > Terrestrial > Soil > Wetlands > Peat | place: Sweden: Abisko, Stordalen Mire...
GCCTTGGCCGACCTCAGCACGCCTGATATCTGCCGCACCGGGGTGCTGACGACATTATTCACAAAGCCCCCGGCGCGGTCCACGGTGTCCAAAAAGTTCGAGACCATGCCGTCCACCCGGTCGCTCTGCACCCGCACCCGCTCCATAATCGCCAGGGTCGAGTACTGCATCTCGATGGATTGCCTGCGCAGCACCCGCGTAATCTCCGCCACGTCGCTGGCGGTCGACTCTATCTTGGGCGAAACACGTGAAAGAAATCCCTGCGCGTTGATGAGCAACTTTTGCGAGTTGGCGAATAACTCCTGCGAGTGGGCAAGGGAAACCCGCGAGCTCGCAAGAATCTCCTGCGCATCGTAGATGACGGGCATCACCGCGGCGCGCCAACTCTCGGCCTCTTCCCGAATAGTGCCAATCACTTTGCGCATGGTGACGAACATTGCCAGCAGGATGATCGTCTGCAGCAACACAGCCAGCCCAATGGCAACAGCTAAGGCGAGCAGGATGGTTTGGTTGTCCAGTTTTAGCATTGCAGTGGTCTCGTTCCGTCAATTCGCAGGTTAGGGTTCCATTCACTTGTGCGTTCCCCAACCGGGCCCGAGCGCAGCATCCAGAGCACGCTCTTGAGCCGCAGCCTGTCGCGTGCGCAGGGCTCCGGGAGGAAGATCGAACAGCATCGGTCCCAATCAGAATCGGGCCCGGGGAAACGCCGCCTTAAACGTCCTTGGGCTCGTCGGCGCCGGGGGGCGTATTGTAAGCTTGGCGTCCCGCTTCAACAGCTGCGCCCACTCGGCCGCTCTGTTCGGAAACGAGGTTCTTCCCGCGCTCCACAAACTCTTCCCACTGTGCCCGTCCGCGATCCACAGCCTCGCGGCCGCGCTCCACGTATTCACTCACTTGTTCCTTGCTCTTTTCCACCAAGTCGCCAACCTGTTCAGCGGCATGCCGGGTGCGGTTGCGCAAGTACTCGGTTCCCTCCTTGGCGCCCGCGATCAGCTCTTCCCGCGTCTCGCGACCACTCTTGGGAGCGTAAAGAATGCCTACCAGGGCGCCCACGCCCAATCCAGCCAAAAACCATGCCAATCCGTTGCTCTTGTTTTCCTCTGCCATGATGAAAATCCTCCTTCTGCTCAGCTTGAAGATGGCCTGAGCCTATCAAATTCCCCTGTGCGCTGCAAATTCGATGCCGGTTATGATTCCCAATGAAGCATGGGCCTTCGCGGCGCGTCAATCTTCCATGTCAGCCGTCTCGCGCAAATTGCAATCTCAGTATAAGGAGCGCGGCGCACAATAGGACACAAAGGTCGCATTCGGCCCGAAAGAGAGTGAGTGACTGGTTGAAGCGCGACGGAAAAACCCGTCTCCTCCATTGAAAATACTCAACTTATCGTAGCCTATGCAGGCGGGGTTGAGTCTGTATAATTTTGCACAGTTCAATACCCGCGCCGCACCTTGCGCCGTCCAACAGTCTCCTCCTCTGCTGGACAAATGTAGGACCTGACTTCTATCTTAATTTCTTAGGATTCTGACTTATATCTTAGTTTCACAGCGAAGATTTGAGGTTCCAATGACCGGCTCTTCCGTTACCCAGAAGCCCTCCGAATACAAACCTGCAAACAAAGTCCGTTTTGTTACAGCCGCTTCGCTCTTCGACGGTCACGATGTCTCCATCAATATCATGCGCCGCCTTTTGATTGCGCATGGCGCGGAAGTCATTCACCTTGGCCACAACCGCTCGGTGGACGAAATCGTGACCGCCGCTTTGCAGGAAGACGCGCAGGGAATCGCGGTGTCCAGTTATCAGGGCGGGCATATCGAGTTTTTCAAATACATGATCGACCTGCTCAAGGAGCGCGGCGGCGCGCATATCAAGGTATTCGGCGGCGGAGGCGGCGTCATCGTTCCCGCTGAAATTGCGGAGTTGCAAGCCTATGGCGTCTCAAGAATCTTCAGCCCTGAAGACGGCCAATGCATGGGCCTGGCCGGCATGATCGTGTCGATGATTCAAGCCTGCGACGAAGATCTCTCGCCATACGCCCCAGCAAACCTGGACGCACTAACGATCGGCGATGCAGGCCCGCGCTATCGCTCGCTGGCACAATTGATCACTGCTCTCGAAAACGGCAAGGCTGCTCCAGGGCTCAAAGATGCTCTGCATCAGGCTGCAAAAACCATCACGGCGCCTACGCTCGGCATCACCGGAACGGGCGGCGCGGGCAAGTCTTCGCTGACCGACGAACTCATTCGCCGCATTCGCTTTGATCAGGGGGATGCGCTGCAGATCGCCATCATCTCGATCGATCCGTCGCGCCGCAAATCGGGCGGCGCGCTTCTCGGCGACCGCATCCGCATGAACGCAATCGGACCCTGGCGCGGACAGGAACGCGTCTTCATGCGCTCCCTGGCCACTCGCGATGCCGGCGCTGAAATCTCGCGGGCGCTGCCGGATGTGATCGCTGCCTGCAAGGCGGCCGGCTTCAATTTGATCGTTGTGGAAACCCCGGGCATCGGCCAGGGCGACGCGTCTATTGTGCCTTTGGTTGACCTCAGCCTCTATGTCATGACGCCGGAATTCGGCGCCGCATCGCAATTGGAAAAAATCGGCATGTTAGATTTTGCCAACTTTGTCGCCATTAATAAATTCGACCGCAAGGGAGCGCTCGATGCGCTCCGCGATGTCTCAAAACAAGTCCAGCGCAATCACGACTTATGGAACCTCCAGCCGGATGAAATGCCGGTCTACGGCACGCAGGCCTCGCGCTTCAACGATGACGGCGTGACCGCGCTCTATCAGGCCTTGCTGCCAAAGTTGGAGGCTCTCGGCCTGCCCGTTAAAGCCGGCAAGCTCGCCGCCGCCGCCGGCGTGAGATTCTCGTCCAGCAAAAATGCGATCATACCGCCCGACCGCAATCGCTACCTGGCCGAGATAGCAGACACAGTGCATGGCTATCACAAATTTTCCGAGCGGCAAGTCAGGCTCGCGCGCGAACGCCAGCAGTTACAAGAGTCGAAGCGCATGTTATCCGCTGCCGGAAAAAGCGCTGACCTGGATAAGTTAGATGAATTGATTGACGAGCGCGACTCCCAGCTTGATTCCGGCGTCAAGAAGTTACTGAGCGCGTGGCCGGATTTGCAAGCCACTTATGCCGGCGACCATCGTCAAGTGAAGAGCCGCGGCAAGGAGATTCACACGCAGCTTGTTTCCATCAGCTTATCCGGCACCAAGATCCGCAAGGTCGCGCTACCGCGATTTGAAGATCATGGCGAAATTCTGCGCTTTCTGATGCTGGAAAATGTTCCGGGATCTTTTCCTTACACCGGCGGCGTCTTTGCATTCAAGCGCGAAAACGAAGACCCCACGCGAATGTTCGCCGGCGAAGGCGATCCTTTCCGCACTAATCGCCGTTTCAAACTGGTGTCGGCGGGCATGGACGCCAAACGCTTGTCCACCGCCTTCGATTCGGTCACGCTCTATGGCGCTGACCCGGCTTTGCGCCCCGATATCTACGGCAAGATAGGTAACTCCGGCGTATCGATCGCGACTCTTGACGATATAAAGGTTCTGTACGATGGCTTTGACTTATACGATCCGGCGACCTCTGTATCGATGACCATCAATGGGCCCGCGCCGGCCATTCTGGCAATGTTCATGAACGCCGCCATCGATCAGCAATTGGAGAAATTCCGCAGCGAAGCCAAACGCGAGCCAACTGCCGCGGAAGCAGCCAAAATCACGGCGAATGTATTTGAAAATGTGCGCGGCACTGTGCAGGCCGACATCCTGAAAGAAGATCAGGGGCAGAATACCTGCATCTTCTCCATTGAATTCTCCTTGAAAGTCATGGGCGACATTGAGGAGTATTTTGTCCAGCACCATGTGCGCAATTTTTATTCGGTTTCCATCTCCGGTTATCACATCGCCGAGGCGGGTGCTAATCCCATTTCCCAGTTGGCGTTCACGCTGGCCAACGGCTTCACTTATGTCGAGGCCTATCTGGCGCGCGGCATGAAGATCGACGATTTTGCGCCTAACTTGTCCTTCTTCTTTTCGAACGGGATGGACCCGGAATACACCGTGCTGGGCCGGGTTGCGCGGCGCATCTGGGCGGTTGCAATGAGAGATAAATACGGCGCCAATGATCGCTCCCAGAAGCTCAAGTATCATATCCAGACTTCAGGCCGCTCCCTCCATGCGCAAGAGATTGACTTCAACGATATTCGCACCACGCTGCAGGCGCTGATCGCGATATACGACAACTGCAACTCGCTCCACACCAATGCTTACGACGAGGCCATCACCACACCCACTGATGAGTCCGTGCGCCGAGCGCTCGCCATCCAGCTGATTATTAATCGGGAATGGGGGCTGGCAAAAAATGAAAACCCCAATCAGGGCAGCTTCATTATTGAAGAATTGACCGACATGGTGGAAGAAGCGGTGCTATTGGAATTCAAGCACATTGCCGAGCGCGGCGGCGTGCTGGGCGCGATGGAAACCGGCTATCAGCGCGGCAAGATTCAGGATGAGTCGATGTTGTATGAGCATCGCAAACATGACGGAACCCTGCCTATCATCGGCGTCAACACCTTCTGCAACAAGGATGCGAAAAGCATGCAGCACATAGAACTGGCGCGCTCCACCGAGGAAGAAAAGCAATCGCAGCTAACTCGGCTGGCCGATTTTCATGCTCGCCACGCAGCTGCAAGCCCGTCTATGCTGACGGCCTTGCAGCAGGCGGTTATCAACGACGAAAACGTCTTTGCGAAACTGATGGATGCTGTGCGAGTCTGCTCGCTGGGGCAGATTACCGAGGCGTTGTTTGCCGTGGGCGGACAGTACCGGCGCAATATGTAGAAAAAGCTACCCGCGAGTTATACGGCCGGCTGCACACTAGTCCTCTGACCGTATGAACTTGTCCTTTGGCTTCTGTGGTATCCCACCCATTCGCCAGAAAAGAGGCGAGTGGATGGGGCACGGAGTTGGTACATAATCAAGCGGCCAGAGACCTAGCTTGGCGGTCTCAGGCAAGATCAAATTCAGAGAAGATATGGTGGAGGCGGCGGGAGTCGAGTGATTTTTCCACAGTTTAGAATCATCAACTTGCATGTTTTCAGATAGATAGAAAACCGCTAAAATGCCGAAAACGCCATGTTTCTGGTACGTTTTCCTTCGCCTTTTATTCCGAAGCGGGAGGCGGCGGCTCACTTTCCGGCTTCCGCCACCTCCAGCGAAATGTACCAATTTTGTCCTGAATTTTGGCAATCAGGTAGTAGAAATCGCGCCCTCCGCCGTCTCCAGCATTCAAAAACCGGCAGCAAGCCTCCGCAACCATCCTTGACGCGCTCTTCGCCGAGGAGCAGCAAGCGGAATTGGCGAAGGCCAGCTAACGAAGAGTCTGCAAAGAAGACCATGCCGAAACCACCGGCAAAAGCTGAAAAGAATCCAAAACACCGCATTTTTGGCCGACATCACGGCGGAGCCTATTCACGAGCTCCGCCTTCTTTGTGCTTTGCTTTCCGTCCGCCTGTTCGTGTGATCGAGTCCATGAACCCCTGCGACCGCTATACTACCGCAATGATCCCCATAGGTTCTCATCCGGCATGGCATCCGGTGATGGAGACGCTGGCGTATGCCTCCGGGTTCGCGGTTTTTCGATGGTTGCGCGGGCGCCATGGCGACGTGGTGGGCGAGCCACAGCGCTGGACGGTGCTGGCCGCCGCAACTGTGGGTGCGCTGGTAGGGAGCCGGTTGCTGGGAATCGCCGAACAGTGGCCCACGGTGATGGAGGCATGGAGGACTGGGAGGCTTTTGGAACTGCTACTCTCTCCGGGAGGAAAGACGATTGTCGGGGGCCTGTTGGGTGGCTGGCTGGGCGTAGTGGTTGTGAAAAAGTTGAGCGGAATCCGGCGACGGACGGGCGACTTGTTTGTATTGCCGCTGTGCGTGGGGATTGCGGTGGGGCGCGTGGGGTGTCTTTTAGCCGGTCTAGAGGACGACACCTATGGCAAGCCGACCACGCTGCCGTGGGCTGTGAACCTGGGCGATGGAGTTGGACGGCATCCGGTGCAGGTTTACGAGATTCTTTTTCTGGCTCTGTTGGGAATTGTTGTCAGTAGCAAGGCGAAACTCCCGGACGGCGCGCGATTCAGAATTTTTATGGCGAGTTACCTGGGCTGGAGAATCCTGATCGATTTTTGGAAGCCGCAGCCGCTGATCGGCGGAATGAATTTGATTCAGTGGAGTTGTTTGGCAGGAATTCTCTTTCTGGTTTTGGATCTTGTTCGCGGAGGCAAGGAGCGGAATGAACGAACGGCTAGTTGATCGGATTCCATTTGCGAAGATTATTACCGTTCTGGCGATTGTCTTTGGGATTTCGCTGGGGCTGTGTGGAGTAACCTTTGTTCTCGCGTTGAGCGGTGGCGGCAAAGCCAATCTATTGGCCGGTTTCGGAATACTGGAGCTGATTGCTATAGGAGTGTCATTGACTGGTCTGCTGTTGACGCTGCTGGTCTTTGTGACACTTTCGATCTTTGGGAGCTTTTCAGGAAAAGTGTCACAACCGCAGAAACTTTTTGACGAAAGGGATGATACAAAGAACGATAAGAATGAATAGCGTTCCTGGAACGCGCAGAGCGCGCACGGAGAAAGCAAATGCAAGTTCGAAAGAAACTGTTGACGCTGGCTGGTGTGGTGGGGATTCTCGCTTGCGGTGCTTGCTTTTTGCCTCCGTTGCCACAGCATAAGCCAGCACCCCCTCCGATTCGCGATGGACTCGTCGGAATCCAGAGCATCCGGGTCGAGGTGGCAAATACCTCTCCATCCCAACATCTGGGTTCAGCTGATCTGGCACGGAAGATCGCCGGGGCGATCAACGAACAATCGTGGAAGACGAAGGTCAGCGCTCACGTTGGTAATGATGCGGAAGGCGAGGATGCGGTTCTTGTAATCACGGTTTTGAGTGAGACTGCGGAATCGGCGAAGTCTTCGAAGTCTCGACGCTTGACGTTTCTCATCAAGGATTCGGCGACGCTGACGAGGCTGGATGGCACGCTGGTGTGGCGGGAGACGGAGACTGGGAATTGGATTACGCGCCATGTAGATGAAGAGAACGCAGCCGATGCCTGGAAGGACCCCGGCTTGGTGGATGGCGTCGACAAGGCACTGAGCGACAGGCTGGTTTTCCGTATGTTTTATGGGCGTTGATTTTACCGATGGCATATGCGCAACGCTGAAAGAGGACAGATGAACATTCCGGGATGGTGGAAGCGGCGGAGCGGCTATGCCAAAACGGCTACAATGCTCGCCGTTTTGTTGGTTTTGCAATTCGGATTGTGTGGCGTTTTGAATTCCAATGAGGAGTTCGGTGGAAATATCATCCAAGGTATCTTTTTAGCTGTTACGCTCGTGCTAATGTTTGCGGTTCTTGTGGCGTGGTTGATTAATGCTTTGTCCCAGTAGCAAATGATAAACGCAAGAGGATTCGAATGACTGAGAAACTCCGGCCTTATCTGTTTTATGACGTGGCGATCTCGATCTGCTCGACCTGTTACAGGCGGGTGGACGCGAAGATTGTCTTTGAAGACAGCAAGGTCTGGATGCTGAAGCGATGCCCTGAGCACGGGCACGAGCGCGTGCTGGTAGCCGATGATGTTGAGTACTATCGGCGGGCGCGCGAAGTGTTCATCAAGACGCCGGAGCAGCCGATGGTCTATAACACGCCGGTGGCGTATAGATGTCCCTACGACTGCGGACTCTGTTCGGACCACGAGCAGCATAGCTGCTTGGCGCTGGTGGAGATCTGCGACGCGTGCAACTTGACCTGCCCAGTTTGCTACGCGGGCAGTGGGCAGCACAGGACCGAGTATCGTTCGCTTGAGCAGATTGAGGCCATGCTGGATTGCGTCGTGCGCAATGAGAAAAGCCCTGACGTGGTGCAGATTTCGGGTGGGGAGCCGACCTTGCATCCGGATTTTTTCCGCGTGCTGGAGATGTGCAAGGAGCGGCCCATTCGCCACCTGATGGTGAATACCAACGGGATCAGAATCGCGCAGGACGAGGAGTTTGCCAAGCGCCTCGCCGGGTTCATGCCGCAGTTCGAGCTGTATTTGCAATTCGACTCGCTCCAGCGCGAGACGGTGATGCGGTTGCGCGGCGCGGATCTGCGGGAGATTCGCGAGAAGGCGCTGGAACGGCTGAACAGGCTGGAGATTTCAACGACCCTGGTGGCGACTGTCGAGCGCGGCGTGAACGACGGCGAGTTGGGGGCTATTGTGGATTTCGCTCTGACCCAGCCGGCTGTGCGTGGAGTGACCTTTCAGCCGGTGCAGCAGGCAGGGCGAGTACTCGGCTTTGAGCGCGCGCGGCACCGTCTGACGCTGACCGAGGTGCGGCGGCGCATCCTGGAGCAGACGGATGTCTTCAAGCCGGAGGATCTGATTCCGGTTCCCTGCCATCCTGATGCGCTGGCCATGGCCTACGCGATCAAGATGGGCGGCAAGACAATTCCGCTTACCGGAATGGTCCCGCCGGAGGTGCTGATCAACGGGGCGAAGAACACCATTGCCTATGAGCGGGAGGCGGGCTTGCATGAGCATCTCTTCAAGCTCTTCGCAACCAATCATTCGCCGATTGCGCAGGCTTCCACATTGCGCGAGCTGCTTTGTAGCCTACCCCGCGAGCTGATCTGCTGCCTGCCCAAGATGGCGTTACCCAAGGATCTGGGATACAAGGACCTTTTTCGCGTATTAATTGTGCAGTTCATCGATGCCGAGGCTTTCGATCTGCGGAGCGTGAAGAAAAGCTGCATTCACATTGCGCATCCAGACGGGAAGAGGCTGATTCCCTTCGACACCTTCAATATGTTCTATCGCGGAGATCTGGAAGAGACGCGGCTGGCTGGCCTGCGCAGCGAAGAAAAGGATAAGCTGTCATGCATGATGTAATCCAACGCATTGCGAATCAGTCCATCAATCCATCTTTGTTCATCGTCGGAATGAGCGTCATTTATTTCACTTGCTTGATCCTGTTGATTGCAGCCCTGTTCAAGTTTATCGAGCACGCTGCAGTCTCCCCCAAGATTGCCCGAAAAATATCTCACCCATTTTCGACCCGTGAGATGATCATTTGCATTGCGGCGCTGTTTCCTTTCTGGCTTCGCAGCATCGGGCAGATCAAAATGAATGCCGCGCTTCAATTCGTTTATTTTGGAGTTGGCTTTGTTTTGATTCTTTGCGCCATAATCTGGCATATCTGGGCAAAATTCAACATTCGCGCCATGTGGTCCGATGGAATCGAAATCAAGCAGGACCACAGGCTGATCTCGACGGGAGCCTATGCGCTGGCGAGGCACCCGATGTATGCATCCCTGCTGCTGTGGTGCTGGAGCGCAAGCTTCATGATGTTTAACTGGATTACCATGACGATCTCCACTCTCGTGATCCTGCCGCTCATGATTGCACGCGCGCGCGCGGAAGAAAGAGAACTCAGTAAGGTTCTGTCTGATTATCTCTCTTATCAAGAAAACGTGCGCATGTTGGCGCCAACCATCAGCGGCTTCTACGCCGTTGCCGTCAAGATCACGGCAATGTGCTTTCTTGGCTATTCCATTTGGCAGGGCCTGACTTTACCGAGCGTGGTTCTCCTTTTTGCCATTCATCTCTACTTGGGATACTGTCTGACGCCGGAAAAGGTCGCCTTCTCCTATCGCTCTAAATCGGGGATGATGATTGCTGTATGGGGCCTGAGCCTAATATGGCATCCCATTTACTATTTGCTCTACGTAATCTTGGCAATGTTTATTTACGGACTGAAATTCGACTGTCCTTGCATGATTATTTACAACAAGTACCAACGATGCCCATGTTATGACTTGGCGGCAAAGTGTGTCATGAAGAACCCCTCGACAAGATGAACCAGAAAAGAGACCAATGCCATGGGTCTGTGAGCAGCGGGCCACAGCCTCCAAGCGCTCGCGGATTCAGGTGTGGCGGACATCGGCTGCGATGCCTTTGTGGATGAGGTATCGCCTGGACCTGATTGCGGGCACCTGCTGGTTCACATCGTTGTGCAGGATGGATTTTCCGTCGCCGATGCAATGAGCGCGCTGCGTCGCGATGCATCGCGTCTGCGGTGGGAGGTGGCAATGACGATCACCAGAAAGCGAGCGCCTGAGCTGTCGTTTGTGCCTGTATTTCGTAAGCGTCTTGTGTTCCCACCCTCGACATGCGTTCGCCGCATTGTAACGATGGAGACATGGAAGCGAGCAAGGTGCGTGTGCGGCGTTCTGTCGCAGAGAAGCGACGGATTGTGGAGTTGACGTTTCAGTCAGGGCAGAGCGTGGCGCGAGTAGCGCAGGCCGAGGGCGTGAACTCGCATCAAGTGTTTCAGTGGCGTCGGGCCTATCGCGTCGGAGAACTGGTGGCGGCCGGAGAGCAGGCATCATCGCTGTTGCCGGTGATTGTTTCATCGGCGGGTTCAGCAGGCCTGGCTGAGCAGCGACAAATCGCCAGCCAAGAGTCATCCGTTCCATCGGGCGCGATTCACATCGAGTTTCCGGGCCGCGTTGCGATCACCGTGGAGCGCGGTGCGGACCGAGCGGCGCTGCAAGCGATTCTGGAGAGCTTGCGCAAGTGATCGAACTGCGCACAGGCACACGCATCTGGATCGCCGCAGGCGTGACCGATATGCGGCGCGGCTTTCCGGGGTTGAGTGCGCAAGTGCAGATGATCCTCAAGCAGCAGCCATTTTCCGGACACGTGTTTGTTTTTCGCGGGCGCAGAGGCGACACGATCAAGATTTTGTGGGCCGATGAAGACGGTCTGTGTCTGTTCGCGAAGCGATTGGAACGCGGACACTTCATCTGGCCGCAAGCGAAGGATGGAACGGTTTCTCTGACGCGGGCGCAGCTGTCGATGCTCATCGAAGGCATTGAATGGCGCAGGCCGGAGAGAACCTGGACGCCGCAGATCGCGGTGTAAGTGACAAGCATGATTCTCCTGTATCCACGAGCCTTTTGTAGATGTTTTCCACACCGTTTCATGGCATACTGCGGTCATGGTTACTGCCGCTCTTCCCGACCTCGACCAACTCGATATAGAAGCATTGAAGATATTGGTTGTCGAGCAGCGTGAGAGTCTCGACTCCCATACTCAACAGGTTGAACATCTGAAGCTGGTCATCGAGAAGCTGCGCCGCATGATCTTCGGCGCGAAGAGCGAGAAGGTCATTGTTCAGGTTGAGCAGTTCGAGTTGCAACTCGAAGAAGCAGAGACGGAGCAAGCTTCTGCTGAAGAGAAGCTCCAAGAACCTGTGGCAGTGACCAAGCCTCTTCCCAAGGCAAGACCATCGCGCAAGCCGCTTCCCGCGCATCTTCCCCGCGAAGTCGTAACGCACCATCCCGATCAAAACTGCTGCCCCGATTGCGGAGGCCAGTTGCGCAACTTCGGCGAAGATGTGGCCGAGATACTGGAGTACATTCCGGCCAACTTCAAGGTCATTCGCCACGTGCGGCCGAAGTTCGCCTGCAAGCAGTGCGAGCGCGTTGTCGAAGCTCCCGCGCCATCGCGCACCATCGAGCGCGGACTTGCTGGGCCGGGACTGCTGGCGCATGTGCTGGTAGCCAAATATGCCGATCACTGCCCGCTGTTTCGCCAGTCGGAAATCTACGCTCGCGAAGGAGTCGATCTCGATCGCTCAACACTGGCGGGTTGGGTGGGAGCTGCCAGTGAGGTACTTGCGCCGTTGGTTGATGCGTTGCGCAGGCATGTATTGTCGGCGACGAAGATCCATGCCGATGACACGCCGGTTCCAGTGCTCGCCCCTGGCAACGGCAAGACCAGAACAGGCCGCCTCTGGACTTATGTGCGCGACGAACGATCTGCCGGTGAAAACACCGCGCCTGCCGTGTGGTTCGCCTACTCGCCAGATCGCAAGGGCGAACATCCAAGGCTCCATCTGAAGAACTTCAAGGGCGCTCTGCAAGCCGACGCCTACGCAGGCTTTCATCATCTCTATGAGGGCGGCGTTATTTATGAAGTGGCCTGCTGGGCTCACGCCCGGCGCAAGTTCCATGACATTCACGTGGTTCACGCCTCGCCCATCACAGCCGAAGCCATCCATCGCATCGGCGCTCTGTATGGCATCGAAGAAGAGGTTCGCGGCAAGCCAGCCGAATTACGCCGTGAGATTCGCCAGGCCCGTGCAAAGCCGTTGCTCGACGATCTGCAAAGCTGGATGGAAAAATCCCTGCGGCAACTCTCCGCAAAAAGCGAGACCGCCGGCGCGATTCGCTATGCGCTCTCGCACTGGCGCGCGCTCACGCGATACGTGGACGATGGACTGTTGGAGATCGATAATTCGGCGGCCGAACGGGCGCTGCGCGCCGTAGCGCTTGGACGCAAGAATTATCTTTTCTGTGGATCGAACTCTGGCGGCGAACGCGCTGCCGCCATTTATTCGTTGGTTGGCACAGCCAAACTGAACGGCCTTGATCCGGAAGCCTATCTTCGCCAGGTCTTGATCCGCATCGCTGAACATCCGATCAACCGAATCGAGGAACGGCTTCCCTGGAATCTGGCCGACACTCTCCAGCCCGTCGCCATAGCTGCCTGACCTGTGCTTCCCGAAGTGTCCACTTAAAATAAGTGGACACTTCGCAAATCAGTCCTTACTCCAAATGCACGCAGAAGCGGACGGTCAACATGGGCACACCACACGCTTACCGAGTTTCTACTCTAGTCGATCCTGAAAATGACTTTTTCAGGGTCGACTAATGTGGGTTCCCATCGTTGTGCCGGGGGAGCTTGTGACGCCGCCCCATCGCCGCTGCTACTCGGGTTGCCTCAGCCTCTGCACAAGAGGACACTACCAGAGTTTATTTCTAAGGTCACAGAGTCGAATTCTCTGCACTCCTGCTCTGTCACCAACACAGAAACGGAATGACGAATCCGCCATTCCGTTTCTATGCTGCGCTTCCTTGGATGTGATTACTGGATCGTGATGCCGATTGAGCCCGAACTCACCACCTGATGTGTCTGAGGGGGTGGTGTTGTGGTAGTGGACCCTCCACCACCGCAGCCGGCTGTGTAAGCCGCCACTGTCAGCAGAACCAGCCCCAGACAAGCCGTCACCCAAGCGCCTCGCGCTGCCAGTTTCCTTCTCAAAAACACAAGAGGCAGCAGAAGAATAGGCAGAAGAATCCATGAGGTTGCCGCGCCGGCGACGGTTTCAGTAAAGACAACAGTGATCTGATAGGTTCCTTTGGGCGTTGTCGATGAGGTTGTAATCGACAATGTGTTTGCTGTTGCCGAATAGCTGCACGCCGCGCCCGTGGGAAGATTCAGGCAAGTTACGTAGGCGCTCTCTACCGAGGAAGGCAGAGTGACCGGATAGCTAGCCGATGATCCGGCTGTTACGGTCGCTGTTGTGGATGTAAATGTGGGCCCCGTTGCCGATCCCGATGCCGAGTTCACCTCGAACATGAACGAGTTGGATGTGCCACCGCCGGGAGATGGCGTTTGCACGGTGATTGCGGTGGTAGTTCCGCCAGTGGCAATGTCGGCTGCAGGAACTTGGGCCGTCAGTTGGTTTGCGCTCCCATAGGTTGTGGTTAGAGCGGATGTGCCCCAGTAGGCCGTTGAGCCTGATATGAATCCAGATCCGTTGACCGTCAGCGTGAAAGCCGAACCGCCTGCGTTTGTGAACAACGGCGATATGCCGCTGATGACCGGAACGGGATTCGCTTGCATAACCGTTACCGCCGTCGATGCGCCAGTGGCGTTGTTGTAAGTCACGGAACTGCTGGAGTCGGGCGTGTAGTTAGCCGTAAAGGTATCGCTGCCGATGCTCAGCGATCCCGCCGTGATGCTGAACTGCGTGCTGCCGCTGCTTAGAGCCTGCGTGGAGGAGTAGCCGCCGCCGGTTAGCGATATCGAGCCCGTGGGCGTTGGAGCGCCGCTGACAGCTACCGTCACCGTCAACGGCTGGGCCGGCGTGATGCTAAATGACGACGGCGTCACCGTCACTGTTGGCGTGGCCAGCGTTACGGTGACTTGCTGAGATGTGCCTGTGGCGCTGTTGTAGGTTGTGGAGCTTTGAGAGTCGGGTGTGTAGCTGGCAGTAAAGGTGTCGCTGCCAGTGCTCAGGAATCCTGCTGTGATCGTGAACTGTGCGCTGCCGCTACTGAGAGCCTGCGTGGAGGAGTAGCCGCCGCCGGTCAGGGTTATCAAGCCAGTGGGCGAGGGGTTGCCGCTTCCACCGCTGACGGCACCCGTCACCGTCAGCGGCTGCGTCTTTGTGATCGTGAGTGACCCAGGCGTCACCGTGACGGTCGGGGTCACTATCTGCGCGGTGAGTCCCGTCGTGGCGGAGATGCTGGAGCCGTAGCTGCCGTCTCCGGGATAACTTGCATCGATCAGGTGTGTTCCCGTGCCAGCGATCGCGATGCCACTTGCCGTCGCAGTTGCTGTCTGCGCCAACTGCGCGGTCATAACCGTCAGCGTGCTTCCGTAGTAATTTGCCACCGCTAGATCGGGAATACCATCCCGATTGAAATCCCCTGTCACGATGGATGCTGGATAGCTGCCCATTTGCGGGCTGCCCCCCGCCGTAAATGTTCCGTCCCCGTTGCCCAAAAGAACTGTCACTATATTGCTGTAAGGATTTGTCACGGCCAAGTCCGCCTCGCCATCTCCGTTGAAGTCCCCAATAGCAACTGAACCAGGTACGGTCAACGTTGGCGGGCTCACGGATGTGGCAGTAAACGTGCCATCCCCGTTGCCCAAAAGAATCGACACTCCGTTGCCGGAAGAGTTCGCGAAGGCCAAATCTGGTATGCCATCTCCGTTGAAGTCCCCTGTCACAATGGATTTCGAGCCGTTGCCAGTCTGCGGGCTCACCCCTGCGGTGAATGATCCGTCCCCGCTGCCCAAAAGAATCGTCACGGGATTCCCATAGCTGTTTGTCACGGCCAGGTCCAGAATACCGTCCCCATTGAAGTCTCCTGCCACAATGGATATCGGCTCGCCGCCTGTTTGCGCGCTCATAGGACTGGCGGTAAACGTACCGTCTCCGTTGCCCAGAAGAACTGTCACTGTGTTACTGGAATAGTTCGCGACAGCCAGATCCAATATGCCGTCTCCGTTAAAATCTCCTACGGCAATCGATTGTGGATCGGATCCTGTTGTCGGGTTCACGGCTGTAGCGGTAAACGTACCTTCTCCGTTGCCCAGGAGAATCGTCAAGGTATTGCTGTTGAAGTTTGCCACGGCCAAGTCGGCTTTGCCGTCGTTGTTGAAGTCTCCGACTGCCACAAAGACTGGATTGCTGCCGGTTTGCGGGCTTGTGGCAGTGGCCTTGAATGTACCGTCTCCGTTGCCCAGAAGAATCGTTAACGTGTTGCTATTCGGGTTCACCACCGCCATATCTGGAATGCCATCTCCATTGAAGTCCCCGGATGCAATGGACGATGGATATGAGCCCGTCGCAATCGACTGCGAGTTATGCCAGCTCAGAGACGTCACACCCTGCCCCAAAGCCGCAGTGTCCAGCACTGAATTTCCGTTGCTGGTGTCTAGAAAAGAGACTGCCCCGGCAGGTGGACGCGATCCTTGTCCCGCCACGGTCGCTGTCAACGTGTAGTTGCCGGGATTACCGCTCTGGGTGATCGTCGTTGTAGAAGCGTTTGAAGCAGTCACAGCCAGCGCCGACGCGTTCGAGGAACTTGTCCCATCGCTATAAGTGCCCACAAAGACTGCCTTGTAGCTGTGGCTTCCCGGTCCTGGGATAAACTTCAATGCCGCCGTTTTGGCGCTTGTCAACTGTGCTGTGCCGAGAAGATGGATGTCCGCGCAATAAGCCGCCGACGCGTCACAGAATTTTACTTGCCCATTCGTCAATGCCGTAGATCCGGCACTCACCGTCGCTGTGAGTGTCACCGCCGTGCCCGACGCGACCGACGTCACCGGAGTGCCGGCCGAAGTCACTGCCAGCGTCGTCGTAGTAATCGCCGGGTTAGCGCGGACTGTCACCGCAAGGGAGGTGGTTGCGATCAGCGCGCCTGAGGTGCCGGTGATGGTCGCCGTTGTTGTTCCGGGAGTAGCGGAGTTTGTCGCCGTCAGCGTCAGCACGCTGGATCCGGTGGTGGGATTCGGACTCCACGATGCGGTCACTCCGCTGGGCAGCCCGGTGACAGCCAAATTGACATTGCCACTAAATCCGTTCTGAGGAACTACTGAGATGGTGGATTTGTCGGAACCGCCAGGGATTACATTCACATCTCCAGGCGCATTCACAAGCGTGAAGCCTGGCGCATTGATGGTCAGAGAAAGGTTATTGGTTTCCGTCACGCTGCCGGAGGTGCCCGTGATGGTCACCGTCGCGGATCCAGGGACGACAGAGTTGCTCGCTGTCAACGTCAGCAAGCTGGATCCAGTTGAGGTTGGATTCGGAGCAAAGGATGCGATCACACCGCTGGGCAGGTTCGACGCGGCAAGGCTTACACTGCCGGTGAACCCGTATTGTGTATTTATATAAATGGTCGATGTACCTGAGCTACCCTCGTTCAAATTCAGGCCTGATGGCGAAGCGTAAAACGAGAAGGTCGGCGCATAGACTCCCAGAGAAATGTTAGCGGTTGCGGTCAGGCTTCCGGATGTGCCGGTAACGGTCAGCGGGTACTGTCCGATGGCAGTTGAGCTACTCGCCGTCAGCGTTAAAGTGCTGTTTCCGGTTGTGGGGTTTGGAGAGAAGGATGCGGTTACACCGCTGGGCAAGCCGGAAACAGCAAGATTTACACTTCCCGTGAACCCATAATTAGCGTAGGTCCAAATGTTGGACGTACCCGTGCTGCCTTGACCTATGTTCACATTCCCTCCCGAGAGTGTGAAGGTCGGCGCATAGACTCCCAGATAAAGGGTAGTGGTTGCGGTCAGGTTTCCGGATGTGCCGGTGAGGGTCAAGGGGTACTGTCCGATAGCAGTAGAACTGCTCGCCGTCAGCGTTAAAGTGCTGCTTCCGGTTGTTGGGTTCGGAGAAAAAGATGCGGTCACACCGCTGGGCAAGCCGGAAACGGCAAGATTGATATTGCCTGTGAATCCATATTGTGGATAGGTCCAGATGTAAGACGTACTCGAGCTGCCCTGACCTATATTCAGGTTTGACGCTGAGAGAGTAAAGGATGGCTGATAGATTCCCAAAGAAATGGTAGTTGTTGCGGTCAGAGTTCCCGATTTGCCGGTAACGGTCAAGGGGTACTGTCCGATAGCAACGGAACTGCTCGACGCCAGCGTTAAAGTGCTACTTCCGGTTGTGGGGTTCGGAGAAAAGGATGCAGTCACTCCGCTGGGCAGGCCGGAAACGGAGAAAGTTACGCTGCCGGTGAATCCGTATTGTGGGTTCACATCAGCGTAAGTTGTGCCAGAAGTGCCTTGACCAATGTTCAAGCCGTTTGCATAGATTGTGAATGTGGGTGCATATACTCCCAGAGATATGGAAGTGGTTGCAATCAGGCTGCCGGATGTGCCGGTGACGGTCAAGGGGTACTGTCCGATGGCAGTGGAACTGCTCGCCGTCAACGTCAGTGTGCTGCTCCCGGTTGCTGGGTTCGGAGAGAAGGATGCAGTCACACCGCTGGGCAGGCCGGAAACGGAGAAATTTACGCTGCCGGTGAATCCGTATTGTGGGTTCACATAAGCGTAAGTTGCGCCAGAAGTGCCCTGACCAATGTTCAGGCTGTTTGCATAGATTGTGAAAGTCGGCGCATAGACTCCGAGAGAAAGGGTGGTGGTTTTGGTCAGGCTGCCGGATGTGCCTGTGACGGTCAAGGGGTACTGTCCGATGGCAGCGGAACTACTCGCCGTCAGCGTCAGCATGCTGATCCCAGTTGTGGGGTTCGGATTCCACAATGCTGTCACACCGGTGGGCAGGCCGGAAACAGAAAAACTGACGCTGCCGGCGAATCCGTATTGTGAGTTTACCCAGACGTAGGAGGTGCCGGAACTACCTTGGCCAAGGTTCAGGCTGTTTGCGGAGATTGTGAATGTCGGTGCATAAACTCCCAGAGAAAGAGTAGTGGTTGCGGTCAGGCTGCCGGAGGTGCCGGTGACAGTCAAAGTATACTGCCCGATGGCAGCGGAACTGCTCGCCGTCACCGTCAGTGTGCTGGTGCTGTTTCCGGTTGCAGGGTTTGGAGAGAAGGATGCGGTCACACCGGCCGGCAGCCCTGAGACGGAAAGACTGACGCCACCGGTGAATCCATATTGGGGATTCACATAAATGTAAGTCGTGCCAAAAGCACCTTGGCCAATATCCAAACTTCCTCCGCCCGAGAGCGTGAATGTCGGCGCATAAACTCCCAGAGAAAGAGTTGTGGTTGCGGTCAGGCTGCCCGATGTTCCAGTAATGGTCACCGTAGTGGTTCCGAGGCTGGCGGAACTGCTAGCCGTCACCGTCAGTGTGCTCATTCCGGTTGCAGGGTTTGGAGAGAAGGATGCGGTCACACCGGTGGGCAGCCCTGAAACGGAAAGGCTGACACTGCCGGTGAATCCATATTGGGGATTCACATAAATGTAAGTCGTGCTGGAAGTACCTTGACCTATATTCAAAACTCCCCCACCTGAGAGCGTAAAGCTGGGCCCATAGATCGAAAGAGCAACGGTGGTGGTTGCGGTCAGGCTTCCGGAGGTTCCAGTGACGGTCAACGTTGTTGTTCCGGGGGTGGCGGAACTGCTCACCGCAAGCGTCAGCACACTGCTTCCGGACGTGGGGTTCGTGCCCCAGGACGCAGTCACACCGCTGGGCAGGCCCGAGACATCCAGATTGACGCTGCCGGTGAATCCATACTGAGGTGTGACATTAATGGTGGTTGTTCCAGAGCTTCCCTGGTCCACACCCAGACTGCTCGGTGAACCAGAAAGGCTGAAACTCGGTGCATGGACTGCCACGGTTATGTTGGTTGTCGCCGTCACGCTTCCAGAGGTCCCGGTAATGGTCAAAGCGGTGGTCCCGGACGGTGCGGAACTGCTCGCCGTCAGCGTCAGTACGCTGGTTCCGGATGTGGGGTTCGTACCCCATGACGCGGTCACACCGCTGGGCAACGCGGACGTTATGGCAAGCGTGACATTCCCGGTGAATCCGCCTGCGTCAGTAACTGTGAAGGTGGTTGAACTGGAGGTGCCCTGCTTAATGGAGACAGTACTAGACGAAGCAAGAATCCAGAAGCCCGGCACTTGCGGTCCCGCCAGATCATCGATTAAATACTGACCATTTGCGCTTCCCCATCCGGTAACCAGATCATAGCCAGTAACGGCACTAAACCATGTTGGCTGGCCATAAGTTTTATTGTTTCCCACGGTAATGTCGTGAATGTCTCTGCTGTAACTGGATCCCTCACCGATTGAATATATGGCTGGATTGATAAAGCCTACGCCGCCTTGGGGCGCCGTGCCCGCCTCGATAGCTTGCTGGTTGATCAGCGCCATGAATCCGGCCCAGCGCGGGGCCGCAAAACTGGTACCCGCGCCATCTCCCGCACAAGATCCGGTGCCACAGTAATAGTTATCGAAGTCACCTTCCATGGCGACATCGGGAACATTGCGCAGAGTGGAGGAACCACTGTTGGACGAACTGGCCAGGCCAGTCTGCCAACTCGGAATTGAGATGCCGTCTGGACTGATGCCGCCACCGCTGCCTGCATTGCGGGAGTTCCATGCTGTCTCTGAAAGCCACTGACCACCCACGCCATCTGTGGTCAAGTGAGTACCGCCGACAGCCGTCACGTAAGGGTCTTCCTGGGGATAGAAATACGGACTGATCGCGAGATCAAAGGCGCCATCATCCCCGGAAGCAGCGAAAAAACTCTGCCCCTGAGCGGCAAACTCCTGGAAGAATACATCGGCTACCGAGGGATCATCTGGCTTCCAAGACCAAGAGCAACTCAGCTGTTTGGCGATATTCTCCGAGGCCATTGTGTTGAGTATGTTTGCATCGTCCAACTCGCTTCCGTTCCCGATGTATACGCGAACCTGGCTCAACCCTGGAGCCATGCCTATCGCCTGGACAATGTCCAACACTTGTTCGGCATCGTCCGTGTTCCCAATTGGCTCCGCGGTGGCGCCGTCCAGCAGTACGTTGTTGATAGCGACACCGTAGGACTGCCCGGCATTGCTGAAACTCGCATTCACATCGCTGAGGTTGTAGCCTCCAAACTCCAGCAACCCGACTGTTTGGCCGTTGCCGTCGAGTGTCGTGCCGCCGTAGTATGCTGCCCGCATATCGCTGCCGAGGTAAGAACCACCAGGGCCCGAGCCTGTCACATTTGGGATCTGCTGTTCATATTGCGGTCGCGTCAGCATGGAACGCGGTATGGAGTAATTGTTGAGACCGGAAATATGCGCCACCGGCACGCTCAAATTGAGCGAGGGCTCGCGATCCGGCGAAAAGAATGTACGATCCTCCGTGGGATGCTGATAGAAATTCATGCTCAGATTGAAGGCGTTGTTAATTTGCGCCACCGTGCCGCTAAGGGGCACAAGCAGGCGATTCGCGGGCTTACCGGTTATATTAAAACCGTTCGATCGGGCGAAAGAGACTACGGCCTGGTAATCCTCCTCTGTGGGAGCAAACTGTTCTGTGAACTGGGCCACGCTGAGAAAATGGCGATAATCGGAGCTGGATGGGTCGTAGAGTCGTTTCAACAGGCTGATCAGTTCGGCCTGGTTGCGTAGCGGCAACACGATGGAGAAATTCAGTTGCTGTTCAGGCGGTAGTGAACCGACGAGCGCCGCCTGCCCACTGGAAACTGCGGGGCGCACGTGATTGCGCAGTCCTTGAGGCGATTGCTGCGCATGGCCGAGGGAAAAGAACGACAAGAGAAGGGGGAAGACGAACAAGTGCCGGAGGATTGCTGCTTTCATGACAAACCTCTTTTAAAGATTGGTTTGGCAAGGATTGTATAGCATCAAACGTCTGGCTAGATTACGCGTCGGCGGCGCGCATAGTGCATAAAGTGGCAGAGAGATCAATAGCGTGGAGTTAGTTGGCTTATTTGGCGGACCTTGCGGTCTGACTGTATAGGCAGAAAAGCTGACGACGAATTTACACACTATCGACACATAATCTATTTGTTATCTGCAAGATAGCAACACTATTCACACGTATTACGCACTCGGCCATGTTACCGAGAATGCAAATCCATTAAAATGAATCATATACGTAAGGGCGGCGGCTACCGAATAGTATCTGCAAAGCGTTGATAATAAAAGTACTGTTGAAATAGATTATCGACGGTTGCCCCCATTGTTGCCCCCGGCGATACAGCATCGCGCGGATTGTTGCGAACCAAATCCCGTCTTTGCTTCGATAGGCTACGGATTGTACCCAATCTGTAAAGGCACTCTGAGGTTTAATTTCGAAAGCGGACTTTCCCAACCGCTGTGAATCTCTTCCGTCCAGAATCCGATCCCTACAGAATCCGCTCACCCTTCTAAGGCCTGCCCGACCTTCAAACAAGAACTCTGCATTGGGCAATGCACGGACATCCAACTGGACCCAAAACTGTGTGCAAAGCGCGGATTGAATTTTCTGTTCTTGTAGACTTGTTTCTCGCCTTCGGCTTTGACACTATACAGCCCATGAAAGCTTCTTCGCCCGAATCAAATCTACATGCCGGACAAGTCGCAATCCTGCGCTTGCCCGAGGTACAAAGGCGCACAGGCCTGTCCCGAAGCACTATCTACGCATACGCCTCACGCGGTCAGTTCCCCGGCGCGGTACCTGTTGGACAGCGTGCCGTCGGTTGGGTCGAGGACGAAGTGTCCGGCTGGATTCAGCGGCGGATTGCCGGTCGTCAAAGGCCATGAGGGGGGTGACACTCCACCCCTGACAGGGTTGCCGCAGGGATACCAAAAGTAGCTCTGGAGCAACCTGCCCAACTCGCATTGAAACACATCCCGAAGAGGAGACTATGCGGTTGACCCGCCTATCGCGCTCAGTGACTGCCAAGGTCACCGACCAAGAGTTCGCTGAAATCGAGCAACTCACCGCAGGAAGCAATCGCAACATCAGTGAATGGGTGCGTGACTGTTTGCTCCGCGAAATCCAGCGCCCGCGATCTTCCGCCGAACACGAGACATTGCTTGCCGAGGTTCTTGCGCTCCGCTCGATCATGCTCAATCTGGCGTTTCGGTCCAATGCCGGAGAGAAGCTCACTGAGCAGGAGATGCGCGAGCTGATCCAACGCTCCGACCAGGACAAAGCCCAAAAAGCGCGACAGCGACTGACAGACGCCACGTTGGCAGAGACAGGAGATGAATATGAATAGTAGCGGCGATTTTCCGAGCAGGTATCAGGTGTGGACGATCAGTGTCTGCCTCATCACCATTGTGGCCTTCTTCTCGCTTGTCTGGCTGACCTACGAGACACAGACAACTTTCGTCCAGCGTCTTTACCTCCGCCTGTATGCAAATTCGTGGTGGCAGAGCCAGTCGATCAACAGTACTGCGAGGTACAGACTCCTCGCAGTGGAAAAGGCGAGTGGGACCTGGCGATTTGCCCTCGATGGCGAGGTGGAACCTGTCATCACTGCGGACGGCAGGCAATCGTACGCACTGACCGAAGTGGCCACCGCCAGAGGCTTCGTCAAGTTGATAACAGAGGATGTGATCCAGAACAGCCAGCAGCTTCACGCCCAGCTCGCCCACTACATTTACCAGGACCAAACCCTTTGGGACTACATTCAGCGCCCCGCGTATGGCGCGCTGATCGTATTCATTTATGGGCTCTTGGTTGCCGTTCCCAAGGATTCTGCTCGGGCGCGTGTCCGCCGATATGGCCGAGTTGTTGACGGCCCGGAACTGGTCAGCGCGGCGGAGTTCAACCGTCGCAAACCGTCGGATGGAGTCGGCTTCGATCACATCGAGCCGGGCTGGTTCAGCCGCTTGCGCAGACAAAGCGTCATGCAGGTTCGCATTCCGCGAGAGATGGAGAGATACCACATCATGATCGTCGGAGACACCGGTTCCGGCAAGAGCGCGCTCTTCCGCCAGTTGCTCATGCAGATTCGCGCGCGCGGTGAGGCCGCAATTGTCTACGACCCGGCGATGGAATATCTGCCGCAGTTCTATGACGCGCGGCGCGGAGACATCATCCTTAATCCACTGGACGCGCGCGCGCCCTATTGGTCGCCGGCATTCGAAATTGAAGACGAGGCGGAAGCCTTGACTGTGGCCACGAGCATGTTCCCCGATCAAAGTGAGCACAACCGATTCTTCTCAGACGCTTCCCGGCGGCTCTTTGCCCATCTGGTCAGCTTGAAACCGGCACCAGAGGCGTTGATTGACTGGATGTGCCATGTGAAGGAGATTGACCGCCGCGTCAAAGGCACGGAATTGGAAGCGATGATCGATCCCCATGCGGGACCGCAACGGGCAGGCGTCCTCGGTTCATTGAACATGGCCGCCAGCGCATTGAAGCTGCTGCCAGGCGAGAAGGATACCCGGCAACGCTGGAGTGCGCTCGAATGGTCAAGACACCGAAAGGGATGGATCTTCATCACGGCCCCGGCGACAGCGAAGGAACGTGTGCAGCCACTCATTACGATGTGGCTTGATCTGTTGATGCTTCGCCTGATGAACGAAGGCCATACGGACAAGCCCCCAATATGGTTTGCGTTGGATGAGGCCGCGGACTTGCAGCACGTGCCTCAGCTTGCAAAGGCCATCACGCAAAACCGCAAGTCGAACAACCCGATGGTGCTCGGCTTTCAAGGCAAAGATCAGGTTGAGATGTTCTACGGACGATTGGCCAAGACCGTACTCTCGCAGCCCAGCACGCGCATCTATCTCAAGACCGGCGAGCCGGATGCCGCCGAATGGATCGAGAGAGCAATCGGTATGGTATCCGTCGAGCATCTGCGGGAGACATGGTCCACAGGAGCAGATGGACGGAATCAGTTGAGCGAGACGATTGATCCTCCGCGCTCGGAGCCGCTGATTTCCTATTCAAAAATTGCGGGACTTTCCAGGCTGCAAGGTTACATGAAGCACGGCAATCTGGTCGTCCAACTCAGTACGC
>Ga0302319_10006099_pt1 | contig 24044 bp, 16 predicted proteins | sample Bog_T0_2_FD_203319 | JGI IMG/M metagenome (GOLD analysis project Ga0302319, IMG submission 203319) | Peat permafrost microbial communities from Stordalen Mire near Abisko, Sweden - Bog_T0_2 | ecosystem: Environmental > Terrestrial > Soil > Wetlands > Peat | place: Sweden: Abisko, Stordalen Mire...
ACCTTCAGCCGGTTCGCCTGCACCTCGGCCACCGTAATCCCCGCCAGCCGCGCCATCTCCCCCGGGTGCGGCGTCAACACCACCGTCCGCCCCTTCGCCAGCTTGCCCAGCAGCACCGGCTTGGCTGCCAGAATGTTCAGCGCATCCGCATCAATCACCGCCGGAATCCTGGTCGCCGCCAAGAGGCCGGTCACGAACTTCACCGTCTCCGCGCCCTGCCCAATCCCCGGCCCAATCGCCAGCACCGTCTTGCCCGCCATCAATCCCGCCACAGCCTCCGCGGTCAGGTTCTCTGCACCAATGCCGCCCAACGGCCCCGGCCTCAGCGGCCACGTCATCAGCTCCGGCGCAATCGCCGCCACCAGCGGCAACACCGCCTCCGGAACCGCAGCCGTAACCAGCCCCGCTCCGCTGCGCAGGCAAGCCAGCGACGCCATCGACGGCGCTCCCGACCGCCCTACCGCGCCCCCCACCACCACCACATGTCCAAAGTTGCCCTTGTTCGCCCCCGCTGCTCGGGGCCCCTTCACCATCTCCATTGCCAACCCGGCCCATCGCAGCCCCAGTGCCGAGACAACCGCCCCCTCCGGTGACCCGATCGGCGCCACCACAACCGGCTGATCCCACCCCCGGGTCAACTGCCCAAATACATGCGCAGCCTTCGGAGAAGTAAAGGTAATCACCGCATCGGCCGCGAAAACCGGCCCCGCCAGCGCCGCGGCCGTCGAGTCCGCCTCCCATCCTGAAGGCAAATCCACCGCCAGCACCGGAGCCGCGCTCCCCTTCAGCCACTCCAGGGCCGCAGCCGCCAGCCCCTTCAGCGGCGGCTTGAACCCCGTACCCACCACCGCATCCACAATCAGATCGGTCCCCAGCGCCTCGTTGTGCGCGGCCAGCTCCCCCGCCGTCTCCACCACATGCACCGTTCCCGGCGCCGCACTTGCCAGCAACTCTCCCCAGGCCGTCACCACATCCGGTCCCAGCTTTTCCGGCACACCCAGCAGCAGCGTAGTCACTTCCAAGCCAGCCACGTCCAGCCCCGCCGCAGCCAGCAGCCGCGCGGCCATCATCCCATCCCCGCCGTTGTTGCCCCGCCCGCACAGCACCGTCACCCGCCGCGCCCGCGGAAACACCTCCCGCGCAAATCCCGCCACAGCTCCAGCGGCCGCCCGCATCAGGTCCACTGACGCAACCCCGTACCGCTCCGTCGTCACCCGGTCGCAAGCCTGCATCTCGGCAGCAGATAAAACGTGCATGCCAATCATGTTAGCTGATTTCAGAACTCGACCCTGGCCTGAAATGCAATCATCCGCGGCGCGCTATCCCCACCCAGCCCAACGCCCAGCAGCCCGGTAGGCGGCGAAATGGTGCTCTCAAGCGTTCCAAACTTGGCTGGAATGTTCACGCCGGGCACTCCCGCTTCGACGCTGCTGGGCAGGGCGAAATTGGGATGGTTGAATGCGTTGAACATCTGCGTGTCGAACCGCAGCGACGCCTTTTCGCCGAGTGGAAACTTCTTCGTCAGGTAGATATCGGAATCGGTAAAGTGCGGGCCGCGCACCGTGTTGCGGCCGGCGTCGCCAAACTGGCAATTGGCGGCCGAATCGCCGCCGGTACACGCCCCCGTCGTCGGGTCCACAACCGAGACAAACGCCGCGGGATTCAGCCATTGTTTCGTGCCTGCCACCGTGACCCCGGAGTACGCCGCCTTGCTGTACAACGGCGCCCCAGCAACCCTGCGTGCAAACTGTGGCCCGCTCGCTTGAAACACGCCGCTGCTCCCGGCCGTGTACGGTTGGCTCAGCACCGTGAAAGGAAGTCCCGAATGCAGAAACGCCGTCTCTGAAAACGACCATCCGCCGAACAGCGCTCGAAGGGCCGCGCGATCCGAGCGAAACGGAATCTGATAGATCCCGAAGGCGGAAACATTGTGCCGCACATCGTAGTCGCAGTCGCCATATTGGCGGCTCAGCTCCCCAGGCAGCGGCGACAGAATCCCTTGCGCCGAAAACGAAAGCAGCCCGCCATTCGAGACTTCATCGAGGCAATGACTGAGCGTGTAGTTACCTTTCAGTGTTAGCCCGCCAAGCCTCTCACTTATGCTCGCCTGCAATCCTGAGTAACTGCTGTTGGCATTAGTCTGAAACTCGTTCACGCTGCCGAATCGCTGGTCGAGCGGGGCTCTGAACGGAAAAGGCGCAAAGCATCCGGCGCAGACGGTCTCATAGCCATTCAACTCCACCTGGTAGGGCTCATGCACGCCGCGTGTGCCCACATAGTCCACTTGCACCGAGCCTCCCCGGCCCACCTGCTGTTCAATGCCAAAGTTGTATTGGTAGTAGTAAGGCGTCTTCAACGTGCCACTCGGAAAGGTATTCAATCCAACTGCCAGCGGACATGTAGGCGCTCCGAAGGCAATCCCGGCGCACGGCGCTTCGCCTGCGCGAAACACTGTTTGAAAACTCTGTTCGGCGTACTTGGTGGCATCAGCGGCGCTGCCCGGCACGCCAGGAGCAATCGCGATCCCGCCCGCCTGGCCGCCGATACCACCCACAAAGGTCGGTGCATAGGGAGCGTTAGTCGCTGCAAGATCTGCAACCTGCGCGGGAATAATGTCATTGAATACGCCAAAGCCGGCGTGCAACACCGTTCCGTGCCCCACCTGGTAAGCAACGGATGCCCGCGGCTGCCAAGCCAGTGCCGGCGTTGCCGGAAACAGCCCACGCACATTCGTCTGGATAACTTGATCGAGCGGCTGACTTGCTTGGTGAGATGCATCAAGCAAAGATCCGCTCGGTCGCGCAAACAGCCCCTGCTCATTGACCGGATTAGTATTCCATGTTGTGCGCACTCCAGCAGTGAGCCTCACGCGCGCGGTGGGCTTATAACCATCCATTGCGTAGATATCCAGGTTTCCCGCAGCAATCCGTTCCTTCAGCGCCACTGGATAGGTCGCGCTCTCAGTGTAAGCTGCGCCATAAGTGAACTGCGCCAGATCGTTATAAACTGCGGTGGGAACGCTGCCTTCGCCCAAATCGTAGTTACTCACGTCGATCCGCCGCGTGTTGATTCCGAACTTGTAAGTGTTCGTCCCGCGCGTCCACATCAGGTTATCGTTGATCTGCCATTGGGTAACTACGCGGCCCTGTGGATAGGTGTTGTCATTGCCGCCAATGGTGGTGAACGGCGCATTGTTGCCTCCCGCCGTCAACACGATTGGAAACGTGCCAACTACAGCCGAAAAGTCCTTCGGCTCAAAGATGCTGCTGTACCAACTAACCCCCGGATTAAACTGGTTCACCAGGTTCGGGCTGAAGATATGGGTGTAGCCCGTCACCAGCGTCCTCTGCGGCTGCGGAGAGTAGGAGTTGAACATCGCATTGATAGGATCGGTGTAAGCCGCCTGCAACCCTGTGTCCTGTTGAAAGCGGTACCACACGCTGTTGTTGCGGTCGATGCTGTGGTCAATTTTCAGCACGATCAGATTCTCACTGTCGCTGTTGGTCAATGATTCCTGGCCCTGACTGGCGCATCCGCTGCCTTCGAGAAGCTCGCTGCCCGACTGCCCAACAGGAATCAACGCACCACTTGCATCCAGCGGGCACGAACTCACCGCTACCGGCGTTCCCGCAGTGCTTTGATAGAGCTTGAACATCGACTGGTAAAAAGGAATCTCAGACGGCTCTGCCGGAAGCACTGTGCCCGTAATCGGATCGGTCTCGCCTTTCGCCAGTTGTCCAAGCACATAACTCTGATAGGCCGGCGAAGGTGTCACCACCTGAGAAACAATCGGCAGCGCAATCCGGATTCCCTCATAATGCGCAAAGAAGAAAAGCTTGTTCCGCCGCAGCGGCCCACCAACGCTGACGCCGAACTCATTCACCGTCGACCGCGGCTTCCTGGTGACACTGTCCGCCGTATCGTTGGCATGCAGAAAGTAGTCTTCCGCATTCAGCAGAGAGCCATTCCATAACTCGTAAAAGTCGCCGTGAAACCGATTGGTGCCTGACTTGGTAAAGTAATTCACCTGCGACGCGCCATATCTTCCCTGATCTACCGAATAGGAGTTGGTATTGACTGTCGCTTCGTCCACCGCATCAAGACCGATGACAAGGTTGGTGGAAAGCCCGATATTCAAGCCAAGCCATGGGTCGTTGCTGTCAAATCCATCCAGAATGTACCCATTCGACGTTGCGGGCAGCCCGTTGAACTCCACATTGCCATAGCCGCCGGCCGCCTTCGCATCATTCGATGAGCCCGCAGTGTTCATTAGCGCTCCGGGAGAGAACTGCGTGATGAACGTCAAGTCCTGCCCAGGGTTGGGAAGACTCGCGATCGTCTTCGCCTCCAGCGTCGTCGTCGTATTCGGGTTCTCCAGGCTCAGTTGTGCCTCGTTCGCGGTGACCTGCACGGTTTGCGAAGTGGATGCGAGGCTCATGGTGAAGTTCACCGTCTCCGTCCGTCCCAACTCCACTGCAATCGGCGCTGAAGTTTGCGCGGCCCAACCATTGGCTTCAACGCTTACCGTATAGCTGCCCGGATTCACCTGCGCGAAGAGAAACCTGCCCATGTCATTTGTATCTCCAGTTCGCACAGCCTTTGTCTCAACATTCGTTGCGATAACTTCCGCATGAGCCACCACGGCGCCGGTTGCATCCATCACCAGTCCGGAGATAGCGCTAGAAGTGCCACTTTGCGCCGGAATAAGATTCGACTTAACTATAGTTAATAACATGATGAAAGCGCAGTAATACCAGACTCTGCGATAAATCGCCATGCCTAACCTCCCCTGACAAGTGCAGTTATCGCCCTGCTCCAGCCGCGTTCTGTGAGCAGACATTCAAGAGCGTCCTGGCCACTGGCAACCTCGCCCGCCTCACCCTTTTCCTTGAAGCATCAGCACCAGAAACCACGCATTCAGCCCCGCAATCAGCGCCGCCACAAACCAACTCAGCCCCTGCAGCCACGGCCCATTCACAAACTCGCCCATCTTCTTTCGGCTGCCCGTGAAAATCACCAGCGGAATCACCGCAAAGCTCAACTGCAGCGACAAAATCACCTGGCTCCAAAGCAGCAGCTTCTCCGTGCCTCGCTCTCCCGTGAATGCCACCACAATAATCGTCGGAATAATCGCCAGCGACCGCGTAATCATCCGTCGCAGCCACGGCGACAGGCGTATGTGGATGAACCCCTCCATCACTACCTGCCCCGCCAGCGTCCCCGTAATCGAAGAGTTCTGACCGCTCGCCAGCAGCGCAATCGCAAACACCGTGCTCGCCCCCGCAGCGCCCACCAGCGGACTCAGAAGCTTATACGCATCCTCAATCGCCGCCACTTCGTAGTGCCCGCTGCGGAAAAACACCGCCGCCGCCACCACCACAATCGCCGCATTCACAAACAGAGCCACCGTCAGCGCCAGCGCCGAGTCCACGTTGGCCATCAAGATTGCCTCGCGCTTGCCCTCCGGCGTCCGCTTGTAGTTGCGGCTCTGCACAATCGACGAGTGCAGGTAAAGATTGTGCGGCATCACCGTTGCGCCCAGCATCCCAATGGCGATGTAAAGCATGGCCGGATTGGTCACGATCGCGGTCGAGGGCACAAACAGGTTGAACAGCGCCGTGCCGTACTCCGGCCGCGACAGAAAAAGCTGCACCCCAAACAAAGCGATAATCGTCCCAATCAGCGTAATCACCAGCGCCTCAACCACCCTGAAGCCCCACCGCTGCAGCAGCAGAATCAGCAGCACGTCAAGCCCGGTAATCAGCACGCCGTAAAACAGCGGAATGTGAAACAGCAGGTTCAGCGCAATCGCCGACCCGATCACTTCCGCCAGGTCGCAGGCCGCAATGGCAATCTCCGCGCCCACCCACAGCCCAAAGCTCACCCACCGCCCATAGCTCTCGCGGCAAAGCTGCGCCAGATCCCGCTCCGTCGCAACTCCAAGCTTCAGACTCAAACTCTGCAGCAAAATCGCCATCAGGTTCGAAACCATGATCACCGACAGCAGCGTATACCCAAATTGCGACCCGCCGGCAATATCCGTCGCCCAGTTGCCAGGGTCCATGTAGCCCACTGAAATCAGAAATCCCGGCCCCAGAAATCCCAGCAGCCTCCGCCAGAAAATCGGCGAGCGCGCGATCCCCACGCTTGAATGCACTTCAGGCAGAGAGGGCTCGTTGGTCTGGAACAGGCTCTTGATTTCGGTTGCCATAGTCAGGGGGAGAGCGGGAGAAAACCCCTCTCAACCTAAGTATGCCACACTTAGTTAAGCATAGTTAATATTTTATCTTACTTTTAATTATCATTAGCTCTCCAGCCTCAGCCAAACCGCCGCCGCCGCCGGCCTGCCAAGAATCGCATTTCCCGTAACCATTTCAATCGAAACAGTTTGATCGTAATTCTGACTCACCACGCGCAAGCCCTGCCCCGGCCCGATTCCCGTCTTGTGTAAAAAAAGCAACAGCTTCGGGTCCCGCTCCTGCAAACTGGTCACGGTATAACGCTGCCCCTCCTCTGCCTCCGAAAGCGGCGTCTCCCCCCGTTTCTTCCGCTCTGCCGGATTCACCGGCAACACCTCATTGCCATGCGGACAGGCTCCGCTATCCCCCAGCTTCTCCTTCAGCTTCAGCTCAAACGCCGGAGAAACCGCATGCTCCAACCGCTCCGCCTCCTCGTGAATCTCGTACCACTCCATGCCAAACACCTCGCTCAGCATGCGCTCAATCAGGTGGTGCCGCAGCGCCGTCTGATAGGCGGTCTCACGCCCCGCCGCGGTCAGACGCACAATTCCGTCCCCGCCCACCTCCACGCACCCATCCCGCTTCAGCCGCTTCAGCGCCATCGTCACCGCCGGCGCTGAAACCTCAAGCCAATGCGCCAGCATCGCTGGAATTACCTGGTGCCCCTCGGCCTCAGCTTCCAGTATCGCCTTCAAATAATTCTCTTTGGATACGTGAATCGAATCTTTCATGGGTTCGCTGCAATCCACTCTAAATCGTCAGCCTGACATTCGACGGCTTGAAACGTCATCGAATCGAGCCCCTCGGCGCGTTACCCTTGAGAAAGCAAAGGACAATCACCCCCATGCCCCAAAGCGCATCATTCACGGCCAAGCCAGTATTTGGATTCGCACTCCTTTCCGCATTTGCCGCCATCTTCGCCTTTCAATCCGTTGCCCAGCAACCAGCAGCCTCCCCGGCCACCCCCTGGCAGCCAAAAATCCACTTCTACGCTCCGCCCACCTGGATCAACGACCCCAACGGCCCCATCCTCCTCAACGGCCAATACCACCTCTTCTTCCAGCACAACCCCTTCGCCGACGTCTGGGGACACATGACCTGGGGCCACGCCGTCTCCACCGACCTCATCCACTGGAAGAATCTCCCCGACGCCATCCCTGAAGCCAACGGCATCATGATCTTCAGCGGTTCCACCGTCGAAGATCGCGACAACACCAGCGGACTCTGCGGCCCAGCGGGCCAAAAAACTCCCGGCTGCCTCGTCGCCATCTACACCGGCGCAACCGACACAAAGCAGAACCAGAACATCGCCGTCAGCCCCGACGCCGGCGTCACCTGGACCAAGTTCTCCGGCAACCCCGTCATCGACCTCGGCCTCAAAGACTTCCGCGACCCCAAAGTCTTCTGGTACGAGCCGACAAAAAGCTGGGTCATGGTCGTCTCCCTCCCTGACCAGCACAAAGTTCGCTTCTACCACTCAAAGAACCTGCGCCAATGGGATCTCGGCGGCGAGTTTGGCCCCGCCGGCGCCACAGGCGGCGTTTGGGAGTGTCCAGACCTCTTCCCATTGTCCGTCCGCGAACAGCCCGGCAAGCACGACGCCATCGGCAAAGTCGTCGACAAGCGCTGGGTGCTCAACGTCAATCTCAATCCAGGCGGTCCCAACGGCGGCTCCGCCGACCAGTACTTCATCGGCCAATTTGACGGCTTGCGCTTCACCGCCGACCATCCAGCCTCTACGCCACACTGGGCCGACTGGGGCAAGGACTTCTACGCTTCCACTTCCGTCTCCAACACTCCCGCCGACCAGGACCGCATCTGGCTCGCCTGGATGGGCAACTGGGATTACGCCGGCAAGGTGCCCTCACTTCCCGGCCGCGGCGAAATGACCATGGCGCGCAGCCTCTTTCTCCTCCAGCCCGACAACTACACCAGCGCTACCCCGTCCCAGGAGCCGCTCGTGCTCGTCCAGCGCCCCATCCTGCCCACCCGCGGCTACAAGCCGTCGCAAGCCATGTTCGAGGATGCGCCATACCAGTCCATCTCCAAGGCCAACGACCTCATCGCCCAAAAGAAGCTTGCCGGCTCCGTCTACCTGCTCCGCGTCACGCTCGACCCCGGAGACGCCGCCGAAGCCGGAGTAGCAATCCGCCGCAGTTCCCCCAACCCCAACGACCCCGCTACTGAAGAGACCCTGATCGGCGTCGATCGCGAAAAGGGAACCATCTTCGTCGACCGAACCCACTCCGGCAAATCCGACTTCTCTCCCGAATTCCCCGCCCGAATTTCCGCCCACCTCAAGCATCCGCAGGAAAACTCCATCCGCCTCGAGATCGTCGTCGACCACAACTCCGTCGAAGTCTTTGCCGAAGGGGGAGAAACCGTCCTCACCAACCTCATCTACCCGTCGGAATCAAGCACAGGAATCAGCTTCTACTCCACCCCCACCCCCCCCGGCGTTGGCCCGGCCCTGGTCCGCCACATCGAGTTCATCCCCCTCGACTAGTACCACGAGTCCGGAATTCGCATCAACCACAAATGCTCCGTGCCCCATCCAATTGCAGTTGCATCGCGATTGGGTGGGAAGGCTAAAATCTCTATCATGCCAACGACGTCCCAACCCATTCTCAACTCGATCGAGCCCCAACTCTTCGTCGCGGAAATCAAGCGTGCCTGCGACTTCTACGCCAACAAACTCGGCTTCGAAGTTGCCTTCGTCCATGGCGAGCCGCCCTTCTACGCGCAGGTCTGTCGCGACGCGGCAAAAATCAACCTGAGGCTCATCGGCGAACCCGTTTTCGCCACCGGCATTCGCACGCGCGAACACCTGCTCTCCGCTTCCATCACCCTGGCCACCACCGGCGAAATCCACCAATTGTTTCTGAACTACCAGTCAGCAGGCGTCTCCTTCGACCAGCCACTCAAACACCAACCCTGGGGCGCGACCACCTTCGTAATCTCGGACCCCGACGAGAACCTGATCCTCTTCGCAGGCCCCGCTGCCGACTAAGTCCTCAATCCAAAATCGACGTATAAGCCCGCCAAGGCCCCACAGCTTCCCGATACTCGCCCGCCATAGTCTTCACAATCTGCGCAATGTGCCCCAGGTCGTGAACCACCCAGGTCGCCAGCAAATTGCCCAAAGTCACAGCGCCCAACTCAGGATGCCGTCCTGCCAGCGCCAGTTCCTCCTTGCCAACCCCAAGCGCAACAAGCCCCGCCAGCCCCTCAACCCTCAACCCCGCAAACTCATCCAGCAAAGCCCCCACGCTCTTCCCGGCAATCGACTCCCGAAACCCAAACCGGTCAAACGGCTCAAACGCCCGCGTGTCCCCATGCTCCAGAATCACCCGAACCCGCGGCATCCAATCCGTGACCTCCCCATGAATCAGGTGCCCCAGAACATCCAACGCGCTGAACGACTCCGGACTCTTCCGCGCATTCAGCCACACAGCCGACTTCCCCGCCAGCAGCGCCCGCAGCACCTCCGGCGTCCGCGACAAAACCTCAATCCCCTCATCAACCCGAAAATCCATCCAAGCCTCCATCCCGAACTAGCCCAGCAAAAAAGGGAAAGCCCCCAGACTCAAGAGAGCCCAGGGGCACAACCGTCATCTGTCACCTGTAATCTGTCATCTGCTCTTACGGCTTCACCCTCACCGACGGCTCCACCGACAGCCCCGGCCGCAGCAGGTGACTCGCGTCTTCGTTCTTGATGTCCGTAAAGTCGATGCGCACCGGTACACGCTGCACCACCTTTACATAATTTCCTGTAGCATTCTCCGGCGGAAACAGGCTCAGTACCGACCCCGTCGCCCCGCCAATCTGCGTCACCTTGCCGTGGTAAGTCTTGCCCGTCGCATCCACCGCAATCTCCACCGGCTCCCCCGCGGACATGTGCTTCAACTGCGTCTCCTTGAAGTTGGCCGTCACCCACAAGTCGTCCAGCGAAACCAGCGTCAGCAAGTTTTGCCCCGTTGAAACGTTCTGGTCCACTTCCACGCTCTTGCGCGTGATAATGCCCGCCACCGGAGCAACAATCTTCGTATAGCTCAGGTTCAGCTCGGCCTGGTCCAGCTGGGCCTGCGCCTGTTCCACCTGCGCCTGTGCGGCTTTGGCCCGAGCGCTCTGCACCGCAACCTGCTGCGGACCGGTCTCGGCATACTTCAGCGACGCCTGCGACTGCGACTCGCGATCCTTGGCAACCCGCACGCCATCGCTGGCTGCGCGTTCTCCGGCCTGCGCATTGTTCAGCGCTGCCTTGGCGCCATCGCGTGCCGCTACGGCTGCGTCAAACTGCTGCTTGCTGATCACATCCTTCTCCACCAGCGGCTTGTAGCGCGCCAGGTCAGCCTCGGCCTTGGTCAGGTTGGCCTGTGCCTGTGCCACTTGCGCGGCCCCAGCCTGCAACTGCTGCTCGGCCTGCTCCACGCCCGCATGCGCCCCGCTCACATCCGCGCCCGCGGATTTCAGGTTGCTGCCCGTGTTGATCGAGGTCAGCGGAACGTTCACATTCGCCGCCGCCGCCATAGCCTGCGCGTTCGCCAGATTTGCCTGCGCATTCTCCACAGCTACGTCAAAGTCCTTGGGGTCCAGCTCGGCAATCGTGTCGCCCGCCTTCACCACCTGGTTCTCTTCCACGTCCACCTTGATTACCTGCCCGGCAATGCGCGAGCTTACCTGAATCAAATGCCCGTTGACCTGCGCGTCGTCCGTATCTTCGCTGAACGTAGAGTGCCACCAGAACCCCACCGCGACCGCCACCAGGACGACCAGAACCACAACGATGATGCCCCTGCGGCGGCTCTTCGGCTGCGTAATCTCTGTTTCTTGTACCGGCGCTGCCGGTGTTGGAGTCGTTTCCGCCACGTTTACTTCCCTCCCAAATAGATCTTGTAGCTTTGCCCCGCGCCCAGCGCACGCGCCAGGCTCAGCTTGGCTACGTTGTGCCGGTACAGGCTCGTCACATATTGATTGTCGGCCTGCGCCACGCTCTGCTCCGCCTGGCTCACGGCCAGATTGTCGCTCACCCCGTTGGCGTAGCGCTCCTGCGCTTCCTTCAGCGCTTCGTTGGCCAGGTCCACGCTTGAGCGCGCCACCTCCACCAGCTTCTGCGCCGACTCAATGTCCAGCAGTGCGTCCCGTATATCCGCGTCCACCTGCGCCGTCTGGTCGCTCAGTTTGTCCTTGTCCGTGTCCAGCGAAGACTGTGCAATCTCCGCCTCGCCGCGCAAAGCAAACTCGGCGAACAACGGCACACTCACCGTACCCGATGCGTCCCCGGTGCCATGCGAGTGCCGCACATTCACGCCAATGTCGCCGTAGTCGCCGCTGAAGGCCAGCGTCGGCAGCCGATCGGCCGTCGCCGCCTTGCGCTGCTGCTCGGCCGCCTTCACCTGCTCCACCATCGCTGCCAAATCCTTGCGGTTGGCGTGCGCCTGCTTGATCGTCGCTTCCACATCTACCTGGTCAAACGCCGAATACGGTACCTTGTCGGTCAGGTTGAAGCTCTGCGCCAGTGGCAGCCCAATGGTGCGCGCAAGCGAAAGCTTGTCCTTCGCCAGAGAGTTCCTGGCCACAATCAGTTGCTGCTGAAGGCTCTGCGAATCCACCCGCGCCCTCAGCTCATCCAGCAGCGGAGCGGTTCCCGCCTCGTGATTCGCCACTGCCTGGTCCAGCGAAACCTTCGCCGTCGCCACCTGCGACTCGACGCTCGCCACCTGCGACTCATCCGCCAGCACCAGCAGATAAGCGTTGCCAACCGTCAGCACCACCAGGTCGCGGGCATCCTGCGCGCTCAACTGCGCCGATGCAAAGTCGTGCTGCGCGGCCATATACTTCCGCAGCGAAGCCACGTCCACCAGCGACCAGCTCAGCGTTGCCCTGAAATCCTGATAGCCAAACGGCCCAATGATCGTCGGAAATCCCGGTATCCGCAAACCCTGGGCCGGCAAATCCGCCTCCGCAACCGTGTCCTTGATGCTCGCATCCACGCTCGGCAGCAGAGACTGCAACTGGCTCAACCGCTGGCCGCGCGCCGCCGCCGTCTGCGTGCCGCTCAAAATTACGCCAAGATTATTCTGCAAACCGCGCTGCATCGCGTCGTCCAGGGTCAAATCAATCGCCTGCCCCGTCGCTTCGCCCTTGGCAATGCTTCCCTGAAAGCTCTGCGCGTTCGGCCCCGATGCCTGAATCGGCGTCAACCCCAGCGCCTGCTGTGCCTTCACTCCGCTGCCGGAAAGCACGCTCAAGCCCGCCAAAGCCAGACCCACCACGGCCCCGCACGGTTTCGAAATGCTCTTTCTTCGATAACTGGACAAATTCAATGTTGTTCGGCTCACTTGTAACAAGGCGTTCTGCATAAATTGTTCGCTCTTAATGGATGCGGATCAATGGCGGCAGGGTTCTTAAAGTAGTGTATCGGACCTGCGGCAGCCTCGCCGGTGCCAGCGCGCACACCTTTCTTGAGAGCTCCCAGCGCGCCCGCAGCCCGTGAAATGCGATCCTATCGATGCGCCGCCTGCAGCACCTGCGAAGCCAGCGAACACAGCCCCTGCCTGCAGAACTCCCGCACCGCATCCGGTGTCCATCCCGCGGCCTTCGGTCCGCCATGCGCAGCCAGCAGCCCGGCAGCCTCGGCTGAAGTAAACCCGGCCACCGCCCGCAAAACAAAAATCGTCCGCGTCAACGTCGGCAACCCCGCCAGCCAGTGCCGTGCACGGTCCCGGTCAGGCCCGGCCAGCATGCTCAGCAACTCCGCGCCAGAAGCGTCGGCCCCGTCCAGGTCATCGTCTTCAATGCAGGTTCCCGCCGGCTCAATCTGGTTCGGTGCGGCCAGGCTATCCGGGGCGCGCAAAGCCAGAATGTCCAGCGCCGCCGAGCACAGCGCCCGCCGGCTGCTCTTGCGCACTTCCAGGGGGTCGTCGCAGGCGGAAATCTCCGTGTTCGCCACCGCCGTCTCAACCAGCCGAATGCTGTCTTCGCCTTCGCCCACCAGCATCGAGGCGGTCGAGTAGAGACCGGCGGCAATCAGGTCGAACATGTCGTCCATACCGTCCAGCGCCTTGTTCACCGTTGCCTCGTCTTTCGGTTGCCCGTCAAGCAGACCGTGTACGCGCTGGTTAAACTCACGCGCGCCTTCGGGAATGGTCAGCTGGGGAATGAGGCTGTCGATCGATGGGGCCGATTCATTTTGCATCGGGTACGCTCCTTGTCTTGACGATGGACCGAACGGGAGGTGAGCTCGCACATCCTCTGTTCCTATCCTGAACCCGGCCGTCCGTTGCGTCAATCCGGCTGCCCAATCTGCCGAACTCGCCCTCTGCTCCATAGCAGGTGGTTTTCTCCGGCTGTTAACATCTTTTCACGCGCCTTTGCTGTATGCATTAGCTGATGGCCGCAGGTGGGAAGGCATACAGAACCACTGGCGCGCAAGCGCCGACTGCCGCATGCAATGCCGAACTGGATACTCACAATGCCCCGAACCAACCCGAAACAAAAGCTCTTCAACGGTCGAGACTACTCCTGGATGCAGTTCAACCGGCGTGTGCTTGAAGAAGCCGAGGACCCCGCCAATCCCCTCCTCGAGCGCGTCAAGTTCCTCGCCATCACCGGCAACAATCTCGATGAATACGTTGAAGTCCGCCAGGCCGGCCTCATGCAGCGCATTGAAGACGGCTACCGCGAGCCCGGCTTTGACGGCCTCCGCCCCGACGAGTCGCTCGAAATACTTACCCATGAGATTCACCAGTTTGTCGCCGCCCAGTACCGCTGCTGGAACAACCACCTCGTTCCCGAACTGCGCAAGCAGCACATCCGCCTCCTCAAGTGGAAAGAACTCGGCGAAGAGGCCCGCGCCTTCGCCCAAAGCTACTTCCAGCGCGACGTCGACCCGCTCCTCACCCCCATCTCCATTGACCCCGCCCACCCCTTTCCCCGCGTCCTCAACAAGGCGCTCTGCCTCGCTCTGCTGCTTCGCGCCAAGCGCCGCAGCTCCGGCCCACAGGTGCTCGGCGTCGTCACCGTGCCCCGCGCCCTGCCCCGTTTTGTCCGCCTCCCCGCCCCTGAAGGGCAATTCGACTACCTCCTCCTCCAGGACCTCATCGAGCAGAACCTCGCCGGCATGTATCGCGGCTATGAAGTGCTGGCCCGCGCCGCCTTCCGCGTCACCCGAAACTCCAACCTCTACTTCGAAGAAGAAGAGGCCCGCTCCCTGCTGGAAACCATCCGCGTCGAACTCCACAACCGCCGCAAAGGCGACGCCGTCCGCCTTGAAATCGAGACCAGCGCCAACCCTGAAATCGTCGAGCGCCTGCGCGTCAACTTCGAACTCGAAGACGACCAGGTCTTCCGCAACGACGGCCCCGTCAATCTCTCCCGACTCATGTTCTTCTACGGAGACGTCAAGCGGCCCGACCTCAAGTTCTCGCCCTTCACCCCCAAGCCGCTCCACCTCAGCCGCAAATCCGCCAACATCTTCGACGAGCTGCGCCAGCACGACCTGCTGCTCCACCACCCCTACGACTCCTACGACTCGGTCGTCGATTTCATCGCCCAGGGCGCCAAAGACCCGCTGGTGCTTTCCATGAAGCAGACCCTCTACCGCACCAGCAGCGATTCGCCCATCTGCGAAGCCCTCACCGAGGCCGCGGCCACCAAAGAAGCAACCCTGGTTGTGGAGCTCATGGCGCGCTTCGACGAAGCCTCCAACATCCGCTGGGCGCGCGCCATGGAAGACGCCGGCGTGCAGGTCTTTCACGGCGTCGTCGGCCTCAAGACACACTGCAAACTGGCCATGCTCGTCCGCCACGACGAAGACGGCGTCACCCGCCGCTACTGCCACATGGGCACCGGCAATTACAACCCCGGAACCGCCCGCTTCTACACCGACCTCAGCCTCCTCACCTGCGATCCGCAGATCACTGAGAAGGTGCACATGGTCTTCAACTACCTCACCGCGCACGCCGAAATCGACGACTATCGCCCCCTGCTCGTCGCCCCGCTCACCATGGCTGAAAGCTTCCTCGGCCTCATCCGCCGCGAGCAGGAACACGCCCAGGCTGGCCGCCCCGCCCAAATCATCGCCAAGATGAATGCGCTCCTCGAGCCATCGGTTATTGAGGCGCTCTACGCCGCATCCCGCGCCGGCGTTCAAATCGATCTCATCGTCCGCGGGCTTTCCATCCTCAAGCCGGGCGTCAAGGGAATGTCGGAAAACATCCGCGTCCGCTCCATCGTCGGCCGCTTCCTTGAGCACTCCCGCATCTTCCACTTCGCCAACGGCGGCGACGCCGAAATTTACCTCGGCTCAGCCGACTGGATGCCCCGCAACCTCTTCGAGCGCTGCGAAGTCGTCTTCCCCGTCCGCGACCCCGCCAACAAGGCCCGCATCCACGACGAGATCCTCCCCGCCTACCTCGCGGACACCGTCAAGGCCCGCTATCAGCAACCCGACGGCACCTACATCCGCGCCACCAGGCAACTCAAAGATGCCCCCCCGTTCTCCAGCCAGACTTTCCTAATGAAGCTCGCCGAAGGCAAGTCGGACCTCGACGCAATCCCCAAGCCCCCCGCGCCCAAACAAGAGCTTCCCCCAGCCCCGAAGCCGCGCAAGAAAGCCCCAGCCAAGAAGCCCACCGTCGCCTAAAAAAGCACTGTCATCCCGAGCAACCGACTCGCTTTAGCGAGTTACAAAAGAAATGAACTGTCATCCTGAGCGAAAGGGGCCCCAAGCGCTCTTCATTTCCGGGGTCCCCGGCGACAGGTCTTCGTCGCTGGGGTGGAGGTGGGGGGTGGTGAGTCGAAGGATCTGCGGTTGCTTTTCGGGTTTTGTTCATAGGGAGCAGCCCGACTCGCCTCGCAAGTTACATCTAGACTGAACAACACCTCAGAGAGTAGCGCCGGTCTCCAGACCGGCTGTCGTGCGGGTCTCCAGACCCGCGCCTCACATCTTTTGTTCATTAGGGAGGCACTGTCATCCCGAGCAGCCCGACTCGCTTTAGCGAGTTACAAAAGAAATGAACTGTCATCCTGAGCGAAAGAGGCCCTGCAACGCTTCGCATTGCTGTGGGAAGCTCGCTTCCCACAGCAATGCGGCTAACCAACAAACAACGTCAACAGAATCGTTGACACAAAATGCTGGACACTACCATCGCTTGGAGTCGCCATCGTCTCCGCTACCCCCGCTCTCCGCACCATCAATTCCCGTCCCCCCCCGCCGGCGCCACCAGCACCTGCTTCGGGGAGTCAATCGACTCCCCCGGAGCGCTCAGCTTCAGCTTCATCATTTCCACGCTCGCCTTCCCCTTCAACGGGCTCACAAACAACAGTTCGTACTGGTTGCGAAACCTCCGCGTCAGCTCGTCCAGATACGGCTCAAACGACACCGGGTTCCCCATCCCCTCCCAAAACCCCTTGCCGCCCGTAGCTTCCGTCACCTGCAGCATCAGGTTCTGCCCGGCGTTGTTCTCATAGGCCGTGCCATCGGCGCGCCCGCGGCCCGTCCAATAGATCGAATAGATCACCAGGTGAGCCTTCACCGCGTCCCGAACCGCCGACTGCACATACTGGTCGTCCGGATCAAAACGCATGTTGTACGGGTCCACCCCATCGGAGATCACCACCACCTCGCGCCGTGCCGTCTGGTCGTTTGAAGGCCAGTGCTGCGCCAGGTCGGAGATGCAGAAATAGGGGCTGCTGTTCGACCCCGCCGCTCCAGCCGGAAGCCGCAGCGCACTCAGAACCTTCTGATGGTCATAGGAAAACGGCGCGGCAAAAGTCGACCGCCCTTCCTCCATGTAGGCAATCGCAGCCTCGATATTTGGCGGCAGCGACTTCACAAACTTCTCAATCTCGGTCATCTGCGAGCCCAGGCTGCTGCGCGCCGACCCATCAATCAGCACCACCAATTCCAGCTTGTCTCCGGGGCTCGTGTACTGAGCCCACTTCGTAACCTTGGCGTTCTTGCCGTTCACCTGCACTGACAAGTCCTGGTTCGCGACGCTCGCCGCAACCTCGCCATCGTGCTTGGGCAGCACCGTCACCACCGCCTGCCCCGTGCCCTGGCCCTCCCCGTTCTGCGCCTCGGCACACACCCCCGCAAGCAGTGGAACCAGTGCAAACCACATCGCCAACCGTGGACTCTTCATGTCAACTCCTCCAACCTGCACTGTTAGATGTAGAATCGCAGCCGGAGTTACTCCCCCGCCGCATTTGCCTACCCGCCTCAAATGCTCCGTGACCCGTCGGGGTACCGGGGCACCCTCTGGGTCGGGGTCGCGACTTCTTTCTGTCGCGAGGGCGGGAAAGCAACGCCCTCATTCAGCCAGTGCCGTGCGCCGCAACCATGTTTGTCTCAAGTTTGAGCCCCACCTTCCTGCTACCATTCCCTTTTGATCCCACCGCAGGAGAATTCGAATCCATGCCTTCAGCCGAGCCCCTGGTCTTTTCCAGCATCACCCCCCAGCAGTTCGCCCAGCTCACGCAGAAAGCCACCGCCGCCGGAATCAACATGAACGGCGACTCCGGAACCGCCTCCTCCTTCGGCGTCGAAGTCTCCTGGAACTACTCCGCCTCCGCCCAGCAACTCACCATCCAGTGCCTCAGCACCCCTTTCTTCATGACCCCCGAAACGGTAAACTCCCAGATACAAAAGCTGGTCAAAGAAACCGTGGCATAAAAGCCCTTCCGCGCCAGGGCAAACGCATTTTGAAAATCGATCGAACCACTGGATGTGCCTTCCGGCAGGCCTGCAACCCGATCCCCCATACCCCATCCAAAAAAAGCAAGCCCCTCCCCCGACTGACTTTGACTAACCTACTTAAATCCAACAACTTCCACCCGCACCATACTTGCAGGCAATTACCCCCTTTTGGCGCACAATCCTTGTAGAGGTGTTTCTCATGCCAAAATCGTCCTGCAAAACGCAACCCGCACCCTCGCCCTCGCCAATTCCATCGCCCGGCCTTTGCCCCTGTTTTCCGATCCCTGATCCCTGTTTTTCCGGCCTTCAAACCCCCAAAAACGCTGAGACCCCACCCCCCCCACCCCAAATTCGTCAAAAAATCGAAGGTAGAATCCGCTTAACTGATTCCTATTCAATGAGTTACAAAAACTGCCTGTTTACCTATCGGTAAACACAAACCCCCATTTTCAGGCAAAAAAACGCCAAAAACACCGTCAAAACTGGCACTTTGGAGCAAAAAATGGCACTTTTCGCACATCGAAATTCGCCTACCCAAACCATCCCAGCGTGCTCTGTTTTCCACCTCGATTCGCCCCGCAAAAGCATCTCCCTCACAAGGTCAACAGCTTGTCGTTCCAAATGCGTTTGTCCTGCCTTCCGCTCCGATTTCGCGCGCTCAACCCAAAATCTCCTACAATCAATTCTGTGCCGCAGACTCTTCCCATTCCGCCGGCGCACGTCCCAGCCCTCCTGTCCCTTCCCGCTCCAGAGCTGGACGCGCCCCCCCCATCACGCCTCTGGCATCTCGCCAGCCTGTGGCACCTCACCAGCTTGGACGCCCCCACCGTCGCCGTCATCTGGTCTCTGGCCTTCGCCTCGGCAGCCCAAGTCCGCCTGCCCCTCTGGATTCCCCCACTCCTCGCCCTCGCCGCCTGGGCCGTCTACATCGGCGACCGCCTCCTCGACGCCCGTTCCGCCCTGCGCACCGCCAACCTCGCCACCCTCCGCGACAGGCACCGCTTCCATCACCGGCATCGCCGACTCCTGCTCCCCGTCGCCATCGCCGCCGCCCTCGCCGCCGCCTGGCTCGTCTTCACCCAGATGCCCATCGCCGCACGCGAGCGCAACTCCGCCCTCGCCGTCGCCGCCCTGGCTTACTTCACCCGCGTCCACTCCCCGCTCACCCTGCCCTCCTTCGGCCTCTCCCGCCTGCTCAAAAAAGAGTTCCTCGTCGGCCTCCTCTTCACCGCCGCCTGCGCACTCCCGGCCATCGGCCGCATGACCGCCCCCGGACTGCCCTCCGCCTGGCCCCTTTACGCCGGCGCCACTTTCTTCGCCCTGCTCGCCTGGCTCAACTGCCATGCCATTGACGCTTGGGAGTCCTCCACCACCCTCGGCGAGCCTAAGATTCAAACTCAGGCAGCCCTGCTCGCTTCGGCTGGCCTCACAATCGCATTGCTGCTCGCCCCCACGCACTCTCGCTTCGCGGCACTCGTTGCCTGCGGCGTCGCCAGCGCGTTCTTGCTCGCCCTGCTCGACCGAGTCCGCCCCCGCCTCACCCCCCTCGCCCTCCGCGCCGCCGCCGATCTCGTCCTGCTCACCCCCTTGGCCCTCCTGCTGGCATGAATCCACCCCCCAACTTCAATCGCCTCGCCCGCCTCTACCTCTGGATGGAACTGTTCAGCTTCGGCCTCTGGCTGGCCATCACCCGCCAAACATTCCTGCCGCGACTCCAGCAGTCCCGCCGCGCCCTCGTCCTCGGCGATGGCGATGGCCGCTTTACCGCCAGCCTGCTCCGCGCAAACCCCAAGGTCCACATCGACGCAGCAGACGCCAGCGCCGCCATGCTCGCCGCCCTCATGCGCCACGCAGCACCGCACGCCAACCGCGTCACCACTCACCTCGCCGACATCCGCGACTGGCAGCCTCCCGCAGACTCCCTCCCCTACGACCTCATCGCCACCCACTTCTTCCTCGACTGCCTCACCACTCCTGAAGTCCAATCCCTCGCCACCAGGCTCCACGCCGCCGCCGCGCCCAACGCGCTTTGGGTCGTCTCCGACTTCGCCATCCCCGCCGGCTGGTTCGGCCGCCTCGTCGCCCTTCCCGTCGTCACCGGACTCTATCTCTCCTTCGGCCTGCTCACCGGCCTCGCCGTCCGCCGCCTTCCCAACCACGCCGCCGCTCTCTCCGCCGCCGGCTTCACGCTCCTCCAACGCCGCACCCGCCTCGGCGGCCTGCTCATCGCCGAGCTTTGGTCCGCGCCGTTTCCAGAATCCCCATAAGTCCCGCCCAAAACCCCATTTAGGCCTCCGCGGATTGTTACAATCGTGTTAAAATCGCTAATCCGGGAGCCGAAATCGGACCATTGCCTCCCCAAAGACGAACCCCTATGAACCTTTACCTGATGCGGCACGCCAACGCCGGTGTAAGCCGCGAAAATCCCATCCTTGACCGCAAAAGAGCCCTCATCAAAGAGGGAAAAGAGCAGTGCATGCTCATGGCGCGCCTCCTCTCCGCGCTCAAAGTGCAAATCGACGTCATCGTCTCCAGCCCCCTCAAGCGCGCGCTCCAGACCGCCACCTTTGTCGGTACTGAACTCGGCTACGAAGCCAAAGTCGAAATCAGTCCCGCACTCGACCTCGATGCCGACTACGCTGACTTTCAGCAAATGCTCGCCAAATTCTCTGACCGCGAAGGCGTCCTGGTCGTCGGCCACAACCCCCACATGTTCCAGTTCCTCGGCCGCATGATCACCGGAAACGGCGGCGCCTCCATCCGCATGAGAAAGGGTTCAATCGCCCGCGTCGACATGGACCGCCACCCGCCCCTGCTGCGCTGGCTCATCGACCCGCGCATGGCCCGCTCCATCTACTCCGGCCTGGCAAAAAGCTCCCGCCCAAAAACCTCGCGGAAGTAGCCCGCACCGCGGTTCAATCCGCCTCAAATGATCCCTTTCCCATCCATTCGCAGCCCCATCGCGAATGGATGGGAAAGGTAGAATCTGAAATCCCCGCGTTCCTCACCAGCATCCGACTCGCGCAGCGGGTTACCCCTATGGTGAACCTCCCAAAAAGCACTGTCATCCCGACCGTAGTGGAGCGATCTCCCCTGAAAATTCGGCTTAATTCTGTACGAAACGGGATCGTTCCTACCCCAAAAAGCAATGTCATCCCGAACGAAGTGAGGGATCTGCGGCTGCTTCTAAGGAAAAACAGATAGCATCCAAGACTTCCAACGGGAGGATCGGCGAATCTTCATCCTCTTGGGTGGCGCAACGCGACATGCATGACTGCGGCTGCTTTTCGGGCTTTTTTCCCGTGCAGCATAGCGTCCTCGAAGGACCCGGCGGGCGCCCCCGGCCCCGGTAAGCTTTTCAACCCAGAATGAGGGTGCCCCCGGTCCCTCGCACTCAGGCTTAGCGAGGGCCATGCCCCTCAAACCACCCAATCACCCGCCGCTCAAACTCCTGCGGCTCCGCCGATGCCGCGCCCGTGTGCCCAGCTTCGGCAGGCTCCCAAAGCACCACTGCCCGACTCCGTGAGGCGCTGGCTGCCAGAATCAACTCAGAATTTCGAGGCGGAAGATTCGTGTCCTTCAGCCCGTGAATCAGTAAAACCGGAACCTCGCTGGCGGCCACTGAATCCTCTGGGGACGCCCGCGCAAAGTCGACCCCATACCTCCATCGCGCATAAAGAAAACCCGCTTCGACAGCAGGGCGCAGCAGAGTTTGGCCAACCCAAGCGCCAGCGCCCAGCCTTTCCCCCAGCCGGTCGTAGGACGCCTCGCGAAAACTGGCAAACGGCGACTCCGCCACAGCCGCGCAAAACCCCGGCTCGACCCGCAGCGATGCAAGCAACTGCGCCGCACCCATCGACTCACCCAGCCCATAGACGCACCGCGGTGCCTCTGCCAGGGTCACCCAATCGAACCAGCGCCGCATATCGTCCGCTTCCAGCACGCCATAAGTCGCCACATCGCCGCCGCTCTGTCCGTGTGCCCGCGCATCCGGCAGCAGCACCGCGTAACCATGCCGCAGTAGCAGCTCTGCGTAGCCAAGCATCCCCACCCGATTGTCCGATTGCCCATGCAGCAGGATTACCGCATTCCCATTGCCGTGGCTTGGACGTAAGTTCCAGGCCCGGAGACTCGCGCTGTCCGCAGCCACTACGGAAACGTCGTCAACGCTGGCTTGATTCCGAGCGGCAATCGTTCGAGCCAGATCCTCCGCTTGCGGCTCCAAAGGCCGCAGCCCCGGATGCATCGCCATCTCCACGGCCACAACCCCGATCACAGTGCAAGCCACAAGCCACACCACGACCAGCAGGACGGCGAAGCGAAGAAAAATGCGAGAGCTCCACATCTGCATGGAATTACGCATCTTGGCATGGAAACGTTCACCAGATTCGCCGCAAGCGGGTGCCCCTCGGTCTTGGGGAGCAGGGAGGAAGACCGAAACAACTGAAGGTGAGGAAGTGGAATTCCACCGTTCGGTGATAATGGATGCCCTTGCCTTTCATGCGCTGAGAGGGTACTCCAAATTTGAATCCCCAGGTGGTGACAATAAGTGCGTCCTGTGAGTGCCGCACCAAAGCCCACCCTACTGCCCAGTTCCCGTCAACGCGATCCGCTGGGGCGATCCCGTGGCGTCATCCGTAATCGTCACAGTCGCTGTGAGCATGCCGGCCTCCGTCGGCGCAAAGTGTCCGTGGATCGTGCAACTCCCACCGGCTGCCAGGCTTGCCCCGCAACTGTTTGCAAACACAAACGAGGAAGCCCCCGTCCCCCCCAGTGCAATGCTGGTGATGGACAGGGTCTCGTCCCCGGTGTTTGTTACCATCACCGACTTTGAGGAACTCGTCGAGTCTACATTCACCGTTCCGTACGACAGGCTCGTTGCGGACAGCTTCACCGCTGGAGCCGCGACCCCTGTGCCGCTCAGTGCGATGCTCTGGGGCGATCCCGTGGCGTCATCCGTAATCGTCACAGTCGCTGTGAGCATGCCGGCCTCCGTCGGCGCAAAGTGTCCGTGGATCGTGCAACTCCCACCGGCTGCCAGGCTCGCCCCGCAACTGTTTGCAAATACAAACGAGGAAGCATTCGTGCCTGTCACCGCGATGCTCGCAATCGACAACGCCGCAGCGCTGGTGTTGGTCAGAGTCACTGGATGCGATGCGCTGTCCGTTCCCACCGCTTGTGGGCCGTACGAAATGCTGCTAGCTGAAAGAGACACCGTCAATCCTGCGATGGTCGCGCTCCCGGTAGCGATGCCGCCTGAAGCCACGCCAAAAGCGTTGACCGGCCATACTTGGAAGTAGTACAGCTTGCCCGGAGTCAGATTGGGGACAGTCGCCTGTACGGCGGAGACTGTGCCACTCAATGTTCCGGCATTGCCGGAGACGGTGGAAGAGTACACCTGATACTTGGTGGCAAAGGGAGCGGCGCTCCATTGCAGGGCTGCGCTGCCGATGCCCGCAGTGATCGTCAGTCCGGTCACATTACCGGGCAGAAGAAACTCCATGGCATTGGCCGCATCCAGCAGCGGGTGCTGCTCGCCCGTCGCAGCTGCAGGAAAGTAATCGCCCGATAGTTCGAAAAGCATCACTCCGCCCATCGATCCGCCCAGCCCCGTTCCGCCGCTCAGGTCAGTGCCCTTCTTTTCAATCGAAGCGGGATCGTCGTATGCGATGAACTTGTCCTTGGCCTCGTTGGTGCTGCCCGTTCCGGAAGGGTCGTAGCTGAGCCAACTCTGGTCGGCCACCGAGTCAGTGTTGACGGTATAGCCATTGGCCGGAGCTCCCGAGGCCAGAGGGGCAATGGTCGTGTAAAGCGGATAGTTCAGCGTCGGCGCCGAAGGGTTGGTCGCCGAGCAATAAGCCGCGTTGGCGTCGTTGGTCCAGATCTGTTCAGGCTTTGTCGCGCCGCCCGTACTCGTGCCTGCGCCGCCATCCCACTCCAACCCGCCGAACTGAATTCCCATGCCCAGCTTGCCAATCGGAACTCCCGCCCCGGTGTAGTCGGCCACTGCCCCAGTGATCGAGGGCAACGGCTCCCCCGCTTCCAGCACAAAGGTCTGGCCGCTGTTGCTCAGCGGCGAGTTATACCACGTCTCCCAGCCGCAG